>Ga0116225_1003194_pt1 | contig 10634 bp, 11 predicted proteins | sample Sb_taG_8_FD_88968 | JGI IMG/M metagenome (GOLD analysis project Ga0116225, IMG submission 88968) | Peat soil microbial communities from Weissenstadt, Germany - Sb_50d_c_BC metaG | ecosystem: Environmental > Terrestrial > Soil > Wetlands > Peat | place: Germany: Weissenstadt | collected 2010-09-21 | reverse complement strand
TGCTGTGCAAGGCGACGGGGTGGGTGCTGTCGAGAGAGAACGGGCAGGCGGCACAGACCATCTACCACCGCTACGTCAAGCAAGGCGCGCTGGTGCCGTGGGCCACCCATTTCGGGCATGACTGCCCGGAACCAGATTTCGATGCCGGTTACGGCACAATGCGCAGGCAAGCCGTCGCCACGGTGCACCATGTCGGCAGAATGCTGCTGTGGCCGGTCTTGGGTCTGGGGCTGGCGGTCGGCTTGGCCGTGGCCTGGCGGGTCAGAACCCGCCGCCGCCTATCGTAATGGCGCAGCGCACGGGCAGGGCCATCACAACGGCCCGCCCGTGCGCCGATGCATGGTCTCTAGGCTGCCGACGAGACGTTCGGCGCCGGGGAGAAGAAATGCGGGTCGGTCAGGGCCGAGACCGAGATGATCCGCGATTCGCGCTGCTGGCCGTTGTTTTCCATGCGGGCGTGGGGAACGCCATCGACGGTGGTCCACAGGCGAACCACGTCCCAGGCGCGGCCGGGCGGGTCGCCGGCTTTCACGAAGCGGTCGCCAATCTGCACGGGGGGAGCTTTCCGTCTTAACATCGTCATTCTCGCCTATCTGTTGAGGGCCCACGCCCGTCTGCTTGATCGCACTATAGCGGATGCGCCGTTAAGGTGGTGCTAATCGCAGCGACTCTGCCGTCAGGCCGGGGGTGGCTATGTCGGTTAGCCAGAGTGGGTGATGATTTAGGCGTAAGTGCGGCGCTGTCGTACCCGACATAGCGACCGTCTGCCTGGCAAAACCGAAGCCCCGCGAGAGAATTTATCTCAGCGCGGGGCTGGTAGGTTTTTTGGGTCCACAGACCCTAGATATTCGGCGCAACGGCCGATGAATCGATAGCCAGAATTGATAGCTTCAGAGAAGCCAAATTAACGACACTTCATACGTGACCAGGTGGCGTCATGCGAACTACACCCTCCTATCTCTTGCGGTAACCCTTTTTCAGGGGGTTGCGGCTAGCGGATATTGTAGTGATGGCCTTCCAAACCCTGTATGCGTCCTCTTCTGTTTCGCAATAACTATGGCTCCACTCCGTCCGGATTGTCAAGAACTGACATTGCGCCGACGGCCTGTGCGCTGGCCCTCTTCAGGATAGCCTGGGTGTCCGACGGAAGACCCAATCAATGGGTGTTGTTATTGCTGAAATTGCACACCCTGTAGTAGCGAAAAGCGGCCGGCAAACGCCAGAGGATCATGAGATTTTGCGTAATCAACTAGACTCTCGGCGCTGTTCCCCGAATAATCCTCATTCTGTTTACGGTTTTAGACCGCCAAGGCCATGCCGACATCGATTCCGGTTTCGTCCGCGGGGAGGGTGTACGTTCGATGACCATTCAGATTACCCGCCGTCGTCTGATCACGGTGGCCGCCGCCGCCGCTGGTTTGCCGTTGCTGATGAAGCCCGGCCGCGCGCAGGCGCATCAGGTGCGCTGGGAAGGGACGACGCTGGGCGCGCCCTCGACCATTCAGCTTTATCATAACGACGAGGCCATGGCCCGCGCCGCCATCGACGCCGCCGTCGCCGAGTTGGGCCGGCAAGAGGCGATCTTCAGCCTCTACCGCGCCGATTCGGCCATCTCGGCGCTGAACCGCGACGGTGTGTTGAACGATGCCCCGCCCGAATTCATCGACCTGCTGAGCCATGCGCGCGATCTCGCCAGCTTGAGCGGCGGCGCTTGGGATCCGACCATCCAGCCGGTGTGGCAGCTTTACTTCCGCCATTTCACCGCTGAAAACGTCGATCCCGCCGGCCCCTCGGCGAGCGATCTGGCGGCGGCCTTGGCTTTGGTCGATTGGCGCGCCATCGAGATCGACCGTGCCGCCTCGCGCGTGTCGTTCGCCCGGCCCGGCATGGGGCTGAGCTTGAACAGCGGCGGTCAGGGTTACATCACCGACCGCGTCGTCGCCGTGCTGCGCAGCTACGGCTTCGAGAAGATGCTGGTCGATATGGGCGAGCCGCGCGCGCTGTCGACCAAGCCGGACGGCTCGGCCTGGCGCATCGGCATCGCCAATCCGGCTGACCAGTCGCAGGCCATCACCTCGATCGACGTGGTCGATAAATGCGTCGCCACCTCGGGCGGTTACGGCACCTTGTTCGATCCCGCCGGCAACTTCACCCACATCATCGACGCCACCACCGGCCGCACCGTTCCGGCCATGCTGGGTGTCTCGGTGGTCGCTGAAACCGCCGGTGTCGCTGATGGTTTGGCCACCGCCATGCTGTTGGCCGCGCCCGAACAGCGCCGCGATCTGCTGCGCGCGGCGGGCGGCATCACCGCCATTTATGTGACGCCGCAGGGCGTGATGACCAAGGTGGATGCCTGATCCGGATGAGCCCGTTGGTTGACGTCTCCCAGGATATCGATGACCGCGTTCTGGTCGAAGGCTTCGCCCAGGTAGTGCGGGTGGATGGCGGCAGCGTGCTGTTGGAGCCGGAGCAATTGTCATCCTGTGGCGGCTGTCAATCGGCGGCGACCTGCGGGGCCAAGACCGGCCCACGCAACACCATGAACAAGCGGTTCGTTTTGGCCAATGATTTCGGCGGCCAACTTGGCGACCGCGTGGTCGTCGGTATCGCCGAGGACGCCTTGGTGCGGGCCTCGTTGACCGCTTACGGTCTGCCTTTGGTGGCGATGATCGGGGCGGGCTTGGCCGGGCAAAATCTGATTGGCGGCGACGCCGCCGCCGCACTGTCGGCGGCGGTCGGGCTGGGGGTCGGTATGGTGATGGCGCGCGTTCATGCCCAACGGCTGACCGCGCGCGGCGAGTTGTCTCCCCGTTTCCTGCGCTTTGCCGCGCCGGGCGAACGGGTCGGCGAAGACTGTCATTCGGAATGAAGCGGTTTAGGTAGGGGACGGAAAACATGCAGGATTACGTGCTGCTGCTGGTGGGCGCCGCGCTGGTCAACAACGTCGTGTTGGTCCGGTTCCTTGGCCTGTGTTCGTTCATGGGCGTCACCACCAAGGTCGATACCGCCATCGGCATGGGCATGGCGACCACCTTCGTCATGACGCTGTCCTCGACCCTGGCCTGGGCCGTCGAGGCGTTCCTGCTGAAGCCTTTCGATCTGGTCTATCTGCGCACGGTCACCTTCATCCTGGTGATCGCGGCGGTGGTGCAGTTTACCGAAATGCTGGTCAAGCGCATCTCGCCGACGCTGTTCCAGACCTTGGGCATCTATCTGCCGCTGATTACCACCAACTGCGCGGTGCTGGGCATTCCGTTGCTGAACGTCGGCGAAAGCCACAACTTCGCACAGAGCATGCTCTACGGCTTCGGCTCGGCTTTCGGCTTCAGCATGATCCTGGCCATCTTCGCCGGCCTGCGCGAACGCATCGCTTTGGCCGACGTGCCGAAGACCTTTGTCGGCCCGCCCATCGGCTTCATCACCGCAAGCCTGCTGGCCCTGGCCTTCATGGGCTTCTCCGGCATCCACGCGAACTAGGAGCGTCCCGCCATGTTGATCGATGTCGGCAGCCTGGCTGTCATGGGGGCCACGCTGGGAACCATCCTGGGGGTGGCCGCCCGCTATCTGGCGGTCGAGGAAAATCCGCTCGAACAGGAACTGGTGGCGTTGCTGCCCGGCGCGCAATGCGGCCAATGCGGCTTTGTCGGCTGCGGTCAGGCGGCGGCGGCTTTGGCCAAGGGCGAGGCCCCGGTGACGCTGTGCCCGCCCGGCGGCAAGGCGGTGGCGGAAAAGTTGGCTAAGAAACTGGGCGTGTCGGTCGATCTGAGCGCCGCCGAAGAGCACGAGCCGGAAGTCGCCTTCGTCGTCGAAGACCTGTGCATCGGCTGCACGCGCTGCATCCAGGCCTGCACCACCGACGCCATTCTGGGCGGGCCGAAGCAGATGCACACCATCCTGACCGACGCCTGCCACGGCTGTTCCAAATGCTTCAAGATCTGCCCGACCGAGGCCATCATCATGTGCAAGGTGCCGGTGACCCTAGGGACATGGCATTGGTCGAAGCCCGATCTCGATCAGCGGCATTGAGGAGAGACCGGCAATGACGTTGTTCCCCATTCGCGGCGGCATCCACCCCGACTATCGCAAAGAGCAGACCAGCGAGAAGGCCATCGTCGCCCTGCCGATGCCGCACTTTTTGTATCTACCGCTGCAACAGCATATCGGCGCCCCGGCGGCTCCGGTGGTGGCGGTCGGCGATGTCGTCGCCAAGGGCCAGGTGCTGGCGCGCGCCGATGGGCCGGTGTCGGCCCCGGTGCATGCGCCGACCTCGGGCCGTATCGTCGAGATTGGCGACAGTCCGGCCCCGCATCCCTCGGGTCTGCCGCAGCCGACCATCGTGCTGGAAGCCGATGGCGAGGATCGCTGGATCGATTTGGCCGCGCCGCTGGCCGATCCCTTCGCCGCCACCCCCGCCGAGATCGCCGGACGGGTGGCCGAGGCCGGCATCGTCGGCTTGGGCGGCGCGACTTTTCCCTCGTCGGTGAAGCTGCGGTTGGGCCAGCAGACCAAGCTGGACACGCTGCTGCTCAACGGGGCCGAGTGCGAGCCGTACCTTACCTGCGACGACCGCGTCATGCGCGAATATGCCGCCGAGGTGGTTGATGGCGCGCGCATCATGGCGCATGCCCTGGGCACCCAGCGCATCATCATCGCCATTGAGGACAACAAGCCGCAGGCGCAGGCGGCGATGACCGAAGCGGCGGCGGTCGGCCATACCGGCATCGAGGTCATCGGCGTGCCGGTGCAATACCCGATGGGGTCGGAACGTCATCTGGTGCAGGCCCTGACCGGGCGCGAGACACCGGCGCGGCGGTTGACCGCCGATCTGGGGGTGGTTGTTCACAACGTCGCCACTGCCCGCGCCGTGCATCATGCGCTGCGCTTCGGGCGGCCCTTGCTGTCGCGCGTGGTGACGGTCAGCGGCGGGGCCGTGGCCGAGGCTAAGAATGTCGATGTGCCGCTGGGCACCAAGGTCGCCGAGTTGGTGGCTTTCTGCGGTGGTTTCACCGGCGAACCCAAGCGCATCATCTCCGGCGGGCCGATGATGGGGCAACCGCTGCCGTCGCTCGACGTGCCGGTGGTCAAGGGAACCTCGGGCATTCTGGCGCTGACGGCGGCGGAAACGAACGAACAGGCGCGGCAGCCCTGCATCCGCTGCGGCACCTGCGTCACCATCTGCCCTTGCGGTCTGGTGCCGGTCGAGATGGCGGCGTTCATCCGCAATGACAAGCTCGACGGCGCGGCGCGGCTAGGGGTTATGGACTGCGTTTCTTGCGGCAGTTGCTCGTATATCTGTCCGTCGCATATCCCGCTGGTGCATTACTTCAACTACGCCAAGGGCATGCTCAACGCGCAGGAGCGGGATCGGCGCAAGACCGAGACGGTCAAGCGGCTGGTCGAGACGCATGCCGAGCGCGTCGAGAAAATCGCCCAAGCCCGGCGCGCCGCGGCGGCTGCGGCCAAGGCGCAAGCGGAACTGAATAAAGCCAACGGGGCCAGCGCATGAGCATCCTTATCGACAAGAGCGGGCCGTTCACCCATGCCCGCACCAGTGTCCAGCGCACCATGACGCTGGTGCTGCTGGCGCTGGTGCCGGCGACGCTGTTCGACGTCTGGCTGTTCGGCTGGCCGGCGATCTTCATGTTCGCCATCACCGTGGCCTCCTGCGTGGCGCTGGAGGCAGCGTGCCTGACCATCGCCGGCAAGCCGCTGACGCCGACCTTGACCGATGGTTCCGCCGTGCTGACCGGCTGGCTGCTGGCGATGAGCCTGCCGCCCTGGGCGCCGTGGTGGATCCCCATGGCCGGTTCGGTGTTCGCCATCGTCTTGGCCAAGCATCTGTTCGGCGGATTGGGGCAGAACCCCTTCAACCCCGCCATGGTCGGCCGCGTCGCCCTGCTGATTTCGTTCCCGCTGCCGATGACCAGTTGGGTCGTGCCGCATCCGCTGACGGCGGCAGGCTCGCCCGGCTTCTTCGATAGCCTGATGATCACCTTCGGCGGTCATTTGGGGCATCTCGACACGGTCAGCGCCGCCTCGGCGCTCGGCTATATCAAGACCGAGCTGTCGCGCGGTGTGCCGGTCAGCCAGTCGATGACGCATCTGCCCGATTTGATGGATATGGTGATCGGCTCGCGCGCCGGCAGCTTCGGTGAAACCTCGGCGCTGCTGATCCTGGCTGGCGGGCTATTTCTGCTGGCCCGGCGCATCATTTCCTGGCACACCCCGGTCGCCGTCATGGGCACCTTGCTGGTCATGGGCACTCTGTTCAACGCCATCGATCCGGCCCGCTTCACCGGTGGCTTGTTCCACCTGCTGTCGGGCGCGACCTTCCTTGGCGCGTTCTTCATCGCCACCGACTACGTGACCTCGCCGGTCACCAAGCAGGGGCAGTTGGTGTATGGCGTCGGCATCGGCCTGCTGACCTGGATCATCCGCACCTTCGCCGGCTATCCCGAAGGCATGGCTTTCGCCGTGCTGCTGATGAACGCGTTGACGCCCCTGATCGACCACCACATACGGCCCCGCTCGTTCGGGCGCACCCGCAAGGGCGAACCGCTGACGGTGAAGGGGGATGACCGATGAAACAGCGCACCATCATTCACGGCGTGGTGCTGGCCAGCTTCTGCCTGGGTTTCGGCATCTTGCTGGCGGCGACCAAGGACTTCACCGCCGAGGAAATCTCGCTGCGTCAGGTCGAGGATCTGCAGAACTCGCTGACCCAGGTGATTCCGCCCGGCCTGCACGACAACAGCCCGGTCAAGGATGCGATCACCCTCAAGGGCGACGACGGCAAGGACGTGGTGGTCTATCGCGCCACCAAGGCCGGCAAGCTGACCGGGGTCGCCTATGAAGTGCGCGGCCAAGGCTATGGCGGCGAAATCCGCCTGATCATGGGCCTTGATGCCGATGGCAAGATCCTCGGCGTGCGGGCCTTGCAGCACAAGGAAACGCCTGGCCTGGGCGACAAGATCGACGTTGCCAAGTCCGACTGGATCACCCGCTTCACCGGTCTCGGCCTGGGCTCGCCGCCCAAGGATGCGTGGCGGGTCAAGAAGGACGGCGGCCAGTTCGACCAGTTCTCGGGCGCCACCATCACCCCGCGCGGAGTCGTCGCCGCCATTCGCGGCGGTCTGGAATTCTTCGCCGCCCACAAAGCCGAATTGCTGGAGGTTCGCTGATGGCCAAATATGGAACGATCGTCCGCGACGGGTTGTGGGACAACAACGGCGTGCTGGCGCAGATGCTGGGCATGTGCCCGACCATGGCGATGACCACCAGCGCCACCAACGGCCTGGGCATGGGGCTGGCGACGGCCTTCGTCATGGCCACGTCAAACCTGCTGATCGCCGCCTTGCGCGGCTTCATCACCCGCGAGGTGCGCATTCCGGTGTTCATCCTGATCATCGCCTCGATGGTCACGGTGGTCGATCTGACTATGAACGCCTGGATGCATGACCTTTACAAGGTGCTGGGGCTGTTCATTCCGCTGATCGTGTCGAACTGCCTGCCGTTGGGCCGCGCCGAGGTCTTCGCCGCCAAGGAGCCGGTACTGCCGTCCTTCGTCGATGGCCTGTCGATGGGCATCGGCTTCACTTTGGCGCTGACCACCATCGGCGCCATGCGTGAGATCGTCGGTTCGGGCACCCTGTTCGCCGACGCCTCGTTGCTGCTGGGTTCCGCCTTCAAGTTCATGGAACTGCGGGTGTTCGCCGCCGATAAGGGCGTGCTGATGGCGGTGCTGCCGCCCGGCGGCTTCCTCGCCATGGGCCTGCTGCTGGCCTGCAAGCGTATCATCGACGTCCGCTCCGGCAAGGCCATCCCGACCGGACCGGTTGGCCATTGCGTGGCATAGGGAGGCAACAGCGATGAAAATTGGAGTTGTCTACGCCAATGCCGGCCGTCAGGCGTGGTTGACCGTCGATCTGCCGGAGGGCGCCAGCGTGCGCCAAGCCATCGAGAAATCGGGCATCCTGGCGCGCTTTCCCGAAATCGATTTGGCCGAACAAAAGGTCGGCATTTTCGGCAAGATGGTGGAGTTGGACGCAGTGCTGGAAGACGGCGCCCGCGTCGAGATCTATCGTCCGATCACCGCCGACCCGGCCACGGTCCATCGCCGGCCTCGGCCGGAGGAGTAAGATACGGGGCTGCCGTTCCGGTCCCTGCTTGGGGCATGCCCCAAACCCTGTTTCTATTTATGAATGAAGGGGAGCTTCGCCTCCCCCTTTTTCGTCATGCCCGTGCCTGTCACGGGCATCCACGCCGGGAAGGCGGTGCGCAAGCTTTAATCACAGTGCATGCATCGCCGCGTCGTGGCCGGAACAAGTCCGGCCACGACGAATAACGGTTTTATTTATTGGGCCAAGCCCGGCGACGATTAAACGCCTACTCTCCCAACCGCCGCTTCAGTTGTTCGCAAACGGTGCGGATGACCTTGATGCGGGCGTAGTTCTTGTCGTTGCCTTCGACCAGAACCCAGGGCGCATCGTTGGTGCTGGTGCGCTGCACCAGTTCGTTGACGGCCACTTCGTATTCGTCCCACTTGGCGCGGTTGCGCCAATCTTCGTCGGTCAGCTTCCAGCTTTTATAGGCGATGGTCTCGCGCTCCTTGAAGCGGCGATACTGTTCGTCCTTGGTGATGTGAATCCAGAACTTCACCAGTACGGTGCCCTGCTGGACCAGTTGGTCCTCGAAATCGTCGATTTCGGCATAGGCGCGACGCCATTCGTCGGGGGTGGCGAAGCCTTCGACGCGCTCGACCAAGACGCGGCCGTACCAACTGCGGTCGAACACGGTGACGCGTCCGGCGCGCGGCAGATGACGCCAGAAACGCCACAGATAATGCTGGGCGCGTTCTTCGTCGGTGGGGGCGGCGACAGGGATGACGCGATAGTCGCGGGCGTCAAGGGCGGCGGTCAAGCGGCGGATCGAGCCGCCCTTGCCGGCGGCATCGACGCCTTCGAAGACCAGCAGGGTCGAGAGGTTGCGTTCCTTGGCCTGACGGCACAGCATCGCCAATTCGGCCCGCGCCTGCTTGAGCCCCAGAGCGTAATCTTCCTTGGACAGCGCCGACGTCATATCCATCGTGTCGAGCACGGTCAGCGGCCGCATCTGCCCGTCGGGGCCGATATGCACCGTCGAGGCTTTGCGGCTCTTGGCCTGCGCCTCGACCTCGGCAGCCTGCTGGATGGCGGCCAGATTGTCGTGCATCTGCGCCAGTTCGGCCGAGCGTTGCGCCGTGGTCGAGGCGCGGATCTCGGCGATCACCTTCAGGCGGGCCTCGCGCTGGCTCATATGCTTGCGGATGGCGTCGCGCAGGGTGGTCAGTACGGTCAGGCTGCGGAAGCGCGCATCCTCCCCTTCGACGATGACCCAGCGCGCCTGCCCGGTGCCGGTGCGGCGCAGCGTGCGCTCGGCGGTGGCGATGAATTGGTCGTAACGCTTCCAGTTGCGCCAGTCGCTTTTGGCGACCCGCCAGCTTTGCAGCGGATCCTTCTCCAGGCTTTTCAGGCGGGTTTTCTGCGCGTCCTTGCCCAGATGCATCCAGAATTTCAGGATCAGCGCGCCGTCATCGGCCAGGGTGCGTTCAAAGGCGGCGACATGCTCCAACTGTTCGTCGAAGCGGGCGGTGTCGATCTTGCCATGCACATGGTCGAGGATCGGGCGGGAATACCAACAGCTTTGGAACAGGCCGATCTGCCCCTTGGGCGGCAGATCGCGCCAGAATCGCCAGTAGTTCGGGCGTTCGCGCTCCTCGTCCGAGGGTTCGCCATAAGCACGGGTGACGATCCAGCGGGGGTCCATCCACTCGTTGATCAGGTTGACCGATTCGCCTTTGCCGGCCCCATCGACGCCGGCAAAGACGACGATGACCGGAAAGTCGGCGTTGCGCAGCTCTTGTTGGAGGGCCAATAAGTCAGTGCGCAAATCCTGCGAGACGCGGTCGAAGTCTTCTCTCGATACCCGCTGTCCCAGTTCGGCTATTTGAAACATGTGCGTTCCGCCCTTGGAGTCAACTGTCCCCAGCATCGTCCCGCCACGCCCGGATGGCAAGGGCGACGCGGACCAGATCGCCATCAAGTCGCCGCCGTCGTTTGCGCCTAAATGCCGAAAAGTGCGTCCGAAAATTTTCTTTTAATGTAAATCGCACTGTCAACCATCCCGGCATGTCTGCCTGTCCTCATCAATCAGCCATGATCAAGATCAAGGGGGTTGCATGTTTTTATGGATTATCAACAGTTCTTTTGGGTGGGGTATTCATCGGATTAATGGTATTGGACTAGTTCCAACCGGATGGTGCGGGCGCGCTTCGATGTCGTGGCGGCGCTACCGATTTAAAGGGGCGGGTGGCATATCCGGGTATGCATCCCCAGAGAATCGGAGTAAGAATAAGTTGCAGTAACGTCTGAGGCGCTTCCTGTCTATGGCCGCCCTCTTTGCAGTTCAGGCACTAATTATCGGGATCGATTAAAATCGAGGGGAAGGGGGGTTTCATGGCAGAACCAGCGCGTCATATGACGGGAAAGGAACGTACTTTTTCCGAGGACGAGATTATCGTCAGTAAAACGGATAAGACTGGTCGTCTCACTTATGTGAACGACGTGTTCCTGAGCGTTAGCGGCTTTGAAGAG
>Ga0116225_1003193_pt1 | contig 10636 bp, 12 predicted proteins | sample Sb_taG_8_FD_88968 | JGI IMG/M metagenome (GOLD analysis project Ga0116225, IMG submission 88968) | Peat soil microbial communities from Weissenstadt, Germany - Sb_50d_c_BC metaG | ecosystem: Environmental > Terrestrial > Soil > Wetlands > Peat | place: Germany: Weissenstadt | collected 2010-09-21 | reverse complement strand
CCTTGGACAGCATGAATCCCAACCTGTTTTTCCTCCTACAACGTTACCTTGGTCTTTGCTGGGCTTGGCGGCGTCTAAGCCGTCGATCCTGGCTAATTTGGACAGCTGTGGTTGCCAACCTGCCCCACATGGGGATGGGGGTGGGGATGAGGATGGCTTGGGTTCGTTTGGTATTTTCGGGGCTCTGGCGGCCTTCGCCGGGCCACACCAGCAGCGAGACGTGCGCAAGCATGCGGCCCATGAAGCTGTCGCGCTCGGAGATGCCGACCCAGGACACTTGCTGGCCGTCGTCTTCGTCGGCGAAGAAACCCACGCCGCCGTGGCTGAGGCGCCGGTTGGTCCAGGAGCGACTCTGGGCTTGGAAGAAGCAGGTTGGTCGCGGGAGCGTTCGTCCACATGGCTCCGCAGACGCCGCATGGCTAAGACGCCGGTGGTGATGCTGAAGCAGGCCAGGCTCAAGGAGCCGCCAGGCGCCGCCGGAGAAGTGAGGCTTTGCCCGTGCGTTACAGGAGGATCAACCCGATGATCGCGACGGCGCCTTGAAAGGCGCTTACAGGCGATTTGAGCGTAACGGTTCCGAAGACGCCGGCAGCGGTTGCGCCGATCAGCATCACACGCGCGACCGCGAGGGAGGAATCTCCGCCCAAAGCGGCCCAGAATAGACCTCCCGCGACAATTCCGTTGTAGATTCCGGCATTGTGCACGATACCTGACACAAGGTTTTGTTGAGCGGGCTGGAAGGGCTCGCCCTCAGGCAGTGTCTTACTGGCTATGCGCAGCAAGAGCGGCAGGGACCACGGAAAAAGCTCAGCGAGCATGAAGAGTGCGTGCAGGCCGGCGACTCCGAACAGAAACCAGCGCATAGTTGTGTCTCCCGTGAGCCAGCATCCCTCAGCCTATTGTTGTCCTGGCTCGCTTTATCCCGTTGTTCGACTGACCGGAGACAGCCGTAAAATCACTGCTGGTACCAGTGAGGATACCCTCCGGAAAAGGAACCCCGGGTGGAACGAATCCAGGCGGAAAAGGTGGAGCTGGAGGCATGGGTTATCCCTTTCTCTTGTAATCAGCCACGATTTTGGCATCCTGGCTTGGGAAAGGTTACACCCACTGGATGTACAAAGCAACCCTAAGATTATCGAGGAGCCGAGAACGGCGAGAGACTCTAGCGGGCGGGGTCGCCGGGCCACACCAGCAGCGAGAAGTGCGCCAGCATACGGCCCATGAAGCTGTCGCGCTCGGAGATGCTGACCCAGGAGACTTGCTGGCCGTCGTCCTCGTCGGCGAAGAAACCCACGCCGCCATGGCTCAGCCGGTTGTCGTTCCAGGAGCTGATGATCCGCCCATTCAGGTAGGCGATAAAGTGGTCGTCCTGCACGCTCATGCGCACCCGGTAATCCACGCCGCGTTCCAGCGTCACCGGCAGGGGAAGCTGCACGCGGTCCCATTCGCGCCCGTTCAATACCGCGTAGCGGATCAGGCTGGCGTTGGGCAACGGGCCGGGCTTGGTGATCACCACTTTGCTGGCGTAGTAGTTATCCGAGCCGCTGGCGCGGAAGGCCCAGCTCAAGCTCTTCTTCTCGACGGCGCCCTGAAATTCCATCTGATAATTGGCCAGATTCTCGGACCGCTTCCAGATGCGCAGGCTGCCCGGCAGCACTAGGTCCGGCCGGTTGGCCGAAATCCAGTCCTTGGGATCGTCGATCTTGTCGGAGCCGCGCAGCGCCGTCGTGGTCCAATCGCTCAGCCCGCTGTGGAAATCGGCGTGCAGCGTCACTGGAGCGCGCTGCCGCACGATTTCGGCGATGCCGTTGTAGGCTTGGGACATGAATCCCGGCTTCACCGCCGGATCCAGAGACGCGGGAGGAAACGCAGCGGCATTGCCGCCGTTGGGCCCCGGCAGCAGCAGCGCCGCCACCAGCAAGCCGCCGACGGTCAAGAACGCGAAGATGGAGGCCGTTTGTCCAGCCGACGGCGCTCCCCGCGCCACCTTGGCCTTGCTGCGGGCCACCGCCCAAAGTTCGATGTCTTCCTCTTCGCGCAGGGCTTGCGAGGAAGCCAGGCGTGCTTCCTTCCGATGCTCGGAGGAACAATACTGCTGGTCCACCAGGGAGCGGAAGAACCCGATTTTTTTACCGCACAAGAAGCAGAGCATGAACTCTAATCCGCACGCCCATTCTAACCCCCTCTGCTGGCGAATGGAGCAGTCCTAAGTGAAGAAAGACTAGGGGCGTGGTCCCCCTCCCGATGGCGTCCTAAGGTATACGATTGATAAGGAAATATTCTTTCGCCATGGAAGCCCCCCAAGAACCCATTCGGCTGCCGATTGAAGATGTATTAGACCTGCACTCCGTTTCACCCCGGGATGTGGCCGCGGCAGTGGAAGAGTACCTGATTGAAGCCCATCGATTGGGGTTTAAAGCCTTGCGAATCATTCACGGGCGAGGAATTGGGGTGCAGCGCGAAGTGGTGCGGAAGATTCTCGCCGCTACCCCCTTCGTGGCCGACTTTGGCGATGCTCCGGCCGAGGCTGGGGGCTGGGGAGCCACCGTGGTGACTCTGCGGCCCTGAATGGGGTCAGAGTGGCCCCCTCCAAAGCTGTTAAAAACGGGGCGAAAATGTACGAAATAGGGCTTTTCTCCGAGGGGACTAGTCTAGGGGACAATCCCCGCCAGCAGGAACGCGCGCTTCGGAACCGGGCCTGGCAACAGCACGCAGCATCGCTTTTGTATTACATTTTTACATCGCGCCCTGATTCTCCAGGCTGCGCCACAGATACCAGGTCGCCACGGAACAGTACGGATGCCAGGCTTGGGCTATGTGCTCCATTTCGGCGGGTTTGGGCAGTTGCTCCAGACCGTAGGACTTTTTTATCGCGGCGCGCACGCCCAGATCGCCGGTGGGCAGAACGTTGGGACGCCGCAGGGCGAAGATCAGGAACATGTGCACCGTCCACACGCCCACGCCCTTGACCCGGGTCAAGTGCTCGACGATGGCGTGGTCTTCCAGGTCCGGCAGCCGGGCGAAATCCACGTGACCGTCGCGGGTTAGGCGGGCCAGCTCCCGGATGTAGGTCAGCTTTTGCTTGGAAAGGCCCAAAGTACGCATGCGCGCCGGACGGAGCTTCAGAACCGCTTCGGGGGTGAGCGGATCGCCAGCGGCCGTGAGCAGCCTGTTAAAGATGGTGAGCGCCGCTTTGCCGCTCAACTGCTGGTACACGATGGAGCGGACCAGGGTCTGAAAGTTCGGCTCGCGGTATTGGATCTTGTACGGACCGGCGCGGGAAATGATCGCGGCCATCACCGGATCGGCGCGCTTTAGATGCAGAATTGCTTTACGCATAGGAAACCTGGCACGGCTCGGCGTGCGTCACTTACTGTAGTATACGTATGAGGGATCCAGTGAACCGGCGGAACTTCGTGCAAAGTCTGGTGGCGCTGCCCGGATTGGCCCGGGTGGCGGCGGCGCAGGATGACGCGGTCATCAAGGTCGAAGTCAACCTGGTGAACGTCTTCTGCACGGTGCGCGGCAAGAACAACATGCTGATCGGCAACCTGGAGAAGAACAGTTTCCAGGTGTTCGAAGACAACACGAAGCAGGAGGTCAAGTATTTCACGCGCGAAACCGACGTGCCGGTGACTATCGGCATGCTGGTGGACACCAGCCAGAGCCAGGAGCGGCTGCTGGATATCGAAAAGCGCGCGGCCGACTCGTTCTTCCGGCAGGTTCTGCGCAAGAAGGACGAGGCCTTCCTGATGCAGTTCGGCGCCGAGGCGGAGCTGCTGCAGGATTCGACCAATTCCCCGCGGCTGCTGCTGGACGGCTTGAATTCGCTGCGGCTGAGCGTGCCGACGGGCGGACTGCATCCCGGCCCGGTGCCCACTTTGTCGTCGGGCGCGGGAACCATTCTCTACGACGCAGTGTACCTGGCGGCGGACGAGAAGCTGAAAGGCCAGGTGGGCCGCAAGGCCATCATCACCATCACCGACGGCGTGGACACGGGCAGCAAGATCTCGCGCGACAAGGCCATTGAGGCGGCGCAGAAGGCCGACTGCATCATTTACAGTTTCTACTACGTGGATTACGGCGCCTATGGACCGTTCGGCGGCGGAGGCGGCGGTGAGGGCGAGCTGCGCCGCATGTCGCAGGAGACCGGCGGGCGCGTGTTTCACATCGACCGCCGCTACACCATCGAAGACGCCTTCCGCGATTTGCAGGAAGAGCTGCGCTCGCAGTATTCGATCGCGTACACGCCTACCAACCCCAAGAAGGACGGGACGTTCCGCAAGCTGGACATTCGGGTGCCTAGCAATAAGGACTATAAGGTCCAGGCTCGCAAGGGTTACTACGCTATCGAGCCGGTGAACTGAGATCCGCCTAATCGGTGTTCCTTAGCGACTTAGCGTCTTGGGGAGAGATTCGATTTTATCTCGCCAAGACGGAAAGTCGCCAAGGAACACCACCCAAAAAGATTGAGGTTGGATTTATCGGTAGTGTTGCAACTTTCGATTGGCGTCGACGGGCTGCGCGGAGTTGTGCGGAGAACCGGTCGATGCCGGAGTTCAGGCAGGCAATTCGAAGAGCTTGTTGATGAACTGAACTTGACGTCGAACATCCGTTCCCCTCACCCACCGAACCTGCCCCTTCCGCAGCATGTGCATCGCCTCATAACCCTGAATGGTTCGCTGCGCCGCCTGGAATTCTCGGAACCCTTGCTTGGCGTTCACCCGGCGTTTGATCGCGCGGTGGTCTTGCTCGAGAATGTTGTTCAAATACTGTACGGGTCGATGCCGGCAACGGCGGCGAAGCGTCCCTTCCTTCTTTAGGTCGGGAAGGGCCGAGCCGTAGATCGGTGCCAAGTCCGTATTGATGACACGAGGCTGTGGATGGGAGAGATGGCTCAGCGCTTTGCGAAACAACCGTTTGGCGGCGTCGGCGTCGCGCAGCGCCGAAAGCAGGAAGTCAATGGTGGCTCCGGCGGAATCGATGGCTCGATACAGGTAGCACCAGCGGCCCTGCACTCGAACGTAGGTCTCGTCTACGCGCCAGGACTTGTTGGTCGGCTTGAGATGCCGCCGCATCCGCTGCTCTAATTCGGGACCATACCGTTGCACCCAACGCCAAACCGTAGTGTGGTCGGCTTCCAGGCCGCGTTCCGTCAAAATCTCTTCCACGTCTCGATACGACAGCGAGTATCGCAAGTACCAGCGAACGGCGCAAAGAATCAGGACGGGTTCGGTCTGGCGCCACTTGAAAATCGCTGGTCGGGTCGGCATTTTGGAGTCTCTTCAGGCTACCAGTCCCAGCGTCGACTCAGTTGCAACACAACCTCATCTTGCGTGAGAAACAAGGTCCGGCTTCAGGCTCATCTTGCATGAGACAAGACTGAACATTGACACGAGACGGCGCGGTCTGGTGTAATGAAAAGCACTCGCCTGCATTGCTCCTCAGTAGCTCAATGGTAGAGCATTCGGCTGTTAACCGAAGGGTTGTAGGTTCGAGTCCTACCTGAGGAGCCAAACCTAAACGCCGTATTTCCAACACAACCGCTAGAGGACACGCCGTTTGGTGCGTCGAGCCTCGGCTGCGCACATCAACATCGAATTACCCATCCTTGCCCGAATTTCCTATTCCTTGGACCCTGGGGTACCCCCAGTTTCCCCCCAGTGGCTTTCGCTAATGTTCAGCGAAGAACAGCTCCAGGAGCGGCGACGGCGCGTGGCGCAGACCAGGCAGCCTTCGCTGGCGCACAATCCTCTGAGAACTCTCTTAACGCGAGGTGGGTGTGCTGTCGGTGGCTGGCCCTGAGATTGGCGAACCGTCTTCGTTGACTGGGACGCGGCGGCGGGGGACGGCTGGAGTGGTCGAGTCTGTGCCCGAAGTGGATGGAGCAGAGTAGCCGTTGTCACTGGGCGCACGCGTGACATGAGTCGGCGCGGCCTCGCGGCCGCCAGTTGACGACATGTATGCGCGGCGGTATCGAACCTCGGCATCGGAATAACGCGGGCGGGCTTCCGGGGTGAGATCTACCTGGATATTGCGTTCCTGGCCGGGTTGGACACCTTCGGGAAGATTGAAGTACAACGTATAGCGCTGGCGAATCCGTGCGAGCGTGTCCTCCAGCGCTGAAGCGTCATTGACAGACATACTGTCGCCGCCGGAATCGCGTGCGATCTGCGCCGTGCCGGCGGATTGGGTGCGCGCTCCACCCGTTCCTCCTCCACCGCGCGGGTAGCGGCTGCCGCCGCGCGGGCCTAAAATGATGCCGCCCAGTGGTCCGCCAAGGCTGGAACCAGTGCCCCATCCTCCAGGGCTTTGACCACCGCCTCCCCGATTGCCTCCGTACTGCCCGGCATCGGGAGCGATCAGCGCGCACATCACCGCATCAGCGCGTGCTAAGGCCCGCCCTACGGCTCGATCGTCGCGGTCGAATTCGGTTTGATCGTCGGTCAAGATAACAATGGCGCGGCGAGCATCGCGACGGCCCTCGCGTTGGATGTAGTCCGCGGCGTCGAGCATGGCACGGGTGATATCTGTTCCTCCATTGAAGCGCTCCTGGCGAAGCAGACGGTCAAATTCGCGCTGCACCTCCTGCGGGCTGCGGTTGAAAGGCAGCCGCACGCGCGTGTTGCGATCGAAGACCATGATGCCCATGCGGTCTTCTCTGCCGAGCACAGTCAGCGCCTGGCCGGACGCATCCGCGATGCGCTGCACATGCGGCCGCATGCTGGCGCTGACGTCCAGCAAAAAAATTACGTCCACGGGCATGTCTTCGCTGGCGAAATTGCGAATGGGTACGACGCGGCCATCCTCGCGGAGGATGAAGTCCCCGGCATGCAGGTGAGTGATGGCGCGATTGCTGGAGTCCACGACTTGGGCGTCGACACGGACCAGAGACACATCGCTGCGGAAAACGGCTTCGTCGTCTCCAGCCAATGGTCCGGTTTCCAGGGCGCAGGCGAACAGGAGAAGATAAGCAGCTCGGAACATTGCTTCCTTTCTGGACCGGTGAACGCCTACCTGATGATAACGTACGTCGCCAGCGCGGGGCGCCGTCCGGCCCTTTCAGCAGGTCGAGGATCCTCACCGTCTTGCCCCCGTCGCGGGGCATGATTCGGTAGCCCTGTACAATCGTATGGGAAATCGAGTATAAAGAAGCCAGAGGCTCAGTTCGACAGGCCAGCGCGAAGCGCACCCTCCGAAAGATCCCAAAACAGCTAAGGCATGTTGCCGGGCATGATGTTCGTGCCAGCAGGGAGATCAGATGGCGCGCTCGTCCACATCCGCTGATTCCATCGGGCTCAGTCCGACGCCCTCTCGCGGTATCAATCGCAATCCGGTGGGGCACCACGACTTCTTCCACCCGGCCAAAGCTCCGAGTCGAGTACTGGCCCATCGAAAAACTGAAGCCCTATGAGCGCAACCCGCGAAAGAACGACAAAGCGGTCGACCGGATCCGGGCCAGCATCCGCCAGTTCGGATTCGCCGTGCCGATCCTCGCCAAGTCGGACGGTGAAGTGATCGATGGCCATCTTCGGCTCAAAGGCGCCATCGCGGAAAAGATGCGAGAAGTGCCCGTGGTCCCCTGCGACGGCTGGACTGATGCGCAGGTCAAGGCTTTCAGATTGATGGTCAACAGGTCGGTCAGTTGGGCGGACTGGGATCTGGACGCCCTGGCGCTCGAATTCGGCGAACTGAAAGCGATGGAGTTCGACTTGTCGCTGACCGGCTTCGATTCGCGAGAGATCGATGCCTTTACGCTCACGCCAAACACGGCTGAAGACGAAGTTCCACCGGTCCCGGAGACTGCGATATCGCGGCTTGGCGATCTGTGGCTTCTCGGACCGCATCGCATACTGTGCGGGGACGCCGCGAGCCCCGAAGCGGTGACCCTCCTCCTCGGCGAGCGCAAGCCTCGGCTGATGATCACCGATCCACCGTACGGGATTTCGTTGGATTCCGAATGGCGCGACCGCGCAGGTTTGAATGGCCATGGTCCTGCCGAGCCGAGTTACATGAAGCACCGCACCGCGGGCCATACAGAGACCACCATATCCGGGGACACACGAGCCGATTGGTCAGAGGCGTTTGGGCTGGTGCCGAGTCTCCAGGTAGCGTACGTCTGGCATGCTTCAGCGTTTACGCGCGAGGTTCTCAGCGGTCTGTTGCGCATCGGATTTGTTCACCATCAGCAGATCATCTGGGACAAGACGAGGATCGTGCTGACCCGCACGCACTACTGGTTTGAGCATGAACCCTGCTGGTACGTGCGGAGGGAAAACGCAGCGTGGTTCGGCAAGCCCGGCGAGAACTCTACGATCTGGAGATGCCCCTCCCCGAAATTCATCGTGGGCGGCTCCAAGGAAGACAAGTTCGATCACCCCACGCAGAAGCCAGTGGAGTTGATGCGGCGGCCGATCCTGAACCACACCAAACGAGGCGAATTAGTGTACGAGCCGTTTCTCGGTTCCGGCACGACGCTCGCCGCGGCGGAGCGAACCGAGCGCGCCTGCTGCGGTCTGGAACTCGATCCGAAGTACGTTGATGTAGTGGTCCTCCGCTGGCAAGCCTTGAGCGGCAAACAGGCGACACTGGACGGAGACGGGCGCACGTTTGCGGAGATCCAAGCGGAACGCCTCTTGATCCAGTTGACTGGGCCGGGCGCGCCACGAGAAGAACTACAGGAGAATACTTCCCGTGGGTAAAAGAGGACAGCCGCGATATCAGCCTACGGAAGCCGACCGCACAACGGTGCTGGTGATGACAGCGGCGGGAATTAAGCAGGAGGACATTGCGCCATGTATCGGAAGCTCCGGGATTGATCCGAAGACGCTGCGCAAGCACTTCCCGCACGAGTTAAGCATCGGCGTGGCAAAGGTGAATGGCCTCTGCGGCCAGGGAATCGTCAGAGCTATGCAGAATGGGGAAGCGTGGGCGCTGTGCTTCTGGGCCAAGACCCGAATGGGATGGCGGGAAAAAGCCACGCTTGAGCACCAAATGCTGGACGACCAAGGCAATCCGGTGCGCGCTGGCGTCACTATCGTGTTGGGCGGCGCGGCAGATAAGGTGATGGAGACAAGAGATAAGTGAGCATCCTCGAAGGGAAACCGAGCAGAGACAAGAAAGCCGCCGGGGTTGAATCCGGCGGCTGGAAGAAAGGCCTGCGTCGAGTTCAGGCCTTGATCGAATAGTTGCGCTCCCCGTCTTCGCTTTTGGCCGACGTCACAGTCAGACCCATTTTCTTGCCTAGCGTACCGCTGATGAATCCGCGCACGGAATGCGGCTGCCAGCCGGTAGCTTTCATCAGTTCCTTGGCCGTTGCGCCTCCTGGGCGTTTCAGGAGTTCCAGGATCGTCTCGGTCTTGCTTCCCTCGCGGACGCCCTTCTTAGCCGACTTGCTGCCGCCGCGGGCGGCACGGGCCTTTTTCGCGCCCTTGGGCGCTTTCTTAGCGGGGCTGGCCTTCTTGCCCCCCCTTGGCTTTCGCGGGCGCGACGTTGCGCGCACGTTTCGCACCGGTGGCCTTTTTCGGGGCTCTCGGCTGGTCGCCTGTGGCCGTGGCTTGGGCGGTTTCGGTTTCTTCGGTGATCATGTTGGTTTCTCCTTTCGCGGCGTCTGCCGCGGTCATGACATCGATCACTCCGGTCCGCCGGAAACGCAAGCAAAATCTGTAGGAAGCTCAAGCTGGCGAAGGACAGGCGATGGAGCCGGCGCGCCGATGCAGATGGCATCTGATGGCAGGCCACGGCGAAAAACTCAAGCGCAAACAGGAAGAAGCGATCGCTGCGCTTTTGTCGCAGCGAAATATCGAGAAAGCGGCTCGCGCGGCTGGGGTGGGCACCAGAACGCTCATTCGCTGCATGAAGATTCCAGCGTTCGAGGCTGAATACCGGGCCGCACGCCGCGCGGCTTTCGGACAGTCAGTAGCGCGCCTGCAGCAGGCTTCTAGCGCGGCCGTGGCGACGCTGCTCAAGGTCATGGTCGATCCCGGCAGCCCCGCCTCCACGAAAGTGCGGGCCGCAGACAGTGTGTTAGCCCACGCGATAAAAGCAATCGAGGTCGATGACATCGAAGCGCGCGTCACAGAGCTGGAGCGGGCCAGCGAAGAAGCGAAGCGTAGCAGATAGTTCCTATTTGCGCGGGAAATGGATACAGCGGCGAGGAAGCCGGACATGTCTCAGCAGTTTCACAGATCGCATCTTGGCCGCCGGCTCAAGAAACTATTGTAGAAGTCCAAATGACGGACGAACGTGGCTTGGTGCTTCCGAACGCGAGTACACCAGTGTACTGGGTAACGAGTTCGCCACGCTTAGGAACCGCTGTCCGCGAGTCGAACGCCGATGTAGAAATCATCATCGACGGACAAACAGTATCGCACCTTAGCCAGAAAGATCTTGCGCTCCGCAAAAATGTGAACTAAAGCGCCTATCATGAGTGGCCGCCGGACGCGCAGCTTCAGGCCCCGGCGAGAAATCTCAACTATTCGTGCCTCCGTGGATGGGCCTATGGATGTCACGGGGTCCAAGCTCTTCACTCGCGCGCGAATGTCTACGGGAATTCGAGGTTCACTCCGGCGCTCGATGCCGAATTGAAGAGCAATCGCCGAACTCGTTTGACTGGCAAGAGTCATACCCGAAGAAT
>Ga0116225_1003190_pt1 | contig 10641 bp, 10 predicted proteins | sample Sb_taG_8_FD_88968 | JGI IMG/M metagenome (GOLD analysis project Ga0116225, IMG submission 88968) | Peat soil microbial communities from Weissenstadt, Germany - Sb_50d_c_BC metaG | ecosystem: Environmental > Terrestrial > Soil > Wetlands > Peat | place: Germany: Weissenstadt | collected 2010-09-21 | reverse complement strand
GGTGAAATCCCCGGCTTCGATCAGCTTGATCAGGTGTTCTTGCTTGACCGCCGCGTAGCGTTCGGCCCGCCGCTCGGCGCCGGGCACGCCGAAGTACTCCAGCGCGGCGAGCGCCCCGGCCAGCCGGGGCCGGCCGGCGACGACCTCCTGATACACGGCCTCGGTGAACCGCTCCGGGGAGTAGCTGGTCTGGCCGCGCAGGTCGGCCCATTCGGTGTCCATCAGCTCCTGCAGCGCCTCACGCCACGCGCGGAAGTGCGGTGAGTCGACCAGCACGCCGTCGACGTCGAAGATGGCTCCCTGGAACGTCCGGGAGCCGTGGACGGCTGGCGGGTCGGCGAAGATCATCGACCGCCGGGCCTGCACGCGGGCGGCGGGAATGGACTGTTCGCCGGCCAGCAGCCGGTCCAGCGCGTCGTGCTTGCCCGCCCCGGTGACCAGCCACATGACCTCCTCGGCCCGGGCCAGCGCCGGGTAGGTGAGCGTCATGCGCCGGTGGCCCTGGTAGGGGCCGGTGACCGCGACCAGCCGGTCCGTGACCTCCAGGACCGGGTCGCCGGGCACCAGCGAGGCGGTGTGCCCGTCGGCGCCCAGCCCGAGATGCACCAGGTCGAAGCGGGCGGGCAGCCGGCTGGTGTAGGCGGCGGCCGCCGCTTCCAGGTCCGGGTCGGTGACCGGCATGGGAACCAGGGTGACCGGCAGGGATCCCAGGATCTGGCGCAGGTGGGTCAGGTTGCGCTCGGGGTCCCCTTCGGCCGCGACCCGCTCGTCGACCTGGTAGATCTCGACCGAGCTCCAGGGCAGGTCATGTTCTGCGAGCTCGGTGAGCATGAGCCAGGGGGTCTGGCCGCCGCTGACCGCGCACGTGAACGCGCCGTGCGCCGCGACCGCGGACCGGATCCGGTCCGCCATGTATCCGGCCGCCTTGACCGCCAGCTGGGCCGCGTCAGGCTCGGTGACCAGCGTGTGTTCCATGCTCACCGGGAGAGCTGCTCGTGCCGGGCTCCGATCCGGGCCAGCAGGTCCTGCCACGAGGCCACGAACGCCTCCGCTCCCTGGCGCTGCAGCTCGCCGGCCAGGGACGCGGCGTCGATGCCGGCCCGGGCGAAGGCCGCGATGACCTGGTCGGCGTCTCCGTCGTCGGCGGGCAGGAGCTCGCCGACCGTCCCGTGGTCGGCGAACGCCTCCAGCGTGTGGTCCGGCATGGTGTCGACGGTGAACGGGGCGGCCAGCGCCTCCACGTACAGCACGTCCGAGGCCTCAGGGTCCTTGACCGAGGTCGAGGCCCAGAGCAGCCGCTGCGCCCGGGCCCCCTCGTTGGCCAGCCGCAACCAGCGGGGCGAGTCCAGCAGCGCCCGGTACGCCCGGTAGGCCCGCCTGGCCACGGCGATGCCCAGGCGATCGCGCAGCTCGCCGGGCACCCGGCCGGCCACCGCGGTGTCCCAGCGGGACACGAACAGCGAGGCGACCGAGGCCACGGCCGGATTCAGCCCGGCCTGGATCCGGCGCTCCACACCCCGCAGGTAGGCCTCGGCCGCGGCCTGGTACTGCTGCGCCGAGAACAGCAAGGTCACGTTCACCGGGACCGCGGCGCAGATGCACTCCTCGATCGCGGGCAGGCCCTCCGGGGTGCCAGGGATCTTGATGAACAGGTTGTCCAGGGCGGCCCTGCGGTGCAGGCCCTCGGCCTGATCGACGGTGCGCGGGGTGTCGCGGGCCAGCAGCGGGGACACCTCCAGCGACACCCAGCCGTCCACCTTGTCGGTGCGGGCGTGGACGGGCGCGAACAGGCCGGCGGCCCGGCGCAGGTCGGCCAGGGCCAGCTCGAAGAACACCTCCTCGTCCGAGGCTCCGCTGGCCTTGCGGGCCGCGATGTCGGCGTCGTAGGCGGTGCCGTCCTTGATCGCCTTGTCGAAGATGGTGGGGTTGGAGGTGAGCCCGGTCACCGAGTACTCATCGACGTAGCGCGCCAGGATCCCCTCGTCGAGCAGGGCCCGGGTGATGTCGTCCAGCCAGAGACTCTGGCCCGCCTCGTGCAGCGCCTGGGTCGGCTTCATGGTTCCACCGTGGCCCGCGGCCGCGGCGGTCCGCATCCCCCGCCCGGCTTCCTCCGGTGTTGCCTGCCTTGCGCAGCGGATCGGTGACCGTTTCCACCTCGCGCATCTCGGCCTGGTACATCTCCCAGACCGGGGCCGCCTCCCGGTTGACGACCAGGACGCACGCGCGGGGGTACTCGCCGAGCACTGCCAGCATGGGACGGGCCAGCGGGGTCTTGTCGACCATGACCTGCTCCCGCACCAGGCGCGGCAGCGGTATCTCCTTGTACAGGCCACGGCCGGAGCAGGAGAAGATGGCGATCATCCCCGGGGGCCAGCGCTCGCTGCCCAGCACGTCCTTGATGCGCTCGATGTCCGTGCGCACCGACAGCCGGTACCGGTGATCGAGGTCGCGGTCCTTGGCCAGCGGGCGGATCTGGTCCAGGAGGCTGTTCACCCGCGCACGCACCTCCCGCTGGCTCGCGCCGGGGTCGACGCGGCAGTAGAGGGACACCACCGGCAGGCCGTTGGCCTGGAACCTCACGATGCCGTTGACCGTCTCTGCGGTGATCATCGGCTCAGGGCCGCCAAGGTGATCGCCCTGATCTCCTCGTCGGTGAGCTCGATGCTGGCGGCCGCCACGTTCTGCTCGACGTGTTCCGGATTGCCGGAGCCGGGGATCGGCAGGACCTGCGGCGACCGGGTCAGCAGCCAGGCCAGTGCCACCTGCCGCTCGGTCACGCCGCGACGCCGGGCGGCGGCCATCAGCGCGGGGATGGTCCCGGTCTCCTCGATCGGCGCCCACGGGATGAACACCACCATCTCCAGGTCACACAGATGGAGCATCGGCTCCGAGGACCGGTCGACCACGTTGTACCGGTTCTGCACCGACACGATCGCGGTCACCCGCTCGGCCTCCCGGAACTGGTCCTCGGTGACGTTCGATACCCCGATGTGACGGATCTTGCCCTCGTCCTTCAGCTCGGCCAGCGCGCCGATCGACTCGGCGATCGGCACCCGCGGGTCGGGCCGGTGGAACTGGTACAGGTCGATCCGGTCCAGCCGCAGCCGGCGAAGGCTGCCCTCGCAGGCCCGGCGCAGGTGCTCCGGGCGGCCGTCGGGCACCCACCGCCCCGGGCCCGGCCGGACCAGCCCGCCCTTGGTCGCGATGACCAGCTCCTCCGGATAGGGGTACAGGGCCTCGGCGATCAGGCGCTCGCTGACCTCGGGCCCGTAGGAGTCGGCGGTATCGATGAAGTTGACGTCGAGCGCCACGGCCCGGCGCAGCGCTTGGATGGCGCGGTCCCGGTCGGGCGGTTCGCCCCAGATCCCGGGGCCGGTGATCCGCATAGCGCCGAATCCCAGCCGGTTCACCGTGAGGTCGCCGCCCACGTCGATCTTGCCCGCGGCTGCCGCCGTTGGCATTGCGTTCATGGCCGCTCCTTCCCTGACGGCTGCCCAGTCTTCCCGGCGGCCGGCCCGGGCACATCCGTCATCCTGGTGGTCTTACGCTCGTGTCATGGGGAGGCGGAGATGACCACGCCCGGGCAGGCGCCAGTTGCCTCAGTCGCCGAAGCGGCCGAGCGTTCACACTTCGCGCTCCGCCGCGCCGTGGTGGACGTCGCGATGGGCCTGCTGCGCGCCGGGGTGCTGTCTCACTCCGGGCACGCTGACCTCTCGGCCCGCGTCGGGCCCGACACCGTGCTGATCGCCACGCTGAACCGGACACGCGATCTCGTGCCCGATGACCTCGCCGTGGTCCGCCTCGACGGGACCGTGGCCGAAGGCGACCTGGGCGGGATGAGCACCGAGGTCGTGGCCATGCACACCGAGGTGTACCGGGCCAGGCCGCAGGCCGGCGCGGTGATCCACACGCATTCCCCGCACCTGCTGGCGTTCGCCCTGGCGGGCCGGCCGCTGCCGGCCCGGTACGAACCGCTGCCCCGCCTGGGCCAGGCGGAGGAGGTTCCGGTGGCCCCGCCCGCCCCGGTCGCCGCCTGCATCGAGCTGATCAAGGCGCGACCGGGTACGCAGGCCGTCCTGCTGGGCGGCCACGGGGTGCTCGCCTTCGGCCCGGACACCGAAACGACGATCTCGCTCCTGGTCGCGCTCGAGGAGGCGGCGGAGGCCGAACTGCGCACCGCCGTCCTCGGCCGGTTATCCGCGCCGCCCGGGACATTGCACATCTGGGGGATGGCCGCCGGGGAGCGGTGTGCCATGGTGGCCGGATCCCCGGTGCGGTACTTCGTCCTGGACTTCGTCTGGCGGTTCCTCACCGACCCGATCACGCATGCCTGCTGGGCCGGCCTGACCGGCTACTTCATCGGGCTGGCGGCCACCGGGCGGCACAAGTGGTACACGGTGAGCTGGATCGAGCTGGTCATCGCCGCGATCCTGCACGGACTGAACGACTGGAGCCGGGTCAACGGGCACTGGCTGTGGATCGTGGTCACCATCGTCAGCGGCATCCTGTTCCTGGGCTACGCGAAGGTCGGATCCCGCAGCGACCTGGAGGTTCCCGACCCCAGGCCGCCCGCGTCGGGGCGGCACGGCCTGCCGCCCGAGCGCCCGCCCGCCACCGTGGCCGGGGCCACCCGGCCCTGGTGGGAGCACTGACCGGCCCGGCCTGTAGCGCGGCCGACCCGCATTCCACCATGGTTAGCGGTATGGACAAGCGCCTTCGCTTCATGACCGACCTCATCGCGCCGCTCAAGGTGGCGCCCGGGAGCGAGGTCAGGCTGAGCCGCGACCACGACCCGGGCTACACGGGCGGGGTGGCCCGCCCGCAGGCCGCCGCGCTGCTCGCCGACGGCGTGGAGCTGCTGGCCGATTACCAGGACCGGCTGGCCGCCCAGGACACGTTCGGCGTGCTCCTGGTGCTGCAGGGTATCGACGCCGCAGGCAAGGACAGCACGATCAAGCACGTGATGAGCGAAGTCAACCCGCAGGCGGTGGAGGTCCGGGCCTTCAAGCAGCCCTCGGCCGACGAGCTGAACCACGACTTCCTGTGGCGCTACCAGCGCGCCCTGCCCGGGCGGGGCCGGATCGGCATCTTCAACCGGTCCCACTACGAGGAGGTGCTCGTCGTCCGGGTCCATGAGGAATTGCTGACCGCGGAGCGGATGCCCGCGGTCGCGGCTTCAGCTTCGGGGGGCCACAGCATCTGGGCCCGGCGCTACCAGGAGATCAACGACTGGGAGCGCTACCTGGTCGACAACGGGATCCATGTCGTCAAGGTCATGCTGAACCTGTCGAAACGGGAGCAGGCCAAGCGGTTTCTCAAGCGAATCGACTACCCGGAGAAGAACTGGAAGTTCTCCCCCAGCGACGTCAGGGAGCGGCGCTACTGGGAGGACTACCAGCGGGCCTTCGAGGCCATGCTGAGCCAGACCAGCACGAAGTGGGCGCCGTGGTATGTCGTGCCGGCCGATCACAAGTGGTTCAGCCGCCTGGCCACCGCCGCGGTCCTGGTGACCGCGCTCGACGCGATCAACCCGAGATACCCGGCCGCCGACCCCGCGGTGGCGGACCAGATGGCGCGGGTCAGGGAGGAGCTCGTGGCCGAACTCGCGCTCGGCAGCTGACCATCCGGGGGATGTGACCGATCGCGGCCGCGGCGAGTATCGGCAGAGGGGCCCTGGGTCGCCCGCCAGATGTGCCTTGTACGAGGAGGGCGCGATGACAGCCACGTCCGATACGGCCAGCAGTCCCGCGATCCGGAGCCTGGTGGTCGGCGTGGCCGGGGGCATCATGGGGGCCGCGCCCGGCGCGGCCGGGGATCTCGGCATCAAGGACGAATTCCGGCAGCGCGTCCAGGACATGCTGCAGCCCGGCACATCCGCGATCATGGTCATCGTCCGCAAGGTGACCCCGGACAAGTTCATCGAGGCGCTGAAGCCCTACGGCGGCACGGTGCTGAAGACCTCGCCGCCGCAGGACGCGGAGCAGCAGCTCATGAAGGCCCTGCACGGGGACGACCCGTCGGCGCCCACCTGGCAGCAGCCTGCCTCGGCCGGGGCCACGACCTGAGAGGAAGCCTGAGACGCCGGATCGCGGCGCTCGACCGGGCCGCCGCCCGGCGAGTCGCCGCGACCGGCTCCTGGCCGTCCGAGCACGTCCTGCCGGGCCTGTCACGTCTGGCCGACCACGGTTTCCTCTGGATGGTGCTGGCCGCCGCGCTGTGGGCTACGGGCCGCCGGCCGGCCCGGCGGGCCGCCTGGCGGGGCCTGGGCAGCATGGCGGCGGCCAGCACGGCGGCCAACGTCATCGGCAAGGGCCTGACGGGCCGGCGCCGCCCTTATGTCGACGTTCCCGTCCGAAGCCGGCTGCGGCGAGTTCCCCGGAACTCGTCCTTCCCGTCCGGGCACGCCGCGAACGCGGCGGCCTTCGTCATCGGGGCGGCGATCGAGATGCCGTCGCTGGCCGGGCCCGGGATCGCGCTGGCCTCGGCGGTCGGCGCCTCGCGGGTGGCCACGGGGGTGCACTACCCGTCGGATGTCCTGGCCGGGACGGCCATCGGGGCCGCGGCGGGGCTGGCGACCCTGCGCTTGTGGCCACGACGGCCACCGCGGCCGGCCGTAGCGATCAGGCCGCCGCGGAAGGCGCCGGTCTCGGCGGCCGGGGAGGGCCTGGCGCTGATCGTCAACACGTCGGCGGGAACGGCCTCGGCCAGGCTGGCCCGGCGGCTGGCCGCGGACCTGCCCGAGGCCACGATCATCGAGGCCGACGCGGGCCAGGACCTGATCACGCAGCTGCGTGACGCTGCGGTGAGCACCCGGATCCTCGGCGTGGTCGGCGGCGATGGCACGGTCAGCGCGGCCGCCGCGGTCGCCCTGGAGACGGGCCTGCCGCTGCTGGTGATCCCGGCCGGCACCTTCAACCACTTCGCGGCCGACCTCGGCGTCGAGTCGGCTCGCGACGCCCTGGCCGCGCTGCGCGACGGCGAGGCCGTCCAGGTGGACCTCGGCCTGGTGGGCGGCCGACCGTTCGTCAACACCTCGAGCACCGGCGTGTACGTGGATCTGGTGAACGCCAGGCGGCAGCTCGAGGGTGTCCTGGGCAAGCGGCTGGCGGAGGTCGTCGCGCTCATCGACGTGCCGCGCCGCGGCCGGCCGCACGAGCTAGTCCTGGACGGGAGGCGCCGGCGGCTATGGCTCTACTTCGCCGACAACTGCCGGTACGTGCCTCAGGGCACGGCGCCCGCGTACCGTCCGGACCTGGCCGACGGCTGCCTGGACGTCCGCGTCGTCGAGGCCACGGTGCTGGCCAGGTCGCGCCTGGTCGCCGCGGTGCTGACCGGCACGCTCGGCCGCTCCCGGGTCTACCGCTCCTGGCGGGCCAGCTCGGTCGACGTCCGGGCGGCAGACGGCCAGCCCATCTGGCTGTCCACCGACGGCGAGGTGGCCACCGCCGAATCCGGGTTCGTCCACGGCAAGCACCCGCACGCGCTGGTGGTCTACCGCAAGGCCGACGGCTAGCCAGACGGGTGATGTGGCCCGGCGCCGCGCGGCGCAATCTGGGGAACGATCCGAAGGAAGGTGAGCAGGTGAAATCCGACAGTGAGATCAGGGAAGACGTCATCAACGAACTGCAGTGGGACCCGCAGATCACCGGGCCGGAAGCCATCGGCGTCGCGGTTCAGGACGGCGCGGTGACCCTGACCGGTCACGTCTCGACCTACGCGCAGCGGCTGGCCGCCGCCCGGGCGGCCGAGCGGGTGTACGGGGTCAAGGCTGTGGCCAACGACCTGACGGTCAAGCTGTCCGGCGCGCCGCGGGACGACTCCGACATCGCCCGGGCCATCGCGCACGTCCTGGAGTGGAACGTACAGGTGCCCGAGGGGAAGGTGCACGCCCGGGTGTCGGACGGCTGGGTCACGCTCGACGGCGAGGTCGAGTACTCCTACCAGCGGCACGAGGTCGAGCGGATGGTCCGCAACGTCAAGGGAGTGGTGGGCGTGACGGACCTCATCACGGTCAAGCCGCCGGTGAGCCCGGAGAAGGTCCAGGCCGTGATCGAGGATGCCTTCAAGCGCGAGGCGGAGATCGACGCCCGGCACATCAGGGTCGAGGTATCGGATCACACCGCCAAGCTCTACGGGCACGTGCACTCGCTGCACGAGGCGGCCGCGGCCAGGGCGGCGGCCGCGGCGGCGCCCGGGGTGGCCACGGTGGAGAGCCATCTGCTGGTCTCTCCGTAACCGTGCGGGCTGGTCCTGGAGGAATTCGGTGACGCTGGTCCCGGCCAGCCACCGGCGGCGGACCGCCCGCCGTTCCTCCTCGACCAGCCCGCCCCACACTCCGTGCGCGCCGACGCCGAATACGTGCCGCAGCGAGAGTTCCAGGCAATCCGGGCGCACCGGGCAGCGGGCACAGACGGCGATGGCGTGCGCCGCCTGGTCCCGGGCCTTGGCCACGTCCCGGGTCACGGGAAACCAGTCGTCGGGATCGACGCGGGGAACCGGCGCACCGGGCCAGCCGGTACACCCGGCCGGCCAGTTCACCGTCGGTCAGGTCATGCGGCTCACGCCGCACGTGGCGCGGCCTCGAGACCATCAGCGCCCGGCTTCGCCTCCTGCCCTCCGGCCAGCTCGTCGCTCCATCGTCTCCGCGGCTGCGGCGGCCCCGCATCCCCAGTCCAGTTAGCGGAGAGAACCGTCCATGTCGAGGATGCGGGCCCGCGGCTGGTGCCGTCAGGGTGGGACCATGGGTGTGACCCTGTGTGTGCGCCCCGGCGCCGGCGGCACCATCGTGGCGGTCAGCGGGGAGGTCGAGGTCTGCACGGAGGCCGTGCTGCAGCAGGCTCTGCTGCGGATCATCCGCGAGCGCAGCGCGAGGCTCATGCTCGACGTGTCCGGCGTCTCGTTCATAGACCGAGCCGGCCTGCGGGCGCTCCTGGCGACCCGGCGCCGCGCCGAGCTGCGCGGCGGGTACGTGCGCCTGATCGCGACCTCGGCGGCGGTCCGCCGGATCGTCGAACTGACCGGAACGCACGAGGCGTTGGCTGGCCGGGACCATCCTGGCCGAGCCGAGCACCAAGCGCGGTGAGCTGGTGGTGGCCGCGATGGTCGCGCTCGCCGTGGCCAGGTGGGACTCGGGCCGGGCTGCCGAAGCGCTCGACCTGGCCGCTCAGGCCGTCCGCCAGGCGACGGACCGGCCCCACGAGACCACGCATTTCAGCCCTCACATGTTCCTGGCCTCCGCCTCATCCAGGTCCGCCGGCTCGACGAAGCCACCGCAATCACTGATGCCTTCGAGGTGAGGGGCCCGAGGCCGGAAGGGATAACCGAGGTGCTGCGCGCCCGGATCGCCCTGGCGGCGGGCCGGCTCGACGATGCGGCTGCGCTGGCCGAATCGGCCTCGAGGCGGGTGAAGGCCGGCGGGCGCTTCGCCGGCGACTCGCTCGCGGTGCCGGTCCTCGCCGCCGTCGCCCTGCGCCGCGGCGACCTGCCCAAGGCCGCCGAATACGTGCAGCGGCTGCCGGCTCTCGGCCACTCCTACCCCTCTCCCCTATCTGACCGACGGGGTACGCCTGGTGGAGGCCCAGGTCCTGGAGGCCCGCCGCGGGCCGCGGCGGGCCGGGACCGCGAGGCGATCCGCAGCCTGGAGGAGGCCCTCCGGGAGTACGACAGGCTCGGGGCGCGCCGGGGCGTGGCGCGCACCCGCCGACGGCTGCGCCAGCTCGGGGTGCGGCGCCGGCACTGGGCGAGTGAGCAGAGGCCGGCCGCGGGCTGGGCCAGCCTTACCGACATCGAGCAGGCCACGGCCCGCCTGGTGGCCGAAGGCCTGACCAACCAGCGGATAGCCGACCAGCTGTTCGTCAGCACGCACACGGTCGCGTTCCATCTGCGCCAGGTGTTCTGCAAGCTCGACATCAGGTCGCGCGTCGACCTGGCCCGGATCGCGCTGGAGCACGCGCGGCCCGAGGCGGCGCAAACCCCATGACTGGGGGATGTGAGGCGGCCCGCGTGGCGGCGAGGCTGACCTCATGCTGACGACCGGGATCCAGAACCTGCCGGAGCCGCTGGCATGGGCGCAGGCCGCTTACCACGACGGGACCGCGCGGCTGGCACCGGCCAGCGCGGACCGGCTGGCCCGGCGAGTGGAGCACTTCGCCTCGTCGGTCCAGTTCGTCCTGGACGACCCGGACGCGGCCCGGCGCCTGCATGCCCTGACCAAGGACCTGCGCACGGTCCCGCGGCTGGGCACCCTGCTTCCGCAGGTCCTGCGGGGGGCGATGGCGCTCGTGGGCGGGGACTTCGGGAACATCCAGATCGTCGACCCGGCCACCGGATCGCTGCGCCTGGTCACCCAGGCCGGCTTCGGCCCGGAGTTCCTCGATTACTTCGCCGTCGTGGAGGACGTCCACTCCACCTGCGGCCGGGCGGCCAGGCAAGGCGCGCAGACGGCCGTCGCCGACGTCCGCGCCGACCCGGGCTTCACGCCGCACCGGGAGATCGCCGCCGCTGCGGGATTCCGCGCGGTCCAGTCCACGCCCCTGGTCGACTACGCCGGTCACCTGATCGGCATGGTCTCGACGCACTTCCAGCGCCCGCACCGCCCGTCAGATCGCGACCTGCGGATCATGGAACTGTACGCCGACTTCG
>Ga0116225_1003185_pt1 | contig 10648 bp, 8 predicted proteins | sample Sb_taG_8_FD_88968 | JGI IMG/M metagenome (GOLD analysis project Ga0116225, IMG submission 88968) | Peat soil microbial communities from Weissenstadt, Germany - Sb_50d_c_BC metaG | ecosystem: Environmental > Terrestrial > Soil > Wetlands > Peat | place: Germany: Weissenstadt | collected 2010-09-21 | reverse complement strand
CGAAGCCAACCACCTTGGGATGGCGAGCCATGTCGATCAGGCGCAGGGCGTCGATCTCCGGCTCGCGGTCAGCCTCGTGCGGATGGATGCCGACGGTGCAATAAACGTTGTCGTAGCGCTCGGCTACAGCCAGCACCTTGTCGAAGCTGCTCAGCCGGGTGCCGATGGTCAGCATCGTGCCAACCCCGGCGGCGGCGGCACGCTCCAGAACGCCATCCAGATCGGCGGCAAAGTCCTCGTAGTCGAGGTGGCAATGGCTGTCGACGAGGGTCACGGTGCCGTCTCCTCCGGATCGACGAAGCGTGGGAACACGCCTTCAGGCTTGGGCAGCGGCGTGCCCGGCACCAAGCGCTCGCCATAGCTGGCAAAGCTGCGCTGGTCGGCGGGCACCGCCAGCTGGTCGAGCATGCGGGCCATCGAGTCCGGCATCACCGGTTGCAGAATCATGGCCAACTGGCGGATCACGTCGGCCAGCACATACAGCACCGTGCGCATGCGTGCGGGGTCGGTCTTTTTCAGCCCCCAAGGCGCTTGGCGGTCGACATAGCCGTTGCCGGCGCGCACCACCAGCCAAATGGTCTCTAGCGCCTCGTGGAACAGCTGGCGATCCAGGCTGTCGCGCAGGCGCGGCAGCAGGTCGGCGGCGGCGTCCAGCAATTCGCGGTCTTCGGCGGAAAACTCGCCCGGTTCAGGCACTTGCGCGTCGGCGTTCTTGTTGACCATCGACAGCGAGCGCTGCGCCAGATTGCCGAAATCATTGGCCAGCTCGCTGTTCATGCGGTTGACCATGGCCCGGTGGGAAAAGTCGCCGTCATTGCCGAACGGCACTTCGCGCAGCAGGAAAAACCGCACTTGATCAAGGCCATAGCGCTCGACCAAGCCGATCGGGTCGATGACGTTGCCGGTCGATTTCGATATCTTCTGGCCTTCGTTTGTCCACCAGCCATGAGCGAAAACGCGCTTCGGCGGCTCCAGGCCGGCGGCCAGCAGGAAGGCAGGCCAATAGACGGCGTGGAAGCGCAGGATGTCCTTGCCAACCATGTGCAGGTCGGCCGGCCAGAACTTGGCGTAATCGCCGCCGGCATCGGGGTAGCCGAGGGCGGTGATATAGTTGGTCAGGGCGTCGAGCCACACATACATGATATGGGCCGGATCATTGGGCACCGGCACGCCCCAGGTGAAGCTGGTGCGCGACACCGACAGATCTTGCAGCCCCCCCTTGACGAAGCTGATCACCTCGTTGCGGCGCGACTGCGGGGCAATAAAATCCGGGTGTTCATCGTAATAGGCCAGCAGGCGGTCTTGCCATGCCGACAGGCGGAAGAAATAACTCGGCTCTTCGACCCATTCAACGGGCGCGCCGGTGGGGGCGATCTTGCTGCCGTTGGGACCGTCCTTCAACTCGTCGGCGCCCCAGAAGGCTTCGTCGCGCACCGAATACCAGCCGGCATAGCTGCCCAGATAGATGTCGCCGCGCGTGATCAACTCGTTCCACAAGGCTTGGCAGGCGGCGATATGGCGCGGTTCGGTGGTGCGGATGAAGTCGTCGTTCGAAAAGCCCATGAACGCCGCCAGTTCGCGGAACTTCTTCGACACTCCATCGGTGAAGGTCTGCGGATCGATCCCGGCCTTTTCCGCTGATTTCTCGACCTTCTGGCCGTGTTCGTCGGTGCCCGTCAGGAACTTGACGTCAAAGCCGTCCAACCGCTTGAAGCGGGCCAGCACGTCGCAGGCCAGCGAGGTATAGGCATGGCCGATATGCGGGCTGTCGTTGACGTAATAGATGGGCGTGGTGAGGTAGTAGCGGCGCGGCCCCGTCATCGACGTTCTCCAGAAATACTCTTAATAGCTATCGCGCCGCACCGCCGGATCAAGGGCGGCACAGGCGTTCCAAGGCAAGAAAGGCGTTCAGCACGACCTGTTTGCGATCAAGATTGACCGCATCGGCGCGCCCGAACAAATGATTGGTTTTTTCCCACACCTCGACCCAACGATCAAGGCCGGCGGTGGCGACCAGCCGGTGTTGCAGGGCGGCCTCGCCGGCCACCACCTCGGCGGCGGCCTGTCCGCGCCCGGCATTGGCGACGGCACGGGCGATCCACCAGGTGAATAATTCGGTCACCGTGCGAAAGGAATCATCGGCGCGCGCCACCTTGTCACCAAAGGCATGCAGGGCCGGCACGTCCAAGCGCGGCAGTCCCGACAGCAAGCCAACCATCTCGCGGTAGAGTTCCAGTCCGCCCTCGGCATCGAGCGCCAAGGCCTTGCCGATGCTACCTTCCGCCAGTCCGGCGATGGCTTGGGCGTCGGAATCGGACAGATCGGGGCAACGGCGGTGCAACAGATCGACCACGGTGGCATTGGACAGCGGCTGCATCATCAGCCGGCGGCAGCGCGAGCGAATCGTCGGAAGTAAGCGTCCGGGGCTATGAGACACCAGCAACATCAAGGCATTGCGCGGTGGTTCTTCAAGTACTTTCAGAATGGCGTTGGCGCTGGAGCGGCTCATCTCGTCGGCGGCATCGACAACCACGACGCGCCAGCCGCCTTCACCGGGGGTCAGCGACATGAACGAACCGACGCCGCGCACATCATCGACGGCGATCTCGCTGCGCATCTTGGTCTTCTTGTCGTCGGTCCAGCCGCGCTCCAGCACCTTGAGATCGGCATGACCGCCCGAGGCGACGCGGCGGAACACCGGATGCTGCGGGCTGATGTCCAAGCTGTCGGGAGGTCCGCCGAACAAACCGCCGCCCTCGCCGCCTCCGGCCAGGACGAAACGGGCGATGCGATAGGCCAGAGTAGCTTTGCCGATGCCGCGCGGCCCGCAGATCAACCAGGCATGCGCCATCCGCCCGGAAATCCAAGCGTCGAGAAACGCCCGCTCGGCCGCATCATGGCCAAGAAGGTCGCAGGTCGTGCGCGGTGTCGGGGCGTCGTCGGGAATAGGAGGAGCCATGGTCGGCGCAGTCTAGGGCGGATAGGCCAAACTGGCAACCGGGCCAATCAGTTGGGTGCGACACCCAGCAACCGGGTTTCGACGGTGGACAGCACCCGCGCCCGTACCTCGTCGAGGTCGCCCAAGGCCGAAATGACCGCGCAGCGCTGTGGATGGTGATGGGCGATATCGAGAAAGCCTTGGCGCAAGCGTTCGTGGAAATCACGGTTCATGCGTTCATAGCGGTCTTCGGCGCCACCCCGACCGGCGGCGCGGCTCAGGCCTTCGTCCACGGGCAGGTCGAGGATCAGCGTCAGATCCGGGGAGAAGCCGCCGACCGTCAGGCTGTAAAGCTGGTCGATGGCGTGTTCGGGCAGGCCGTGGCCATAGCCCTGATAGGCCAGGGTGGAATCGGCGAAGCGGTCGCACAGCACCCAGGTGCCTTCGGACATCGCCGGCCACACCGTGCGCACCAGATGATCGCGGCGTGCGGCGAAGTGCAGCAACGCCTCGGTCATGGCATCCCAGCGGCCCACCTCGCCTTCCACCAGCAAACGGCGGATCTGCTCGGCACCAGGCGCGCCGCCGGGTTCGCGCGTGGTCACCACGGGATAGCCGAGCCCACGCAGGGACTCGGCCAGCAGGCGGAGCTGGGTGGATTTCCCCGCCCCCTCTCCGCCTTCGAAGGTGATGAACCGACCGCGCGGCATGTTAGGCGTTCGAGCCCCACAGGATATGCTTCACAGCGGCGCCGATGCGCCCCATGAAGCCCAGCCGTTCGACATCAGCGGCGGCCAGCAGCGGAAACTCGACATTGGCGACGCCGGGGGCCGAAACCACCAAGGTGCCGACGGTGGCGCCCTTTTGGATCGGCGCGGCCAGCGGGCCGTTATAGTTGACGGTGACCTTCATGTCGTGGCGGGCGGTGCGCTGCAAGGTGAACAGCACTTCCTTGTTCACCGTCAGCGGCACCTTGGGGGCGACGCCCAGCCAGACATCGGCATCGGTGACTACGTCGCCGGGCTTGAACAGGCTGTAATCGTCGAACTCGCGGAAGGCCCATTCGATCAGGCGCTCAGATTCCTCGGCACGCGCCTTCTGCGTCGGCATGCCGTTGAGGACCATGATGACCCGGCGGTTGTCGCGCTTGACTGAACCGACTTCGCCGAAGCCGCCGTCTTCCGTGTGGCCGGTCTTAAGACCGTCGGCCCCGGCGATGTTCGCCCAGATCAACGGATTACGGTTGTCTTGCTTGATATTGTTATAGGTGAAGGTTCGCTCGGCGAAGATCGAATAGTATTCGGGGAAATCCATGATCAGGCGGCGGGCCAGAATCGACAGATCGCGGGCCGTCATCTGGTGGTTCGGGTCGGGCAGACCGCTGGCGTTGCGGAAGGTGCTCTGGGTCAGGCCGATCTCACGCGACTTTCGGGTTTCCTTTTCGGCGAAGGCATCTTCGCTGCCGGCCAAGCCCTCGGCCAGCACCGAGCAGGCGTCGTTGCCCGACTGGATAATGACGCCGCGCAACAGATCGCCGACCGAAGCCTGCGAATTCAAGGGGAGAAACATCATCGAGCCACCGCTCTTGTAATGCTTCTTCCACGCCGTTTCGCTGACCGGCAATTGGTCGGTCATCTTGAGACTGCCATCCTTCAAGCGCGAGAAGACCATATAGACGGTCATCAGCTTGGACATCGACGACGGCGTCATCAGTTCGTCGGCGTTCTTTTCCAGCAGCACCGTGCCGGTATTGAAATCGACGATGATCGCCTGACGGGCCAGGGTCTCGATGGCATCCGATTTGCCTGTCTGGCGCGCGGCCGTTTCAGCGGCGGGGTCGACCTTGTCGGCTGCGGCGGCATGAGGCGGCGGAACCGGATGAGCCTTGGCCTTGGGCTCGGCCGCCATCGCGGAGGAAAGGGAAGCCATCAGGATAACGGACGCGGCAACGGCCAGCGGCCGGCGGAGAAGGGTCGGAGACATCTTCAACATGGGTCCTCGGTTACACGGTGTTCTTGCCGTCAGCGGCGCGGATGAGCTGAATGCAGGGTGGATCAATCCACCACCAACTTGGCTTCGGGATAGCCCGAACTGATAATTTTCTCAAGCAGCGCATCAGCATCGCTGACATTCGCAATCGGTCCCAGGCGGACACGGAAGAAAGTCCCCGCCTTGGTTTGCACCTGGGAAATCGCGGTTTCGCCCATCGGCTGGAGCGCCGCGCTCAAACGGTTGGCGTTATCGTAGCGCGAGAACGCACCAGCCTGAACAAAGACCTGAGTGGGCTTGACCGGCACCTGCTTGACCGGCTGCGCCGCCAATTGGCCGAATTCCGAGACCGGAGCCGGCGGTGGTGGCGCAGCGGCGGCTTGGTTGATCGGCTTCGGCGCTTCGTGGCTACCGGGGGCGGGCAGGCTTTCGGCCATGACGCTTTCACGCGGTGCGGCGGTCACTTGCGGCGCCTCGCCCTGCCCGGCTTTCAAACGCAGAGCCAAGGCGCGGCTTTCCTCGGCCATGATCTCGACCTTGACCTTGGCGGTACCGCGGCCTTCGATACCCAGCAACTGCGCGGCGCGGCGAGACAGATCGAGCACGCGGCCATGCGCATAGGGGCCTCGATCATTGATCCGCACCACCAGCGAACGTCCGTTTTCCATATTGGTCACGCGGACGAAACACGGCATCGGTAAGGTGCGATGCGCCGCCGTGACGTCGTTCTGATCAAAGATTTCGCCGTTGGCGGTTTGTTTCCCATGGAAATCGGGACCATACCACGAAGCGATACCTGTCTCGCTGTAGTTGTAGTCCTCGGCCGGGTAATACCACACGCCAGAGATTTGATAGGGCTTGCCAATCTTATAGGTGCCACCCTTTTCCGGGCCGGACGCTTCCTTGACGGCATAGGTCGCCAGCGTGGTTTCCGAACAAGCGCCCAGGAAGGCACAACCCGCCAGTAGCACGAGTATGCGGGCACGCGGCAGGCGGCGCATCATTTAGTAGTCTCCCCACAGGGGTATGGCAGATGTGGTAGACTACTTGCTTGCGAGCCGATCAGCAAGGGTTCCTGCGGCCAAAGCGAAGAACGTCGAGTGATTCCACTTCATGAAAACACGGAAATTGTCGGTCACCAGATAGGGCTCGCCGCGTCCGATATCGTCGCCTTTGCCGGTTTCGGCGCGAATCAGCGACACCAATACGTCGCTTTTCGGTAACGGCTTGCCGCTAACCGAGCGCAGGCCGAGCCTGCTCCACGCCTTGTAGCTTTTCTTTACGTCGAGGCTGAACAGTCCGGCGTTGAGATCCTTGGGTATTCTGACCGGACGGCCCCAGCCATAACCGGGGTTCCAGCCAATCTGCGACAGGTAGTTGGCGGTCGAGGCGAACACATCGGCCTGACGGCCCCAGATGTTAGGCTTGCCCCCGCCGCTCCAATCTTGCGCGTAGCGCAGATAGGTCGATGGCATGAACTGGCACTGGCCCATGGCTCCGGCCCAGGATCCGGTCATCTGTTCGGGTGTCACCTTGCCGCTGTCGATCATCAGCAGGGCGTTGAACAGTTCGGTACGGAAATACTGGCTGCGACGGCCGTCATAGGCCAGAGTCGCCAGCGCCGGCACCACGCGGAAGCCGCCGGTCAACTGGCCGAAATTGGTTTCGATGCCCCACATGGCGGCGATCACCTGCCTTGGCACGCCATATTTTCCCGACACCGCCGACAGCAGCGCCTTGTTCTGGCCCAGCAGCTTATGACCCTGCAACAGGCGCGCCGTGGTCACCACATGCGACAGATATTGGTCGAAGGTCAGGGTGAATTCGGGCTGTTTGCGGTCCAGCTCCAGCACCCGATCAATCGGTTGGATGTCACCCAAGGCCAGATCAAGGGTGTTCTGGCTGATACCCTGCGCCCGCGCATCCACTTTGACGCCGTCGAGCCAAGTGGTAAAATCCTGCTGAGGCTCCGCCGCCGCCGGAACGATCCCCAGCCAAAGCCCCATCATCCCAACCGCTATCGCGGCGAGCCATGCGCGCGCCATATCCGCAATCCTCGTTCCCAACCCGCCAGAGGTTCAGTTCTGGCACATCCCTTTCCCACCAGCAACGCAATTGGACGCAGGGCTGCCCACGCTTAGGGGCTGTCCGCCAAGCCCTGCGTTTCTCCTCAGGCGGCATCTAGCCATGCCGCCCATCCTCATGCTAAAAGCTCCCGTCCCGACAGAGGATGGGGGCCGAGTGGTTTTAAGGCAGCGGCCTTGAAAACCAAGGAATGTGTCAGGAAGAGTGGGCGAGCGGTTTATGCCAGCAGTCTTGAAAACTGCCGAACCTGCAAGGGTTCCGTGGGTTCGAATCCCACCTCTTCCGCCATTATATCCTTAGAAAACGTTAGAATTCAGCCATTTCTAGTGGGGGCGAAAAAGACGAACCCCCATTCCAGCCCCCTGGCGGCCAACAGCTCTATTCCGCCCTGGCCATCACTACGGGGCATGGGCCTAGCTATTTGCTCAGCGCCACATAAACCCCGTCCCACGGCATCGGCGGCGGCGCGATGCGGAAGCTGTTGATGCGTTCTTGGTAGATTTCGTAGAAGCGTTGGAAGCTGAACTCCGCGCCCAGCGTCAGGCATCGGGCAATGGCGCTTTCCGCCGCCGCCCAATTCTGGCCCCGATAGGCCGCCAGCATCACCGCGTGTTCAGCCGCTAGCGCCTGGAACGGCGCCGAGGCAGCCATCGTGGCGTCTCCCAGCAAGGCAAAGATCCGCACCGCTTCGGTTTTTCCTTTGACCTGGATCAGATCCAGTTCCAGACAGGCGAAGTCGGGCGCACGGGTACGGGTGTTTTCACCGATCACCACGCTGACGCCATAGCCCTTGCTCTGGCCTTCCAGGCGTGACGCCAGATTGACGTTGTCGCCCAGGACGGAATAGTCGAAGCGCTGGGTCGAGCCCATGTTGCCGACCACCGCCGTTCCGCTGTTCAGTCCGATGCCGATTTTGATCGGCACGTGACGGCGGTTCTCGATCTTGGCGTCCGCCTCCAGTTCGGCGTTCAACGGGGCCAGACGTTCCATCATGACCAGGGCCGAGCGGCAGGCGTTGGCGGCATGGTCGGGATCGTCCAAGGGGGCGTTCCAAAAGGCCATGATGCAATCGCCCATGTATTTGTCGATGGTGCCCTTGTTTTGCAGGATGACGTCTGTCATCGGGGTCAGGAAGCGGTTCATCAACCGCGTCAGGCCTTGCGCGTCGAACAGTTCGGAAATGGTGGTGAAGCCGCGCACGTCGCAAAACAGCAAGGTCATGTCGCGGGATTCGCCGCCAAGGGTCAGGCGCGAAGGATCGTTCGACAGCTGGCTGACCAATTGGGGATTGAGATAGCGCGAAAAGGCCGAATTGATGAATTCCTTCTGACGGCGGCTTTCACGCCCGGTGAAGGCGTCGGTGCCCCAGATGGCCAGCGCGAAGGCCAAGCTTGGCTCGACCAGCGGCACCATCAGGCCGACATAATGGAACAGGGCGAAGGACGCCGCCCATAACATCGCCAAAGTCGTTCCGGCCAGGCTGAGTTGGCGCAACAGGCTAAGGTTCAACCGGCCGAAGCCCATGCCGAGCGCCGCCAGCGCCAGCGCAAAGGCTGCCTCGCTGGGCCAGCTAAGCTTACGCGACAGCCGCCCCGATAGCATCTGCGACACGGCATGCGCATGGATCTCGATGCCCGGCAATTCTCCTTCGGGGCCGGAATAGACGCTGGCGAACGGAGTCCGATGACGGTCGGTCAGGCTGACCACCTCGCCGATCAGGACGATCTTGCCGGTGAACCACGCCGCCGGCAAAATCGGCACCAGATGCGCCGGAAACATGCGGAAGGCCGAGGTTTTGCGGTCCGGACTGCCGTGCCACGCCATCTCCACCGACTGCGCCGGAGTTTCAGCGCCAACCCGCGCCGCCACGCCACGCGCGAAGCCCAGGCTGTAGCTTCCATCGGAATTGAGCTTGCCGGGATAGATCCAGCGCACCACGCCGTCAACCGGGTCGGTGTTCAACTCAGCCCGGACCCGCACGCGCGGCGGCAGGAAGGCGTTGAGATAGGCGAGCTGGTCCTCATCGACGATATCTGGGTTGTCGGTGTAGGACACCGCCAACGGAACCGTCAGCCCCGCGATGGCGTCCTTGAGCTGGTCGTCCTTATCCGGCTCGGTCGCCTGATCGAGCAGCACATCCATGGCGATGGCGCGCGGTTTGCGGCTTTCCAGCTGGCGCAGCAAGCTGGCCAGAAAGGCCCGATCGACCGGCGAGCGATAGGGGAAACGGGTCAGCGTGTCTTCGGTGATGGCGACAATCACCACATCCGGATCCTGGGGCTCGGGCGGCAGCAGCGTCGCCGTGCGGATGTCGGCAACGGTCCGCTCGCCCAAGGTCAGGAACGAGACGTAATGAACGCTGCCAAAAGCAATCGCCGCCGAGAGGATGGTGACGACGGCGAGAACCGGCCACCCTTTGAGCGACAGTTTCATTTGCGCTGTTGCTTGAGCAAGGCGTGAACCTGGGCGTTGCAGCCGACGTCAAGCATCCAGCCGGCCCGCATGGCGTCATTGTCCAAAGCCGCCGGCAAGGCCACCACAGTCAGCATGATTTCGTTGTCGCCGACGCGGACCACATAGGTCGAGCGCTTGCGCAAGGGAATGGTTCCCGGCAAGGTCAGCCGGTCGGCTCCTTTTGGCCAATCGGCACGGACCCGCCAGCTGCGGTCGGAGGGCGCGATCACCAGCGAAACCGCCTCCCCCGCCTGTGGCCGCCAAAAGGTGACGGGACTCCCTTCGGGCAGGCAGCGGATACCGGAGCTGCTGACGTCAAGCAGCCAAGCCTCCGGCGGCACCACTTCCTTGCCGCCGCTGCGGACCACACCGGTCTTGTCGGTGCGGGCGGCGTTCTGCGTCACCAAAGATTGCAACGCCGCCGCCATGTCCGCCGTGGCCACCGCTTCACCGGGCGCAGGCGGCTTGTCCGAGGGGCCGCGCAGCTTCAACATGCGGCCTTCGGGCGACATCAGCGTGACCTGCTGGCCGTCCAGCAGCACCAAGGACTGGCTGCCATCCACCACCTGACCGGCCTCCAGCTTGACGCCGCGCGCTTCGACCACCACCAAGGTGACGCTGGCCATGGAGTCCGCAGCACCCGCCAGCAGAACCGCCAGCGCGGTCAAAGCCATTGTGGCGGCCCGGCGCGCGGGCGCCAGGGCGAAAGAGTGACGGGCGGGTGTGGCGGTCATGGGCATGCCCTTGGTCAAGGTTGCGGTGCCGCGGCGGGGGCGAGCCGTCCGCCGTCGCCGATCACCGTGAAAGCGGCCCAGAAGAACGGATGCGCCGTTTCCTCGTGATCCATCAGAGCCAATTGAGACTGGCGCAGCGCTTCGGCGGTTCCCATCGCCGGATTAGCCGCCAGCCGTTGGAACAGGCCGACCATCAAATTCGCGGTGGCCGCCGACGGCACCTGCCAATGACTGGCCACCAGCGAGCGGGCGCCGGCGTAGAAGAATGACTGCGCCAAACCCGACAATGCCTCGCCGCCGAATCGTGACCCGCTTTCCGCCGTGTTGCAGGCCGACAGCACCACCAGATCGGCGTTCAGCCTAAGCCCGGCCACCTCGCTGGCTTCCAGCAACCCGTCCTGATCTTTCGACTGGGCCGGGCTAGCGGGCGGCGACAGCGCTAAAGCGG
>Ga0116225_1003184_pt1 | contig 10649 bp, 17 predicted proteins | sample Sb_taG_8_FD_88968 | JGI IMG/M metagenome (GOLD analysis project Ga0116225, IMG submission 88968) | Peat soil microbial communities from Weissenstadt, Germany - Sb_50d_c_BC metaG | ecosystem: Environmental > Terrestrial > Soil > Wetlands > Peat | place: Germany: Weissenstadt | collected 2010-09-21 | reverse complement strand
GCGAAATCTCGATAAACCTCGCGGACAATTGGAGCCACGAACCAGAATCAAAACAGCAGGAATACTTAAGGATTTTGCGGATCGAGTGAGGCATCAGGAGAAAGGCTCGACATCTTGTAGCTGCCGAACTAGCGGACGTCTCGCCGTCAAAGCCCGATGAGCAGGTAATCAGACTGTCGGGTCTTGTCGGACTCGTGAATCAATTGGCTGCGGTCGCCCCGGAACAATCCAAAGAATTTGGCTCCATCGAGGTCAAGTTAGTGGATGGTCCCGGCCGGGCAATATTTGTGACCCAAGAACTGATCCAGGCTCTCAGGCCACAGCCGGAGGTACTCGTCAGATGATCGGCGAGCACCCAATAAAGCAAATATTGCTTGATACCCAAGCGTACTGGGACCACGCGGGTACTCCGGCTCATGTTCGCGAAAACTTCTTAAAAATCATCAAGTGCGGAACCATTGCTCTCGGCGCGGAGATTTATGCGTCAGAAACTGAGTCGAAGCTGGTGTTCCATACCTGCAAGTCGAGATTCTGTACCAGTTGTGGACAACGGGCTACAGAAGCATGGCAGGAGGACTTGCAGGCCATCCTCCCTGACATACCTTACATTGGCATAACGCTGACAATGCCGATGGAATTCCGGACGATTCTTCAGCAAAACAGACACCTCCTTCATGGCGTCCCGGCCATGGGGGCGGAAGCCATACTACAGTGGGCGAAGGCTCGGTATGGCGTCCGCTTGATTGTCCTTGTTGTACAGCAGACCTTCGGCGGACTTCTCAACTTCGTTCCCCATCTCCACGTTATGGTTTCAGCCGGGGGTTTGCAGGACTCGACGAATCGCTGGATCCATCGCCTCAAATTCGATGAAGCGGAATTGATGCGCGCCTGGCGCTATGCGTTGATCGCTTTTCTGGCGGAGGCACGCAAGGGAAACATGCTCAGGTCTAGCCTCTCGGGCGAAGAGCTTCTGGCTATGTTCGCGACCCAATACAAGCGCTCATGGAATACTTTTATCAGTCGGACGGGGTCAAAGGCGTACCGGCTAAGGCACCATGGCAGGTACATACGACGCCCGCCGATTGCCCAACACCGAGTGACGAGGATCGGGAGTCATCAGGTCGAGTACCTGGCAAAGGATACGAGAAATAAGCAGTTTGTCTCGAAACGGTATACAAACGAGGAATTTGTCGACATTCTGATCCAACATGTTCCCGATCGCGGTCGGCACGCGATGCGATATTTTGGACTGCTCTCACCACGTTCTAAAGCGCGAGTGTGGGCAGGTTTTTTCTTACTGCTGAATCAGCGGAAACGAACGCATCCTCCCAGGCTAAGTTGGAGATGGCTTCGTCTCAAAACCTGCAGCCTGAGTCCTCCGCTATTCCATGATCGGCCAAACCATCTCGCACTATCGCATCGTCGAGAAGCTGGGCGGCGGGATGGGATTCTCCATCCCATGAGTAACGTTCCGCGAGCTTCGCAAACGGGGCGTTAGTAAGGATCTCGCGGCCAAAACCGCCGGGAGTCCTCATGGTCCCTGGCGGCTCGCGAACTCGCCTGCTCTGACGTATGCCCGAACGAACCAGTGCACTCGAGAACCTGTGGAGTATTAAATCCTTCAGCAAGATGGCAATCACTTCCCCGCCGAGCGGGGATTAGCTCTCGGAGGCAATTTATGAAGCGCGCAAACTGGTTAGTCGTTGTGACATTAGTGGTGCTCTCGGGCATGGCGGCTGCGCAATTGAACAGCCGCTCCAAGATCGTGGCCCAGGTGCCATTTGAGTTCGTGGTCGCAAACAAGGTCGTTCCTGCCGGCGAATGGGCCGTCCGGGTTGCCATCAAGGACGGCAACATTCTGGATATTAGTAACGCGCACACAAATGCGGGCGTGTTTTCGCCGTCGTCTCGAACCGAGGCCGAGCAACCCGTCTCTCACTACGCACTGGTCTTCAACCAATACGGAGACCGTTACTTCCTGTCCGGAATCAAGCTCCAGGGCAGCAAGATTGCATACCGTCTGCCGGAGAGCAAAGCGGAGGCTGAACTGCGCGCCCAGAACGTGTCACCCACAGTAGAGACTTTGCTCGCCTCTCTGGAATAGTTACGCAGGGTCGGTGTTGCAGCCCATTGTGATCGTCTGAATTCTCGACAGTGCCCCGTCCAGGCGCCTACTTCGCCCAACTCGGGCTTCCGCCTCTGGTCGTGCCGTCCTAGCTCAATCCGCCGAACCGCCGGATGCGGACCCGCATGTCCGGTGGTGTGGCAGGGGAGGCGGGGTGACCCGTCCCCCTATGCCGATTGCCCGCCAGAAGGCAGGTATGCATCAACCCATCGCCAAAGGCAGGTATTCGTCCCGCCGCCCCGCAGCGATTTTGTTCTGCCAAAGCCAGGTGACACGCCCACCAGTGCGCCAAGTCACTGCAATCCTCCCCGAACAGGAGTAAAAGAAAATCAGGCCGGGAGTCGTCGAAAGACAGCACTCAACCCCAGCGCAAACCGCGCGGGCTTGAGCGCGGCGACGCCCGGCGTCCAGCCGCCAACGCTTGTGGCGTATAATTCGCTGCGCTATGGATCTAACGGGAAAAACGTTCTATTTGGCGGTACGTTGCGAGAGAAACAATGAACACATCATTCCCCTGAAAGTGATTGACTTCGAAAAAGACGGCACCGCTGAGGTGTGGAGCGATTTCTCATTTGACGCAACTTGTGACATTTGCAAAAGTGCTCAACGGTCTCATGGGTATCAGGTGATAGTGTGGCTGGGTCCAAAGCCCAGCAAGACTTTCCACACGAATCCATCTTTCCAACGCGTCCTTAAGCGTGAGGCGCGCGGCAGTGCTCGGTGAGGTTTTGTTAGAGCCTCTAAGTCTCCCGCCCAGAACCGCTACCGGACTTCCGAAAAGAGACAAGATCCCAGTCCCCGTCAGGCACCGACGTCTCGTGTCGCAGGATGTAGAGGTTGCCGTCATCCCCGCGGATCTTGAAGAACGCGTGTTCCGGACCGTACCACTGGTCGAGCACCTCCCGAACCACGTACTCACGTCCCTCCAATCGGAAACGGATGGGCCGCTCATCCGCCTTCTGTCCCGAGTGACACTCCACCTGGACCCTCATACAATTTATTATTGTCCCGCAGATCAGCGCTGGCGTTCTCACGCGCGACGCTTTTCCGTTTGCATATCTCCGCCAAAGGCAGATATTCGTTGCGCCACCCGTGCAAGGATTCCGCCGCAGAGTTACCCAGGACGGAGTATGATCGGGCCTATGGCGATACCGGTTGCTCTCCCCGCTGCCAAGCGCAAACGCGGGAACCCCAATTGGGGGCGTCCCATTGCGCCGTTGCTCGCTCTCCCTACTGAATTCGAACTGCAGGTCGGACAACTGCGGCTCACGGCAGGGATGTATATCTTTTCGATTGAGCTCCGCGCCTGGTGTGAGCAAAACAGGAATCGGCTCTATATCCCAGAATGGCTACTTGAGGAGTGGGGCATCACCGTAGATCTAAACTTCGGCACCGCCGCGTGACCCAACCGCGCTAAATCCCTGACCCCGCCCGATGTTGAACCCGCCCGCCCCGAGGTCTAGAATTCAAGTGAAAGACTTTTCTGTGGGAGGTGGTCTATGCCCCACTACGACTTCTAGTGCAACGCCTGTAACAACCTTCCAAATGTCAACCGCCACCACACCGCAGAACCCTTGACACGCTGTAAGTCTCTTCGAGTTGCACGGCACCTATATTTCGGTGATCGACAAAGCCGTGAGAAATAACTCGGGCAGCGGCATCGAGATGGACGGAGTGCAGCACATCTGGATTAAGAACTCGTACCCAACGGGTAACTTCGGAAACGGGCATTCGGGCATCGAGATTGCCCACTCAAGCTCCACGTTCAGGACAACGGAATGGATCACCGTCGATTCTGCAATCAGCACCGGGAACGCTCAGTGGGGCATCTGGAGCGACACCAGCAACACGACTCCGACCCAGCCGGTAAATCACCTGAAGATTGAGAATGGTTGCCTGAGCGATAACATGCTCGGCCCAACCTTCTTGGTGAACCTCGGTCCCGATGTCACGATCAAAAACAACAGGGTATCGGGATGGGGGCGGAAGTGACGCGGGCTCAACTCGACCAGCTCTGCCCCATTTACTGGATTCGTTACTATAGAGGAACGACTATTAAATCTCCTACCTCCTGGGTGATCGGCTTCGTGACGAGTTAACCATCCGAAGGCAAGCTAGCGCGGAATTCACGCTGTAAATCATTTTGTGATTTGGGCAACAGAGCTCCGACGGCTGCGCCTGCCACGAAACCGACAACTGCGCCGACTTCAGCCCCGACTCCCTTGCTACCGAGAAATCCATGTTAAGAAGGATTTCCTTAGGATCACGTCCTGGGCCCCCACCCGTGACGTGGTTGCAAGTCTGCTCCAGGATGACAATCCAAAAATGTGACAAAAACTCACGGGACACGACACTAGCTACTTCTTCTTCTCCAGTTTTTCCACCAGCGCCCGCAATGTGCTCTGGGTCTCGGGATGCCACCAAGCGGCGGTGACTTTCTCCAGTTCAGCATCAAAGTCGCGCTCGAAGACTTCGACCAGATCGGCACGAGCCTCGCGGCGGGTAACGGCCATCGCTTCCGCCGGTAGTGCCAACCTGCTCTTGCACCACTCCAGCGCCCGCTCGATCACCTGATCCGCGGGAGCGACTTCATCGATGACGCCGACTTCCAGCGCTTCCTGCGGCGAGATTAGCAATCCGCTGACGGCCAGGCGCTCCGCCTGACGCGGCCCGACCAGCCGCCGCAGTGCGGCCAGGATCACCGGTGGCAACGGAAGTCCGACCTGGACCTCGTTCAAACCTAGTTTGAAGTCCCCTGCCGCCATGACTCGGCAATCACAGAAGAGCGCGAGCACCGTGCCACCCGCCGGAGCGTGGCCGGTGATGGCCGCCGCGATGGGTATCGGCGATGCCGCCAACGCCTTCAGCAGAGCGTAGAGTTCGCGCCAGACGGCTGCAATTGTGGGCCGGTTCAAAGTCAAAAGAAACGGGACATCCAGCCCGCCCGAGAACCTGCCGGGAGAGCCCGAAAGAACCAATGCGCGTATTCCCTGCTGCGGCGGCGTCTCGATCGCTTGCCTGAGTGCGACAATCAGTTCACTGGTCAGCGCATTCACCGGCGGACGATTCATCCGCAGTTCGCGGATGGGTCCGTGTTCGAAGGTGAGGATCATGATGGTGGAGAGATTATAGTTGCGATCCGGGCTACGGATTTTAGTGAAATTCAAAGAATACCTGCCTCCCGTAGTGATCCGCCGAAAACTTGGCTGGCGAGGCCGCTGGGTGTACAATGCCGACCGCTCGGGAACTCAAAATGGAAATCCCTGCTAAGGGGGCGCGATGAACAGACGGACTCTGATCCTTTTCGTCGTATTTCTTACCGCGACCTGCTTAACTCAAGAATCCGCCAAGACTGAGCACCAACACCCAGGGCCAGCCTCTGCCGATAAAAGACAGTACGGCCATGTTCACTTCCCGGTATCCTGCAGTGCATCAGCTCAGGACCAATTCGATATTGCTGTGAGCATGCTGCACTCGTTCTTCTATCCGGAGACAGTGAAGGCATTCACCAAGGTCACAGAGATCGATCCCACCTGCGCTATGGCCTATTGGGGCATCGCGATCAGCCAGCGTCCCAACCCACTGGTGCCGCCCTTCCCGCCCGCAGCCTTGAAGGCGGGCCTGGAAGCGGCGCAAAAAGGTCTGGCGCTGAACCCGGCGACGCAGCGCGAAAAGGACTGGTTGGCGGCGATTGAAGTCTTTTTCAAGGATTACGAGAAGAATGACCAGCCGACCCGCGCCAAGCTTTACACGACCGCCATGCAACAGATGTACGAGCGTTATCCGCAGGATACCGAAGCCGCCGTCTTCTATGCGCTGGCGCTGAATGAGAGTGCCATCCTGGCTGACAAGACCTATGCCAACCAGCGTAAAGCCGCCGCCATCCTGGAGAAGGTTCTCTCTCAGCAGCCGGAGCACCCGGGAGCGATCCACTACCTCATTCACTGTTACGACTATGCGCCCATGGCGCACGAGGGCATCGATGCTGCGAATAAGTACGCATCCATTGCGCCCTCGGCACCGCATGCACTGCACATGCCCTCGCACATTTACACCATGATGGGCATGTGGGAGGAATCGATCCGCTCCAACCAGCTGGCGCTGGCGACCGACCAGCAATACGCGGCGAAGAATTATGGGGATGCGCACGATCCCAGCGAGCTGCATTTCCTGGACTTCATGGAGTACGACTATCTCCAACTCGGACAAGACAAGCAGGCAAAGGCGCTCGTGGACCAAGCTACATCGATCAAGAAGCTCGCATTCGTTCGCCCGCCTATAGATGCGGCATTCGCCGCCATTCCGGCCCGCTACGCGCTGGAACGCGGTGCCTGGGCGGAATGTACCGTCCTGGAAGTGCGTCCCACCACATTCCCGTATGCAGAGGCAATCACCCGGTTCGCGCGTGCGGTGGGGTCGGCAAAGGCGGGCAATGTCGCAGCCGCCCATGCGGAGCTGGAGAGGTTGCGGGCTATCCACGAGGTACTCGCCACCAAACCTGACACGGCATACTGGGGCACGCAGAGCGAGGTCTTGATGACTGCCGCTTCCGCCTGGATCACGCGCGCTGAAGGACGCAACGAAGAAGCTCTCAACCTGATGCGCGCCGCGGCCGATCTCGAGGACGGCAGCGAGAAGCACGTCGCGATGGAAAACCGGCTCTTCCCTGTGCGCGAGCAGCTCGGATACATGCTGCTCGAAGTCAATCAGCCGAAGCAGGCGCTGGCTGAATTCGAGCAATCGCTCAAAGCCTCGCCGAATCGTCTGCGCGCACTCTATGGAGCAGGGAGAGCGGCTCAGCTCTCAGGCGATGCTGTCACCGCTCGCGGTCGTTATCGACAGCTGATGCAATTGACAAAAAATGCCGAAGGCGAACGCCCGGAAGTCGTCGAAGCAAAAAAGTTCATGGGACCGTCGGCTATCGCGCGCCAATAGCATCTGCTGTTCGCCATCGGTGCCAGTGCTCAAGAACGCGCCCAGCTCATCCGTGCCCGGCAGAGCAGGTGTCGGAAAGGTGATGGTGTCCGGTTCGCCGGGCGGGATCTGTTGTGGATGGAACCAACCTTACAGAATCACCCGATCCGCTCGCTTGAGCACCTCGGGCGGGATCGTGACACCGATCTCGCGAGCGGTCTTCAGGTTAACGACGAGCTCATAGCGCGTAACCGTCTGTACGAACGAGATTTTCGCTTTCGTGTCGCCACGCATGGCTGGAAATTCGCTCTCAATGGCCTGCTGCTGAATTTCCCGCGCATTGCTTCGACGCCACGGATGTTTTTGTGGCGATACGGGGAGGGATCTATCATGCGTGTCCTGTCGCGATCTTTCAGAAAACTCAAGCTCCTAGCTCTTGTCGGTTTGGTGTTTGCAGGGCTCTGCACCGGAAGCAGCAGCGCCCAAATCGCGCGCACTGAAGTGCACCCGATTCAGACGATGACGCTGACCGATCAGCAGTTCTTAACCGGCACTAAAGAAGGCAAGCCAACGACCGTCGCCGGAGTGTTGCGCATCCCACGACCGGGAACAGACCGGCTGCCAGCCGTCATTCTCGTGCATGGCTCGGCCGGCATCGGCGGCAATGTCGATTATTGGCAGCAGCAATTGAACGGCATGGGCGTCGCAACATTCATCATCGATGATTTTGCCGGACGCGGGATTGAGAACACGAATGCCGATCAAACAAAACTTGGCCGCCTGTCAGCCATCATCGACGTCTACCGGGCGTTGGCGCTACTCGCCGCGCACCCACGTATCGACCCCAACCGCATCGCTGTGATGGGCTTTTCACGTGGGGCGCTAGTGGCGCTTGATGCCAGCCTTACGCGCTTTCAAAACATGTATGCGCAGGAAGGCCTCAGCTTTGCTGCTTACCTGGCCTTCTACACGCCGTGCAACACTCGCTATCTTGACGACGAGGCAGTAAGCAACAAGCCCATCCGCCTGTTCCACGGTACAGCCGACGATTATGTCCTGATCGCCCCATGCCGGGCCTATGTCGAGCGGCTGCGCAAGGCTGGGAAGGACGTACAGCTCACGGAATATCCGGACGCGCATCACGTGTTCGACAATCCGCTCCTCAAGGAGACGCCGGTCGCCTTTTCGACTTGGCAAACCACACGACGCTGCACGCTGAAGGAGGAGTCGCCTGGGCGCATCATCAACGCGGAGACGAAGCAGCCGTTCACTTATGCCGACCCCTGCGTGGAGTACGGTCCGCATATCGCATACAATCCCGCGGCGCTGAATGCGGCTACCCAAGCGGTCAAGGACTTTCTGCGAGGGACATTCAGCCTCAAATGAGTGCAGGGCACGGAATCGCGGTCGCTCACTCACCTGCTTCTAAACGCCTTACCCCAGAGGCGACATGTGTAGTCGGCCAACAGGAGAGTGGGTAAGCCCAGTTGGCGTAAAATCCCGATTACACTCAGAACCCGGCCAAGATTTACGATTTCCCGAAACTGTAAAGCCACGGCCACGGCGAACAAATGGCGCAAGCTTGTGCTAACTGATTACAACAATAATGACCCCGGACTAGCCCAGCCTCCTCTTGGCGGGTCGGGTTTTCAGCAATCTTTCTCGAGTTCCTGCAGGAGGCGTTCGCGCTCGGCGTAGAGTTCCTCGAAGTCCTCGAGGTCGTGCTCTGCGGCGGGCCGCCCGGAGGTCAGGTCGGTTGGGTCTGACAGCCCAAGTTCACGGCAGATCTCCTCGATTCGCGCCTCGATCCTGCATTGGCTCTGCGCGTCCATGGCGATCCTCTTGCCCCATGCCGGGTGTCGCCACCCTCAGGCCCGCGCGGTTTGCGCTGGGGCCGAGTGCTGCCTTTCGGACGACTCCCGGCCTAATTTTCTTTTACTCCTATTCGGGGGAGGATTGCAGTGACTTGACGCACTCGTGGGCATCTCATCGGGAGTTCCCATATTGCAAGTGTCCCGGCAACATTGACACCCCTCGAAAACCGGTCGCGGCCGAGCAGACTATCCAATGATCTCAAAAGCACGGTTGTCGCAAAATCCCGATTTCACTCATTGACCCTATGGTTCGAAAGTCGGCATAGCGCGCGAAACCAATGCGCGGGCCGACTTAAGCTGCACCGCGCACAACACGCAAGGGCGCGGCGGTCTCCTTCCGCATGAGCAACCTGAATGTAAGAACATGGGTGACCAGGAGGAGAGGGACCCCAAAGATTGGGATGAAATAACCCGCGCCCAGCAATCCCGGCGTGTCCGCGAGCGAAAGGTGGTAACCCTGGTAAAACGCATTCAGTAGGTCGGCAGTCCCAAAAATGTTGAAGATCCAGACCAGAGGTTCGGCCAATCGGGTCCTGAGAGCGGCGAGCGCGATGAGGGCCAAGGTCGCGGCTGCCAGATCACCATAGGCGAGTCCGCGAGCGAATACAGTGGCGGGCAATTGTGGAGAAACGACGCCGGGGATCAAGACTGCGAGACCGATGTACCTGAACCCGTGCAACACGAGGATCGGCCTGAGTGCTTCTGCGCGTTCCCGTTTGCTTATCGCCGGCCAAATATATTGCGCGGCGAAAACGCCCCATGCAAGAAAACCGAAGGCGACAGTTATGCCCCAGATCAGAGGGATAGGCATGATGCGTTCCTTTCTTCGCCTAGCCTGTAAGAGTTTTACATTTCACGGAGAGGCGAGTCACGCTAATAACTGATGATTCAAAGTGCCTCCGAGATTCGTGCGAACATCGCGAGGTACGTCGAAGAACCGGGAGTCTGTTTTGGCAACGTTTAGCCCCGAAGCACCCACACGGTAGTGGGCTGAACTCGTGCACGGCACCTCGCGGAAACCAATTGACGATAAATCGCGATTTCACCAACAACGGGTTCTTGGTGTAATCGTCAGCGGTGATGCTTGCCGCCGCCGTGACCGCCGGAGTGACCTCCTCCGCCGTGCGAGTGCCCCCCGCCGAAATTCTTCCCGCCGCCGTGGAAGCTCTTCGGCGCGTGCCCGCCGCCTCCCATGTGGAAGCCGCCTGAGCCCCGGCTGCTAACGCTCTTGGGCGCGTGCCCGCCGCCAAACAGATGGAAGCCACCCGAGTGCGGTGGTTTTCCGGTGGAGTGCGCAAAGTCCCTGCTCGCGAAAGTCCCGGAAGACCGCCCCCCGAATTCGCCGCGCTGAAAACCTGAGGTCGGCGCGCGATAGGCCTGCATCGAACGGTCTTAGGCTGCGCCCGCCCCGCCGCGGTAGCCTTCTCCGGTCCCCCGGTTCAAGCTGGATCCGTAGCCACGGCGGTCGAACTGCTGCCTGCTTTCTGGCGCCTGCATATGGTTGTGGGCCTGGCGCGGCGTCCGGTCGTAGCCGCCTCCAAAGGCCTGGAAGCCGCGGTTGGAGTTCCCTCGCCAGTGACCGTCCACGGATTGGAGGGCATCCTCTGTGCCCAAGGTTTGCTTGTGAAAATCGGGCGTCCCGCAGAGGTGTAGGACAAAAATAGGACAAATTTTGGATGGTTACCGTGGTGTGGACCAGACAGAGCATCCCCGCCCCTGCATCTTCTGTTCGTCGT
>Ga0116225_1003183_pt1 | contig 10655 bp, 8 predicted proteins | sample Sb_taG_8_FD_88968 | JGI IMG/M metagenome (GOLD analysis project Ga0116225, IMG submission 88968) | Peat soil microbial communities from Weissenstadt, Germany - Sb_50d_c_BC metaG | ecosystem: Environmental > Terrestrial > Soil > Wetlands > Peat | place: Germany: Weissenstadt | collected 2010-09-21 | reverse complement strand
GAAGGAATCTGCGGACTCTTTCGACATCTCGGCGAGTTTGCCGCCGGTGGCAATCAGCGCATCCGTAGCCAGAACGCCGGGACCGCCAGCGTTCGTCAGGATCGTGAGCCTCGGGCCACGCGGGCGCGGCTGCTTCCCCAGGACTTCGGCCATGTGGAATAGGTCCGAGATATTCCGAACGCGCAGCACGCCGCACCGCCGGAATGCCGCGTCAAATACTTCGTCGCTCCCTGTAAGCGCACCAGTGTGCGAACTGGCGGCGTGCGATGCAGCTTCCGACCGGCCCGCCTTGATCACGATGATCGGTTTGCTGAGCGCCACTTCGCGCGCCGCCGAAAGGAAGCTGCGCGCATCGCCGATCGATTCCATGTACAAAAGAATGCTCTGCGTCTGCGGATCCTCACCGAAGAATGAAATGAGGTCCCCCCAGCTCACGTCGAGCATCGATCCGGTCGAAACGATGGCGCTGAACCCGACATCCTCTTGCAAACTCCAGTCGAGAATCGCCGTCAACAGAGCGCCGCTCTGGCTGAGAAACGCGACATTGCCCGGCTGCACGATGCCCTGCGCAAACGTCGCGTTGAGCCCCAGGCCCGGATTCATCATTCCCAGGCAGTTCGGGCCGACGAGGCGCATTTCGCTGCGCCGGAGTTCCGCCTGAATTTGGCGTTCGAGTTCCGCACCGTCACGCCCCAGCTCTCTAAATCCGGCCGAAATCACGATTGACGAACGCACACCTGCATCGACGCACTCGCGAACGACCCCCGGAACGGTTGGCGCGGGCGTTACAATGACAGCCAACTCCACAGTCTCCGGAACGGCGCCGACGCTTGCATAGCAAGGAAGTCCGAGAATGTTGGGGCGGCGCGGATTAATCGGATAGACCTTGCCGGGGAAGTTTCCCTTGATGAGATTATTCAGGATCGTCCGCCCGACGCTCCCTTCCCGGTCGGTTGCGCCGATCACGGCCACCGATTTCGGCCGGAAGAAACAATCGAGAGCGGTGCGGCCAGTCATGCTTATCTCTGCCCCTTACCCCTTCGGGAACTCCAAGCGCACTCAATCTTACAAGGAGCCGAAGTAGGCTGCACGCTTAGACATCGGCCGGTGCAAAGGGTAGCTTGACGTTCGGATTTGGCGTCGGATGCAGAAACAGAAGATCGGATACTTCGAGGTATTGCAATTCGAGATAACTTACTGAATTACGGCCGGCGAGGAGCGGCCTCAATTCTGAGTTGCAGACCCTCGATGAACTCAAAGGGCGGCTGTCAGAACTGGGCCTAGCTCCTCGCCTTCCCCGAACGTTTCGCGCGACAAGTCTCTCCGAGCCTATCCACGCACCGTCAGAACGGGGCACCCGGCATGTGTTACGACTTTGTGTGCGGTTGTGATCGGCAAATGCGTTGCAGCTCCCGGGAAACCGGCGGGCCGGCGCACTCCTAGAACAATCAAGTCTGCTTTTCGCCGCTTGGCAACTTCGAGAATCCTGTCGGCGATCGGGCCATTTTCCACCGCAAATTGCGGCACGCACCAGAGCGCCGCTCCCTCCGGCATCATACCGCGCAAACGGCTCAACGCCGAATCCGTTAGTTCCTCCGAACGAACCAGTTCGCCCGTCTTCGGCTCACCAATCACATGCAGCAGCGTCAGATTCGCCTGAAATTCCTGCGCCAGTGAGATGGCGTATGGCGCCGCAGCAAGAGATTCCGCGGAGAAATCCGTAGCGTAGAGAATTTGGGTAAACTCTCCATACTTTGGAGAAGTCGTTGCTTCGGGTCCCACTGTCAGGACTGGGCAAGAAGCCGTCCGGAATACCTCTTCAGCTATCGAACCCAGCAAGGCCTTGCCGATTCCGGTGCGTCCGTGTGTTCCCATCACGATCAGATCGATGTTGTTCTTCTCGGTTGCTGATGCGAGAGCGGACCAGAAGTCTCCTTCCTCGATAATGACTTTCGGCTCAATCGCACCGAACGCTTTTCGAAGGGTCTCTTTTTCGATGCCTTCTTCCATCCGAGCCACCTGCTCGAGCGCAGGCCACGAGGAAGGATCCGTCATTGGGTTAATGATTGGCGGCCTCACGTGCAAGGCGTAGAGGTTCGCTCCAAAGCGTTTCGTGATGGCCGCCGCGTATGGAGTCGCGGCCGCAGCGGCCGGGGACAAATCCGTGGCGAAAAGGACGTTCTTGATCTCGATTCGGGTGCCAGCTTCAATGGTTTTCATGGCGGCCTCCCTTCTTCACGTTGGTAGTTAACCCCAATCCCCTCAGCGAGACCGTGATTGGCATCACGGCTAAGTGTGACGGGAATCACCGCCCCAAATGCGGCACTTGGCTCATTTTAACGAGCATAGAGGTGACTTATGAACATTACGGAGGTCGGCACGCGAATTACCGTGAAAAATATTCTGTATTTGACTGACTTCTCGGAGCCTTCCGCCGCTGCTCTTCCGTTCACAGGGGCAATTGCCCGGGGGTATGGGGCCACGGTGCATGTGCTGCACGTCCTGATTCCTCCCGCGTATGTTTATACGACGCCAGAACTGGCAGCGACCGCGATCTCAGCTGAGGAGGAAGACGCGCTCGCTGAAATGCAACGCCTCGAATCGCAACTCGCCGGTTTGGCTCATGAGACGAACATTGAGCGAGGCACAGAAGTGTGGCCGGCGGTCGAAAGCGCGATCAAAGATAATCGTATCGACCTCATAGTGGTTGGACTCACGGCCGCACTGGTGCACAAAAGCTGCTGCTCGGCTCAATTGCAGAAGAGATCTTTCGGCGTTCGCCGGTTCCCGTGCTGACCATTGGGCCGGACGTCCGCGGAGGCGCTCATAACGCCGGTCGATTTCACCGCATACTGTTGGCCACTGATTTCTCGCCGGAGTCGCTGAAGGCCGCCGCCTACGCCGTGTCTCTCGCGCACGAAAATGAGTCCCGCCTCATCCTACTTCGCGTAATGCGAAAACCGAGTCCGCGGAATGACAGTGATCAGAATGCTTTTGAAGTCTCGGTCGCCGAGGCGCTTCACCAACTCTACGAGATCGTTCCTCCGGACGTGACGCTGAACTTTCCAGCCGAAGCTGTCATCGAATATGGCGATCCGGCGGAACGCATCGTGGAGGCCGCCAAACGGCGGGGCGCGGATATGGTTGTCATGGGTGTCCGCGCCGCCACCGGTCGGATCGGTGCGGCGACCCACCTCGAGCGCGCCGTCGCCCACAAGGTGGTCACGCGTGCTCCATGCCCGGTCCTGACCGTGCGCGGGTAGCTCGCGACGCCGCCGAGCTCAATGGAGAGAGAATCCCTGGGTCAAGAGGCCCACGATCGCCCCGAAGAGCGCGAGCCACGCGGAGTTCAATCGAAGCCGTATCAAGGCGATCGCGGAAACAATTGCAAGCGCGGCCGTGATCGGTCCCACGATCGTGACTCCCGAATTCCCGGTACGATGTAACCTATCCCAGAGCGTGATCCCGTGTTCTCCACGCAAAGCGTACGGACGCCGTACGCTCGCGATCATACGCCGGGCGTCCCATCGAGACAATCGATGCTAGAGCGGCAAACTTGTTGTAGGATGCGAGTCAGTTCCGGGATGGCGTTGCGGACGCGTTCTGTCGAGTTGGGGGAAAAAGCATGATCAGGATTTCCAGTTTTGTTGCGCCTTTTGCGTTTGCAACGGCTATATTGCTTGCGGGAACTGCTCCGGCGGTCGCACAGGTCCAGAACTACAAGCCGGTGACGCAAGACATGCTCCTGCACCCGAATCCGAATGACTGGCTGATGTACAGCCGCACGTATGACGCGTGGCGTTACAGCCCACTCAAGCAAATCAACAAGAAGAATGTCCAGCAGCTTCGGATGGCGTGGGTTCGCGGCTTGGGAGAAGGCGTCACCGAGACGATTCCCATCGTGCATGACGGCGTGATGTATGTGATTGCTCCAGGCGGACTCGTGGATGCCCTCGACGCGACCAATGGAGACCTCATCTGGGAGTACAAGCGCACTTACAAGAACCCACAGATTGGCTCGGTGGAACGGACCAAGGCTCTCGCGATTTACGAAGACATGGTTTACTTCACCGCGCCCGACGGCTTCGTCGTTGCGCTGGATGCGAAAACGGGAAAGGTTCGCTGGGAAACTTACAAAAGCGAGACTCAAAACACCTCGGGTGCGCTGGTTGTCGACGGCAAGGTCATCTCAGGAGGTACGTGCGGCAAAGGGAGCATTAGTTGTTTCATCGAGGCGGACAATGCAGAAACCGGCGAAAAAATCTGGCGATTCATGACCGTCGCCCAGCCGGGTGACCCGGGCTACGCCTCTTGGGGCGGCGCGGACAATTCGCAATCCATGGCCTCTACGTGGGGATTGCCCGGGACCTTCGATCCGGTTCGCAACGTGCTCTACTGGGGCGTTGCGAATCCTATGCCGGACCAGCGGATGTTGCGCCACAACGGCAATCCCGACGGCACCTCGCGCACCACACCGGCCGACCTATACAGTAACTGCACGTTGGCACTCGACCCTGCGACCGGGAAGCTCATCTGGTATTACCAGCACCTTCCCGGAGATGACTGGGACACCGATCATACGCATGAGCGGACGCTCGTTCGCGAGGCGTTCAATCCCGATCCGAAGTTCATCAAGTGGATTAATCCCGATATTCCGCGCGGCTCGATGCACGACATTGCGGCAATGGTTTCCGAAGGCGGCGCCGTCTTCGTTCTCGACCGCGATAACGGCAAGTTCCTCTGGGCCACGCCGTTCCCGTACGATGATCCGCATTTCGTAATGTCCGATATCGATGTGAAGACGGGAAAAACAACGCTCAATTGGGACATCGTCTTCAAGCAGCCGGGCGATCACCACATCACGTGCTACTGGAATACGAGAAGCTACTGGCCCACGTCCTACGACCCGGAGACGAATTCCCTCTACGTACCGTACATCGATAACTGCCGCGATCTGACGGTCGCCGGCCCCGGAGTGAAGGGAAGCTGGACTGTCATCCCTCGCCCTGGCTCGAATCCGAATGAGTTGACCGGGCTGGCCAAAATCAATCTCTCCACGGGAGAAATCGCTCGGTTTGACGTTGGCCGCGCGCCGAGCAACGGCTCGGTCGTGGCGACAGCCGGCGGCCTGGTTTTCCATGGAGACATGAGCCGAAGGTTCAAAGCTTTCGACGCCGCCACTGGGAAGAAACTTTGGGAAGCAATTCTCGGAGGCAACATTTCGGTGAGTACCATCACGTATGCGGTCAACGGTAAGCAGTATGTTTGCGTGATGACCGGATACAACTTGAAAGTGCCGGAGCTGGCCGCGGAAGTGCCCGACATGAGGACTCCCACCGGGCACAACGCCGTGTATGTGTTTTCTCTGCCATAAAGTAGCCGGAGCATGCGCACCAATGTTATGATCCGCAACGCGTTCCGGATCGTAGTCTTGGGAACAAGAAGGAACAGGGGCCAACCATGAAAATCAACCGGCGAAAGCTGCTGTCGATTCTCGGCGTTTCTCCCGCGATTTTGGCGGGATCTCCCGCTCTTGGGGACCAGAAGAAAAAGAAAGCCCCTCCGACTGCCGTTGAAGCCAAGCTTGAGACTCTTAATCCCAAGGGGATGCCGCCCGCGGTCCAGCTGGTCCCCATGGCACCGCGTCTGGACACCCTCGACGGCAAAACCGTGTTCCTCGTGTCCGACGGCTTCGCCGGGGCGGATCGTTTCCTCGCGCAGATCGCCATCTGGTTTCAGAAGAACATGCCCAGTGTGAAGACGGTGTACCGTCTGAAAGCTGGGTCGTATTTCGATGATGACCCCAAGCTCATGGCGGAAATCAAAGCCAGCGGCAACGCCATGATCATGGCATACGGGCATTGAAGCACCTGCACCCCAGCGACCGTCGGTCACTGCATGCAAGTCGAAAAGATGGGTTTCCCGACCGCCCCACTGGTCACGATCGCCTTCAAGGATTTGGCGAAATCCAACGCCGCCAGTCGCGGCATGCCTCTCGAGCGCATCTGCTTCCTGCCTCACCCGATGACCAACAAGTCGGACGAGGAGATGTACAAGGTCCTCGAGGGCAACGATCCGATCACCAACAAGCCGCTGATGCCGGAAATGATTGCCGCGTTGACGCAACCTCTGACCGCGGACGAGAAGAAAACCGGCACCATCAGTCCGGATATTGGCCCGCCCACCTACGTGGGCACTCAGGATGAACTGCAGCGCCTGTACTGCGACAACAACCTGACCGATTTCATGCCCATCATCCTTCCCACCGAGGAAAAGGTGCAGGCGATGCTGAAGGGGACGAGCCACAAGCCCGACGAGGTCATCGGCAAATTGAGCGCCGCCCAGGGTGCGCAACCTTCGTGGTCGTTCACGGTCAAGCACGTGGCCATCAATGCGGTCATGGCCGGCGCGAGTCCGGAATACCTCCCCGTGATTCTCGCGATCTCCGCCACGGGCCAGCCAGCGCTGTTCAGCTCGACGTCGTCCTTCTCCCGAATGGTGATGCTGAACGGTCCCATCTCCGACCAAATCAAGATGAACTACGGCATCGGCGCGATGGGCCCGTTCGCCGAACCCAATGCCGTCATCGGCCGCGCGTGGACGATCCTTTCGAAGAACCTCGGCGGCTGTGGCGTGCCCGGACTCAGCTACTTGGGCACCCTGGGATCCAACTTCAATTACAACAACCTCTGCATCGCGGAAACGGAAAACAGGCTGCCGGATGGCTGGAAGCCGTTCCACGTGCAAAAGGGCTTCAAGCCCGACGAGAGCGTCGTGAGCATCTTCAGCGGCTGGAGCCTGAACAACGTCGCCTGGTTCCCCAACATGCCCTACCACGAACTGATCAAGAACTGGCTGACGCATTTCTTCTCGTTCGGCACCAGCGCCGCGACGCTGCTGCTCGATCCGACCATCGCCCGCGAGGCGAAGGAAAAAGGATTCAACTCGAAGGAAGAGTTAAGCGACTACTGGTCGAAGGAATCGAAGACGCCTGCGTGGCTCTACTGGGACACGCACCAGCCCCAGTTGAAGCAGGCACAGGCAGGCGTCGAGCCCTACGCCTCGTATCTGAAGATGGGCGATGGCGAGATTCCATTCCAGCGCTTCTACCGCCGCGGCCGTCCTGGCGCGCCGCCCGATCCTAACCCCAAGTCCTCCATCGAGGTAATCGTGCTGGGCGGGGAAACAAACACGTACTGGGCCGGCGGCGACTTCAGCTACGTCACCAGCGCGTCGATCGACAAGTGGCGCTGAGCAGGATCGCTCTAAGCCGGACGGAAAGTCGGGCGCTAAGCGCTGGGAGCCTCATTCAGTTTTTCTGGAAGATTTATCTTCTTGGCGAAGGCAAAACCGTAACGTGGATGTTCCGGGTCGGATCTTTCCATTCGAACCGCGCGTGCGGTTCCAAGATGGTGGTCCCCACCGCGACACAGAAAAACGTCAACGGTCATACCCATTTCCAACGCCGTGGGACAGGTACAAAGGAATCCCCCGGCACTCATGTTGTCGGTTGTGGCATGCACCTCGAGAGGCTTCCCTTCTTTATCATTTCCCACGAGCTTCAGCGTGACCCTCAGTTGGAACCGAACCTCCGACCGGCGCTCTGCTGGCTTTGAACGAAGCGCAACCTCAAGTCGAGCTCTCAGACGGTCGAAATCGACGGGCTTCTGAAAGTAATCAGAGGCGCCAAGGCTCTCAGCGAACGCCTTGTTTCTTTTATCCTCAGCGCTGACGATGAAGATAGGGATGTGCTGAGTGAAGCTCAGAGAAGAGAGGGCCTGGCATAACTCAAAGCCAGAAAGCCCTGGCATAGACAAATCGAGCAGGATCGCGTCAGGTTTGTGCTCCAGCGCCATCACGAGAGCGTTTTGCGGATCGCCCGTATCTACAATTTCGTACTCCTCCTTAAGGGACTCCCGGAGTAACTCCCGCATCGTTTCATCGTCATCGACAATCAGGATGCGCGACACGACGTCTCAATTCTCGATTCTTCCTGAAGTCGGTGAATGGCAGATTCAGGCACGGATGTGCGCTCAAAGCGCGGCACCGCATCCGATTAGGATTTATTGGAACGCAGAGTTGGCACAGGTTACGCTTCCCTCAAGACATTCTAACGGAACGCAAGGGTAGCCCCGCATGTTACTCGTGTCAACATGCCTGAACCGATAACCACAGCGTCCTCTAGAAAGCGGTATAGGTATTCCGAAATGACATAATTGGGCGAGAAAATTCTGCCAACGCTTTGGCTACTCACACGCTCTGCCTGAAAAATGTCGAGCAGCGCCGATGCAGGTCCGGAACGTACGATACGAGCGGCTCCTCTCGACAAAACACTTGCCTCCTTCGCGCCGCGCCTCGCTCACATGCACTAAAACGAGTTGACATATCTTATCTATACGTATTAAAACGTATTGCCATTCTAAATGTTGATGGCGCCGTCTTTGTGTATTTACGCGCCTTTCTGACGAGGAGAGCTCAAAATGGTTTTCGAAGTGACCGATGTTGTCCGTGCATCAGTCCATCCCGAATCGAAATGTGGTACCTGCAGGCAAGTCCGCGCATGGGGTTGGCGGTCGATCGGAACGCGGCTGGGCATACTGACGGCGCTTGTGTTGCTCTGCGGCTCGAACGCATTTGGTCAAGTGTCGGCTAACCTTGCGGGGCAAGTCGATGATCAATCGGGCGCGGTCGTGAGCGCGGCCAATGTGACGGCACGCAATGTGGAGACTGGCGCGGCGCGCAGCGCGATCACGGACGGTGAAGGCCAGTACCGGTTGGCGTCATTGCCCGTGGGGGAATATGAGGTTCACGCGAGCAAACAGGGCTTCGAGGAAGAGGTACGCAGAGGAATCCATTTGGTGGTGGGTGAGGAGGCTACCGTCGATCTCACGCTGCGGCTGGGAGAGATCAGCCAGGAAGTCACTGTAAATGGGGACGCCCCCATGGTGAGCGTGACGACCAACGACATTTCGGGTCTCGTCGGGGAGCAACAAGTCAAAGACCTTCCTCTGAATGGGCGAAGCTTCGATCTGCTCATGCCGTTGAACCCGGGCATAGTCAATTTTACGTTTGAGAAGACAGGCGGGATCGGCGTATCGAACTCGACGAACGGAAACAACTTCGCGGTGTCTGGCAACCGGCCTCAGCAAAATCTGTTCTTGCTGAACGGCGTGGAGTATACAGGCGCGGCCGAAAACAACATGCAGCCTGCCGGAGCGAGCGGTCAGTTGCTGGGCGTCGACGCGGTTCGCGAATTCAACGTGTTGCGGGATTCTTACGTCGCCGAATACGGGAAGCGTCCGGGCGCGCAAGTCGTGATCGCGAGTCAGTCGGGTTCGAACCAGTGGCACGGGTCGGCGTATGAGTTCCTGCGGAATAACGCTCTAGACTCGAAAAACTATTTCGATCTTGGCGGTGCCCCGGGGTTCCAGCGTAACCAGTTCGGAGTCTCCATGTGAGGGCCGATTCAAAAGGACAAAACCTTTCTATTCACGAACTATGAAGGATTCCGGCAGAACCTGCACCAGACGTCGCAGACGTTTGTTCCGGCGGCGGATGCGCGGAGCGGAACACTCACGGCTTTCGGATCCTCATGTGCCGCAACTTTGCAAGCTCAATGCGCCACTGTCGTACAAGAGCTGCTGAACCTCTGGCCGGTGGCTGCTCCCGCTAACTGCCCGGGGCCGGAACTCCTGTTACCTACTGGAAAGCTGAGCGGGATCATCGCGTGTGACTTCAGTCCCCTTCAAAAGATCCGCGAGGATTTTGGGACGACAAGAGTGGACCACATCTTTTCCGACAAAGATACGCTCACCGGAGCGTACACGATCGACGACGGCGAAGACGTGACCGCCACCGTGGCCGATCCGTTCAGCACGGACATCGTCAATCTGCGCGAGCAGGTCCTGAGTGTGGAAGAGACACATGCGTTTTCGCCGGCGTTTCTGAATACGGCGCGGTTCGGCTATTCCCGCGCGGGCTACTTCTTCCTGGGGGAGCCAACGCCAGGTTCACCGGCGGCGAGCGTCACGAGTTTTGTGGGGGGCTTGCCGGTGGGAGCGGTGGTCGTTGGCGGCAGCACGGCATCGAACCCTGCGACGCAACTCGGCCTCGCGGGCAGCAACAACGGAACGGACCTGCACGTATTCCGGAATTTGTACACATACGAGGATCAGGTGACACTGCTGCGAGGGAAGCATCAATTTACATTCGGCGTATGGTTGCAGCAGTTTCAATCGAATGAAGTTCTGGCGCTCAGTCAGTTCGGCCAAGCATCCTTTTCAGGGATTAACGCACTTCTGGGCGGTGTGGTCGGCACGTTCACCTACGATCCGGCACCAACGGAAATGAACTGGCGTTCGCTGTTTGCCGCGTGGTACGCCGAGGACACGATACGGTTGACTCGCAAGCTGACGTTGACACTGGGCTTCCGCGCCGAATCCTCAACCGGATGGAACGAGGCGCATGGCCGGGCCGCCAACTACTTCTTCACGGGTGGCGTGATCAATTCCGCTCCGCATGTGGGGAGCAACGCCTTCAGCGTCAACAACGCAAAGTTCCTGCCGCAGCCGCGAATCGGCGTGGCGTGGAGCCCGTTCGGCGAGAAGACGGTGCTGCGCGCGGGGTTCGGGATGTACAACGACCTGCAAGACGCG
>Ga0116225_1003181_pt1 | contig 10660 bp, 10 predicted proteins | sample Sb_taG_8_FD_88968 | JGI IMG/M metagenome (GOLD analysis project Ga0116225, IMG submission 88968) | Peat soil microbial communities from Weissenstadt, Germany - Sb_50d_c_BC metaG | ecosystem: Environmental > Terrestrial > Soil > Wetlands > Peat | place: Germany: Weissenstadt | collected 2010-09-21 | reverse complement strand
GCGCGCACAGGCCGGGGCCGCCGTCATCCGCGGGTACGACGAGACCGACGCCCAGCTGAGCTTCGGGGCGCTCGGCCATGCCGGCGGGTGCGTGGGGCTGCTCGGCTTCCCGGCCGGCCTGCCTGGGCTGGCCGCCAGGAAACAGGCGGCCGGCGAGGCGCTGCAGCAGGCCGGGGCGTCGGGTGAGCTCGGCGCCCGGTACGGCGAGCACTGGTGGCAGCACCGCAACGACGCGGTGCAGACGTACGCCCAGATCATGGGGCCCGGGCGCGCGTTCGGCTCCGGGGTGGTCGTGGACACCTTCGAGGTCGCCGGGCTGTGGTCCGCGGTGCCGAAGCTGTACGCAAGTATCCGGGAGGCCCTGGCCGCGCATGCCCAGGCGGTGGGCTGTCACCTGTCCCACCTGTACCCGTCCGGCTCGTCGCTGTACTTCACGTTCCTGGTCAGCGGCACCGACGACCGGGACGCCGAGGCGCGGTACCTTGCGGCCTGGGATCAGGCTGTGCGAAGCTGTGCCGCCGTGGGCGGAACCATCACACACCATCACGGCGTCGGCCGCCTGAAGGCCGGTTACCTGCCCGCCGAGCTCGGCGAGACCGGCGTGGAGGTCCTGAGGCGGATCAAGGCGGCCCTCGACCCGGCCGGGGTCATGAACCCGCGGGTCCTGCTGCCATGACCAGCCCCTTCGGCCCGCTGGTGGTGATCGCCAACCCGCGGGCCGGGCGGGGGAGGGTGGACGCGGCGCTCCCGCAGGTCGAGCGCGTCCTGCGGGACGAAGGGCTCGGTTACCGCATCGTGCGGAGCACTCATCCCGGCCACGCCACCGAGGCCGCCCGGGACGCCCTGCTGGCCGGCGAGCGCTACCTGGTCGCCGTCGGCGGCGACGGGACCGTCCACGAGGTGGTCAACGGGATGATCTCCGGCGGCCGGCCGATCGCGCCCGATGCCGTGCTCGGGGTCGTGGCGGCCGGCTCCGGGTGTGATTTCGTCCGCTCGTTCGGGCTGCCGGGCGACGCCGGGCAAGCCGCCCGGCACCTGGCCGGGGACCGCGTCCGCACCATCGACGTGGGCAGTGTCACCTGCTATGACGGCGACTCGGAAAAGACCAGGTACTTCGTCAACATCGCCGAAGCCGGCCTGGGCGGCGCGGTGGTGGCCCGGGCGGCCGGGCTCAGCCGGTTCCTCGGCGCCGCCCGGTACGCCAGCGGCTTCTGGCTGACGCTGCCGGGCTTCCGCCCGGCGGCGGTGCGGTTCGACGTGGACGGCCAGGTGTTCGCCTGGCGGGCGTTCAACGTGGTGGTGGCGAACTGCCGGTTCTACGGCGGCGGCATGCAGATCTCGCCGAAATCCGACCCCGGCGACTGCCTGCTCGACGTGCTCGTCATGACCGGGCCGAAGTCCGATGCCTTCACCACGCTGCCGAAGGTGTACTCCGGGACGCATCTTCCGCACCGCAACATCGCTGAACTGCACGCCCGCCGGGTGCACGTCGAAGCGGACCGGCCCTTCCCGGTCGAGGCGGACGGGGAGATGCTGGGCACGACGCCCGCTTCGTTCGGGATCATTCCCGGTGTCATCCGCCTGAAGGTGTGAGCCGGAGGGACGCGTCGCGGGTCGTGAGCCGGGTCCGGCGCACGAACACGTCCTCGTCGGTGAGGGCCATCTCCCGGCTGCGGGCCAGGGCCACCTCGACGCCCAGGACGGGCAGGGTGCCCACCACCGGCTCGCCGAGCGATCGATCCTCGCTGATCATGCGGATCGCCTCGCGCCAGTCGTCGCCGTAGCGCTGCACCAGCCGGGCGGCCGCCTGCGGCGGCAGGCCTAGCCAGGCCACCTCGGTCCGGGCCAGCCGCACGGCCGCGACCGGCGACCCGTGCAGCCCGAGCGGGATGCTCCGGGTCCGGCACGGCCCGGCCCCCCTGGCCCCGCCGAGCGCGGCATCACTGAGTGCGGCGGCCACCCGGTTCACCAGGTCCTCGGCCATGGCCCGGTACGTGGTCAGCTTCCCGCCGGTGATGGTGAACAGGCCGGGCGGATCGGTGAAGATCGCGTGGTTCCTGGACAGGTCGCTGGTCCGGGCGTCGCCCAGCTCTTCGTCCTGGCTCAGCAGCGGGCGCAGCCCGGCCCAGGACGACACCACGTCGCGCTCGGTCACGCCCGGGAAGTTCCGGGCCACCGCCGACACGATGTAGTCACGGTCGGCCGCGTCGACCGCCGGGTGATCCAGGTCGCCCGTATAGGGGCTGTCGGTCGTCCCGGCGTACACCCGGTCCTCCCACGGGACGATGAAGATGTACCGCCCGTCGTCCGCCCCCGACGGCGCGACCAGCGCTGCAGTGGTCCGGATCGCCCCCGGGGCGAACACCAGGTGCACGCCCTTGCTCGGCAGCAGCCGCACGCCGCCAGCTCCGCCCACTCCGGCCAGCCCAGCCCCGGCCAGCCCAGCCCCGGCCAGCCGCGTGACCTGGTCGGCCCAGACCCCGGCCGCGTTGACCACGGCCCTGGCCCGGACCTCGAACCGCTGCCCGGTCATCTCGTCCGTCACGACCGCGCCGGTCACCCGGCCGTCGCCGAGAAGCCCGCTCACCCGGGCGTGGTTGGCCAGCCGCGCGCCGGCCGCCTGCGCCGTCCGGGCCACCTCGATGGTCAGCCGGGCGTCGTCCACCTGGCACTCGAAGTACCGGAAGCCGCGCGGCCGGGCACCCAGCCCTGGGATGGCCGCGCGGACCTGCCCGGCGCTCACCGACCGGTGGTAGCCGATGTTCCGGCCGGCCGCCAGCAGCTCGTACCCGGTCAGCCCGACCCGGTACGTGGCCCGGCTGCGCAGGTCACCGGCCAGCATGTACATCGGTACCGGCCGGACCAGGTGCGGTGCCAGCCGGAACAGGATGCCCCGCTCCCGCAGCGACTGGATGACCAGGCCGAACTCGCCGTGCTCCAGGTAGCGCAGGCCGCCGTGCACCAGCCGGGAGGAGCGCCCCGAGGTCCCGGCCGCGAAGTCGTCCTTCTCCACCAGGGCCACCGACAGGCCGCGCGCCGCGGCGTCCAGGGCGATGCCCACGCCGGTGATCCCGCCCCCGATGACCAGCACGTCGAACCGGTCCTCGGCCATCCGGGTGAGGTTGGCAGTGCGGGTCTGAGCGGAGAACGGCAGCACCAGCCGATGGTAACGCCCTGTATACCCAGTCGGCGGACGGACGACCGGGGCGCGCTGCTAATGTCGGCTGCGCCATCGTCTCCATGATTCGCTGATCACGGGATGAGGATGGGGTAGCCGGGCCAGGGGATGGCCGTCCCCTGGCCCGAAGTGACTGGCCTGCCGACCGAGTCGAGTTCGGTGGGCAGGCCAGGTGCTATCTGACTGTGTGCTGCAGTCCTTCGACGAACAGGATCGCGCCGTAGATGCTGAGTCCGATGAATGCGATAACGGCAATCCGGACAGCCAGGCGAACGTAGAAGACACACAGGGCCACGATGAGCATGACCCAAAGGCCGATGGACTGAAGATCATGCGGTGAGCCTGGTACTGGGGCCATCATTTCTCCTGAGGTCTGTCACCGTATGGCTATGGCAGACCGGCCCACGGAGCAGGCATAGGATCCCGAGGGAACATGGCTGGGCGGATGCCCGGTGAGCCTGGAAGAACTAGGCTGGCAGTCACTAGGGGTAGCCAGCCGCTAGTGCTCCATGTACCATAAGTGGGTCCATTAGTCCTCTCCTCAAGCAGGTCAGGTCTGGGGATTCAGCACGGCCGGTGTGGCATCACCGGCCGTGCCGTTTTTGGCGATGTGAACCGAGAGTAACGTGCCCGCCGGTCGGCACACGGTTCCCACATCAACCAGGACCGGGGAGCCAGGGAGGGCTCCGGGCCTGAGCGAGTCGACGATGCCCTGGGCGGGCAGCGGCCAGGCGGTTCCGTTGGCGGCGAAGGGACCCCGGACGGGTCGATGACAGGCCGGGAGAAACCACAGGTCGAGCGAATCTTTGTTCGCCGCGCCCGCCTGTCATTCCGCCGCCTATGATCTTGCGAGAATTCTCGCCTGATGACTACATTGTGAGTCACAGTGAGACTCTCATCAAGAGTCGCGACGGTCATCTTCCTGAGAATCTTGGGCGTGTCGTCTACAACGGTAGTGCACCTATGACACACTGGTCCCGCATTTTGCCTGCGTATCGGAAAGAGCAGGGGACAGGATGTCTACCTCTCGGAGCCCGGAAGTCAGTCGGCGCCGTCTTGCTGCCGAGCTTCGCCGTCTCCGGGAGGAATCGGGCCGGAAGGCCGAGGCCGTAGGAAATGCTCTTGGGTGGTCCAAGGCGAAGGTCAGCCGGTATGAGCTTGCGCACGGCGGGCTCAACCCCAGCGAGGTCGAGCGCCTGCTCGATGTCTATGACGTTCGCGGCGATCGCCGTGGGCAGTTGCTCGCCCTTGCCGAAGAGGCTATGCAAAAGGGCTGGTGGGATGCATATTCCGATATCCTGACCGAGGAACATCTGGCGTTCATCGCGCTAGAGGCCGGGGCCGCCTCGGTGCGGCAATGGCAGACAATCGTCATCCCGGGACTGCTACAGACCGAGCAGTACGCCCGAGAGATCTTTTCTGGGTATCAAGATGTGAGGGCATTGCCTCCGACGGTAATCGAGCGCCGCGTGCAGACGCGCGTGATCCGGCAGCGCCTGCTGGTCGGCGATCCGCCACTGGAGTTGGCGGCCATCGTCGACGAGGCAGTCCTGCGCAGGCAGTGGGGCGACCGCGCCGTGATGTACGAGCAACTTCAGCACCTCGCGGCAGTCGCGGAGCAGCCGAACGTCACGCTGCGAATCTTGCCTCTAGCCGGACCGAAGGGGCTCGCGGTGGACTCCTTCCAGATCCTGGAGTTCGGCCGGGCGCACGAAACCCAGTTGCCTGATGTAGTCAGCATTGAAAGCTTTGGCGGCTATCTATACGTCGAAGGCGAGACTGACACGTACGAGTTCAGGCGAGCCTTCGAGCACCTCGCGCAAGAGTCTCTCGGACCTGAGGAGTCCCGGGAGTTCATCGTGCGTACAACTCGGCAGTTGTGGAAGTTATCTGCCGAGGCCGGATAGGTAAGTATTCCAGCGTGGAATGCGCTGGAATCGAAGAGAAAGGATACGGATGAGAGATAATAGCCCGGAGGAAGCGGATAACTCCGGCGAAGCCCACCCGCCCGGCGGGTACTGGCGGAAAAGCTCGTTCAGCGGGAGCAATGGCGACTGCGTTGAGGTCGCCACCCTGGCCAGGGGGCAGGTCGGCGTCCGCGACAGCAAAGCGCTCGCCGACCCGCACCTGCGCTTCTCCCTGAACGCGTGGGCTACCTTCGTCGGAGATATCCGGGGAACTCTTACCGCTGCGGGGAGAGACTTAATCCCGTAACGGCCAGTACCTCGGGACGGCCATCCCCTGGACCGGTTACCGCATATTTTCTTCATCCCGTGATCAGCGGAAATTATAGTTATAATAGGTCAGTTTGAATTGCCCGGCGCATCACGAGCCGCCTGCCTGTAGCGATTCGCGCGAATGCTTTCATACCTGGCCAGAGGGCAGGCCGGCGTTCGTGACAGCAAAGCGATAGTCGGCCCGCACCTACGCTTCTCTCCGAACGCGTGGGCTACCTTCGTCGGAGATATCCGGCGAACTCTTACCGCCGCCGGAAGAGCCTAGATTTTCGTAACGTCTGAGGCTTCGGGACGGCCATACTCTGGCCTGGTTACCGCAAACCCTCCTTTAATCCCGTGGGTAGCTGGACAAGAGTCAAGGAATGTAGGGCAACTATGCCTGAATCGTCAAGTGGGCCCCTGACACCGATATGGCTGGCAATAGGCGCTGTATTCGCGTTGTTCATCGGCGTGGGCGCAGGAATCCTGGCATGGCTCGATGGAGATAAGGTTCCTGCGGCAATCCTCACAGGAGGAGGCGCATTTGTGGCGACGATCACGGTCGTGATCTTGGTCATTGGTCTCTTCCGCGCTTAACCCGTTAAGCATTAGATCCCGCGCCACTATCAGGATGCGCCCCAGTGCTGGCCGTGGCGCGCAGCCCGGCGAACAGCCAGCGCAGCGCCTGGCCGAAAAGATCGTCGGGCACGCTGTCCGGCTCGATGAGACGCCGCCGGACCAGTCCCTGGAACAGACTGACCACCACGATCGTCACCGTCCGGGCCGAAACCCCGGGGACCTCGCCGCCGCGCTGCTCCAGCGCGGCGGCGACGAGGCGCTCCAGCGCGTCCACTTGCTCTCGCAGCTGCGTGGCCATCGCCGCCATGAACTCGGGGTTACGCACCGCATGCAGCCAGAACTCGGCCTGCAGCGCGACGAATTCGGCGTTCCTGTCGGCGGCCTGCACCAGCAGCCGGGACAGGTTGCCGAGCGGGTCCTCGCCTCCGGTGTCGGCATCGAGGATCTCGGCGACCGAACTGATCCGGTCGGACAGCCGCGTGGACAGCAACTCCAGGAACAGCTGCTCCTTGTTGTCGAAGTTGGAGTACAGCGCCCCGACCGAGTACCCGGCCGACTCGGCGATCTCCTCCACGCCGGTGTCGGCGAAGCCCTGGCTGGCGAACAAGTGCGCGGCCGCGTCGAGCAGCCGCTCCCGGGTCTGGACCTTGGCCTCGGCACGGGTCAGGCGGCGCCGCGGAGTCCCGTTCTCCTCGTTCACATTGCTTCCCTATTCAGATAATGTTGCTATCTTAATAATCATGCTATCTCAGGTTGGCCATGATGGCCTGTTGTACCGTACCGGCCGCTGGTGTGCCCGCCACTCGGTGCTGGTCGTCGTCGCCTGGCTGGTCCTGCTGGCGGGGGTCACGTTCGGCCAGCAGGCGCTCGGCGGCGTCTACTCCGACGACTTCTCGCTGCCCGGCACGCCCGCCCAGCAGGGGGCCAGCCTGCTCCAGGCACACCTGCCCGCGGCCGGCGGGCAGACCGGCCAGCTCGTCTTTACGGTCGGCTCCGGCTCCCTGGCCGGCAAGAGCAACGCGATCGAGCAGTCGGTGGCAGGAGTCCGCCACCTGCCGCACGTGCTGTCGGCGAGCGACCTGCTGGCGGCCGCCACCACCGCACCCGGCGGCCGGATCGCCTACGCGACGGTGCACTTCTCGGTCAACCCGCAGACCCTGGGATCGGCTTACGTGCGCACGGTCGACCAGGCGGTCGCCCCGGCGCGGGCCGCGGGCGTCAGCGTCAGCTACGGCGGGCAGCTCGGCGTCGCGGCCCAGCCGAAGAGCAAGGACACCCGCTCCGAAGAGATCGGGATCGCGGCCGCACTGATCGTGCTGCTGGTCGGGTTCGGCAGCGTCTACGCGGCCGGCCTGCCGATCATCAGCGCCCTGGCCGGGGCCCTGGCCGGCCTGGGGCTGCTGGGCATGCTCGCCACGGCGACGATGTTCGCGACCGTCTCGCCCACGCTGGCCATCATGATGGGCCTCGGCGTCGGCATCGACTACGCCCTGTTCCTCACCACCCGGCACCGCCAGCTGGTCATGGACGGCGCCGAACCCGCCGACGCGGCCGGCCGCGCGCTGGCCACCAGCGGCCAGGCCGTGCTCATCGCGGCCAGCACCGTGGTGATCGCCCTGCTCGGCCTGTACGCGTCCGGCATCACCTTCATCGGCAAGCTGGGCCTGGCCGCGGGCCTCACAGTGGCGGTCGCCGCCCTCGGCGCCGTCACCATCGTCCCGGCCCTGCTCGGGCTGGCCGGGCGGAACGTCGACCGGCTCCGGGTCCGCCGCCGCCCGGCCGCCGAGGCATCGGCCGAGCACGCGGGGTGGCAGGATTATGCCGAACGGATCGGCTCTCACCCCTGGCGCTACCTATCAGCCGGGACGGCGGTCCTCGCCGTACTGGCCATCCCGTTCTTCTCCATGCAAGTGGGCCACGTGGACGCCGGCGCGAACCCCGCCAGCTACACCAGCAAGCAGGCCTACGACGCCATCAGCGCCGGGTTCGGCCCCGGCGCCAACGGCCCGCTCACCGTGGTGGCCCAGCTCCGGCCGGGCACGACCGCCGCCGAACAGCAGTCCCTGGCGTCCGCGCTGGGTTCGGCGCTGGCCGCCACGCCGGATGTCGCCTCGGTCACGCCGGTGCAGGCCACGCCCGACGGCGCGGTGCTCTACGCCACCGTCCAGCCGCGCACCGATCCCCAGGCCAGCGCCACCGACCAGCTGATGAACACCCTGCAGGACCAGGTCCTGCCCGCGACGCTGGCCAAGGCCGGCGCGACCGGGTACGTCACCGGCTCGCTGGCCGGCCAGCTCCAGTTCACCGGCCAGGTCAGCAACCGCCTGCCGGTCATCATCGTCGTGGTCATCGCGGCGGCCTTCATGCTGCTCCTGCTGACCTTCCGCAGCCCGGTCCTGGCGGTCAAGGCCGCCCTCCTCAACCTGCTGTCGATCGGCGCCGCGTACGGCGTCGTCGTCGCGGTGTTCCAGTGGGGCTGGGGCGGCTCGCTGCTCGGCGTCAGCGAGAAGGTGCCGATCGAGTCCTATGTGCCGATGATGATGTTCGCCATCGTGTTCGGCCTGTCCATGGACTACGAGGTCTTCCTGCTGTCCCGGGTGCGCGAGGCCTGGCTGTGCACCGGCGACAACCACGCCAGCGTCGCGCACGGCCTGGCCGCCACCGGCCGCGTCATCAGCTGCGCCGCGCTGATCATGACCAGCGTCTTCTTCTCCTTCCTGCTGTCCACCAGCCCGGTGGTGAAGATGCTCGCCTTGGGCCTGGGCGCCAGCATTCTCATCGACGCGTCCGTCATCCGGCTGGTCATCGTCCCGGCCACCATGTTCCTGCTCGGCCGCTACAACTGGTGGACGCCGCGCTGGCTGGACAAGATCCTGCCGCACCTAGATCCCGAAGGATCCCCGCCAGATGAGCCGGCGCGCTCACCGGCTACGGTTTCGGGAACGCCCGCCGCTCCTCGTGGGCCGCGTAGTAGTTCGCGACCGCTTTGAACGACTCCTTCGGCTCCCAGGTCATGTCCTGGTAAACCGCGGTCGCCCGGGCCAGGAAAGCGTTCAGCGGCTTGTTGTGAGCTCCAAGGGCGTCTCCGCGCCCGCTCACTCCACCGACCCGGCTTGTGGCTAGGTTGCTAGCTTGCTAGCATCGGACCATGGGCGACGAGGAGGTCAAGCAGTTCAACGTGTACCTGCCGGTCGGGCTGATCAGGCAGGTCAAGCACCACGCCATCGAGTCGGGCCTGTCGCTGTCGGCGCTGGTCGCTGACGCGCTGCGCGCCTACCTCGACGACGCCCGCGGGCCGCGACAGCAATCATCTAGGGAAGGGGACCTGACGTGACGACCGAAGGGATCGAGGCCGTGTTCCTGGAGACTCATAACTGGGGCAAGGCGGCGAAGTTCTTCCAGGCGCTGGGCTTCGAGTTGGAGTTCTCGACCGACCACAGTTCCGGTCAGCTCCGTAACGGCGACGGTCCTTACGTGTTCATCGCGGAGGTCCCCGAGGACCGGGAGCCCGGGGTGCAGATCGTGCTGAAGGTGCCCGATGCGGATGCGTTCCGTCCCGATCCTGCCGTCGAGGTGGTCACGCCGTTCGAGAACACGCACTACGGGACCAGGGAGATGACCGTCCGTGACCCCGACGGGCGGCTGTGGAGCCTCCAGGCTCCGGCCAAGAAATGACCGCCAGGGGCGAGAACACCATGGCAGCCGGGCAAACCGCGGCGCCGGACGGCACCGCGGTGCGGGTGGCCCTGTGGCGCGCGATGCACGTCCTCCTCGACCCGCCGCCGCACGTGCTCGAGGACGAGATCGGCCTTCAGCTCGCCGCTCCTGATGACGGCTGGCGCCGCCGCCCGGACATGGACCCGCGCGCCACCAGCGGGTACCGGGCGGCCATCGTGGCTCGTGCTCGTTTCATCGAGGACCTGGTGGCCGAGCAGGTCGGCCGCGGTGTCGCCCAGTACGTCGTGCTGGGGGCCGGCCTGGACACCTTCGCCCAGCGCAGGCCCGAAATCGCCGCCAGCCTGCAGGTGTTCGAGGTCGATCAGCCTGGCCATCAGGCCTGGAAGCGCCAGCGCCTGACCGAGCTCGGCTACGGCATCCCCGGCTGGCTGCGGCTCGTGCCGGTGGACTTCGAGGCGAGCGGATCCTGGTGGGAGCAAGTGTTCGCCGCGGGCTTCGATCCCGGTCGGCCAGCGGTGGTCGTCTCCGCCGGCGTCACCATGTACCTCACCAAGGACGCCACCGCGGCCACCTTGTGCCAGATCGCCGGGTTCGCCCCCGGCTCGACGCTGGCGATGACGTTCCTGCTGCCGACCGAACTTCTCCACGACGCCGATCGCTCCGGACTCCAGGCATCCGAGAAAGGCGCGCGCGCATCCGGAACGCCGTTCATCAGCTTCTACACCCCGCCGGAAATGCTGGTATTGGCCCGCGAAGCCGGCTTCAAAGACGCCCGGCACGTGCCGGGAACCTTGCTCGCCGAGCGCTACTTCGCCGATCGGACCGACGGCCTTCGCCCGTCAAGCGGAGAGGACCTAATGGTCGCCACGACGTTATCCGGTAACAGAGACGCTTGTCCTCCTCGCCCGAGGCTGGCCGTGATCCTGGTCAGGACGTCGGTCAGGTCATCGCCCGGCCGGACGGAGATCGCCTGCTCGGCGGGGTCTGGCGGCTCCAGCAGCGAAGCGTC
>Ga0116225_1003174_pt1 | contig 10674 bp, 8 predicted proteins | sample Sb_taG_8_FD_88968 | JGI IMG/M metagenome (GOLD analysis project Ga0116225, IMG submission 88968) | Peat soil microbial communities from Weissenstadt, Germany - Sb_50d_c_BC metaG | ecosystem: Environmental > Terrestrial > Soil > Wetlands > Peat | place: Germany: Weissenstadt | collected 2010-09-21 | reverse complement strand
GGCTCCACGCGGCGCAACGAGCCACAGCTGACCAGCGGGCCAGTTTCGAGACCTTCGTGGCCCAGCGCGGACTGAACGCACGATCCCTGGCCGCAGGGCATGCACCTGGAATGCCGCGCGCTCTGTAGAGCCCGGTCCGCTCGCGAGCGGCCGCGATGCCGGGCGATCTTCAGAACCACGAAGCATCCAAGCTGGCAAGACCCCGGTGACGAGCAGGTTCTTGTTTCTGCCATCGATCACTAGATGCACCCGACCGGTGATCTCCCAGGTGTGAACTAGTCGCACGAGGGTCGTGGCCTTGGACCCGGCGGGAGCATGCGCTCAGGGAAGCTCTTCCAGGCCCGCGAGCGCAAAACGCAGGTCGTCGTAGAGTTCGACGGGCAGCAGATTACCCTCCGAAGCGCTCAGGAAGTCCTGAAGCGCGCGAACCGAGACGGCCAGGCCAGGATTGTGGCCAGCTGACGGGTCCATGGAATCCCGGGTAAGATCCGCCCGGCGCAGGAACTCCTGGTCAGATATCTTCCGATCGAAGTGATCGTCCATTGCGTCGAGGAGCCGCAGCAGGGAGCGGTGATCTTGATCGCCCACGACACGAGTATCCCGCAGGTACGACATCCCGCACGCTGAGCCTGACCGGGCGGACGGCCAATGGGACCTACTAAGGCATACAGCACCGGGATACGCCGCATACCCCTACTTCAGAACACCCGGCTCTGCGTCCCCGCGAGCGGACCCAACCAGCGTTCGAAAGGCGCGCCTAACGGCTACTTGCGCGGGGCGCGCGACGACCGAGGTTGCTCTCCATAACAGGCTTGCGCGTCAGCCCAACCCTCGGCGAGCTGAGTTCGTAACTACAGCGTGATCAGGTGGTCTGGCCGCCGTCTCATGCCGTGACCCTTGCTGCTTGACCCTGTCCGCGGCAATTGCGGATGTTTCTATGCTGCGGATGAGGTCGCATATCTATGCAGAGGCTGTGCGACCGGCGCACTCACGTAGTCTCCTTAACGATCAGTGGCGAACTGGCGAGTACTAACCAGTTTGAACTCGTAGTGTTCATATGATCACCAGGCTTCGATGGTCAGGCCGGTCCCGGCCAGGCAGCCGTCGATCAGGTGGGGCCGGTACTGGATCTTCTTCAGCTTGCGCTTGACGATGCGGACCAGGCTGGCGAGGTCGGCGGCCTGGCTCACGTCGGGCAAGGCGAGCGCCACATTGGTGCGAAAGACCCTTCTCCACGGGACTCTAGGCCCTACTACGGGCAGAGCGCCCATCTTATTAGGGGATGTATCCCGCCGGGAATGAGCGATTCCAGCTTCGAGGGGAGGCGTGCGGTGACGAACCCTTCCGTGCGGACGCTCCGGCAATGGTCTGCCCCAAAGGGCACGGCTATTACGTCGATGGACTTCGTCCGCGAAGTTGGTCATGACTGGCTCGCTGTGGCAGACCAGGGCGGGGGGCTGCGCCTGATCAGGGTGGATTGTGACGTGGATCGGTCGCTGAGCGACGGCATGGTGGCGTACGGTCTTGCCTATGTCCCGCGGAGGACCCATTCGCCAGGCCTTGCCGCTGTCGGTCAGCGGATTCTCGCCTTTGACCTGAGTGGTAGTGGTAAATGGCTCTTCCGCCCCACCGAACTTCCCGGCCACACTACCGCGCTCGCAGTGAGGGCGCTGGTTGACAACGAACTGACGGTCATCGCCGTGGGCGGCAAGGACAGGGACCGGACCGCGGACGTGTACCTGTACCGCGCGGACACAGGACAGCAATTGCGTCACCTGGAAGACAAGGGCAATGGGGCAGTGCGTGCAATCGAGGCCCTCCGCCTAGAGCGGTACCTGGTGGTCGCGCACGATGGCGGCATCAGCACCTGGGACATCAGCGATTGCGCGGATCGCGAACCCCGTCTGCTCCGTAGGTTCGGGCGGGGAGACACCCGGGCTATGACGGTCTTCTACGACCCCCAGGGCCGACCTCGAGTCGGCACCGCCTCAACGCATGGCATCGAGATCTGGGACCCGGGCCCCGAGGGGTCCAAACACCCGCTGGGCTGCTTCGCCCGGGACATCAACGTAACCGCGATAGCCGCGGTAGCGTCCGAGGATTCCGACCCGCAACTCGCGGTCGCGGATGCGGATGACCACTCGGTGTCGCTGTGGAGCACGACCACAGAAGTGCGCGTGAGCGAGCGTAAACTCCCTGACAAGCCTGAGGGGCAGATCAGGTGCCTGGCAACCAGCCCCGCCGGTGACGGGTCGACCCTGCTTGGGGCAGCCGACGACAGCGGTCGGGTGGTGGTGTGGCAGCTGCCCAAGGTCCAATCGACCACTCGACCATACGGCAGGCACGACCGGTGGGTTAACGCGCTGGTGGCGGTTTCCGCCGGAGAGTTCTGGTTCGCCTCGGCCTCAGACGACGGGACAGTCGGGCTGTGGCAGCCGGAGCCAGGCCCTGACCCTAAGTCCCTCCCGGACTCCAGCCCGGGCTCCAGCCACGCCGCGGTCCAGGCCCTGGCTGTCCTGCAGGAGCGCGACAAGCCCGACCGGTTGATCACCGGCGACGAGGCCGGTCACCTTACAACCTGGAAAATACCCGAGAGAGAACTCGTCGAAGAGAAGAACATCGGAGCCCCGGTACGTGCCCTGGCAACCATCCATGACCAGGCCCGCCGGGAGTACGTGGTGGCCGCTGGCGCGGGAGCCAGGCTCACGGTGCGGGATATCAGCGGGTGCTCCAGTGCGAGGCCGGTCGCATTCCGCTACCCCGAATCGGCCGAGCCCACCCTCGTCCGAGCCCTCGCGGTCGGCAAGACTGACAAGGGGGAACTGCTCGCTGCCGGTGACTCGCACGGTCGCGTGACGGTGTGGCAGACCTCGACCGGCCGACAGCTCTGGACCAAAGCCGACCGGCATCAAGGCCAAGTGCGCGCCCTCGCCTGGATCCCGACCGTCGAAGGCGTGAGGCTCGCATCCGGGGGCAGCGACGGCAATATCTACCTGTGGCCGCCTGACGGCGGAGACCCGGAGCAGTTCGAGGGGCACCGCGGCCCGGTCGCCGCGCTGGCGGCGTTGTCGACGGCGGACCAGCAGGTGCCCACCTCAGAGGGTGAGGTCCACCTGTTCGTCTCAGGCGGCGCCGATGGCACGATCCGGACCTGGAACCCGGACGTCCCGGGTGATCCCCTCCACAAGCTCCCAGCGCACCCCGGCTGGGTGCGAGCGCTGCTGCGACTAGAGCACGGCGGAACACTGCACGTCGTGTCGGGTGGTGACGACGGCACTGTCCGCCAATGGGTCGTCGTCGATGGCAAACCGCAGAGCACCAGACACGAGGGAGGGCTGCCCGGCTTCGGTGACCGCCCAGCGCGAGCTGACTTGCTCGGCCGGGAGAAGTTCCAGGACGTTCTTGTATCCCTCCTGCGTCTAGTTCCGGACCCCCCTCCGCCCCCCAGGCACCGAGCCACCCATCCCACCACGCACGAATCTGACACCCATGAAGGCGTGCGCGCGACGGGTCCCCGGGTCGTGGCCGTACAAGGACCCTGGGGCGCCGGAAAGACCTCGCTGATGCGGTTCATCTACATGAAGCTTGACGAGGACGAGCACACCAGCAGCGACTGGCGCATGGGCCTCACCGGCCCAGAACGGGACCAGCAACCGCAGCCCTCCGGGAATCAGACCCCAGCCACCTCAAGCCGGGCTGGCCCATCCAGGTTTGCCTGGGGCACCGGAAAGACCTCGCTGATGCGGTTCATCTACCCGGAGCTTCGCAAGGGCGACCACGCTACGTTCACTGGCCGCGAGGCTGCCCGGCGAGCACGCGACGGACCCACGCGGCGAACCAGTCCAGACCAAGTTCCTCCTCCATCGAAAATCCTGCCGGTCTGGTTCAACCCTTGGGCACACAAGTCCGCCGACGAGGTCTGGGCCGGTCTCACCCAGGAACTCATCCGTGCCGCCAGACGGGTACTGGGCGAAGCTGACGCCGAATGGCAGCGATACTGGTTCACCCGTAACCTGGAACGGCTCGACGGCGCCGAAGTCCGGCGCGTGCTTCGCCGACGCATGTACTTGCAGCCGCTGCTATCGTCACCGTTGTCGGCGCCGGGCATAGCCGCCGCTGTAGCCTTCGGAGTGAAATGGCCTGCGACGATCCCATGGATCGCCGCGGCCGGTTTCGTCGTCGCCCTCATAGCGATGACGATGACCTGGTCGCGCGGGCCCGCCTGGGCTTATCTTCCGGTGGACATCATGGAGGGACCCGTGCTGTCGGGCTTCCAGGCGAACCCGGGACCCTTCACACCTGCCTCATCGGCGGACGAGCTGCTCCTGCACGACCCGCTGTACCGCGCCAGATCCGGCTACCTCTACCTTGTGCAGCGCGACGTCGAAGACCTCGTCCATGAGCTGGCGCAACGCGGGTACATGCTCGTTGTCTTCATCGATGACCTCGACCGATGTCCGCCGGAGATGGTTGCTGAGGTCTTCGAAGCGATCAACATCTTCCTCGGCGAAAATTTCGCTAACGCGAAATTTGTCATTGGCCTGGACCCGAGCGTCGTCGCGCGCGACTTGGCGGAGGTGTTCCGCAGCCAGGAAAGCCGCCTGCGCGACGACCCGGACGACCCGAACCTGGGCTGGTCGTTCCTCCGCAAGCTGTGCCAGCTCCCCCTGACCTTGCCCGCGATCCGGGAAGCCCACACGGCGCGGCTCATGCGCCTGCACACCCCATCAGGTGAGCAGCCATCTGACCTGTCAGCCAGTCACCCATCCAGCAACCCTGCCACCACCATGGCGTCCGGCAGCAGCGCAGGTGGCGCCGGGGAGGCGGTGACGAGTCGCGATGACACCGTGCCCGAGGCTACCGAATCCCTCGGCGGCCACCCGGTGGCGGATGACAACCGTGGTTCTGGCGCACGCCGCCAAAGCACCCGTGCGCCAGCCGCCGATTCCGACGTGCTGCTTTTCGAAGCTGACCCGGTGGTCCGCGACCATCTCCGGGCGCTGATGAGATTGCGGCCACATCAGTCGGTGCGGGAGACCAAGCGGCTGCTCACCCTGTGGGGGTTCTACCTGAGACTGCTGCGTAAACTTCTGCCGGGGGACAGGACGTCCAGCGCCCAGTTCGGACGAGACATGCTCACTCTCGCTGAAATACTCACCCGCTGGCCTGCGCTCGTGTCGAAGCTCGGGCCCGCCTCAAGCTCCGAGAGCGGGCTGCGGGAACTGATCGAGGCGGCGAAATCCGGCGCAGGCGGCCCCGCGCAGGCATCGCCCTGGCACAAGACGCTACGCCGCCTCGGGCTCGACGGCGACGAGTTCCACGCCTCCTGCGAGAACCTCCGCGAGTTGCTCCGCCTGTACGGCAATGACGACGTTTCATACTATGCAGAGTGCGTGCTCTGACCTACTAAACTATGGGTCTGCGCGAGTTTGCCCGCCTCGCCAGGTCTTCGTGAGGTTCCGGCGGTTCCTTGAGCTGGTGGTGCGCCCGTCCGGTAAACATGGCACGCGTTTAGTGTGTGTCGACACTTTCGGGTGAGGCGGTTGTCGTCAATACGCCTGAACCATGATCACGATCTGGCGTGGTCAGGGGCCAGGATCGAACTGCCGACCTTCCGCTAATCAGGTGTCAGGTGGCGCCGGCCTGGCTTCAGGTCAGGTCCAGTCCAGCGGCGAGGTCTCGGTCCTGCCCGGTCGCCGGTGCCATGCGCCACGGCTTGGGTTACTCGCCGCGGAAGACCCGCTTGGCTACGGCCATCGCCGACATGGCCTTCGGCCAGCCGGCGTAGAAGGCCAGGTGGGTGATCGCCTCGATGAGTTCTGACTCGCTGGCGCCGTTCTGTTTGGCCAGGCCGAGGTGGTAGACGAGCTGGCCGGTGTTCCCGCTCGTGGTCAGCGCGGCGACCGTGACCAGGCTGCGCTGTTTCGGCGACAGCCCCGTTCGGGTCCATACCTGCCCGAACAGCACGTCATCGGTGAAATCCGCCAGCGCGGGCGCTGAACGGCGTCAGCGTCGCGCAGGTCAGCATCATCGGCAGGAAGGCCGCTCCTGTGCCGAGCGCGGACAGGCCGCGGAGCTGCTGCAGGTACAGGCTCATCACGAACGGCAGGCCGTAGTAGCCGACGATGAACGCGAACCCCACGGCGACCGGGACCGCCACGACCGGGACCGGAACAGGTCCAGCGGCGCCATCGGGTTCATTCCGCGGGCCTGGGCCGCCAGGAAGGCAGCCAGCGCCGCGACCGCCACCACGAAGGCGGCCGCCACCCGCGGCGCGGCAAAGTCGGCGGCGCCGGCCTCGATCGCCCCGTAGGTCAGGCCGCCCATCGCGAGCACCGCGGTGATCTGCCCGGCCCAGTCGAACGGGACCGCCCGGCGTGCGGACGGCTGGATACGGGCCAGCAGCAGCAGCGTGACCGCGCCGGCCGGCACGTTGATGAAGAAGATCAGCCGCCAGCTCACCAGGGTCAGCACACCGGCCAGTACCGGGCCCGAAGACGACGCCACCGCGCCGCCCATCGCCCACACCGCCACCGCGCGGGCCCGTCTGGCCGGGTCCGGGTACGCCTGCCCGATCAGCGCCATCGACGCGGGCATCATCACCGCGGCGCCCGCGCCCTGCACGAACCGCGCGGCGACCAGCGCGCCGATGCCGGGCGCCAGCCCGCAGGCGGCCGAGGCCAGGACGAACGCCGCCAGCCCGGCGCCGAACGCCCGCCGCGCGCCGATCCGGTCCGACAACGACCCCGCGGACAGCAGCAGCGCGGCGAACATCAGCGTGTACCCATCGACCACCCACTGCAGCCCGGTGATGCCGCCGCCCAGGTCGGCGCGGATCGACGGCAACGCCACGTTGACCACCACCGCGTCGAGGGTGACCATGAAAAAGCCGAGCACGGCAGCCGTCAGCGTGACACCAGAGCTGGAAGCGCTCCGCATACCGCAGCTGACGCCCTGCCTGCTGGCAACCAGAAGCGTAGACGCCAGAAGTTCTTTCCTACGTGATGCTTTCCCGCACCGACCTGGCGCGGGAGCCCGCCGCGTTACCGCGGCGACACATCCAGGCAACCACTCATCATCGGCGCCAGGGAGAGCCTGCTGTTAGGGGTACTGCCAGGGACTCCCTACCGGAGACGTGCCTGCCTAACCTCGCTAACGTGGCCAGCATGAAGGACATCCGCGGCGAGATCCGCGAGTTCCTGACAACCCGGCGCGCCAAGATCACCCCGGAGCAGGCCAGCCTGCCCCGCTACGGCGGGCGGCGGCGGGTGGCCGGGCTGCGCCGGGACGAGGTAGCGCAGCTGGCCGGCATCTCGATCGAGTACTACACCCGCCTGGAACGCGGCAACATCCGCGGCGTCTCCGACGAGGTGCTCAACGGCATCGCCCGCGCCCTGCAGCTGGACGAGGTCGAGCGCGCGCACCTGCTCGACCTAGTCCGGATGGCCAACGCCTCCCCTACGGCGGGGCACCAGCCCGCGCGGCAGCGGATCCGGCCGAGCGTGCAGCGACTGCTGGACTTGATGACGAACACCGCGGCGTTCGTCCGGAACGGGCGGCTGGACATCCTGGCCGCCAACCAGCTGGGCTACGCGCTGTACTCGCCGGTGTTCGACTCGCCGGTATCCGGTAACCTGCGGCGGCCGGCCAACCTCGCCCGGTTCATCTTCCTCGACGAGCAGTCCGCGCAGTTCTACCGCGACTGGGACGGCATCACCCGCCAGGCCGTGGGCAGCCTGCGCGCCGAGGCCGGGCGCGCCCCGTACGACCGGGCGCTGACCGGCCTGGTCGGCGAGCTGTCCATGCGCAGCCAGGAGTTCCGGGAGCGGTGGGCCGCGCACGACGTGGAGTACTACCGCAGCGGCCTCCAGCCGTTCCACCACCCTCTAGCCGGCGACCTCGACCTGGACTACGACGCCCTGGAGATCCCGGCCGATCCCGGGCAGACCATCATCACCTACAGCGCCGAGCCAGGCTCGACCGCGCGTGACGCGCTCGACATCCTCGCCAGCTGGGCAGCCACGCATCACCAGACCGACCAGCCGGATACCACCCACCCCGCGGACGGACACGCGCCCAAATAGCCTCACGCCTCCTCCGCCCAGCACCTTTCACTCACTCAGGAGCACAGTTGGAACTCAAGCCTGTCACGCCCACCGCCAAGGGCCCGGCCAGCACCTTCACCGGCGACGTCTACGTCAACCCGATCTACCGGGGCGAAGAGCCCTCCCGGATGATCGTCAGCCTCGACCGGTTCACCCCCGGCGCCCGGACCAGCTGGCACTCCCCCGCCGTCGGCCAGACCCTGCACGTCACCGACGGCGTCGGGCTCGTGCAGACCCGCGACGGCACAGTCATCCGCATGCGCCCCGGCGACACCGTCTACACCCCGCCAGGCCAGGAACACTGGCACGGCGCCACAGCCGGAAACTTCATGTGCCACCTCGCCATGCTCGAGGGCATCCCCGGAGGAGACGGAACGACATGGCTCGAACAGGTCACCGACGAGCAGTACCAGGCCGCCAACGAGCAGTAGCCTGAGCAGCGCCGTTCCGGCAAGCCGGACCCGCGGCGGATCCTCCGCTGCTGCCGGGAACGGCGCCAGAACCGACGAGGAGTCGCTGTACCGCGCGCGGCATGACCTGTACCGCGACGAACCCGTCCCCATTGAGTGCGACGCCGCGCCAACTGCGGGGGCCAGAGGCACAGTCGCGCGCGCCTGACAGCAGCACGTACGCGTCCGGGCGGGCAAGCCGAAGGCGCCCATATCAATCATTCGGGTGCGACACGAGTGACGCTGCCGATCGGCCGAGCCTGGCGACATATCGAAGGCGGATCCGGCGCATCAGCCTGCTGTCGCTACGGTCACGGAGCGTGAGCCCGGCTCCCGGACTACCCTGGCTTGTCTCCAGGTGCCGTGGCCGGTGAGTGGCCATAACCGGGCAAGCCCCGGTGTGGGACCCTAGGCGTTGTGATGGTGGACGCGCGGGTTGAGCACGTTGGGAGTCTGCTCCGCCCGGAATTCCTGCGCGACGCCCGCGATGCCTACGGCCGGGGCGAGCTGACCCCGGCCGGATTGAAGGCGGCCGAGGACCGGGCCGTGCGTGAGGTCCTCGCCATGCAGGAGGAGATCGGCCTGCCGGTGGTAGGCGACGGCGAGATGCGGCGCGAGTCGTTCCAGAGCGAACTCACCGCGGCCTGCGATGGCTTCACCGGCGTGGATGTCAGCGCCTGGCTGTGGGGTGCCTGGCACTCGGCCGAGGTGGGGGATGTCACGATCGCGCGGCCCGCGGACCTGGCGGTCATCGGTCCTGTTCGAAAGCGCCGCAACCTGGCGGCCGAGGAGTTCACCTTCCTGCGCGCCTGCACCAGCCGGCAGGCGAAGGTCACGCTGCCGAGCCCGTCGCTGTTCGCCAATCTGTGGTCCCCGCAGCGCTCCGCCGCCGCCTACCCGACGCTGGATGGGTTCCTGGCCGACGTCGTGCGGGTGCTGTGTGAGGAGGTCCGGGAGCTGGTGCGGCTGGGCTGTACCTACATTCAGCTGGATGCGCCGCACTACCCGCTGCTGATCGACCCGGGCTGGCGCGCGTTCTACGAGGAGCGCGGCTGGCCGCTGGGACGCTGGCTGGGGTACGGGATCGAGCTGGATAACGCGGTGATCGACGCCGGGCGGCCGGCCACGTTCGGCTTCCATCTGTGCCGCGGCAACCAGCTCAGCCGCTGGCTGGTCTCCGGCGGGTACGACGCGATCGCCGCTGCGGTGTTCGGCAGGGTCAACGCCGACCGGCTGCTGCTGGAGTACGACGACGAGCGCTCGGGCACCTTCGACCCGCTGCGGCTGGTACCTGGCGACAAGGTCGTGGTGCTGGGCCTGGTCACCACCAAGACATCGCAGATCGAGCCGCTGGACCAGCTCAAGGCCCGGCTCGGCCAGGCACGCTCGGTGGTCGATGCGGACCGGCTTGCGCTGAGCCCGCAGTGCGGCTTCGCCACCTCGGTCGCCGGCAACGCCATCACCGCCGAGGCGCAACGCGCCAAACTCGCGCTGCTCGTCCGGGCCGCCCGGGACTTCCTGCCTGCCTGAACCCGGCCTCAATCCCAGCCGCGGACCGTGGCGCGCGATCCGCGTTCCGTCCGCTCGCGCTCCCCGGTAACGTCCCTGCCGGTCATGGGGTGCCCGGCAAACCGAAGGACCGTCAGCGGCAACCGCCGGCTACGCCGAAGCCGTGCCGTGCCGTGCTTGCGGGGAACCAGCCCGCCCGGGGGCAGATATGCAGGAAGGTGACGGCAGATAACGCGGCCGCGGTACTGGCGGCCCAGCGTGTCCTGACAGCGGTCATCGGTGAGCGCACCGGGCTCGGGCTCGGTTTCCCTCTGAGCCTCGGGCACGCATCAGCCGGGCGGCTGGGCCGGGCGCGTTGGCAGGCCGGCTGCCTTCCACGCCTGGAAGCCGCCGTCCAGGTCGGTGGCCTCGCGCAGGCCAATCCGCCGCAGGGTAGCCGCGGCGAGGGTGGAGGCATAGCCTTCGGAGCACATGACGATGATCTGCGCATCGGCCCGGGCGAGCGCGGGAATGCGAGCCTCGCTGCGCGGGTCCAGCCGCCACTCCAGCACGTTGCGCCCGATGATGATCGCCCCCGGAACCTCCCCCTCGGCGATCCGCTGCTCCAGGGG
>Ga0116225_1003173_pt1 | contig 10676 bp, 9 predicted proteins | sample Sb_taG_8_FD_88968 | JGI IMG/M metagenome (GOLD analysis project Ga0116225, IMG submission 88968) | Peat soil microbial communities from Weissenstadt, Germany - Sb_50d_c_BC metaG | ecosystem: Environmental > Terrestrial > Soil > Wetlands > Peat | place: Germany: Weissenstadt | collected 2010-09-21 | reverse complement strand
CGGGGATTCTGAATTCAGTGGCTGCGGACAAGGCGGTGCGCGACCAGGCGCAGATGGAAGCGCAGCGCGTGGCGATGGCCGGCAGCGCCCTGAGCCTGAATCGGCCGGTGTATGACGCGCTGGTGGCGATGAAGCTGGATGGAGCCAGCGCCGCGACAAAACACTACGTGGAGCGCACGCTGCTGGGCTACCGGCTGGCCGGCGTGGACAAGGACAAGGAGACGCGGGACCGGTTGCATGCGCTGCACGACAAGGCGACGATGCTCGCGCTTGGCTTTGGCCGCAACATCCAGGAAGGCGCGAAGACGATCGAGGCTGTGCCGGAGGAACTGGAGGGCTTGCCGGTGGATTATATTGCGCGGCATCCGGCGCAAAAAAGTGAAGACGGCGCTGAACGCGTAACGCTGACGACCGATCCGCCGGACATGATGCCGGTGATGACTTACGCAGCGAACGCGGCGCTGCGCGAGAGGATGTTTCTCGCGTACAACACGAGGGCGTATCCCGCGAACCGGCAGATTCTTCTCGACATTTTAGGGACGCGGCAGGAGATTGCGAGCGTGCTGGGCTTCAGGAGTTGGGCCGACCTGGCGACGGCGGACCAGATGATGAAATCAGCGGCGAATGTGCGCGCGTTTCTTTCGAAGCTCGACGAGGCCAGCCGCAAGGGCGCGAAGCACGAGCACAAGGTGGTGCTGGAGTTTGCGCGGCGGCGAGATGCGGGGTTAAGAGAAATTGATATCGTGTGCCGTGGCTATTGGTACGAGCAGTTCCGGCGCGCGGAGTTTGATTTCGATTCGCAGTCGGTGCGGCCGTATTTTCCGTATGCGCAGGTTGAGGCAGGCGTGCTCAAAACGGCGGCGAAGCTGTTCAAGGTGGAGTTCCGGGCGTCGCAGGCACCGGCGTGGGATGCTGCAGTTTCGGTGTATGAAGTGTTTGACGGCGGGCGGATGGTGGGGCGCTTTTATCTCGACATGCATCCGCGTGAGGGCAAGGACAAGTGGTTCTCTGCGGCGCCAGTGGTGACGGGCGCGCGCGGGCGCGCGCTGCCTGAGGCTGCGCTGATCTGCAATTTTCCTGCGCCGGAGGAAAAGGATCCGGGACTTCTGCAGTATTCCGATGTGGTGACGTTTTTTCACGAGTTCGGCCACCTGATGCACGCGATTCTTGGCGGGCAAACCGAGTGGGCTGGGCTCTCGGGATTTGCAACGGAAGGTGATTTTATCGAGGTGCCGTCGCAGATGCTGGAGGAGTTTTTCCGCGACGAGAAACTGCTGCAGTCGTTTGCGAAACACTACGAGACGGGCGAGGCGTTGCCGTCAAAGCTGATCCGGACGATGAAGCGGGCGGGCGCGTTCGGGCGCGCGGACTGGGTGAGGACGCAGCTTTACTACACCAAGGTCTCGCTCAATTTGCACGACCAGGATCCGGCGGGAATGGATCCAGATACGGTGACGCGGGAGTTGTACAAGCAGTTTCAGCCGTGGACGTGGCTTGAAGGCAACAAGATGTATGCGAGCTTCGGACACCTGATGGGCTACTCATCGAATTACTATACGTATATGTTCGACAAGGTGATTGCGCTGGACTTCTTCGGACAGTTCGATCCGGCGGATTTGCTGGGTGGCGAGACGGGCGCACGATATCGCAAGCTGGTGCTGGAACAGGGTGGGTCGAAGCCGGGACGCGAGATGGTGCGCGACTTTCTGGGGCGCGACGAGGAGTTTGCGGCGTTCTCGAAGTGGCTGAATGAAGAATTCGAAGAGCAGCCGCTTGCTGCTAGCTTCTAGCTGCTAGCTTCTTACTTCTAAGTGCCCACTGTGAGTTATTCACAATGACGGCGAAGGATTTTCAGCGGATTGCGCTGAGCCTGGATGGCGTTGAAGAGGGCTCGCATATGGGCGCGGTGGATTTTCGCGTCGGTGGGCGGATCTTTGCGACATTGGCGTCAGTGAAGCAGGGCTATGGCAATTTGATGCTCACGCCGGAGGTGCAGGCGGAGTTCCTTGCGGAGCGACCGGATTTGTTTTTGCCGATTCATGGCGGTTGGGGAAAGATGGGCATGACATACATCCGGCTCGCAGAGGCCGATGAAGACTCACTGCGCGGCGCGCTGCATTCGGCGTGGAAGCTGCGCATGGACAAGAACAAGAAAAGCGGCAAGTCGGCGGGTCGGCGAGCCGGCAAGGCGGCGAAGAGCAGGTGAGACAATCGGTAGCACTATCCCAGGCCCGAAAATCGGGACCTGAGGCATCCGACGCTGTTTCTTCACAGGTTTCAGAATCAAGATCTGGGGCACGCTTGACGGTGAGGTTCTCGGCGAAGAACAAAAGCAGATCCTTCGACTCCGCTTACCCCACAATCGCTGCGCAATTGTGGGGCCCCAAGCGCGCTCCGCTCAGGATGACAAATCAAGTTTAGTCTTCAGACGATTCCGTGGTCCCTCGGTCCCTTGGTCCCTGCTACTGCGTTTTCGTGGCCTGGAAGCCGGCCATGATTTGTGTCATGAGGTCGTTGACAGTGCCGGGCGAGCTGGGCAGAAGAATGGTGCTCGTCTTGCCCATCACGCCAACTTCGCGCATGGTGTCGAAGTATTGCGTGAGAAGCACCATGGCCATGACGTCACGCGCGGTTGAGCCTTCGACGGCGGATTTGAATTGTTCGACCGAGGACTGGAGGCCCTTGATGATGGCCTGGCGCTGGCGGGCGACGCCGTCGCCCTGCAGGGCTTTCGATTCGGCTTCGGCCTCGGCTTGCTTGACCTTGAGAATCTTATCGGCTTCGCCGCGGGCCTGGGCGGCGATCTGTTCGCGCTGCGCTGCATTGATATCGTTCATGGCGGCCTTGACCTTGGCGTCGGGTACGATGTCGGTGACCAGCGCGCGCAGGATGTTGTAGCCAAAGGTGTCCATGACTTCGTCGAGATCGCGCTTGACGGCGCCAGAGATTTGCTGCATCTGCTCGAAGGCCTCGTCGAGAGTGAGCGTGGGCACGTGGCCGAGGATGGAGTTGAAGACGTAGCTCTCGATCTGGGCCTGCGGGTTGCTCAGCTTGTAGTAGGCATCGAAAACCTTGGATTCGACTACCTGGTACTGCACCGAGACAGGGATGGTGACGAAGACGTTGTCCTTGGTTTTGGTTTCAACGTTGACCACGGCCTGGCGGACCTGCAGGTCAATGAGGCGGACGGTTTCGCAATAGGGCAAAAGGAACTGGAGGCCGGGCTTCGCCACGCGATTGAACTTGCCGAAGCGCTCGACGACGCCGGCGGAGTAAGTGCGCACGGTGTACATGGTTTTGAGAATCGTGACCAGAAGAAAAATGCCCACGATGGCGGCAACGATGAGGAGGAAAACGAGAACAGGCGAGGAATCCATACAAGGCCTTTCTTGCTCCGGCGCGGGAGCCCGCGGTTAAGTTCAGAATTCGAATGCGTTTCTTGAGATGGAGGAATGATACCGCAAGGCAGGGACGAAGGGAGCGGGGGAGCGGCGTTGGCGGAGTTAGCGGAGTTGGCGGAGTTGGGGTCTCCAGCGATGACATTCCCACCCTTTCGCAAAATGCGCGGTCAGGATGGGGCAACCGGCGGGAATCCTGGCGCCGACGATGTACGGGTCGGGAGACCCACACGGCGGCCGGTCGGGAAGCCGGCGCTACTTTGCTTCCGGCGCTCCGGCGAGGCCAGTGTCATTTCGGAGGGGACGCAGCGTTGGCTGCGGGGCCGGAGGTGTTGTGCTGTCTTGGATTCGGGCCCGAACGTGGTTCGTTCTTCCCTCAGTGGAAGGCAGGAGTCCTCTCGCGCGAATCATTCATGATGATGGTGCAAGTGCTCGTTGATATCGGGCCAGACCTCGCGGAATACGTTGGTGATCGCATCGCAGCCGAGGGCGTATGCATATTTCTCAGTGAAGCCGGTGGCGGTTTGCGTTTTGCTGGGATAGTAGGAAAGAGAGATCGCCTGCGATACGCCGCGGCCGAGAAGCTCTGAGACATTGAAGGTGTTTTTGCCGTGATCGTTGGGCGTGATGAGGATGCGGGTGGCTGCGTAGACGGATCGATTGATGACTCCGCCCTCGCCCTTGGCGTAGTAACGCTCGTCCTGATGCAAGGCGGTGGGAAAAACCCAGTCGACCCAGTAGTTGCCGTCGGTTTTGTCGAGATAGCCGCGCCAGTAGTAGGCCCAGTAGCCAGGCACGCCTTTGCCTAACTGGGAGTGAGCATTTGTGCCTTCGGCCAGCAACGAGGTGATACCGACGAAGACGAAGGCAGAGTAGTCAAAGCTGTTCCTTGTGGCGACCATGAAGGCTTCGCGCGACGTGGGTGGCGGAGGGATTTCGCCCGCGCTGACGGCACGGTAGTTCGGCATGACGCCAAGAATGCGCTTAGGTTGGGGCGGGGGCTTGTGTTTCATCTGCTCGCTGGCGTTATCGTCTTGCGCTGTGGCTGCCCCGGCCGGCTGCGCCTGGCTGGAGGATGAGGATTGGTCCGGAGCATTTTGTGGTACGGGAGCGTCAGGAAGTGCCGTTGAAGCCAATTCGTTGGTTGTGGTCTCCTGCGCGGAGAGCGGTTTGGGCGCGGCGGTGCTGACCGTCCAGAAAATAACTGATCCAGCGATCAGCCAGGAATTGAAACGCATCGATTCACCTGCTATTGAGCCGGCATCAACTTGCACGACTTGCCGGAAGGCAAGCCGAATTGGGGGGAAGCCACTCGGATCAATCCGCAAGCCGTAGGCCTGGTTGCAAAACGACTTAGCGGGATACGCTCAATGACGCATCAACAATTTCTCTGTTAGACGCAATGGGGTCTGCACCAGACACATGAAATTGTTTTGCCTGAGTGCAGATATTGGGACGTGCAGGTTCCGCGGTCAGGTCTGGTCGCTGCAACTCTAATACATTTATATTGAATGACTTATGCGGCGAAGTCGATGAATCCCCGCTCAGGATCGGTGGAGACGAGCTTGACGGTGACGCGATCGCCGACATCGAGGCCTTTGCTGCCGCTGACCAGCTTGCCCTCGACGTGCGGATCGAGGATGCGCACGAAGGTTCCGTAGTTGTTGACGCCAGTAACAATGGCGGGATAGGTCTGGCCGATGTGCGGGTGGAGGGCCACTGCCGCGATCCGTTTTTCCATCTCGCGCTCAACCTTGCGCGCGGCGTCTTCCATCTCAGTGCAGCGCTGCGCGATGGCATTGAGGGTGTCTTCAGAGTAGGGCGAAGCGGAGCGGGTGAGCTGTGCTTTGAGCAGGCGCTGTGTGACCACGTCGGGGAATCGGCGGTTGGGCGCGGTGGAGTGGGTGTAGTCCTGAACGGCGAGGCCGAAGTGGCCGGGTGAAGGTTGATTGGGCTTGACGAGGATGTATTCGCCGGGGCCCAAGAGCTTGATGACGGTCAGCGAGATATCGGGAAAGCGATCGGGTTCCTTTTGCTTTAACACGAGCAAGAGATCGTTGAGCGCTTTCGAGTCGGGCTCGGCGGGGAGGGTATAGCCCTTTGCCTTGGCTAATTCGACGATGCGGTCCCAGCGCTTGGGCGTGCGGACGATGCGGCGGATGGAAGCCAAGCCCGCTTGCTCGAAGGTGCGCGCGACGACGCCGTTGGCCGCGATCATGAACTCCTCGATGAGCGAGGTGGCGCGATTCTTCTGGATTGGGGCTATGCCGACGACCTGATCGGTGATCAGGACCGGACGCGTTTCAATGGTTTCAAGATCGAGGGCGCCGTGCTGAAAGCGACTGCCTTCCATGCGCTGCGCTGCTGCATCCTGCAGCTTTAGCTGGGCGGCGAGATCGGTGCTGGCGGCGACTTTCGCGGGCGGATCGGCGTGGCCTTCAAGCCATGCGCCGACGCTGGGGTATGCAAGCTGCGCGCGGTTGCGGACGATTGCGCGATAGGCTTTGCCATCGGAGGCATTGCCGTCGGCATCGACGGCGAACTCGACGACGATGGCGGCGCGGTCCTGATTTTCGTTGAGCGACGACATGCCCTCGGAGAGCTGGGTGGGCAACATGGGAAAGATGGTGACGCCAGTGTAGACCGATGTGGTTTCGAACGCAGCGTGCTTGTCGATGACGGTGCCCTGTTTGACGCGGGCATCTACGTCGGCCACACCCACCAGCACGCGAATGCGGCCGTCTGCGAGTTGCTCGGCCCATTCGATCTGGTCGAGGTCCTTTGAAGTGTCGTTGTCGATGGAGGACCAAAGCAGGCTGCGAAGATCGGTGATGCCGTCGGCGGCAGGAGCAGCGGGCTGGGCCTGGATGGCGGCCAGTTCGGTATCAGTGCCAGCGGGGAAGTCGGGCTGAAATCCGTGCTCGATCATCGAAGCGTGTGCCGCGGCTATGAGATTGAAATGAAGCGGATGGTTGGAATGCATGAGTCGGCGTGCTCCCGCGGTGCTTCCGCAAAGTTGAAATCGCGCGAAATGCAAGCGTAACACGCTGGGGCCGGAGCGCTCTGGCACGGCAGGTGCGTAAGAGACGGTTTAGAAGGCTGCGCCGACGGACTGGGGTTGAATGCCGAGGTCGGAGAGCACTTTCGGCTTGGCTTCTTCGACGGCGAGCAGGTTGTGACAGACGGAGCAGTCCTGAGGAATCGAGCTGCCGTCTTTGGCGGTGTGGTTGCCGTCGTGACAGCGGAAGCAACCGGGATAGCTCATGTGGCCGATGTTGTTGGGATGCGTGCCCCAGGTGACCTTCATGAATGGAAAGACATTCTGGGTGTAAAGCGTGACCAGTTCCTTGCCCGCGGCCTGTACCTGTGAGGCTTTTGAGGCCAGCACATCGGGATTGCTTTGACGATAGAAATTCGTGAGCTCCTGGGGGATCTCGGCCCTCGCCTGCTCCTGGCTGGAGTACGTCGCCTTGAGCAGTTGGAGACTTTCTTTGTGGATCCAGGGCAGATCGGGGCTAATGAGGCCGCTGGCCATGGCCTGGTTGATGCCGTCTTCCGGGGTGACGAAGGTGTGCGCGGCGCGGTTGTGGCAGTCGATGCAGTCCATGACGCGGCGCTGGCCTTCGGGAACGCCACTACCGGCGGGCAGAGAGCTATAGACCGTAAATGAGCCGTCGGCGTTCTGGCGTTCGACCCAGGGGATCGTGGTTCGCGAAGTGTCGGTGGCGACGTATTCGATGTGGCCGAGATGGACGCCATGAATGCCGACGTAGTTCGAGAACGAATCGACGCCGCCGAGATGCAGAATGAGTACGGTCTGGGATTCAGTGTTCTTTTCGTCGTCAGCAAATTCGGATTTCACGAAAAACTTGTCACCATCGAAACGGCGGGGTGTGTGGCAGGCTTCGCAGGTATAGCGGGCCGGGCGCAGGCTGGTGACGGGTGAAGGAATCGGCGTGGGGTAGTTGGGAACGATTTTGGGCGCGAGCGGCGCAAATGGGTGCATCGAGACTTCAATGAGCTGCTTGGTGCCGTTGACCTTGGCGCTGAAGTAAGCCTGTGCGCCGGTGCCGATGTGGCACTCGACGCAAGGGACGTGGGAGTGGTCACCGATCTGGTAAGCGGTGTACTCGGGCGCCATAACGTGACAGGATCGGCCGCAAAACTGCGGTGAATCCATGTACTCCGCGCCGTGGTAGCTTGCCGTGGCCACGACAAGAAAATTCACGATGGTGGCGACGAGGACGATATCGAGGCCGTGACGAAAAATGGGATCGTTGAGGTCAACTTTGGGAAACTCGGCGGGGATCTGACCAGCCTTTTGCAGTTTTCTGCGACGGATCAGCACGCCGATGGGGATGAGCGCGAGGCCCAGCAGGAAGAGCACCGGCAGGATAAGAAAGAAGATGATGCCGAGGTAGGGATTGTCGCTGAGGTGGCCGGAGAGCTCGGCGAGCCAGTAGCTGATCATGGTGACGCCGGAGGCGGTGGTGATGGCGCCGCCAGCGAGGCTGATGGGGTTGTTGCCGAAAAACAGCGCCGGACGAAGCCAGCCTTGACTGAATTTTTGAATTACCGACACGTTTCCTCAGCCTCCATGCACGGGAGGCCCGCCTGCACGGCGACGGGCCTGCCTGCAAAGTACTGCGCAGATTTTAATGCTTACTTGAGGGTTTTGAAGTACGCCGCGACTGCGCTCACCTGCGCGTCAGTCAGGCCAGCCACGGGCTTCATCTTGCCCTTGCCGTTCTTCACTGCTGCCTCGATCTGCGCCACGGTGAGTGCCTTCATCGATGGATCGGAGACGGGCTTGATGCCCATGGCCTTGGCCATTCCTGCGCTGGGGGTGCCGGTGGGGCCGTGGCACATGGCGCACTTGGCTTTGTAGGTCGCTGCGCCGTCCTGCGCGAAGCAGATGGAGCCGGCAAGCAGCATCGCAGCGGCCATCACGATTGTTGAGCGAAAATTCTTACTCATGGCGAATCTCCTTGGGGTTTTTGCCGGCCGTACGCACAACCATGCGCTTGCCGTTTGGTTAAAGTTGATGATTCCAGCTTCCGGCCCACGCTTTCGGCCGTTTCTTCCGCACCGGAAATCTTAGCAGGAAGCCCCGGACGCAGACGGGCGCGATCGGGGTTTTGGAACCGACGACCGCGCCGGCCTGAATTGCGTTTACACTTCGTCTTGCTTCACGAACACTTGCTCTTACTTGCCAAGGCTCCGGAAGTAGTCCACCGAGTCCTTGATCTGGGCGTCGGTGAGCTTGCCCTTGTATGCCGGCATCCTGCCCTTACCGGTCTCAGTAACCGCAATCATCTGTGCCTCAGACATCGACTTAATCGAAGGATCGCTGACGGGCTTGACGCCCATCGCCTTGGCGATTCCAGGATTGGGCGTGCCCTCGGCTCCATGACAGCTCTGGCACTTGGCCTTGTATGTCGCCTCCCCAGAAGACTGGGCAAAGCCCACAGCGCCAGCCAGAAGAATGACAGCGGCTAACGCACCATGAAAACGGATCGACTTGCTCATCGCGCTACTCCTGAATTACTTTCCCGGCCAGTCTGCGCGCGGCCCTTCCCGACGCGTGCGGCTTTTTCCAGGAGGTTACTTACCGCGGTTGAACCCGAAAGACTTTTCTCGTCCTTCAGAAGCTCCACCGCTTCGATGACGGAAGCGGTGGTCAAACAAATGCCTTCATGCTGGTTCGCCCGGTATGGCGCGCCAGGGCGGCAGCGTTGGTTAGAACTGGTAGTGGACTCCAAGCGTCAGGTTGTTCGCGTGGAATTCCCGCGGCGCGGTGAATCCGTAAACCGGTGTGCCCGGTGACATCGCGGTATTCGCGACAGAACTGCAAGGTACAACTGGCGCGGAGGTGCTGCCTACCGCAAGGGCGGGGTTGGCGTTGCAATACTGCGCGCCGGAACGGCCACCTTCGCCATAATCGAAGAAGTTGTAATCGGCCTTCCAGATCAGTCCCGGACGCGACTCCCAGGAGAAGTTCAAGTAGGGAGACTGATAGGTGTTCACCAGCGAACCATTGACGTCACTGGCATCGGTAAAGAGCCGGCTGCCGTTCACCGAGGTGATGCGGTAACCGAAGTTGGAATGGACCTGCTTGACGGGCGAGTACATGAAAGCAGCCGACGCATACTGGGTTGGAGCGTCCATGAAGTCCCTGACTGGCCCGAAGAGGACGTTATTCGCACCATGGCCGGCTGACACGGCTCCGCAAAGCGTGCCGCCCTGAACCGCAGCGCCGGGCGCGACGGTGCCGCCCGGCATGACGCCGGCTGCACCCTGGAAGCAAGTGTTGTCTGCCATGTACACGTCGCTATAGGAGTAGTTGAGGTCGAGCCCATAGCGCTCGTTTGGGAAGAGCTCAGTGCCAAGGCTCACTACCCGCGAATGATCCACATGATTGAGCGGGCCGAAGTAGGCAGTGGTGTTGCCCGGGAAGTTCTGATTGTTGCTGGTGTTGTTGTGGCGCTCGAGGTCGTTAAATGCACCTGAGACCGTGGCCCAGGACTTTGCCCGGTAGATGGTATGCACCCTGAAGTGCTGGAGTTGCCGGAATCCCATCGGCGTAAAGGCGTTGTCGTTATACATGAGTTCGGCGCTGCCGTTGAGGTCCCAGTTGCTGGAGGGATGCAGAGCGGCGGTGAAGACTCCACCGTTTTCGTGAATGGTCACTTCGCCTGAGGTCGTGTTGTTGAGGGGCACAGGTATGTTGTGAGGCGCGGTTCCCTGGCCCTCTGAGATCAGGTGATCCTGATAGCGGTAAGTGAGCGAGAAGGTGGAGCGAGGCGTCGCATCCCAGCTGATCGTGAAATTGTTGGTCGTGAACATCTGGCCGAAGTAGCCGGCCTGCGTGCCACCAATCGCGGGACCGCCTGTAACCCCTGACGTGGTTGGTTTGCAGCCCGCCGGCGAGGTTGTAGTCGAATTGATCGTCGTGCAAGTGGTCAGATTCGTGTTATTGATGGTCTCCTGGCCCGCTGTGGTGGGCACTGTCACGGTGGTCCCACTGGTCAACCCGGCGACTCCGGGCTGATGAGCGTTGTTGTAGTTCACCTGTTCTTCGAGACTGACGGTTTTGGTCGCCTGCCAGACGACGCCGTAATCGAAGGCCATCACCTCACGCTTGGCGTTCGCGTACCCTCCATACGCGATGGAGCGGTTTGCTCCCTGCAGACCCTGGAACTGCTCATAGTAGTTGGCCAGGTTCATGTTCGCGTCGGTATAGCGGATGTTGCCGTTCATGGAGAGATTCCTGATGCT
>Ga0116225_1003161_pt1 | contig 10691 bp, 10 predicted proteins | sample Sb_taG_8_FD_88968 | JGI IMG/M metagenome (GOLD analysis project Ga0116225, IMG submission 88968) | Peat soil microbial communities from Weissenstadt, Germany - Sb_50d_c_BC metaG | ecosystem: Environmental > Terrestrial > Soil > Wetlands > Peat | place: Germany: Weissenstadt | collected 2010-09-21 | reverse complement strand
GCCATCGTGACGCTGTCGCTCAAGCCGGAAGGCGGCACGCCGGGCGACGCCACCGCGGCGCAGATGGACGCCATCGCCGATCTGGCCGAGTGCTATTCGTTCGGCGAGATCCGTGTCGGCCACGAGCAGAACCTGGTGCTGCCGCACGTCGCGCAGCGCGATCTCCCGGCGCTGTGGCGCGAACTCGACGCTGTCGGCGTCGCCACGCCGAACGTCAACCTGGTGTCCGACATCATCTCCTGCCCTGGCCTCGACTATTGCAGCCTCGCCAATGCGCGTTCGATCCCGATCGCGCAGGAGATCACGCGGCGCTTCCGCAACGGCGACCTGGCGCGGGACCTCGGCCGGCTGCACATCAACATTTCCGGCTGCATCAATGCCTGCGGCCACCACCATGTCGGCCATATCGGCATTCTCGGCGTCGAGAAAAACGGCGAGGAGTTTTATCAGATCACGCTCGGCGGCAAGGCCGACGAGAATGCAACGCTCGGTACATTGATCGGCCCGGCCGTGCCCTATGCCCAGGTGGCCGACGTGGTCGAGGATATCGCCGCGGCTTATCTCGAACTGCGGCAGCGGCCGGATGAGCTGTTCATCGACACGGTCAAGCGCACCGGCGTCGAACCGTTCAGGGAGCGTATCTATGCCACTCGTTGAGAACGGCCATATCGTCGAGGACCGTTACGTGCGCGTGCCGGATGACGCGCCGATCCCGGAGCGCGTTCCGGTCATCGTGTCGGCGAAGCGGTTTATAGCTGAGGTGGACGCGCTGATCCGGCGCGACGGTTCGTTGGGCGTTTTGTGGCCGAACGATCGCCGCGTCGCCGAGCTCGAACCGTGGCTCGGCCACCTCGCGCTCATCGCGCTGCATTTTCCGAGATTCCGCGATGGTCGTGCCTATAGCCAGGCGCGGCTCTTGCGCGAGACTTACGGCTTTCGCGGCACGCTGCGGGCGACCGGCGACGTGCTGCGCGATCAGTTCCATTTCCTGGTGCGCGCCGGCTTTGATTCATTCGAGGTCAAGAAGCCTGCCGACGCTCAGGTTTTCGCCGAAGTGGTGGGCCGCTACAGCGTCTATTATCAACCCGGCGCCGACGGCCGCACCTCGGCGCTGCGCCGGCGATTGCAGAGCCGCGCCAAGATGCCGAACGCCCGAGAAACCGTCTGAGCTCCAGCGCCGCGAAAGTCTAGCTCTTGGAGAATGCAAGCTGGTATGGTGGCCTCGTTCGATAAAGCGAGGACGTTATGACTCCAGTCGTTGCAGTGATCGCGCCGGGCATGATGGGCGCGGCCGTCGGAAAGAGGCTGGTCGATAACGGCGTCAAGGTGCTGACCTCGCTCACGGGTCGCAGTGCCGAGACGGCGGCGCGGGCGAAAGCCGCCGGCATGGCGGCCGCGGGCGACGAAGAGATCGCGGCGAGCGATTTCATCCTGTCGATCCTGCCGCCGGGTGACGCGGTGGCGCTCGCCGAGCGCTTCCAGCCGGCGCTCAAGGCCAGCAACTCAAAGCCGGTCTATGTCGATTGCAACGCCATCAATCCGAAGACGGTCGATCGTGTCGCCGCGGTGATTGCGCCGACCGATTGTCCGTTCGTCGATTCCGGCATCATCGGTTCGCCGCCGAAGCCGGGCGACGCCGGGCCTCGATTCTACGCCTCCGGTCCGGCGGCGCCGCGCTTTGCCACGCTCCGTCAATACGGTCTCGACGTCCGCGTGCTGGATGGCGCGATGAGCGCCGCTTCCGCGCTGAAAATGTCCTACGCCGGCATCACCAAGGGCACCCAGGCGATCGGGGCCGCGATGATGCTGGCGGCGACGCGGGCCGGCTCCGCCGAGGCGTTGTTCGCGGAGCTCAGCTCGAGCCAGAAGGAGATGTTCGCCTGGTTCAAGCGCGGCCTGGCGCTGATGCCGCCCAAGGCCTACCGCTGGGTCGCCGAGATGCACGAAATCGCCGGTTTCGTCGGCGAGGACCCGACCGCGCACGAGCTCTACGAGGGCGCCGCGCATTTTTACGAGCGGATCGCCGAGGATTTCGACGGCGACAAGAAGGATGTAACCGTGCTTACGGATTTCCTCGGCAAAAATCCCGCCGGCAACTGACGGCGCCGCAGGCCGCCGTCAGCGGTTCAGCCACCGACGCGCAAAGCCCAACAACCCCTGCGGCAGGAAAATGATCATCACGATGAAGACGATACCGAGCGGGATCAGATAGGGGAACTGATCACCGAGTAGCCGTGCCAAGAGTTCGCGGGCAAGCTGGAAGAAGCCGGCGCCGACGATCGGGCCGACCAGCGTGCCGATGCCGCCGATGACGTTGTAGATCACGGTTTCGCCGGACGTGAGAAAGAAGACGAAGTTGGGTGCGGCGAATTCGTTCTGAACGGCGTAGAGCACGCCGGCCAGTCCGGCGAACAGGCCGGACAGCATCACCGACATCATTTTGTAGCGCGCCACCGGATAGCCGATGGCCCGGGTGCGCGGCTCGTTCTCGCGGATCGATTGCAGCACCATGCCGAACGGCGATTGCGTCACCCGCCGCAGGATCAGATACGACGCGGTGACGACGGCGAGTACGAACCAGTGCAGGGTCGTCGTGGTAAAGCGTGCATTGTAGATGAACGGGATGGTCAGATGCGGCCGGGTGAAGATCAGCCCGTTCTCGCCGCCGGTAACGGCCGTCCAGGTAAAAATGATGACGTAAAAAATCTGGCTGAAGATCAGCGTAGTGATGGCGAAATAGATGTCGCGCAGCCGGGTGGAAAAATAGGCGACGAACAGCGCGGCGCCGGCGGCGCCGGCGAGCCCGAACAGGATGGCGAGCCAGAGATTGGGCGGGCTGACCAATAGCAGCGCGGCGCCGGCGCCGTACATGCCGAGCCCGAAAAAGGCCGAATGGCCGAACGAGATCATGCCGGTGTAGCCGATCAACAGATCGGACGACATCGCCAGCAGGCCCCAGATCAAGACTTCGGTGAGAAAGCGCCGCCAGAATTCCGGCAGCACCAGCGGCGCCGCGGCGAGCACGGCGATCACCATGCAGAAGCCGATCCAGAAAATCGCGCTGTGGCTCAGCCCGGTCTTGCCGAGCGGCAGCGTCTTGTCGAGCGGTGCGGTTGTCATCTCGGTGTCGATACGAACAGGCCGGTGGGACGGAACAACAGCGTCAGGATCAGCACCACGAAGGACACGATCACCGCTTGCGACGGATCCATCCAGATCGCGGCGTAGGATTCAAGCAGGCTGACGAAGATGGCGGCGGCAATCGAGCCGCCGAGATTGCCCATGCCGCCGACCACGACGACGATGAAGGCTTTGAGCACCCAGTCGAGCCCCATGCTGTGGTCGACGCCGGTGGTCGGGGCGAACAGCACGCCGCTCGCGGCCGCCATGGCGGCGCCGATGGCGAACACGCCGGTATAGACCCACGGCACCGGTATGCCCATCGCCTGCGCCATGACGCGGTCCTGTGCGGTGGCCCTGATCCAGACGCCGAATTTGCTGTATTTGAGGAACAGCCAGAAGCTGCCGATGATCGCCGCCGACAGCGCTGCGATGACGATGCGGTACCAGGGGTATTGCAGGTAGAACAAGGTGAAGTGGCTCGAGATCGGCTCCGGGATCTTGCGCGACACCGGCCCGAACTGCCACAGCGCGTAATTCTGCAGCACCAGCGAAATGCCGAACGTGGCGAGGATGGTGTTCAGCGGGTCGCGGCCGATCAACGGCCGCAGCGTCAAAATCTGGATCCCCGCGCCGAGCACGGCGACGATGAAGGCGGACGCGATCAGGCCAAGCCAGAAATTGCCGGTGGTGGCGATGACGATGACGCCGACATAGGCGCCGAGCATGAACAGCTCGCCGTGGGCGAAATTCACCACGTCCATGATGCCGAAAATCAGCGTCAGCCCCGAGGCGATCAGCGCCAGGATCATGCCGGCGACGATGCCGTTCACCGTCTGGATGACGATGAGATCGAACGGGATGGCGTGGAAGAAATGGCCGACCGCGTCCATCGCTCACACCCCCAGATACTGCTTGATGATGGCATGGTTGACGTCGATGTCGGACGCCGCGCAATGGTGGCGCACGCTTCCTTTCTCCATGATGTAGAGGCGCTGGCTGGCCTCGAGCGTCAGCGGCACGTTCTGCTCGACGAGCAGGATGGCGACGCCCTCGTTGTGCAGCACGTCGATGATCTGCCGGATCTGCGACACCATGCGCGGCATCAGCCCTTCGGTCGGCTCGTCGAGCAGGATGATCTTCGGCTCCAGCATCATGGCGCGCGCGATGGCGAGCATTTGCTGCTCGCCGCCAGAGAGCGTGCCGCCGGCCTGATTGCGCCGTTCCGCCAATACCGGAAAATAGGTGAACACCTTGTCCAACAGCGCGCGGCGCTTGTCCTCGGTGACGCCGTTGCGGTCCAGCCCGGTGCGCAGGTTCTCCATCACCGTGAGCAGGCGGAAGATGCGGCGGTCCTCGGGCACATAGCCGATGCCGAGGCGGGCAAGCTTGTGCGGCGCCAGCCCGGTGATCGCATTGCCGTCGAGCAGCACGGCGCCGTGGCTCGGCCGAACCAGGCCCATGATGGTTTTCAGCGTGGTGCTCTTGCCGACGCCGTTCCTGCCGAGGAGGCCGACCACTTCGCCCGGGCCGACATGAAGCGAAACGCCGTGCAGGATATGGCTTTTGCCGTAATAGGTGTGCACGTCCTCGACCAGGATCAGCGGCACGGCATTTTCGTCGGTCGCGCTCATGTCTTGAGATAGACCTCGAGCACTTTTGGGTTTTGCTGGATTTCCTCCGGGGTGCCTTCGGCGAGAATGGCGCCGTAATGCAGCACGGTGATGCGGTCGCAAAGCTTCATCACCACCTCCATGTCGTGCTCGACGATGAGGATGGTGAGGTTCTTGCCGATGCGGCGGACCAGTTCCATGGTCTCTGAGGTCTCGGCCGCGCTCATGCCCGCGGTCGGCTCGTCGAGGCACAGCAGTTGTGGCTCGGTGGCCAGCGCAATGCCGATTTCGAGATTGCGCTGCTCGCCGTGGGACAGATTGGCGGCCAATTCCTCGGCCTTGCTCAGGAGGCCGACGGAATCCAATGCCATTTCCGCCTTGGTGTTGATGTCGGCGAAGGCGCTGTGATGCGAGACCATGTTCCAGGCATGCCGGCGCGACTGCGCGGCGATGCGCACGTTTTCCCGCACCGTGGCATTGGGCAGGATATTGGTGATCTGGTAGGAGCGGGCGATGCCCCTCTGCGAGATCGCGTTCGACGGCAGCCCGGTAATGTCCTTGCCGTCGAAAATGATGCGGCCGGAAGTCGGCCGCAGCACGCCGGTCAGGCAATTGAAAAACGTGCTCTTGCCGGCGCCGTTCGGTCCGATGATGGCGCGCACCTCGTCGCGCGCCACCTCGAAATTGACGGCTGACAGCGCCGCCAAGCCGCCGAAACGGACGGACAGCATCTCGGTCTTCAGCACAGGCGCCGAGACCGCTCCCCGGTCGATTGCCGGGGAGCCTATGTCAGTCGAAGCTTGCGTGCTCACTTATGCGGAGAACGAGCAAGCCGGCGGGACGACGGTCTTGTCCTTGTCCACCGTCGCAAGAAGCTTGTAGTCCTGGTTCTTCACCTCGAACAGGAACTCGCGCAGGAACGCCTGGTGGTCGGCCTTGCGCAGCGTCTTGTCGCCTTGCGGGAAGTCGTCGCCTTCTTTCATCTCGAGGCCTTCGAGCGCCTCGATCAGCTTCGGCGTGTCGTCGCGGCCTTCGAACTTGCAAGCCACCATGGCGACCTTGGCCGCGTTCATGGCTTCGTAGTTCGACTGCACATAGCGGTCGGGCAGCGGTCCCGACGGATCGACCTTGGCGAGCCGGGCCTTGGCGTCGTCGAAGAACTTATGCAGCGCCGGCGTATTGAGCGGACCGGCGAAGATCGGCAGGTAACGGTTGATGCCGACAAAGCCGTCGATCTTGTTGCCGAGCGCCGGCATGTTGGTGGATTCGCAGATGGCGCCGTCGCCGGCCCATTTGTATTTCTTGGTCAGACCGAGATCGAAGGCCTGGTTGCCGACGGTCACGCCGTCCTTGCCGAAGAAGATGCCGAACAGGCCGTCGAAGTCGCCGGAGATCTTCGACAGGAACGGCGTCATGTCGGCGGTGCCGAGCGGGATGCCGGTGGTGCCGACGATTTCGCCGCCGTTCTTCTTGATTTCGGCGGCGTAAGCGTCGCGCGTCGACTGACCCCAGGAATAATCGGCGAATGCGATGTGCCACTTCTTGCCCAGCTGGGCGAGCATCGGGCCGAAGGCGACGGCTTGGGCCGGCGCGTAATCGTGGACGCGGAAGCTGTAGCGATTGCACTTCGACGTGGTCAGCGTGGTGTCGAGGCAGACGCTGATCATGTTGACGATCTTGGCGTCCTCCCAGACCGGCATGCAGGCAATGCAGATGTTGGACAAGAAGCCGCCGACATGGATGTCGATATTGTCTTCTTGCACCATCTTCACGGTCTTCTGCCGCGCCACGGCCGGCGAGCTTTCATCGTCGGCGATGACCAGTTCGATCGGACGGCCGTTGATGCCGCCGGAATTATTGATGCGGTCGGCCGCCATCTGCAGGCCGACAACCGCGGTCTTGCCGCCGGCGGCGCCGGCGCCCGAGAGCGGTTGCTCGGAGCCGATCTTGAACGGCTTGGCGGCGCCGAAGGCCGCGCGCCACGGCGCCGGCACCAGCATCATGGCGCCGATCGCGCCGCCGCCCCAGCCGACCAGGGTGCGGCGCGTGACCTTGCCGCGATACCAGATGTCTTCAGCCCATTTCTCGTCTTGCCACTTCTCAGCCATCGAAAGTCCTCCCACTGGAGTTGCGGTGTTGGAAGAGAAACTCATCCCGCGTCAGTCGCGGGCCCCGGCGTCGGAAACGCGATCGTCGCCCATTCCCCTCTCCCTTGGCGGGCTCTTGGCGGGGAATTTGTGGCATTAGCAAACGCGATATTGGGTTTAGTTTCAACCGTTTTCGTGAAATGGCCGTGGCGGCGATGCCACGCCGCCTGCGTGTAACATCGTCGCGGCAGCGGCGTCGCGGGCGGTGGGCGGCGGTATGTTTTCGCCCGGTCTTGGTGATAAAGTGGGCAATCAGCACGCGGGATCGAACAGGAGCGCGCCATGGCGCTGGCCACGATGCGAGACGATGACGCCGAACCGCTCCGGACCGGGGTCGCGGCGCGCCATGCCATTCGGCGCAATACCCATTCCGGGCCGACCTCGGGGCTGGCGCCGGGTTTTGTGCAGACCAATCTCGCCATTCTGCCCCGTGCGCTCGCCGAGGATTTTCTGCGCTTCTGCCAGCTCAATCCAAAGCCGTGTCCGTTGGTCGGCGTCGGCGCGCCGGGCGATTGGCGGCTGCCGGCTTTGGCCGAAGACCTCGATATCCGCACCGACCTGCCGCGCTACCGGGTCTGGCGCGACGGCGCGGTGGTCGACGAGCCAGCCGACCTGATGCGCTGGTGGCGCGACGATCTCGTCACCTTTGCCATCGGCTGCTCGTTTTCCTTCGAGCAGGCTTTGCTCGAAGGCGGCATCGAGCTGCGCCACATGACCTGCGATTGCACCGTGCCGATGTACCGCACGTCGATTGCGACGACGCCGGCCGGGCCGTTCCGCGGCCCGCTGGTGGTGTCGATGCGGCCGATGACGCCGGCAGACGCCATCCGCGCCGTGCAGATCACGACGCGGTTTCCTTCGGTGCACGGCGCGCCGGTGCATCTCGGCAAGCCGGACATGATCGGCATCAAGGACATCGCCAAGCCCGACTGGGGCGATGCGGTGCCGATCGGCGACGACGAAATCCCGGTGTTCTGGGCCTGCGGGGTGACGCCGCAGTCGGTGATCATGGCGGTGCGGCCGGAATTTTGCATCACCCATTATCCGGGCGCTATGCTGGTGACCGACCGGCGCAACACCGAATTTGCCATCATGTGACGCGGAGCGTCATTCCGGGGCCTCGCGCAGCGAGGAGCCGAGAATCCATAATCACGGTGTTCTCAGAACTTGCGCGGCAGTGCTAACCTTAAACGATTATGGATATGGATTCCGGACTCGCCACCAACCAAGTCGGCTGTTGCCGACTTGGCCTTTCTAGTGCTGATCTCGGGTAAACCCGAGATCAGTGGCGACCCGGAATGACGGAAAGAGTACGTATGCTCGTCGACTTCCAGCAGCACTACACCCCGCCAGAACTGCTCAAGGGCAATGCCGATGCGGTCTCGGTCCAAGTGGACCAGGACGGCAATCCGAACTATTTGCTCAATCCGCTGCTCGCCGATCTCACCGCGCATATCCGCGTCATGGATGCGGCCGGCATCGATGCCGGCGTGCTCACCTGCGGCTCCGGCTTCGATCAGCCGGATCTGGCGACATGCCGGCTGATCAACGATCGCATGCGGCAGGCCGAGCAGGATCATCCCGGCCGCTTCATCGGACTGGCACACGTGCCGGCGCTCAAGCCCGCCGAAGCCGCCGCCGAATTGAAGCGCTGCGCCGTCGAGCTGGGTTTTCCCGGCGTCGTCATCGCGTCGGAGCTTCAGGATCAGCCGCTCGATGCCGAAGAACTGAGACCGTTCTGGAAGATTTGCGCCGATCTCGGCCTCTACGTCTTCATCCATCCGCTGCCGCGCGTCATACGCTGGGGCCAGATGGGCGCCGACGATCTCGGCCGCATGCTGGGCTGGGAATTCTCGCTGATGACCGCGACGGTGCGCGTCATCAATTCGGGCCTGCTCGACGAATTGCCGGCGCTGAAAATCCAGTTCTCGCATTTTTCCGGCGGCATCGGCCGCTATCTCGGCCGCATCCGCGGCTTTCAGCAACGCGACAAGTGGGGCACGGCGAAAATCGCCCGCCACGGCCGCCGCCCGCCGCAACCGTTCGATCATTATCTCGATCATCGCCTGTACTACGACATCGCCGGCTGGGCCGGGCCGGATCATGCGGCGGAGTGGGGCGCCGATTGGGTGCGCTTCGGCATCGAGGAACTGGCGTTCTCGCGACTCGTCTTCGCCACCGACTATCCGCAAGCCGTGCGCGAGCCGAGCGAGGTCGCGGCCTATACCGAAGCGGTGCGCCGGCTTGGCGCCAATGGCCGGGCGCTGGTCGCCGGCGCCAATGCCGAAAAGCTCATCCCCGATCTGGCACGCCGTCTGTCTCAGCGCACACCGAGCGCCGCCAAGGTGCGGGCATGAACGACAGGCCGGCGACGGACGACGCCAAAGCTTTCGACCCGGCCGCGCATGGCTGGGAGATCGTCAACAACACGCCGTTCGGCGATCTGGTCGGGCCGATCTGGAAACGTGAGGCGCCCGAGCTGCGCTGGGGTTTTGTGGTCGAGCCGAAACATCTCAACCGCGCCGGCAATCTGCACGGCGGCATGCTGATGACGTTCGCGGATCAATCCATGGCGATGACTGCGCGCCAGGCCACCCGCGTCAAGCGCCACGCCACCATCGAGCTCAACACCCAATTCATCGGCTCCGTGCAGCTCGGCCAGTTCGTTGAGGCCCACGCCGAAGTGGTGCGGGCGACGCGCTCGGTGGTGTTCATGGAAGTCAAAATGTTCGTCGAGGGCCGCATCGTCGTCTCAGCGAGCGGGATTTGGAAGATACTTGAAGAATAATTCCCCTCCCCCCTTGTGGGGAGGGGTAGGGGTGGGGGTCGAGAGGTAACGCGTAAACATCGACGAATGCACATCGCGTCATCCGCGCTGTCACGTCACCTCTCGACCCCCCACCCAACCCTCCCCCTCAAGGGGGGAGGGCTTAGGCCCGATACTGCTGCAAATCGCCGCCCTTCATCACCGAGCCGGGCAGTGGATGGCCGACGACGTCTTCGGCGAGTTTTGCGCATTCGATCAGCGCGTCGAGATCGATGCCGGTTTCGATGCCGATCTCGTTGCACATGAAGACCAGATCCTCGGTGCAGACATTGCCGGCCGCGCCCTTGTGCCCCGCGAACGGACAGCCGCCGAGGCCGGCCACGGACGAGTCGAAACGCGTGACGCCCATTTCCAGGCCGGCATAAGCGTTGGCGATCGCCATGCCACGGGTGTCGTGCAGATGCAGCGCGATGTCGAGATCGGGCCAGCGCTCGCGCAACGCGCCGACGGTGCGCTTGATGGCAAGTGGCGTCGCCCAGGCCATGGTGTCGGCCAGCGTCACATAGCTGAGCGTGACGCCGTGCTCCTTGGCCACGTCGAGGATTTGACCGACCAGCGAGACCACGCGCGACACCGGCACGTCGCCTTCGAAATTGCAGCCGAACGCCGCCATCAGGCTGCCGCGCTCGACCGGCACGCCGCTCGCCTTGTACATCTCGACGATCGTGTGCTGGCCGGCGAGCTGCTGCGCAAGGTTGCGGTTCTGGTTGCGCATCAGGAATTTTTCCGACGTGCAGAGCTGAATGGTACCCTTGAGCGTGAGCCGATCTTCTCGCAGCGCTCGCTCAAATCCCTTGTCGTTGAGCCACAGCGCCGTATAAGCGACGTCGGGTTTTGGCGTGATGCCGTGCACGACATCCTCGGCGTCGGCCATGCCCGGCACCGCCTTCGGATTGACGAAGGAGACGATCTGGATCTGGTCGATCCCGGTCTGTGCCAGCGCGTCGATCAGCGCGATTTTCCGCGCGGTCGGGATGGCGCCCT
>Ga0116225_1003155_pt1 | contig 10701 bp, 9 predicted proteins | sample Sb_taG_8_FD_88968 | JGI IMG/M metagenome (GOLD analysis project Ga0116225, IMG submission 88968) | Peat soil microbial communities from Weissenstadt, Germany - Sb_50d_c_BC metaG | ecosystem: Environmental > Terrestrial > Soil > Wetlands > Peat | place: Germany: Weissenstadt | collected 2010-09-21 | reverse complement strand
GTACCCTCGCCGATGAGCGAGCCGACCACGACGTCGCCCGGGTAGTGCACTCCGGTGTGCACCCGGGAGTATCCCACCGCCGCCGCCAGGAAGCGCAGCGCGAGGCCGAGCCAGGGCTGATCCTGGCCGATGGCCGCGGCAAAGGCGAACCCCGACGCCGCGTGACCGGACGGGAACGACGTGGAGGTCGGCATCCGCACGTTCCGCCAGACCGGGACCCCGGCGCCGGCCCGGTCCGGCCGCTGCCGGGCCCAGGCAGACTTTACCGCCAGGTTAACCAGCGCGGACGTGACGCCGATGGCCACCGTTCCCCGCACCGCGGCACGCCGGCCTGCCCGGCCCCCCGCCACGCCCAGCCCAGCCGCGACGGCCAGCCAGAGGCCGGAGTTATTGGCGGCGTTAGAGAGCCGGCGCAGTGGCTCGTCGAGTGAAGGGGTGGGGGTAGCCGCTACTGCGGAGTAGACCGCCCGGTCCACGGCACCTAGCTCACACAGCCCTCCGGCGGCCCACTGGCGGACCGGCCCGCCTCGTCGCGCGAGCCCGTCAGCCAGCCGCTGCGCGGCCGCCCCGGCCGCGCCAGCGGCCGGGGCGGCCGGGGCGCGGGCGCTATCCCGTCTTGCCATCGGCGGATCCTGTTCGCTGCCGCGTCCCATTGGCCGCGGGAATTGGCTGCTGTCCGTGTTGAAGCATGTCGTGCTGCCCGTATGCGCGCCGCAGCAGTGCATTGCCGCCCAGCGCGATCACGATCTTCATAGCCAGCCTCCTGCCCGAGCCGGTTCCGATGCTGGCCGAGCGATCTGGCGAGGGCGTCACCCAACCGAGGGTGATTCCCGCCAGCGGAGGGCAGGCTCAGAGCAGGCGCAGGTCGACGGCCCGCTCGAGGGCCTCCGAGCGTGACGTCACCCCGAGTTTCTGGTAGATCGACCGCAGGTGGGTCTTCACCGTGTTGCGCGAGATGTAGAGGGTGTCCGCGATCTGCAGGTAGGTGCTGGTTGGCAGAAGCTGCAGGACCCGCTCCTCGGCAGCGGTCAGGGGCTCGGCGAGCACCTGGCTGGATGGGGCGGAGCCCGGCTGGGCGGCGCGCACCTCCAGCGCCGCGGCCACCAACTGGTCGATGAACGGGTCTGACCGCAGCTGGGCCGCGTGCTCGACCACGTAGCCAGCCACCTGCGGTGCGGTAGTGATGACGGTGTTGAGAAAGCCCTTACTGCGGGCTACGTGCAGGGCGCCTCCGAAGATACTCGCGGCCGCGGGATCGCCGCGCTCCATGGCGGCGGCGGCCTGCAGTACCTGACGCACCAGCGCCTGGCGTGGCGTCAGGTCGCTCAGTGCCGCTGCATGCAGATGTTCCTGAACGGCATGGTGATTACCGGCCGCCAGTGCGACCCTGGCCAGCAGCAGGCTGCGGCGGGGGGCGGGCAGATTGCTGGCCAACTCGGCGGGGGAGCGCGTATCGCCAAGTGAGAGGTGCAGCAGCGCTTCCTGCTCATCGGCCTGGGCAAGCAGCGCCGGACTGGCTCCAGAGATCAGGACCTGGCGTGCGGCCCCGACGGTGGTCAGCGCGTCGCGGACCTGTCCGCGGGCACCCCAGATCTGCGCCCGGTCAAGCAGCGCCAGGAATTCGAAGAGCGGTCGGCGCTGCTCGGTTATCGACAGCACTTGTTCGGTGAGATGCTCCGCAGTGCCGAGGTCGCGGCGTTCCAGCGCGAGGCCGGACAGTACCCGCAGATGGTCGACGGCGAAGAAATGCTGACCGAATCCCAGCCGCTGCGCATCGGCGTCAGCGGCCCTGGCCGCATCGGCAGCCTCAGCCAGGTGTCCGGCCTCCAACCAGGCCAGCGCCCGCGCACCCGGTACCATCACGAGCTTGACCGATTCGGCGACGTCGGGTACCGCCAGAGCCGCGGCTGCCTCGCGCTCGGCCGCCGGGAAGTCGCCCAGGCAGGTGTACACGCGGGTAAGGATCAGTGGGACGACGGTGTTCCATTCGTCGGTAAGCTGCTTCCCTTCCTGAATGGCCCGTGCGGCCAGGGCCGTCTGCACGGCCCTTTCTAGCTGCCCCGCCACCCCGTAACGGAACGACTGAAACGCCGCGAACCGGGCTGCCAGCCTCGAGTCAGCCGGAATCTTCCCGGCGTGCTCAAGCAGGTCAAGATAATCGCCGCCGCGAGCCGTATCACCCGACAACAGCAGGTCGGTGGCCAGGCCCAGCAGCCGTTCCGGGGTCTCTACCAGCATCGACCGGTCGGTCACGTTCAGCACCAGCGGCTCCGGTATCGCCGGGACGTGCAGGAAGTCAGGCACGACCCGGTCCTGCATGAGCGCCAGTGCCCGGTCAGCCTGCTGCGCGGCCAGATAATGGGAGGCCGCACGCCGGGCGTCCCCGGTCGCCTCGAACCATTCCGCCGCCCGCAACTGAAGCGCCTGCTCGCGGGCGCGGTCCCTAGCGCGCAACTCGGCGCGCAGCATCCGGCGCACCAGACGGTGGTACCGGAAGCTGGTCCGGTCGTGGTCGAGTGCCACCAGGAACAGGTGAGCGGTATCGATGGCGTGCAGCAGCGCCGCCGCGTCCTGCCTTCCGGTGACCGCGGCGCACACGTCCGCGGTCAGCACCCCCATCACGATGGAGGTGTCGAGCATGAACTGGGCCAGTTCGGGCGGCTGCTGGTCGAGAACCTCGGAGACGAAATAGTCGGCGATGACCCGGCCGTGGACCTCCAGCACCCGCGCCAGCCGCGCCGGATCCGTGTTTCCGCGCAGGGACAGCGCCGCCATCTGCAGGACTGCGGGCCACCCCTCGCTTCGCTGATGGAGCAGCGCCAGGTCAGCTTCGGACATCTGGACGCCGAACTTCGCCAGCAGGCCACGGCTCTCGGTCAGGGAAAAATACAGGTCACGGTCCCGGATCTCGTTCAGCTGGCCCGACAGCCGTAGCCTGTGCTGCCGCAGCGGAGGGTCAAAACGGCCGGCCAGTACCAGCTGGACGATCTCGGTTGGCCAGCGCTCGACGAGATCGGTCATGTCCGGAGCCGCCGCGGCGGCCGCGAAATGGAAGTCATCCACGATGACTGCCGAGCCCGCAGGCAGCTTCGCGGCGTCGTTGGCCACCGACGCGGTGACATCAGCCGACATCCGCCTGTCCATCGCGAGCAGGTCGGCGGCATCGGCACCGAACCCCGGTTCGATAGCCCGTGGCGCCTCGATGAAGCCAGCCCAGAACCGGGCCGGGTCAGCGTCGGCCCTGTCACAGGACAGCCAGGAAGTCATGCCGCGTGGTCTCGCCGCTGCCCAGTCCGCCAGCAGCACGCTCTTGCCCGCCCCAGCCGACCCCACCACAACCGTGAGCCGCTGACCAGCTCCCCCGTTTAGCCGCTCATGCAGCGCTGACCTTGTGATGAGCGTGGCGGGCAGCGCCGGAGGCCGGAACTTCGTCAGCGCGAACCGCATGCCCCGCAAGGAGCCGTGCCCGGCTGTCGCGCCTTCTGCCATAAGTTCACGGTTCCTGGGCCCCAGGCCGGGCCCCATAAGTCGGTTCTCTGCTCTTGTGGTCCCTAAGTTGTCGGCGCGAATCGGACGACCGTGACGCGCGAAGCCATCGGACCACGGCACCGGGTACCGGACATCACCCTCCGCGGAGGAATCTGGGCTCTGCGCACGGGCACGGGCCTTCGCCGGCGGATCTCGTGTCACCCCAAAAGGGCGATTACGAAGAGGCCGGCGGCGCGGCACGCTGGAGACACGAAACAAGAGCTAGCAGGCCCGGGAGGCGTAACCCGGTGCAATCACAGACATATGAGATCACGTTCCTTGGGCAGGCGGGCACCACGCTGCGCGCGGAGTTCGATGATTGCGAGGTCACCATCGGGCCCGGCACCACCACCCTCAGGGCAGAGCTGCCCGATCGGGGCGCTCTGTCCGGGCTGATGGAGCGGATTAACAGCCTGGGACTCGACGTAATCGACGTGAGCCTCGTGGCGGAGCCCGGGCGATAACGTCCACGTGGCGGACCTTGGGCCGCTGTTCGCCGGAGCGCTGGGCATCGCGCTGGTGTCGCTGGCCGACACGATCTCCACCGCGTCGGTGTTCGCCGCGTCGCAGCCTCAGGGCACCGGGCTAGTCGCACAGTCACCCGGACTGGGGTGATGTGACAGAGCTAGCGGCTTGCCACGATGCCGGTATGGAGCCGGTTTCCCACGGGACGCGCTCACAGCGCTGGCTGGCGCGTCTCAGCTTCGTGCTCGCAGGCCTGGGCTGAGCGTGCTGACCGCGAAGCAGATCGAGATCAGCACCGATGCGCCGCAGATCCCGGTCGGCGTCGACGGCGAGTCGATACTGATGTCGACGCCGGTTACCTGCACAGTCTCCCCCCGCGCGCTCCGCGTCTGGGTGCCTCGCGACCGCCCGGGCGTCCCCGCGCCGAAGCCGCCGAAGGACTGGGCCAGGCTGCGGTACCTCGCGGGCATTTCGAAAACTGCGCACAGGTCACCGCATTGATCGGAGGTAGCGACATGGCCAAGAAGAAGAAGGGCGACAAGCGCGACCGGGACGACGCGGAGACCCTGGCGTCATCGTCTGTCGCCGGGGAGGAGGCCGGAGCCGGGCCGCCCCCGAAGATGAAGCGCAAGGAATACGAACGCCAGATGAGGATCTTGCACGGTGAGCTGGTCGCTATGCAGGAGTGGGTGAAGGAGTCGGGAGCCAAGATCTGCGTCGTGTTCGAGGGCCGGGACACCGCCGGAAAAGGGGGCACGATCAAGCGGATCACCGAACGAGTCAGCCCGCGCGTATTCAGGGTCGTGGCCCTGCCCACCCCGACCGAGCGGGAAAAGACGCAGATGTACGTCCAGCGGTACGTCCAGCACTTCCCGGCGGCCGGCGAGGTGGTGATCTTCGATCGCAGCTGGTACAACCGGGCGGGCGTCGAGCGGGTGATGGGGTTCTGCCAGCCGGAGGAGACCGAGCGGTTCCTGGAACTGGTGCCGAGCTGGGAGAAGGCCATGGCCGATTCCAGGATCCTGCTGCTGAAGTACTGGCTGGAGGTCAGCCGCGACGAACAGACCCGGCGGCTGGAAAGCCGGATCAACGACCCGCGGAAGGTCTGGAAGCTGTCGCCCATGGACTTGAAGTCGTACAGCCGCTGGTACGACTACTCCAGGGCCAGGGACGCGATGTTCGCCACTACCGACACCGCGTGGGCCCCCTGGTACGTCGCGGACGCCGACGACAAAAAGCGCGCCCGGCTCAACATCATCAGCCACCTGCTCAGCCAGGTCCCCTACAAGCCGCTGGCCCACCGGGACGTCAAGTTGCCCAAACGGCAGCAGCCCGATGGCTACGTACCGCCGGAGCTGCCGTTGCGGCACATCCCGACGCCCTTCTAGACCCGTTTTCCGCAGTACCAGGTGGTAAGGCTTGACGGTCAGCGGCTGAGCCGTGCTGGTTGCCTGGGCTGATCTGGGGTTTCTTGCGATGTCCTGGTCCGGTGGCGTGTTTGCCGCCGTGGTTGTAGGGCCAAACAGGGTGGATGGTGTGCCGGGTATGTGCACCGAACTGCATGCTTGCCGGTTTCTCCGCCCGGGGGTAGCGTAGGACCAACTCATGCTGAGCCGAGGGGCAGCCCGCAGCTATGTACGTCAAGCGGCACAAGGTCCGTAAGGGCGGCAGGAGCTACGTGTACCTGCGCCTGGTCGAGGCCTACCGGGACGAGGGCGGCAAGGTCCGGCACCGGCTGGTGGCCACCTTGGGCCGGGAGGACCAGCTGAAGGCGTCGGGCCAACTGGAGCAGCTGGCCGCCTCGTTCGCCCGGCTGGACCCGCCCGCCGCCGGGACCCGGCGCCTGGTCGGCCCGCTGCTGCTAGTGGCTCATTACCTTTACCGGCTGGGCCTGGTGAAGCTGGTGGATGCGCTGGTCCCGGTGCGCGGACGGGCCTTGCTGACGCAGGGGGAGGTGATCGCGGTGCTGGCGGCCAGCCGGCTGTGCTCCCCGTCCCCGCTGTATGACATCGCCGGGTGGGCGTCCTCGGCGGCGGTCGGCGAGCTGCTGGGCGTGCCGGCCATGCTGCTGAATGACGACCGGCTGGGCCGGGCGCTGGAGGCGCTGGCCCCGGTGGCGGAGAAGGTCCGCGGGGAGCTGATGCTGGCCGCGATCGGCGGGTTCCCGGCGGTGGCTGATGCCTCCCGGCTGCACCTGGACCTGACCGCGGTCCGGTTCGCCGGCGCGTATGAGGACTCCGCCCTGGTCGCCAAGGGGTGGGCCGCGGACCGGAGCTTCGGCCGGCAGGTCAAGGCGCTGCAGGCGGCCACCCCGGCGGGGGTCAGCGTGTACTTCCGCCCGCACAAGGGCTCGGCATCAGAGCTGGCCGCGTTCACCGCGGCGATCGAGGCCCTGGCCGCCGCGCTGCCGCCCGGCCTGGTCATCGTCGCCGACTCCGGCCTGGGCTACCTGGAGAACCTGTGCGCCGCCGACGCCAAGAACGTCCAGTTCGTCGCGCCGCTGCGGGCCGACACCGGGTGGGCGGCGCGGTTTGACGCCGACGCCGGCCCGCTCGGCGGCCTGGCCGCGCTGGCCACCTTGGACTACGTCTCCTACCGTGAGCGGCGGCTGCCGCCCGCCCGTCGCACCACCTGGAAGGGCCTGCTACGCCCCTTCCCGGTCACCAGCAAGGACGGCACCCGCCACGACCTGCGCGCCGCCTACATCTGGTCCTCCGAGGAAGCCGCCACCGTCGCCGCCGCCCGCGACCGCGCCCTGGCCACGGCCGAAGCAGCCCTGACCCGCATCCGTAACGGGCTCGGCGGCCGCCACTACAAAACCAGAAAGCAGGTCGACGCCCGCGTCGCCCAGATCCTCACCGGCCAGGCCGCCGGCCTGCTCACCGTCCGCACCGGCACCCGGGCCGGCAGGCCCGTCATCACCTGGGCGCGCGACCAGGACGCGATCGCCGCCGCCTCCCGCCTCGACGGGCTGTACGCGCTGGCCACCAACCTGCCCGACCACAACGGCCAGTCGCCGCTAACCGCCGCCGACGTCCTGAAGACTTACAAAGACCAGTGGATCGTCGAACAGCGGCACCGCGACCTGAAGCACACCCTCAAAGTCCGCCCGATCTTCTTGCACAACGACGACCGCATCGCCGCCCTCATCGCCGTCATCGGCATCGCGCTGCTGATCTTCGGCCTCATCGAGGCCGAACTGCGCGCCGCCCTCGGCCCCGGCACCCCGCTGCCCGCCATCCTGCCCGAAGGCCGCGCCGCCATCCCCACCGCCCGCGCCGCCCTGACCGCCTTCGACGGCCTGTGCGCCACCTACACCCCCGACGGCGGCCTCATCCTCGACCGGCTCACCCCAACCCAGCGGATGATCCTCGCCTGCCTGGACATCCCACTACCCTGGCCCGAGAAACCCTGCTAAACCACTCAAACCATGACACGTGATCATGCGGAAAACGGGTCTAGAAGGGCCAGGGATGGCCGTGACCGCGGACGGGGTATGGGCCGAAGATGTGCTGCGCCCTTACCGGCATCCCGCTCGGCAGCGTGAAGTCATGCCTGCACCGGGCCCGGTGCAGACTCCGTGCCGAACTCAGCGCCTATGCGTCTCATGACTAGCGGACTCCGCCGGCGTCGTGCGCTGGCTCCGCCCTAGCCTGCCAGGTAAACGGAAAGCCGTTGATAGCGAGGAGGAAAGGGGCAGCCCGTGGTCTTCGGGTGGGTGAGCATGGGATCCCGTAATGGCCTTCGGTCCTTCGATCCTGTCCGCATCGCCGACCTGGAGTACCGGATGTGGGTGGCCTACTACCTGCGCCGCTGGACCTATCTGCTGAGGGCTTCGGTCAGGCTGCTCTGGCTGGGCTTCGGCACGGACTTGGCGCGGATCCTGCAGGGCGCCTGGCTGATGCTGCGGGCCGTCCAGTCGTGGGCGCCGTTTCCCGACAACGACCCTGACGGTGCCCAGGCCCGCATGCGCGAGCTTTACGGGCTGGTCAGGCTCCGCTTCGGCCAGCCTGCGGACCCGGCCCGAGCGGCGCGCCTTGAGATCGACTGGTGGCGGGCGCACCGGAGGCGTCAGTATGCGCCCCACCCCACGGAAACGGGCGACGAGCTGGTCGAGTCGGTGACCCGCCTGTACTGCTACCTCTTCGGCGAGACCGAGGCGGTGGTCAGGCCAGCCGCCGTGCACCGAGTGCGGGCGATGGATCTGTCCGACCAGTGGGTCCGAGAGGGCTGCCGAACCGACAGCCCGCTGCTCCCGCTGGAGCGCGCCGCGCTGGTCCGCGCCTACGCCGCGCTGCTCGCCGCCGTCCACCACGAGCAACGCTGATCAGGGCCGGCGCAATTCGAATTGTCAGGCGACAGCGACGATCCCGAAGGCACCGGCTCCGTAACCCAAGCCCGCCCGCATATCCGTCCGGGCAAGGCCGAGATCAGCACGTGTCGCGCCCGCACTCCAGGCGATCAGGACCAGCGCCACGGTGAGAAGGCAGACAGATACGTACACATATCGGGGCGCCCCGAGCAGCCCGGTCGCCCGCGCGACCGTGAACAGGACGAGAACCCCCACGGTCTGCAGGAAGCAGCGACCGGCCTTCACAACTTACGGCGAGTTCGGGTCTGTCCCGGAAGATCTGCCGGAGCATGCGTGGATCGTTTTGATCGCCGCGTCTGGGCTGCCTCGGGAACCGGCTGCTGCCTGTGCTGACGCCTGATGTGCTCCCCGTATGCCGCGATGCCGTCCGCAAACGTATATGGCCCGCGGATCCGCTGAAGTTCAGGCGAGATGTCGCGGTAATCCAGGTCGGGATGGTCACCGCACTCGCAGCAGATGAGCTCGTATGCATCGGTGTAGCCGCCTTCCGGCTGACCCGCCACGATGCGGACTGGCTGGCGTCGCAGGACGACCGTCCACCCCAGCGCGGGCTGATCAGGCGCCCGCACGGGTGCCTCCTTCTGCGGGAATCTGGGCTGCCACGGCCTGATCGACGTTCCCGTGAGTATGGTCTGCGCCGATGCGGTCCAGGACGCCGTCGCGGTCGAGCACCTCCCGGACGGCTGGTTTTACCCGGGCGAGCCGCAAGGTCACGCCGGCTTGCTCGGTGAGCTCGAGGATCTCGCGCATCTTCGCGGCCCCTTGCGAGTCGATGAAGTCGATTCCCTCGCAATCAAGCACGATCCCGGTGATGGCGGGCGTCGACAATGCGACCTCCCGGACCCGGTCCTCCAGGGCGTCCGAGGTGGCGAAGAACAGGCCGCCGTCCAGTCGCAGGACGACGATCCCGGGGAACTGCTCGTCGCCGGGATGCTCGTCCAGCTCCCGGAAAGCCTGAGTGCCTGGCTCCCGTCCCAGCAGGGGCATGCGGGGGCGCGTGGCCACCGAGATGAGCCAGATCAGCGAGAGCCCGATCCCGATCATCACTCCGGCGAGCACGCCGACCAGGAGCGTCGCGATGATCGCCGCGATCGCGATCCAGAAGTCGAACCGCTGCACCCTGGCCAGACGGCGCATCTCGGGCACGTCCATCATCCCCATGACCACGGCCTCGATGATCAGGGCGGCCAGGACGGGCTTGGGCAGCTTGGAGAAGACCGGCGCTAGCACCACCAGCGTGAGCAGGACGGTCACGCCGGAGGTGAGCGACGCCAGGCCGGTGCGCGCACCGGTGTGGTCGTTCAGTGAGCTCGCGGACAGGCTGGTCGAGACCGGCATTCCCTGGAACAGGCCGGCGCCGGCGTTCGCCATGCCCTGGGCGGCCGATTCCTGGTTGATGTCGATGCGGTAGTGGTGCCTGGCCGCGAACGTCCTGGCGTCACCGGCGGTCTGGGAGAACCCGATGAGGACCAGGGCCACCGCGGCGACCGTAATCGTGCTGGCGTGATCCCCCAGCAGATGAAGGCCGGGGACCTGCAGGGCCGGCAGCCCTCGCGGCACCTCGCCGACCAGGGCCACCCCGTGAGCGCCCAGATCAAACAGCCATGACGCCAGCAGGCCGCCGACCACCAAGACGAGGGCCCCGGGGACGCGGGGCGCGATCACCCGCAACCCGAAGACCACCGCCAGCGCGACCAGGCCGACGACCACGGTCAGCCCTTGAACGTCGCCGAGCGTCCCGAGCCAGGACCACAGCTCCTGGAGCGGGTTCGAGCCGGTCGCCTTGGTCCCGGTGAGCTTGGGAAGCTCGCCGATCACCACGTCGATCGCCGCGCCGAACAGGAAGCCGGTGACTACGGCCCGGGACAGGAACTGCGCGATCCACCCCATCTTGAGCACCGCGAGGAGGAGGAACAGCACGCCAGAAACCAGGGTGATCATTGCCACGAAGGACGCAACATTCTGGACTCCGGTGATCCCGGCCACGGCGACTGCGCTCGCGGCCACGGCGGCCAGTCCCGAGCTCGGCCCGGTCGAGATCTGCCGGCTCGTCCCGAAGACCGCATAAAGGATCGCGCCGGCCGCTGCTGCGTACAGGCCGTTCTGCAGCGGGATCCCCGCGATCCCGGCGTAGCCGAGGTTCTTCGGCACGATCAGGGCAGCGACAGCGAACCCGGCGATGAGATCGTCTTTGAGCCAGCGGCGCTCGTAGCGGCGGATCCACCCGACCATGGGGACAAAGCGCCACCGATCCCGCGCCGGAGCCGACCCGGCGCCCCTCACCGGTCCACCTGGCGTTGAGCCTCCTGCCTGCTTATCCATGCTCCGGCACCTCG
>Ga0116225_1003154_pt1 | contig 10701 bp, 7 predicted proteins | sample Sb_taG_8_FD_88968 | JGI IMG/M metagenome (GOLD analysis project Ga0116225, IMG submission 88968) | Peat soil microbial communities from Weissenstadt, Germany - Sb_50d_c_BC metaG | ecosystem: Environmental > Terrestrial > Soil > Wetlands > Peat | place: Germany: Weissenstadt | collected 2010-09-21 | reverse complement strand
TAACTTCAACCTCAGCGACGCCTGCGTGCAGACTTCTTGCCGGCTTTCTTCTTCGCTGCCTTCTTCGCCGGTTTCTTTTTGGCGGGCTTCTTCTTTGCAGCTTTGCGAGCCGGTTTTTTCTTGGCTGCCTTCTTAGGGGCTTTCTTCTTTGCCTGCTTTTTCGGAGCGGCCTTCTTGGCAGGTTTTCTCGCAGGCGGCTTCGATGAACCGCCACCACCCACTGGCACCGGCACTGCGGGCATCGGTTCCGCTACTTCAGAATCGCCCGCTCCCGGCAGCTCTGCTTCCTCTTCTTCCTCTTCCTCTTCGAAATCTTCTTCCAGCGCTTCGCCGTAGGCGCCGCTGTCGCTAAACTCATCCATTTCGTCGTCTCGTAAATAGAGGGTTTCGTGAACGTTCATTGCTCCTCCTGAAATTTTCCGGCAGCGCTTTTGCGCCGGATGATCTGCTTGTACCGCGTGCGCAAAGATTTAAAAAGACCGAAAGTTCCTTCGTTAGACGGAACGGGCCGCGATTATAGCACAGTAGTTTTTCACGTGGCAGTGAGGAAAAATTGATCGCTGTCCACCTGCCCCATGCATATTACACCGAAGTTGAATTCCTGTTTACGGGTCTCTCTCCGTAATCGGGAGAAAGATGAGGCCGTGGATTTCAGAGTGAATTACGTGGGTGTTGCGGCAGTTCGGCGGACTATCTGGCGGGACTGCTGATTACCAAAATCATCCCTGGCCTCAAGTTGGCCAGGTTTCCATTGGTTTCCTTCAGCGCATCGACTGTTGTGTTGTGGGACTTGGCGATCGAATCGAGCGTCTCCCCGCGTTGCACTTTGTGACGCACCGCGCTCTTCGCAGTACTGGTCTGCAAGTGATTCTTGGATTTAGGTTTAGGCGTGGATGCTTGGCGGTTTTCGCTGGTATCGGGAGCTACTGGCAGGTGAATATACAAGACGCGCCGGCCGTTTACGCTGTCGCCTTTCAGATGATTCCAGCGCCGAACCATCGCTGGCGGCACAGCGAAATTGTCAGCCACAGTTTGAACCGTGTCGCCCTTGCGAACCTTGTAACTGGTTGCCCGGCGCGAATAGCTCGCCACTTCGTCCGCAGCATGCTTGCCCGGGGCAACCGGGATGATCAACTCGCTTTCCGCGCGCAGGTTCTCATCACCATCGAGATTGTTCGCCTGCACGATCGTCTGGCGGCTGGTATGAAAAGCGCGGGCGACCGAAGCCAAAGTGTCCCCCGGAGCGACCTTGTGATAGCGCCACCACACGCGCATGTCCGGCGGGATGGCGGCAACCGCGGTAAGGTAGCGATCCTTAGTCCCAGCGGGCAAGTGCAGTTCGAACTCACGATCTTTGGGCGTGGTCAGGCGCAGTAAGCTGGGGTTGAGATCCTGTACAGTGCTCGCGGAAGCATCGACACACTCCGCGACCAAGCGCAAGTCCACAGGATAATCAATCTCGAGCGCGTCGTAAGCTACCGGCTTCTCCGTAACCACCTTGTCCAGCCCGTATTGCTCCGGGTTCTTGGCCATAATGGTTACAGCCAGGATGATGGGAACGTAGTTTCGCGTCTCCTTCGGCAGCACATTCCGCTTGTAGAGCTCCCAATAGTCCGCGTAGCCGGTGCGTTTCACCGCGCTCTGAACCGTGCCGGGGCCGGAATTGTACGCAGCCATGGCCAAGTACCAGTCGCCAAACTCGTTGTAGAGATCCTTCAGGTGATGCGCCGCTGCCCGCGTGGATTTCTCGGGATCCTGGCGTTCGTCAACCCACCAGTCGCGTTCCAGTCCGTATCCCTTGGCACGGCTAGCCATGAATTGCCACATGCCTCGGGCTCCGGCGTGCGAAAGCGCCAGCGGATGGAATCCCGATTCGGCCTGCGCCAGGTAGATGAGGTCCTGGGGAATGCCTTCTTGTTTCAGGACCCGCTGAATCATGTCGTGATAAAGCCCGCTGCGGGCCAGCGCGCGCTCCAGAGTTCCCCGTCCGCGCGTGGAGAAGTAGCTGATATAACCGGCTACCGGGTCAGTCATCATCAAAGGCAGGTCGGAATGTGTGGCCGCAACTTCGGCCGCGGCTTTGGCCTTGACGTTAGGATCAATTGGCAGCGTAGCTTCATTGGCTTCGTCGATCGGCGCCGGCTCTGATTTCTGCTCGGTGAAGCCATCGCCCTGTTGCAAGGCTTGCAGTTCCAGACCGTTCACGCCATCGAGGACGCGGTCGAATTCCTGTTCCAGGCGAGCGTCGGAGCGAACGTCCGACGAACTGCCCAGGAGCAGGTTAAATGCCCGATCGAAATTCTCCTTGGCAGCCTCAAGGTGCCCAGCCTGATAGTTCTCTTCGCCGATCTTGTATTCCTGCTCGACCTGCGCAATCAATTTGGGCACGGGATCAGGTTTAGCATTAACCTGAGTTTGGGCATTAGCGACGGTCGCTCCATCGGCGGTGGATTGAGGAGCAGGCGCAGGAGTCGGGTGGATAGCTGGTGCGGCCGATATTCCCGCAGGCAACAGCGTCGCTGGACGCTGCGCCGTCTGACAAGCGGTGCTGCCCAAAACCAAGGCAACGGACGCCGCCATCAGCAGATAGGGTTTCCAAATCTTCATATTTATCTACAACTTACCGCGCCACTCTGCGCTTTCCCGCAAGACCATTCAATGCTACTACCCTGGTTTTGATGGGTCAATCCGCAAGCGGGTTGGTCTGGGTTACTTTAGGAACAGGCGGGAATATTACTTCAGCGACCCCAACCGCTGCAACCATTTCTGTTGGGGCTCACTTTGGCCCCGGTCGATAACAGCATCCCAGTGTTGTTGTCTCGGACGAATCCAGAAATCTCGATTCTTCACCGCTCTTCTGAATCTCCCACTGCGTCACGGGAATCGAACTCAAAACATGAAAGCCATCCAGGTAAAGCAACCCGGCGGACCCGAAGTTCTGCAACTCGTGGATTTGCCAAACCCGCAACCTAAGCCCAACGAAGCCGTGGTGAAGATCGCAGCTTCCGGCGTGAACTTTATCGATGTTTACCAGCGCGAGGGCCGCTACAAAGTCGCAATGCCGTTTGTACTCGGGCAGGAAGGCGCGGGCACGGTCACCTCTGTTGGCTCGGAAGTGAAATCCATACAACCCGGAGACCACGTCGCCTGGACCAGCATCTTGGGTTCTTACGCAGAATATGCCGCGGTTCCGGCCGAGCGCTTGGTGCCGATCCCGCCCGGCGTGAGCGATCAACAAGCTGCCGCAGCCATGCTCCAAGGAATGACCGCGCACTATTTGTGTCACGACACGTTTCCGGTCAAGCGCGGCCAGAATGCGTTAGTTCATGCGGCAGCGGGCGGCGTAGGGCTGCTGCTGGTTCAAATGGCGCACCACATTGGAGCCCGCGTCATTGCCACCGTGTCAACCGACGAAAAGGCCAAGCTGGCGCGTGGGGCCGGCGCCGACGACGTGATCCTTTACACGCAGACCGACTTTGAGGCGGAGACCAAACGCCTGACCGGCAGCAACGGCGTCGACGTGGTCTTCGACGGAGTGGGCAAGACCACCTTCGAGAAAGGTTTGAACGTACTGCGGCCGCGCGGAATGATGGTGCTGTTCGGCGGATCAAGTGGGCCCGTCCCACCCTTCGACCTCATTCAACTCTCACAGAAGGGTTCGCTCTTCTTGACCCGTCCGACCCTGGTGCATTACACCGCCACGACGCAGGAGTTGCAGACACGCTCGAGCGCCGTATTCAAAATGATCGCAGACGGTACACTCAAGCTGCGGATCGAGCATACTTATCCGCTCGCCGAAACCGCCACCGCGCACAGGGACCTTGAAGGACGCAAGACGACGGGCAAGTTGTTGCTGATCCCGTAGCGAATCTAAACGATGCTCACTAGATCCCTGGATCAAAATTGCTGTTTCTTCCGCGTATAAGCCGCCGCATACCCCGGAGGCTTTACGCCGGGCATCAGTCGCGCATCATCAACCGGCTCGCCCGCCACCATCGTTAGCGGAATCACTCCCGCCCAGGTCGAAAACCCGTAATCTTCCTCATCATCCACTGGAGGCCCTTGCCGCACCTTCGCCGAGAACTCCTCAATCGGCAGCCGCATCACCAAAGTCGCCTTGAGCTCCTTTTCATTGGGCAGACGCGATTCCACCCAGCGCCCCGGCAGAATGTGCTCCGACAACAGACGCAACGCCTCGAGCTTCTCTTTCGCGTCATCCACCGCAACCGCCGTTCCCAGAATCACCACCGAGCGGTAGTTCATCGAGTGATTAAAAATCGACCGCGCCAGCACCAGCCCATCCAGCAGCGTGACCGTGACGCAGACCGCGATTCCCTCGTCAACCCGCCGCAGCATCCGGCTCGCTGCCGACCCGTGGATATACAAAGAATCCCCCACCCGGCCATAGCCTGTCGGAATCACAAAGGGTTGCCCATCCACCACAAATCCAACATGGCAGATGAAGCCTTCATCGAGAATTGTGTAGGCAGTGGCACGGTCGTACACCGCACGATCAGCTTCGCGGACCAGACGCGTCCGCGCACTCGGGGCATGGAATTCTGACATTCAGGAAAAGGCTCCGGCAATCGCCAAGAATCAAGAACCAAGAATCAGGAACAAAGATGGAATGAGTGTAGCAAACGAACCAGGTCAAAAGCCGCGGCTCAAACGCTCCCCAGCGGTTGATACTTGCGCTCAGGATACCGCCGGCTAAACAACACCGCTACAACCAGAAGCGCGATCGGCGTGAAAACGCTCGCTTCCGGCCCCACCGATCCTCCGGTCAGCCAGTTCGGTCCGAAGAATTCAGAGTTCAACAGATTGTGGTAAGGAGCCATCCCGCTGTCGTGCACTCCGTAAAAGAAGGTTTGCCCCCAGTCCCATCCCGCGTGAAACCCAACCGCCCACCAAAGGTTGCCCGTACGCCGAAGAATCAGGCAAAACAGCAAGCCGAACCAGACTACCGAAAGCAAACCAGTTTTTGTTTCGCCGGGATTGCCCAAGTGAGCCGCAGCAAAGAGAGCAGAAAACAAAACGGCCGAAGGCCAGAACCCAATGCCGGTAGTCAGGGTGAACTGTGTGTACCCTCGGAAAGCAAACTCCTCGGACAATCCAACCATCAGGAACGTGATACTCCAACTCACCACCGCTCCCGGAATTACAGCTCCGGGAATCGCCAGCCCGGTGATGTGAAAACCATGCAAGCCAAAAATCGTAAGCAGCGTGCCGCTGATCGCCAGAAAGCCCCACACCGTTCCTTCCCAGAAATGCTTCCCCATCCCCGATCGAAAAGGAAGGCCGTATTCCCCCAATTTGCGGTGTTCAATCCTGGCCATGATCGCCGTCGCGATGCAGGCGAACAGGAATATAGTTCCTTCCAGGACGAAGAGTTGAAAGGGCTCCAGGGTCGCCGCGTTTGGGGCCCGATTGACATGCAGCAAGCGAAGCGCTAACCCCAAGCAAACGTTAAGCACCGCCACGACAGCCAGGAAAATGAGCAACCGCCAGCCCGCGCGAATGCCGTTAGGCCCGACAAAGATCTTTCTTAATCCCGAACTCCCGCCAGACATTTGTGGAGAAGAGTTCGGCGCAGGCGGAACAGCCAACTCCGGTGGCAGCGCACCCGCATCATTGCTCATAATCTCAAACCTTCCCAATCAGCAGTTAGCAGTTAGTCCTTAGCACTTAGTCAAACCAAAATCCAAGCCAAGCGTTAATGACCAAGTGCTGAATGAGTGCTGACTGCTGAATGCTGCCCTTCTACCAATTCACCTTCATCGCGAACTGAAACTGCCTGGGATCATAAGCCGCCGTAGGCTGCCCGGCATTGGTCCACAGTTGATTGACGGAAGCTACGTTGAATTTGTTAGCAAGATTAAAAACATCCGCGATCAAGTCCAGATTGATCCGTTCGCCAAAGTAAATGCGCCGGGCGAGGCGGACGTCATTGAACACCGTCCAGGGTTGCACCCCGGCGTTGCGGGCGAGATCGCCATCCAGCGAAAGCAGCGTCGTGTTAGAAGTGGGCGTAAAGCAAGGCTCCTGGAAAAGCCCGGTCGGCGAATACTTGGACGCCACCACCGGACCGCAAGCAGGATTGCCCCCGCCCGTCACCACATTCGGACGCGCCGCAGTCGGGGCAAACTGGAAGTTCGTGTTATCCCCGGTAATAATCAGGAACGGACGCCCCGACGCAACCTCAACAATGGGCGCAAACGTCCAGTTGCTGAAAAATTTCTTCGCAAAACTGTCTCCGCCCAGCTTTCCCGACTGGTAAACCCCGCTGAATACCAGCCGATGACGCTGGTCAAATAACGACGTCGAGCGTTCCAGTTGCGGGAAGTAGCTGTCCTGCGGAGCCAGGGGCGACTGCAGGTCCGTCGAGTCGTCAATCGCATGCGAATAACTGTACGACGCCAGGAATTCATAGTGATTGCCAAAGCGCTTGCGCAGGTTGGTGGTGAAGCCGTTGTAAATCGAGCTGCCGTTGGAATAGTTGGCATCCATATCGCCGAAGGGCACGCAGTTTGCCAGCGTCGCGGCATTGCAGGCGGTGCTCAAGCCGTCGGCCTGCAGAATCTGCTGCGCCAGTTGCACACAAGGCGCGGCCGCGGTCGTCAACAAAGCCCCGGCAATCGAGGGATTCAGCCCCGAGGGCCGAAAGAAATTCACCAGCGCCGCCGAAACCCATGGCGCTCCGCTGGGATTGACCCCGCAAGGAGCCTGCCCCGTCCCGACCTCCAGCGGTCCCGCTGCCGCGTTGGATGTTGGATCGCTGAAAGCCGCCTGCCAGTTTTTTACCAGCAAGTCTCCGCGTACGGTGTTGGCATTGATCGGACGGTTCAGGTGTCGGCCGCCATTGAAGTTGTATGCGAGGCTCCAGGCGAAGCCGCCACCCAAATCCTGCTCGAAACTCAGATTCGCCTGTTGCGAATACGCATAAACGAAATTCTTGGCCTGCGGATAGCCGAACGGCTGAAATGCCAGCGGGAAAAATGTCGAAGGATTCAGGTAGCTCTGGTTCACGAACAGAAACGGATTGGCCGGAGAATTTCCAGTGAACGGCGCAGGATTGAATCGCTGTCCGCCTGCCTGATATCCCGGAACCGTCGGCAGGCAATCGGGTGAGTTCAAGATGCCCTGAAAAATGTTGGTTCCGTTCAAGCTGCCGGGTCCGGGCACCACCCCCGGGCTGCACGGGCTTCCCCCCGGAAACAGCAACTGCCCGCTCTTCGATCCGTCTGAAGCATCGCCCGGGAAATAAAGCCCGAGCAAAGGATGATCGTAAAATATGCCGTAAGAGGCGCGCAACACCGACTTTCCGTTACCCTTCGGGTCCCAGGCCAACCCAAGCCGCGGCTGCACATTGTTGGTATCGGTTTGAATTCCCTTCTGCAAGCCCAGCGAATTGTAAGCCGCCAGTGCCAACGGATCCGGCTGCGCAAACTGCGGCGGGAACTCCACGTCATAGCGCACTCCCAGATTCAACGTAAGGGTGGGCCATGCCCGCCATGAGTCCTGGAAATAAACCCCCAGCGGCTTGTTGGTGAACGTATCGTGAGGATTCCCGATCCCCTGAATAAAGTCCTGCGGGACCCCCAGGCCATACGATTGCAATCCGGATAGCCCAGGAATAATCTGCTGCAAGCTCGGCGGCAGGGAGCCGAAAATTGCGCTCGGGATTACCTCGCTTGCGGTGAGCGAGCCAAAATCATACACACCGCCGTAATTCACGGTGAACGTCGCCGTCACCGGAATATAGTTGAAGTCCACGCCAAACTTCATGCCATGCTGCCCCTTCGTCCACGAGAAGTTGTCGGTGAACTGGTAGCGCTGCTCTGTGCGCTGTATGAAAGAGTAAGGTTCGCGGCCAAAGTAAGCGTAGCCAGGAATATTTACAGCCACGTCCGACCCGCCGGGGGCGTTCGAGTAAAAGTAAGACAACCCGCGCCGCGCATACTGAAAGCGGAACTCATTGACCCGATCGTTGCCTATCGTCCAGGTGTATTGAAAAATTCCGGCAGCGTCGCGATATGTCTGCTGCGAAGTTCTCGAATACGAATTCTGCCCGAAGGTCTGATTCTCGCCATTCACTTCGATGCCGGTCACGGTGCTGGGGCTGACATTCCCCCGCAGCGTGATCCGGTTGTTGCTGTTGATGTTGTGATCGATGCGCAGCGAATAAAGACTCGTGCCTTCAAAAATTGGAAAGTTTCCCAGCTGCGCGTTCAGCGTCTGAAACGACGAGGGCAACCCGTTGCATTGCGTATTGCCGGGGTTGCACGAACTCGGAAACTGAGTCAGCGGGCTGGTTCCGTTCGTGGGAGTCGGAATCACACCGAACTTCGCCAGCAACCCAAACGACTGCGGATACGATCCGTTCAAAGCAATGGCCGAAGAACCACCCGCCAGAAATGCGTATTGCTGCAAAAGAGGCGCGGGCAATCCCGGCGTACTCAGAAAGGCAGCCTGTTGCGGCGTGACTTGAATATTGAAAGTCCCCGGAGGCGCAAGTCCGGGAGCGAAGATGTTCGTCGCATCGAAAGGAACCAGTCCAAAATTGTCCTGGCCAATGCTGGCGAACCCTGTCTCATGTCGTCGCGTGACTTCGTATGCGAAATAATAATAAGTTTTATCCTTCTTGATCGGCCCGCCAAACGCTGTCCCAGCCTGCACCCGCGTGTAAGCCGGGTTGGAGACGTTGCTGAACGGATTCACTGCTTGGAAATCACGGTTTCGCAAATACCCATACACGTCGCCATGGAAATCATTCGACCCCGATCGGGTGATGATGTTGATCACGCCACCGGCGGCCTGCCCGTACTCCGCAGCGTAACTGTTTGTCACGATCTGGAATTCCTGCACCGCTTCCTGCGAGACCGTGGAGCGGACGCCATTGGTCGAGTTGTCAATCGCATTTGCACCATCCACATTCACCAGATTCGAGCGCGCCCGCTGCCCACTCATGTTCAGCCCCGACGTGGGAGCCGCTCCGATACTCGGAGCGTTGTCGCGCAGCACCTGCGAATCCGTCAATGCGAAGTTAATGTAGTTGCGGCCGTTGATGGGAAGGTTATCGATCCGCCGCTGCTCGATCGTGTCGGTCGTTGAAGTGCGGGTAGTTTCGATCAGCTCCGCCCCAGCACTCACATTGACCACTTCCTGCGCCCCCGCAAGCCCGAGCACGATTGGCAAATCCGCCGATTGCCCCACCGTGATGGCCACATTATCCACCTTTGCCTTCGCGAACCCCGCCGCCTCGACCGTCACCTGGTAAGTTCCCGGCGGCAGCAACAGGATGCCGTACTCGCCTTGGCCGTTCCCCGTACCGGCACGCTCCAACCCTTTCGCCAGATCGCGCACCGTAACCGTAGCGTCGGTCACCACGCTGCCCTTGGGATCTTTCACCGTGACGTGCAAGTCTCCGGTGGCCGCGCCTTGAGCAAAGCCGAAAGCGCTTAGCGCCAACATCAGGACGATCAGCGAGACGAGCTTCCGCATTGTCATAAAGTTTTTCTCCGGTACAGAGATAAAGAACGGGAAACAGCGGACAAAAGAGACGCGCGGTTTTTGTGGGCAGACGGCCACAGCCAGTCCGAATTCGTCGGCAGGCTTAGAAGCAAACATTTTCGAGAAGGCGCGTTCGGCTGCTTTGTACATCAAGCTGCAACCAGAAGCAAGCTGGATTACTCAAAGAGCATCGGGTTGGTTAGTGCAGTACAGGAATACCCACTTAGGCCGGACGCTTCGTCCGGGCGCGCACCGGTCGGGGATTCGCCCGGTAATCGTAGTTACCGCCCAGGTTACTTTCGTTTTGTGGCGCGGTGTAGGAAGGTGATGATTGTTTTGATAAATTGATCTTATCCGAGTGGCACGCGCTTGCGGGAGCAAGAGAACTCACCCTGATTATGGAGACGTTGATGTCACGGAAACGAAACGGATTTTCACTCATTGAGTTACTTATCGTGGTGGCGATTATTCTGATCATCGCCGCTATCGCCATCCCGAACCTTTTGCGGGCGCGTATTTCAGCTAATGAATCATCGGCAGCCAGCTCGGTTCGCACCGTAAACACAGCGCAAGTCAGCTTCTATTCCACCTACCCGGCACAAGGCTATTCTGCCAACGCGACCGCCATGGCTAACCTCGGACCGGGCGCCATCACCGGTTGTCCGGCTGGCGGACCTCTGGTCACCGCGGCTTGCCTGATTGACTGGAACCTTTCGCAAGCCACCACCATCGCTACCGCGAAGAGCGGCTTCTACTTCGGCGTGACCAGCACCTCGGCTGCCGCCCCTTACTTGCAGTACACCGTCAGCGGCGCAGCTGCTGCTTTCAACCAGACCGGGGTGCGCGGCTTTTGCTCGAACGAAGACGGCGTGATTCACTACAACGCGTCTTATAACGGCGCCCCCACGATCATAAAAACGGTTTGCGCCAGCGCAGTGTGGCCGCAGTTGCAGTAGCTTCGCGGTTCAACTACCTGAACGAGGCCCGCCAGAAATGGCGGGCTTTTCTTTATGGTTTCCGTAGGAATCTTCTGAAGTCCTGTGGGCTCAAGCGCTTCCATAGATGAACACCGGCAATATGTTCCACGTGGAACACTTCTTCACTCGTGCCGGCTTATGCCCGAGCTCTCTTCTTTCATGGTTTTCAATGCCCAAGCCATGCGGGGGGTGTTGTGGGCGATGCCGAAGCGCC
>Ga0116225_1003153_pt1 | contig 10703 bp, 13 predicted proteins | sample Sb_taG_8_FD_88968 | JGI IMG/M metagenome (GOLD analysis project Ga0116225, IMG submission 88968) | Peat soil microbial communities from Weissenstadt, Germany - Sb_50d_c_BC metaG | ecosystem: Environmental > Terrestrial > Soil > Wetlands > Peat | place: Germany: Weissenstadt | collected 2010-09-21 | reverse complement strand
GCTTCCAAATCATCGAGAACCTTTTCGGCAGACCAATGACCTTCGACGAGTTGAAGCAACGGGTTGGTGACGTCGATGCCGTCGTCGCCGGGGTGGATACATGGAATGCGGCGGTTTACAAGCTCGCGCCAAAACTGAGGATCATTTCCCGATTCGGCGTCGGCGTCGACAATATCGATGTGGAGATGGCCCGGCGGTTCGGCATCAAAGTGACCAATGCCCCCGGCAAGAACGCCAATGCCGTCGCTGAATTGACCATTGGTCTGCTGCTTTCCGCCATGAGAAGCATTCCCTCGCTCCATCAGGCGACCCGGCAAGGGCATTGGGACCGGTTCATCGGTGACGAATTGATCGGCAGGAAAGTGGGGATGCTGGGCTTTGGCGTCATCGCCCAAAAAGTGGCTCGGAAGCTAACCGGTTTCGAAGTCGAGGTCGCTGCCTACGACAAATATCCCAACCTCGAAATGGCCAGACAGCTTAAGGTCACGATAGTTTCGGCGGACCGGGTGTTGCAGGAATCGGACGTCGTGTGCCTGCTTCTGCCGAGCCTTAAGGAGACCTATCACTTCATGAACAAGGACACCTTCACGCAAATGAAGGACGGCGCCTATTTCGTCAACACGGCGCGGGGAGCCTTGGTTGACGAGAAAGCTCTGTGTGATGCGCTGAGATCGGGTAAATTGACGGCAGCAGCTATCGACGTCTATGAGGTGGAACCCGTCTCGGTCGATAATCCACTTTTCCGGTTGAAGAACACCGTAACAACCCCGCACACTGCAGCAGAAACGTACGAAACCTATCGAGCTGTCAGCTTACATACGGCCCGTGCCATCCTCGACGAGTTCGAAGGAGTGAGTCCGCCTCAAGGGCTGTAAGAGGTTGTACGTCAACCTGCAGTCCCGGTCAACCAGCATTCATAAATCAATTTGCGATTAATTGTATCAAAATATGTTTGTTCAATGTATACTGTGAGACGCAATGCTCATTTTTGAACAGAAGAGATGAGGCTTACTATGTCAAAACTCTTACAGGGCATCATCGTTCCAATGATCACACCTCTCACTCTTGACGGGGCATTGGATATTGAAGGATTGGAACGGCTCGTGGAGCACATTCTCCGAGGCGAAGTCAACGCTCTTTTCCTGGCAGGCACGACAGGGGAAGGACCCGCGCTGAGTCATGAAATCCGGAAAAAGATGATCGCGCGCGTCTGCAACCAGGTTAAACAACGTGTCCCGGTAGTCATGGCAGCCATGGACAGCTCACCAGCGGAAACCATGAACATGATTATCCATGCGTCGGATGTGGGGGCTGCAGCGGTCGCGATCGCTCCTCCTTTCTACATGTCTGTAAGTCAGTCCGATCTCGTTCGCTACGGCAGAGCAATCGCAGATGCAAGTCCTCTCCCGGTTTACCTCTATAACGTGCCGAACGCGAATCTTCCGCGCTTCACATTGGATACGTTAGAACAGCTGTGCGAGCTTGAAAATGTTCTCGGGTTCAAGGACAGCGGCGGCTCTCGCGATTTTCTTATCGCCGCCATTCAGCTTTTTGAAAAACGACCTGAAACCTCAGTCCTTGTTGGGCCGGAGCCGCTGTTGGTTGAAGCCTTGCGTGCCGGGGGTGACGGCGGAGTGTCGGGAGGGGCCAATCTCTTTCCTCAGCTTTATACTGAACTGTACAAGGCAAGTACTCTAGATGACTGGGAGACCGTCGAGGCCCTGCATCAGCTCGTGCTTCGGGTGGAGCGGGACTTTTATCGAGTTGGCGAGGGCGAGTCCTCACTGATTCGCGGGATCAAAGCCGCCGCTTCCCATTTGGGCATCTGTAGTGCCACCATGGCGCCACCTTATGTATCGGCAACACCGGAAGAGATAGCAGAGGTTGCCTTGAGACTCGAGCGTTTCCAAGAAGTGCTGCTGGAGACCTTCAGCCGTACCGGCACACTGGTGAAAATCTGAGGAGTCTATGACTCGAAGTGCATTAAAGCCAAACATAAGCATTGCTTCTCCGAAGCAAGATGTTTATTTTTCACGATCAGTCAGCAAGGCATTCGAAATAATTGCTCTGCTGGGCAGCTCCCCATCGCCCTTATCCTTGCCTGAGGTGGCAGCGCGCACCGGACTGACAAAGAGTTTTGCCTATCGACTGCTTCGGACGTTGGAAACGTTGCGGCAGGTGCAACGGTTACCTGTGAATCTATTCACTGTTCCTGCTGACGACTTCTCGTCAACAAAGAAACTAACGGAAGGCTTGGTCCAATCGGCACGTGATCCGATGCGGAAACTACAAATGCAGTTTCGCGAGACCGTTAGTTTGGCAGCTACGCTCGGAAATCGTATCGAAGTTCTCGAGGTTTTGGACAGTCCTCAATTGGTCTGCATGACCAACCGTGTGGGGCGCATTCTGCCACCGCACGCAAGCTCGTTAGGCAAAGTCATTGCGGCTTTCCAGCTGCCCGATGCACAGCAAAGACTACTTGCTAACTACGGCCTTTTGCGAATTACCAATTCCACAATCACAGATGAGTTGAAGCTGCAGAACGAGTACACAGAGATTCGCAAGAACCGCTTGGCGCAGGATGATGAAGAAAGCATTGCAGACGCATACTGTCTCGCCGTCCCCATTACTGATAAGTTGGATCATGTCGTTGCGGGCATCAGTATCTCAATGCCCAAGTCCCGTATCGTTGGTAACGACGTCTTGCGCAAAGATATCGCGTCAGCCTTACGGAACGCATCTGAAACTGCGTCATCTGCTTTTAAGCATCTAGTACCGTGACTTTGTAGATTCGTAATTACACTTGTCTCTTTTGCGGAGGAAGATTGAGGGTTATAGAGGAAGCACGGGTTGGCGCAGCGGTTGCAAATTCGGCTTTCGCGGCAGAGGTCAACATGCCCAGAGGTTTGGTAACGATAAGCGCCTATTCCGTCACTGGTCTAAGAAGCAACTATTGCCCTCGTTCTCGCCTGTAAAAATCACCTGCTAGAATCTCGTCTTCTAAGTATTTCAGCGTGCTTTGGCAGTCCCCAGCGGCCTGTAAGTTGTTGAAAGTATGGAATATAGAGGCTTTGACACGGAAGAGGTCGTTGGTTCGAATCCAATCGTGCCTACCATTAACTTTGCTGACACGTCCGGAAAACTCCAAATAGTGATGGAAGCCGCGGCGAGGAAGCCGCCTTCCGGGGTTAAGCCCGCTCGATCCACCAGAGCATAAAGAACGTGATCGCAATTGCTGCCAAAGCGCTCAACGCGAGACGCATCAGATGATGATTCTGCGCGCTTGGGATCATGATCTGCGGTGCTGTCGTTTCCTGGCTATGCGAGCGATCCACGGCCGCTAGTTCAGCCGCAACCTGCGCAGTAGTTTCTTTGGGTTGGCCGTCGAGGAAACGGTAGCCTTCCGGCAGCTTCGATGCGGCAAACCACCTGTTTGGACTCAAAACCGTAAAATACCCGGCGATCCGAACGGTGTCGCCCCTGCGCGTCACGGTACGAAGGATCTTCATTGCGTCCCCCGAATGGCTGTTCGTGCTTCTTCGCCTGCAGAGGTTTTTCTGTTCCCTGCTCTCCTTGGCTGCGCCCTGCTTTATCCCCGCACGGAGACGCCCGCAAACGACAGCACCGCGAGGCCGCGGACGGGCTGGCCGAAGAAGCGGGCCGGCGCAAAGCGGCTGAAGAGCAGAAGATCCATTACCTGGGAGCGTGTGGTGGCATCGTTGGGCCCGGAGACGATGCGGTAGTCGTAGACCTCGCCCTGATCGTTGATGTAGGCTTCCACCACCATGGGGCCGGAGAGGGCGTTTGTCGCGTTGTCGCCCGGAGCATTGGAGTAATAAAGCAGACGCGGCGCGGTCGCGTTCCCCAGGGGCTCGTCGGGCGTGGCCGCAGCGGTTTGCGGCTGGGCAAACATGGTGACAAGCGTGATCACCGACCCCAATAGCAGAACCGCGCTGGCAAAGCCGGCGCCCGCCTGAAGCAGGAACGGCCCCAGCGTGTTCTTCCAGGCCAGCTCCCACGCAATGAAGATGCTGCGGCGGCTACGGGCGCGTTCGCGGCTCACGGCAACGCGAATCCGCAGCGGCAGGTCGGCAGGCTCGGGCACGGGGCCGAGTTCCGCCAGCGTCACCTGCAAAGCGCGCAATGACTTCCACTCGAGCGCACACTCCGGGCAATCGCCGAGGTGCGCATCGATCTCCTGCATCTCACGTCCGCTCAACCGGCCATCCAGGTATTCCGTAAAGCCAGCCTGCATCTCATTGCAGCCGTTCATCGCGCCTCCTCTCGCAGAGACAATTCCATCCCTGCCAGCGCTGTGGGCCGCGAGCCGGGTTGATGCGGAGCGAGCAGCGCCTTCAGGCTTGCTCGACCGCGCACCAGCCGCGACTTGACCGTTCCTAAATTCACGCCCTGCATGGCGGCAATTTCGTCGTATTGAAATCCTTCGATGTCGCGCAGAATCACCGTGGTGCGATAGGGTTCCGGCACATGGCCGAGCGCGCGCTCGACCTGTGCCCGATTCTCCTCGTGCAGGGCCAGATCATACGGCGACTCGGAGGGATCGACCAGCATGTCTTTCAGGCACACTGGCGTTCTACCCTCTGCTACCGTGATCTCCTGCTCCATGGGAAACTCCCGCTGCTGATGGCGCATCCACCAGCGCCGCTGGTTCGACGCCTCGCGCAACGCAATGCGATAGATCCAGGTTCGAAGCGACGATTCGCCGTGAAACCCGCGAATGCCGCGAAAAACTTTCACGAAAACTTCCTGGGTGAGATCGGCGGCGTCGGCGCGATTGCGCACTGTGCGCGCAAGCAGGGAGAAGATGGGCTGATGGTAGTGTGCGATCAGCCACGCAAACGCCTGCTCAGAGCCTGCCCGCAGCTCTTCAACGAGAGCCGCCTCTTCCGACTGGATCGTCAGCGTACCCGCGACATTGCCCATGGTGAGGTCTGCCTGCAATTCCTTGCCCTCCCACGTTACCGCAATTCAGCCATCGTTGGCATGTGCCCTTATCACATTGCTTCAAGGCACGCCCCGCCCGCACAACTTCTCTCTTTGTTAGACACCATAGCCCCTTGGAGTGTTCCCGGGTGGACGGGATCGCGTTTTTCGGCTCATTGAAATTTTGTTGATGAAATGAATGAGAGGGGCTTCCAGCCACGTCGACCCGGGCATTCGATTCCGGGGCTGGCACGCTTAGGATGAAATCCGGAGAGAATATGCAAATGTTTACCGCACACCCGATCGGCTTTATCCATAGCCCTTACCGGGAAACGTCAGCCATTCCGAAAGGCATTGGCGCCAAACACGAGGCCGAAGGCGCGATCGAGCTGCTTCGCGACTACGAACCGGGTTTGATGGACATTGACGGATTCTCGCACTTGTATGTGATTTGGCAATTCGACCGCGCCGACGGGTTCGACCTGGTTGCCCATCCGCCGACCGACGAGAAACGGCCCCATGGAGTGTTTGCGACGCGCTCGCCGCGGCGGCCGAATCCGATCGGGCTCACGGTTGTGGAATTGCTCGGCCGCGACGGCTCATCGCTCCGCGTGCGCGGCGTGGACATGCTGGACGGAACGCCGGTGCTCGACATCAAGCCGTATCTGTCGAGCATTCCGGCGGAAAAAATCAAGCGGGGATGGCTGGCAGAGGCGGAGAAACACGGGGAGTAGCCAGTAGGGAATAGGGAGTAGAAAACTCTGCCAGGCGCAGCACAACAGAGTTAGGCCTAAGCGGGCCAGTCGTGCGTTTGGTCGTATAATCGACTCGATTTGCCAGACAAAATCATTGCCGGCGATGTCATCTCGTATATGGAGATGTGCTCAGCTGTCGGAGTGAACCTGCAGCGCGGAATGAATTTTCGGTTGCACGGCAGTTAGAGTGTCATCCTGATGAGCATCCGACCTGGGGCTCCATATGCAGACCAGGTTGAAGATGAGGGCAGGACCCTGATTCATGAGGGGCATGACTGCGCCAAGACCATCGATGTACCCAATCCAAAGAGAATCGACCAGCCGAGGTTAAATCCCGGTGGATCGCTGACGCAGAACGGTCTCTTCGCGGAGTCAGCGCAGCGCTTCAAGGAGAAGCAAGCGCCACCGGAAAGAGTCTGCGTCTATGAAAAGATAGGTCCGGCATCTGGGTCTTTAACGGCGTGTTCGATTTGATCGATTACTGGATGGAGAGTTCAGGAGAACGAAAGGTATTCAAGTTCAAGCTTCGACTCTCGGCCACGACCGATCATCCGAGCCCCTCTGCTGTTGCGATAAAGCTAGAGGACGATCGCCTTATACCGTCTTGGGTAAAGCTTGAGGTTTGGAAGCGCAATCAGGGAAGGTGTCGCAAATGCGGGTCAAATACCGGACTTCATTTTGATCACATCATTCCCAATTCAAAGGGCGGATCTTCGAAAGACCCTGCGAATATCCAAATCCTCTGTGGGCGCCACAACCTCGAGAAGCGCGACAACATAGAGTAGCGAATCAATCCACTTCGATTGTCCGAATTACGGGATGCCGATGATCTTGTGCGTCTGCAGGCTCAGCCGCCAGCGCGGATGCTCAAGGCAATAGTTGAGCGCGAGGGTTGTATTTTCGTCGCGATGGGGTCCATCCATCGGCTGCAGGAAGAAGTGACGGAACGGGAGACCCTCAAATTCAGTTGGGTCGGCGCCGGGTTGCGGATAGATCAGCTTCAGCTCGTCGCCACTGCGCTGCCTGAATTCCGCGCCGGCCTTGGGACTCACGCAGATCCAGTCGAGACCTTCGGGAGCCTCGATGGTTCCGTTGGTCTCGATGGCAATTTCAAATCCGCGCTTATGGAGAGCGACAATCAGGTCGGCGTCGAGCTGCAAAAGAGGCTCGCCACCGGTGCAGACGACGAATCGTTCGGGGACTCCTGCATCAGCAGGCCATTTTCGCTCGATGGCTGCTGCAAGCGCTTCAGCCACGGCAAAGTGCCCGCCGCCAATTCCGTTGGTATCGGCAAAATCAGTGTCACAGAATTTGCAGATTGCCGACGCGCGATCCTGCTCGCGTCCTGACCAGAGATTGCACCCGGCAAAGCGGCAGAAGACCGCCGGGCGGCCCGTTTGCGCGCCCTCGCCCTGCAGGGTGTAGTAGATCTCTTTGACGGCGTAGCTCATAAAAACAGCTTCTAGCTGCTAGCGTCTAGCTCCTAGCTCAAAGCGCAATCGGCTGAGGCGTCGGCCTGGGCACAAAAGCTCGCTGCCAGAGGCTAGGAGCTGAATTTCAACAGCGGATCATCGATCCCGTTTTCTTCGAAGCCCTTTTGACGAAGGAGGCACGAGTCGCACTGGCCGCACGGTACGCCGACAGGGGAGGGATCGTAGCAACTGCTGGTGAAGCCGTAATCGACGCCCAATCCGAGCCCCATGCGAATGATTTCCGCTTTTGAGAGAGCGATGAGCGGCGTGTGAATCTTCAGCGACTGGCGGCCCTCCACGCCAGCCTTGGTCGCCAGGTTGGCCATCTTCTCAAAGGCAACGATGAATTCAGGACGGCAGTCAGGATAGCCGGAATAGTCTAGCGCATTTACGCCGAGAAAAATATCGTTTGCGCCTGACACTTCAGCCCAGGCAAGGGCGAAGGCTAGGAAGATCGTATTTCGCGCGGGAACATAGGTAATTGGAATGCCGCGGGACATCTCCTCGGTTGCGCGGCCCTTGGGAACAGCGATGTCGGCGGTGAGGGCCGAGCCGCCGAAGGCGCGAAGATCGATGGCGGCGATGCGGTGCTCGGCCACGCCGATGGATGCGGCGACGCGCTTGGCGGCTTCAAGTTCCCACGCGTGGCGCTGGCCATACGAGAAAGAGAGCGCGTAAAGCTCGTAGCCCTCGGATTTGGCGACTGCGAGGACGGTGGCGGAGTCGAGACCGCCGCTGAGAAGTACCACCGCTTTTTTTACTGCAGTCGTCATCCGAAATTCTCTTTGTAACGGCGGCGATTCACTGCGTCTAGCTCCGCTAACTCAGCCAACTCCGCAAACCCCGCTATTACTTCATGTCCCCGCCACGGCCAATATCCATCGAAGGTGGAATCGGGTTGCGCTCGTCGATGTAGGAATTGATGCACTGGTCGAGAACGCCTTGGGCCTCGAGAATGAACTCGACTGCATCGCGCCCCGCGCCGTAGCCGCCGGAGTTGGGCGTGACGTAATGCGCCTCCGCTTTCACCTGCGGGCGTGCATTGGCCACCGCAATGGCAAGGCCCACTTCGCGCATGGCGGGCAGATCGATCACATCGTCGCCGACGTAGCAGATCTCGTCGAGCGCGGTGCCCTCCTTCTGCACGATCTCGCGGATGGCCTGCATCTTGAACGCGCAACCCTGGTAGATGAACTCGAGCTTGAGATCGCGGGCGCGCGTGGCCACGGTCTCGCTGATGCGCTTGGTAATGACGCCGCACTTGAGCCCACCGAGGCGCGCGAGCGAGATGGCGGTGCCGTCGTGCGCGCTGTAGCCCTTGGCCTCGACCATGGTCGTGGATTGGACGCCTAAGCCGATCGTTTCTTTGCTGCCAATCTCCTCCAAAAGGCTGCCGTCCGCAGGACGCCCCGGGACGAGCCAAATGGTGCCGTCAGTGAGAACACCATCGACATCAAAAAGGATGATTTTGATCTTACGGGCGCGGTCGATTACAGATTGGGGCGCGGTGAGGGCCATGGTTCGATTGTATCGAGCGGCTCCGCGGTGTTGTTGCTTCAATAGCGCAGCGCACATTTGCGCCTCCCAACGCATTGTCATTCTGAACGGAGTCCGCCGCGGCGGACAGAGTGAAGGATCCGCGGTTGCCTTTCGGAATTCAAAAGTCGGCGGCCTTCGCACTGTCGGCAGTCTGCTCGAAACTTGCTCGAATGCGCGATGACCCGGACGGCAAGGCACCTATAGCTTGTCCCTGGATGTAAGCAGTCCAATTTGGTTCGCCCCCGCGCCCTTTCCGATATCCACGACCCTTGCGATCGTTGCGAAAGAAAGGTGATCGTCCGCTTTGACAAACATCACTCTTTCAGCCCGAACCGAGAAAATGGAGCTGAGGCGGCTCCCCAGTTCTTCGATGCTCACACTCTCCTGATTGATCTTGTAGCTCACGAATCCATCGCGAGCGCTGATGATCTGCACCACGATGGGGTTCTCGGGTTTCACATTCGGGTTCATTGACCGCTGAGGCAACGCCGCTTCCAGGCCGTGAGGCATGACCGGAGCAATCACCATGAAGATGACCAGCAGCACCAGGAGAACGTCGATCATCGGAGTCACATTGATGTCGCCCCACAATTGACCTGAAGCGTGATCATTCTCGAACGCCATAGGACAATCCCTCCTCGCTTCCTCAGGTCCCGAAGAACCTTTGGAGATTTCACAGCGACTGAAATTGCGACTTCATTTGCTTTAGACACCACGGTGTGACGAATGGTTCCTGTACCGCCTGCGAGACAATGAGCACATGGACGACATCCCCGCTGGCGCGCGCCCTCAAAACCCTCCCGGTCTCGATCCCGAGGACTATTATTTCGAGGGTCCGCTGATGGTTTTTACTGCCGCATACCACCTGAAGCGTGGCTATTGCTGCGGGTCGGGGTGCCGGCACTGCCCGTATACGGAGAACTGCGCCGCGGACCAGAACGCACCGAAGTCCTCGTAACGGGAGCCAATTCCCTATGGCCGGAGGCGCGCCGAGCATGGTATAAATCCACCTCTGCGGCAATCGGGCCCCCCGGCTTCCTGAAAAATGGAGGCTTCCCCCGTGCCTGGCGACGCAGGAATTGAACCTTAGAGGAGGGACAGATGGGGATCATTGCATGGATTGTGGCCGGCCTGATCGCGGGCTGGCTCACTGGCAAAATCATGAAGGGCTCCGGCTATGGTTTTTTTGTGGACATCTTGCTGGGCATTGCCGGCGCTATTGTGGGCGGATTCATCGCGCGGCATCTCGGACTTGACCCGAGCGGAGGATTCATTTACAGCACCCTGATCGCGATAGGCGGTGCGATCATCCTGGTGGTGATTGTTCGATTGCTGAAGCGAGCTTGAGAGCAGCCCGCCCCTTTTGCAGCTCCATTGCGAACTGGGCGGGCGCCACCGATCTTACTCGGAACCGCCGGTTGAAGACGGCTGCACTGCCGCCGGCGTGGCGGCCGGCGCGGCAGCGGGCTGCGCAGCAGGCTCACGCACGAGCACTGCAAAGCGCGGAAAAGCGAAGCTGCCCCCGGCATCGTCGATGACGTTCAACTGGCACACATATTGCCCCGGCTTAAGGCCGCTGAGCGGCACATCGAGCTCAATGGAGACAGCATCGCGGCCTTCAACGTTGACCGATTTGGCCTGGACGATCGGCGTTTCGTAGACCTTAGTCGAGCCCTGAATCAATTCGAGGCTGCTGAGCAGGTCAACGCCGAGTTTACTTCCTTTGGGCTCATTTTCCGCGGCCTTCTCGCGCGACGGGTCATAGACCTCGTAGAGCAGGTACATGTGCTGGTCCTGGCGGAAGACGTGGCTGATGTTGGGCACGTACTCCTGGCCGTTGTGCACAAGCGGATCATCCTTTTTGCTCGGTTCGCGCTGCGAGGCAAGCACGACAGAGCTCATCTTGAGTGGAGACTTCTTGAGGTCGGGCAGCGTGACGTCGGCAATGAACGAGCCCATGCGCCCGGTTTCGTTTTCGCGCACCAGGAATTTG
>Ga0116225_1003150_pt1 | contig 10704 bp, 8 predicted proteins | sample Sb_taG_8_FD_88968 | JGI IMG/M metagenome (GOLD analysis project Ga0116225, IMG submission 88968) | Peat soil microbial communities from Weissenstadt, Germany - Sb_50d_c_BC metaG | ecosystem: Environmental > Terrestrial > Soil > Wetlands > Peat | place: Germany: Weissenstadt | collected 2010-09-21 | reverse complement strand
TTGGACGCCTGGCTCGAGCTGTGCCAAATCCAGGAAGTTGCGGCCATTGATAGGCAAATTCTCAATTTGATCGGCCGTCAATGTCCCCGACACTGCGGATTGCTCAGTGTTTACGACCAATGCTTCGCCCGTAACTTCCACCACGCTAGAGGCGGCGCCGAGTTCGAGTTTGATGTTCCCAGGACTGACGACTCCGATCTGGACCGTGTAGGTCGTCTCGACCATCTTGAAATTCGGTGACGCGACGCGAACCGTGTAGATCCCTGGCGTTAGGGAGCCTGAGCTGTACACACCGGCCGAGTCTGTGGTTGTGTTCAGAACTTGGCCCGTTGCCTTATTCGTGATGGTAACTTGGACATTCGCAACGATAGCGTCGGAGGGGTCAGTAACTGTCCCCTGAATGCTGCCAGTACCGACGGTTGCCTGCGACCAAGCTGGCTGGTAGCCCAAGAGAACCGCAGCCAAAAGCGTAATCACAACCAAGAGCTTTCGATTCATATCTCGCCTCCTAAAGGCTCGGCGCCCGGCAAGTCCTGTAGAATTCGAACCGCAAGAATCGCCCCGTTGAAGGACACACGCCTGGCCGGAACAATGGCACGTCTGTGTCCATTGAGTAGACGAGCTAAACTATTTATTGCTAACGGGATGGAATCGTCCGAATTGCAATATTTAGTGCCTGATACGATTTCGCGTATATGTAAATTGGAAGTTATCCTCTTGAGAGGAAGTGCGGTCTTAATGCTTAGCGCTCGGCCTCGAGTTTCCGCTGCGGTTTCGCCAGTAGACTAGAACCATACGGATGCGTATGCGAAATCGTCCGCGACCGAGAAATTGGATTGAGCGAGAAGATCTCACACGGTTGGACCGTACCAAACGGTCTTGCTCCGGCGGCTAACCTCTTCGACTGCCCGGCGCATCACAACTGACTCCAGCCTAGGATTCTGCCCAAACCGTGCGCTCAGTTCCGACACGCGGGGACGGCAGTTGGCGTTTCGTACTCCTGCTTTCTCGGAGCCTGCGCCAAGAAATCCAAATTCTCCCGAGGAGGAAAAATCTCTATGGTGCGTAGATTGTCTTTATTGGCTGGCGTGGTTCTCCTGGTGTCACCCTCCGCTCAGGCGCAAGGCCTCGATGACAAATTCGAGGTTTTCGGCGGCTACTCCTACCTTCGCGTGAACAATTCCCCTTCGGCCAACCTGAATGGTTGGGAGCTGTCGGGCAATTACAAATTCGCTGAGTGGCTCGGCGGCGTGGCTGATTTCGACGGCCATTACGGCTCTCCCGATGGATTCAGCTCGTCGTTGCACACATTTCTGTTTGGGCCGCAGGTCTCGTTCCCAGCGCGAGTTTCGCCGTTTGCGCACGTGCTGATCGGAGACGCGCACGTCAGCTCGGGTGGCGTCGGGAATAGCGCATTCGCAATGGCCATCGGCGGAGGCATCGATTCGAGGCTGGTCCACGGGATTTACTGGCGCATCATCGAGGGAGACTACCTTCCCACGCACTTTGCCGGCGGGACGCAAAACAATGGCCGCCTTTCGACCGGAATCGTGTTCCGGTTCTGAGAGATCAGCGGCGGAGTGCCAGGACAAGCACGCGTGTGCCGGGGCGTTCCCGCTCCGATCTCGAGAGGGAACGCCCGGGCCGCATGGCTAGTCGAGCACAAAATTCACGGAGATGAGCGTCTCAACCTCGACGAGCTGGCCGCTCAATCGTGTCGGCCGATAACGCCACTGACGAACGGCCTCGACTGCGGCCCGCGCCAGGATCGGGTTCCCGCTGACGACCTCGATCTGGCGAATGGCGCCGTCCGTCCCGATGATCGCTCGCAACTCCACCGTGCCGGAAAGACGCATCTGCTCGGCGATCGGTGGATAGTCGGGCTGTACTCGGTTTATCAGCAACGCCGCCATCACTCCCGTGCTCATCACTACAGGCCGGTTCGGACGCGCATGCGTTTCCGCTGGCTCGATGCGTGGCCGCTCTCCGCCGTCGTTTCCAAACGGGATTCCCGGGCCGGTGCCTGATTGTTCGGGCCACGTAGAGCTTTGGTCAATGTCGGGCGGAGCAGCATCCGGAACCTGGGAAACATGCGCGAGAATGGCTGCCGGTTGGAACACGAATGGGCGCAACGAGTCTCTGTGGGTGGCCGGATGCGGCGTGCTGCGTGGAGGCGCGGCATCGGGATGTGGCTCGCCGTGATAGGGAGGCAGCGGCGTGAGAACCAGCTGTGGTGAGAGCACCGCGGGCGTGATGAGTGGCCAAAGAACCATCGCCGTCAAAACGGCCACCTCCAAGAAAACCGAGATCACTAACGCCTTTCGTCGCAGCCAGCGCGCCCGTCCAATGGCTCCGGCGTCACTATCCACCATGCAGTGCGTGAGACTTCCGAGGTCGCTCATAGACACACCTCCTCCATTCAAGTGAACAGATTGGAAATCAATTCGCGGTTGCTCGACCCTGGTCTTGATTGGGCCGGCGCCGCGAGGGGCTTGACCTGGAGTTCGCGCGATCTCTTCCCTAGATAGACACCGCGCCGCGCCAGCGGTTCCCCGGCGTTCGGGGTCTAAAGGCTTTGTACCGCTAAAGCCGCCTGAGATAGCGGGTTACGAATTTAGTGCGAAGCATGCATCGATTCGGGCCGATCGCGCGTCTAACATCTCGGAATTGCCCCAATTGGGGTCATAAAGGTGGTCATCATGAGCCGTTCTTCAGTTGAAACTGTGGGAGTTCGCTATACGGGTTGGGCCGCGCTAAATCGCGACCCGCTCGAGGATCTCGTCGAGTACACGTGTCCGCACTGCGGGGTGAAGGGAGCCAAGGCTGCCCGGCGCCCGCGTTCGGAGTATCACTTCACTGACGGGTTCGTGCAGGACCTGCAAGGTGAGATGAGCACGTGCCGCGGATGCAAGCAGTCAATCCGGGTTTCGCCCGTGGTATTGCTCCACGACCAGGGCGAGGAGCGGCGCTTCAACGCCGTCTTCCTAGCCGATCTGGAAGTCTCCAAGAACTAAGCTGGCTTGGCCGTTTCTCCCGCCGCGCGGATTTTGTACTAGTCGTGTGCCCGCAGCCTGCTCCTTCTCGACTGCGATCGAAGCAAAACAAAAGGCGAGGGAGATTTCATTCCCTCGCCTTCGAGTGACCTACGCCTACTTTCAACGCGCGATTAGTGGAAACGCCCTCCGCGATCGCGACATTCCTCGCGCAGACGCGCCAGTTCGCGGCGCTCGTGATCCGCTTGCCTGCTGTTGAAACCGTGGCGCGCGATGGCTCGATCGAGTTCGTGCTGCTCGTGCGCGAACTGCCGGGCGCACCAATCTTCCGCACTCGCCGTTCCCGCGCCCACGAGAAGCAGGACCGAAGCCAGTAGACCCATTCCAACCGCTTTTATTGTAGTTATCATGGCCAACCTCCGGGGCAGCTCCAAAGCCTGCTGGGTGGCTTAGCCTACTTTGCCGCCTGCATAGGGGATGGTTGGGGTCGCGAGCAGGTTGCCCGTCCTTGCATCCGGCTGAAAACATAGGAGGATACAGAAGCTAATCGACATCCAGCGAGAGGTGGTGTTTCTCCATGTCCAGGCGGACTCGCTGGAAAGCGTCGTCCACGGTGTCTGCAAACTGGAGCAATTTGTAGTCGGATTCATTCATCGTGCCGGCATTAACCATGTGCCGCCAGTTCAAAACCTTGTCCCAATATTCTCGCCCGTAGATGAGAATCAAGTGGCGTGAGGACAATTTCCCGGTTTGCATTAGCGTGAGCATTTCCCACAGCTCATCCATCGTGCCAAAGCCGCCGGGAAAAACGATCAGCGCCTTGGCCATCTGCGCGAACCACAGCTTGCGCATGAAGAAATAATGGAAGCAAAAATTCAGCTCGGGGCTGATGTAGGGGTTCGGGCGCTGTTCGTGCGGAAGCTGGATGCTCAGGCCGATCGACGAGCCGCCCGCTTCGGCCGCGCCGCGGTTCGCCGCCTCCATGATTCCGGGGCCACCGCCCGAGCAGATCACGAAGCGCTTCGGCTGCGCGCCAAGCGTCATGGCCCAGGACGTGATGCGGCGCGACAACTCGCGCGCCTCTTCGTAGTAACGCGACATCCCGACGATGGATTTCGCCGCGGTTATTTTCGTCCGCCACGCGTGGGTGCGGCGGCCTTTCGCGGCGCGCTGCAATCTCTTGAGCTGCGCGATGGCGCGGTCGCGCGGCTGAATGCGCGCCGAACCGAACATCACGATCGTGTCGCCCACGCCCGCGCGGCGCAGACGGTTGATCGGATCGATATACTCCGCCAGGATGCGCAGCGGCCGCGCCGGCAGGCTCTCCATGAAGACGGGATCCTGATAGGCAAGGCTGGACATCGGCAAATGACCGAAACGCTTCATCACTCCCCCTCACGAAACATGCAGAAATCCATTCTAGCCCGGCGCGCGCGCCGCCGCGCCCCCACTTCGCGCGCCGATGTGCGATTGCATAACGCCCTGCGAATATGGCGATGATTGGATGGCGCGGCCGGCGAGCAGGGGCAGGTCAACGTGAAGTCGCGGCGTTGCGGGCCGAGGCGGAATCTTCGGCGAGCAGCTCCCGCGCGGTGAAGATCGAGCGGTAGTTGTACTTGGCGCGCAGCATTTCGGAGCCGCCCTCTTCGCGATCCACCAGGCTGACGACGGCGATGACTTCGCAGCCTTCGCGCTCGGCGGCGTCGATGGCTTCCTGCGTGGAGCCGCCGGTGGTGCACACGTCGTCGACGATCGCCACGCGCTTGCCTTGTGTTTCTTCAATTCCTTCGATTTGCTTCTTGCGGCCGTGGCCCTTCGCTTCCTTGCGGACCAGAAATCCTTGCAGAGGGCGCTTTTCGATCGCGCTCACCACGATCGCCGCGGACACCACGGGGTCAGCGCCCATACTGAGCCCGCCGATCGCGTCCGGTTTCACGCCCATTTCGTCGAGCAGCTCGAGAACGCAGTAGCCGGTGAGCCGCGCGCCTTCCGGGTCGAGCGTGGTCAGCCGGCAGTCGAGGTAGTAATGGCTCTTCTTGCCGGAAGCCAGGGTGAAGTCGCCGCGCTTGATCGATTTCGCGCGCAGCAGATTCGCGAGTTTTTCCCGATGACTCATCGCAATTCACCGTTCGGTGAGAGCATCACACGAAGAGAGATTCCTCGCTCCGCTCGGAATGACAGATCCATCGGAATCGTGTCGGAAATCATTTCTTTTCCGGTTCGGGCGCGCCGGTTTCCTCTTCGAGGATGGCGGCGGCAGCTGCGATGCGGTCGCCTTCATCGAGACGCAGGAGGCGGACGCCCTGCGTCGAGCGGCCGGCTTCGCGAATCTCGCCTGCGTGGACGCGGATCACCTTGCCGTGGCCGGTGATGATCATGACGTCGGAATCCTCGCGGACCTGTAGCGCGGCGACCACAGGGCCGTTGCGGTCGGTCGATTTCAGGTTGATGACACCTTTGCCCCCGCGCGAGGTGACGCGATATTCGGCGAGTGGCGTGCGCTTGCCGTAGCCCTTTTCGGCGACGGTGAGCATTAGCGAGGTGAGCGACTCGCGGATCTGATCGCTTTCGAGCTCGTCGAGATTCTGCGTCTCTTTCTTATATTCCTTCTGGATGATTCCGAAGTCCACTTGCGCGGCGTCCATCGAGACGACGTAATCGCCCTTGGCGAGGTCCATGCCGTTGACGCCGCCGGCCGCGCGGCCCATCGAGCGGACTTCCGTCTCGCGGAAGAGGATCGCCTGGCCGTCGCGGCTCGCGAGGAAGATCATCTGCTTGCCGTCGGTGAGTTTGGCGCCGATCAGCTCGTCGTCGGAATCGAGATTGATGGCGATGATGCCGGACGGGCGCGGGTTTGAAAATTCGGCGAGATCGGTCTTTTTCACCGTGCCGTTTTTCGTGGCGAGGAAGACATAGCGGCCGGCCTCCTCGAGATTGCGCGTGGGGACGATGGCCTTAAGGGTCTCGCCTTCCTGGAAACGCACGAGGTTGTTGATGGCTTTCCCGCGCGTGGCCGCGGCGGCTTCTGGAATTTCATACACCTTCAACCAATAGACGCGGCCCTTCGACGTAAACAACAGAATGTAGCTGTGCGCCGAGGCGACGAAGAAGTGCTCGACGAAATCGTCTTCGCGCGTTTTCGCGCCGATGCGGCCTTTGCCGCCGCGCGATTGGTGGCGGTAGGTCTCAACCGAAGTGCGCTTCACGTACCCCGCGTGGCTGACGGTGATCGCCATCTCTTCGTCCTTGATCAGGTCTTCGAGCTTGATCTCCTCGACGCGATCGACGATCTGCGTGCGGCGGGCGTCGCCGTAGGATTTCATAACTTCGCGCAGCTCGGCGACGATCACGGCTTTCAGCTTCTTGTCGCTCGCGAGGATTGACTGCAGCTCGGCGATGCGCTCGCGGATTTGCGCGAGTTCCTTGAGGATTTCATCCACCGAAAGCTGCGTAAGGCGGTGCAACTGCAATTCGAGGATGGCGTCGATTTGGATGTAGCTGAGGCCGAGGCCCTCGCCGGAGCTGGCGACCGTGATGCCGTATTTCTTGGCGTCGAGCTTGACGCCCTTGATCGCGGTTTCTTTCCCGCCGACGAGGACGCGGATCGACTTATTCTCGAAAAATTCGTGCAAGTTCTCGCGGGCGTTCGCGCGGCTGGATGACCCGCGGATGATCTTGATCACGTCGTCGATGTGGTCGAGCGCGATGCGGTAGCCGAGCAGGACATGCTCGCGCTCCTGGGCTTTGCGCAACTCGTACTGCGTGCGGCGCCGCACCACATCCACGCGGTGGTCGATGAACAGTTGCAACAGGGCAAGCAGGCCGATCTCGCGAGGCTGCCCGGCGACGATGGCGAGCAGGATCATGCCGAACGATTCCTGCATCTGCGTTTGCTTGAAAAGGTGGTTGAGCACAATCGACGGTTCTTCGTCGCGCTTGACCTCGATGACGATGCGCATGCCGTCGCGGTCGGATTCGTCGCGGATATCGGCGATGCCATCTATTTTCTTGTTCTGGATCAGCTCGGCAATGTGCTCGATCAGCCGGGCTTTGTTCACCTGATAGGGCAGCTCGGTGATGACGATGTCCTGGCGGTCCTTGCCGCGCTGCTCGATGGCAGCTTTTGCGCGCACTTGAAACGAACCGCGGCCGGTCCTGTAGGCCTGCTCGATTCCTTCGCGGCCGTAGATGTAGCCCGCCGTCGGAAAATCCGGGCCCGGAACGATTTTCATCACCTGCTTGAGCGTGGCTTCCGGATTTTCGATGAGCAGGATGCAGGCTTCCACGATTTCCGTCAGATTGTGCGGCGGAATGTTGGTGGCCATACCGACGGCGATTCCGCTCGCGCCATTGATGAGGAGATTCGGAACTCTGGCGGGGAGAACTCTAGGCTCCAGCCGGGTTTGGTCGAAGTTTTCGACGAAATCCACGGTCTCTTTTTCGATGTCCGCCAGCAATTCCTCGGCGATTTTGGAGAGGCGCGCCTCGGTGTAACGCATGGCCGCGGGCGGGTCGCCGTCGACAGAGCCGAAGTTTCCCTGGCCGTCGACAAGCGGATACCGCATGCTGAAATCCTGCGCGAGCCGGACCAGCGCCGGATAGATGACGGCCTCGCCGTGCGGATGATAATTGCCGGACGTATCGCCGCAGATTTTCGCGCACTTGCGGAAACCTCGATTCGAGGCCAGGCCGAGGTCATTCATCGCGATCAATATCCGGCGCTGGACGGGCTTGAGGCCGTCTCGCACGTCGGGAATCGCGCGCGCCAGGATTACGCTCATCGCGTAATCGAGGTACGACTTCTTCATTTCCGATTCGATATCAACCGGCAAAAGAATCGATTGGTTTTGCTCGTCTGCCATTAGACCCCTCAGAAGTCAGTCATCGGCACGGCTGATGCTGTGAAAAAAAACCGGTCCTATTCCTTTAAATATCGAGGTTGACGACGTCCAGTGCGTTTTCCTCGATGAATTTGCGGCGCTCTTCGACGTTTTCGCCCATCAGCGTCGAGAAAATATCCTCGGCGGCGACGGCGTCCTCGAGACGCACCTGCAGCAGCGTGCGCGTCTCGGCGTTCATCGTGGTGGCCCAGAGCTGCTCGGGATTCATTTCGCCGAGGCCCTTGAAACGCGTGATGGTGAATTCTTTTTTCGCGTCTTCGAGAACGTAGTTCAGGAGCTGCAGCGCCGTTTCTTTGGTGGCTTTGTCGCCGTTGTGCGTGATCGTGAACGGCGGCTTGTCGTTTTCCACTATTGCCTGATGCAGCGTGCGGAGGCGCTTGTACTCGGGCGAAGCCGCAAGCGCCCAATTGACGCGGCGCTCGCCGCCATTTTTCAGCACGAGCTCGTGGAGGCTGTGCTCCTCGTCGTATTCGAGCTTGGCTTCAAGGTCGAGCTTGGCCTTTTCAATGGCCTTGACCAATTCCTGCAGCTTCTTTTTGTCCGCGAAGTCGGTCTTCTTTTCGAGGTCGCTTTCGGCGAGCAGATCGATGAGCTTCGGCTCGCGGATCTTGCGCGCGAGCTTGGCCGAGACTTGGTCGTACTCCTGAATGTTCAGCAGGAATTGCGTCAAATCGCCGCCCTCGAGCGATTTGCCGGTCTTTCCCTTGACGACGTGCTCTTCGGTGGCGCGCTTCATCAGCTCACGGGAGAACTCGCGCTCGTCGCGGATGTAGCGCTCCATCTTGCCGCGCTTGACGCGATAGAGCGGCGGCTGGGCGATGTAGATGTGGCCCTTTTCGATCAGCGCGCCCATGTGGCGGAAGAAAAACGTAAGCAGCAGCGTGCGGATGTGGCTGCCGTCGACGTCCGCGTCGGTCATGAGAATGATTTTGTGGTAGCGGAGTTTCGTGGGGTCGAAATCATCCTTGCCGATACCGGTGCCGAGTGCTGTGATGATGGCGCGGATTTCCTCGTGGCCGAGCATCTTGTCGTAGCGCGCCTTTTCGACGTTGAGGATCTTGCCCTTGAGTGGAAGGATGGCCTGATAGCGGCGATCGCGCCCGCCTTTGGCCGAGCCGCCGGCGGATTCGCCCTCGACGATGAAGATCTCGCACCGCGCGGGATCGCGCTCCTGGCAATCGGCAAGCTTGCCCGGAAGGCCGCTCGAATCGAGCGCGGATTTGCGGCGCGTCAGCTCGCGGGCTTTGCGAGCGGCTTCGCGTGCGCGGGCCGCGTCAATGCATTTGCCGATGATCTTGCGCGCAATCGAGGAGTGCTTGTCGAAATATTCGCCGAGCTTTTCGTTGACCAGCGATTCGACGAGGCCCTTGATGTCGCTGTTCAGCTTGCCCTTGGTCTGGCCCTCGAATTGGGGTTGCGGCAGCTTCACGGAAACGACGGCGACGAGGCCCTCGCGCACGTCGTCACCGTTGATCGAGACTTCGTCCTTCTGCTCCTTGAGCATGCCGAAGGAGTTCGCGTAGTAGTTGATTGTGCGCGTGAGCGCGGATCGGAAGCCAGCGAGATGCGTGCCGCCGTCGACGGTATTGATCGTGTTCGCGAAAGCGAAGATGTTTTCCGCGTAGCTGTCGTTGTATTGAACGGCGATTTCCATGTCCACCTGGCCGCGCTTGCCCTCCATGTAGATGGGCGAATCGTGCAGCGTTCCCTTGCCGCGGTTCAGGTGCTTGACGAATTCGGCGATGCCGCCGGTGAAGCGAAATTCAGTTTTCTTATTCGAGCGCTCGTCCTCGAGCGTGATTTTCAGGCCCTTGTTCAGGAAGGCCAGCTCGCGCAGGCGCTGCGAAAGCGTGTCGAAGCTGTAGTTGATGGTCGTGAAGATCGACGGGTCGGCGTGAAAGGTGATCTTCGTGCCGGTTTTTTTTGTCTTGCCCGAGGCTTTCAGCTTCGAGGTGGGATCACCCTTTTCATAGGACTGTTCCCAGACTTCGCCATCGCGCCAGATTTCGAGGTCGAGCCAGTCGGAGAGAGCGTTGACGACCGAAACGCCCACGCCGTGGAGTCCGCCCGAGACCTTGTACGTGTCGCTATCGAATTTTCCGCCCGCGTGCAGCACGGTGAGGACGACTTCGGCGGCGGGCTTTTTTTCCGTGGCGTGCATGTCCACGGGAATGCCGCGGCCGTTGTCGATCACGGTGACGCTGTTGTCGTCGTGCACCTGGACGTTGATCTCGTCGCAGTAGCCGGCCATCGCTTCGTCAACCGAGTTATCGACCACTTCCCAGACGAGATGGTGCAGGCCGAGTTCGCCGGTCGAGCCGATGTACATCGCCGGGCGTTTGCGGACGGCTTCAAGCCCGCCGAGGACTTTGATCGAAGTCGCGTCGTACTTGTGCCCGGAGCCCTTGACGGCCGGAGCCTCTTTGTCAGCCATGGATCGTGCGTCTCCTCAGATGCGTGGCGCGGCTTCGCGCAGAAAACCCCGGGCCGCTACACCCTTCGTTTCTCAGGGCGAGCCCGAGCTGGATGCGATTCATTTCGGGAAGGCGGTCGCGCGGAATGTGCCCGACACTTGCCTTGCCCATTGGCCCCACGCTCGCGAATTTTTTTCGCTCGAGCTGGGACTCGAAGGGTTTTTCGAGAGCTCCATCCCGTCCTATTCCGAAAATTTCGGGCGGACGCGGCGAAGCTTTTTTCTCCCCGCGGAAGGGGATGTTCGTCGCTCGCACCGTGCCATTTTCAGCCGCCAGTTCTGGCGCTAGCGGGCTCGGCGCGGCGCAAGTTTGGTGCGAACAAAGTGCCGTTCAGGA
>Ga0116225_1003149_pt1 | contig 10705 bp, 12 predicted proteins | sample Sb_taG_8_FD_88968 | JGI IMG/M metagenome (GOLD analysis project Ga0116225, IMG submission 88968) | Peat soil microbial communities from Weissenstadt, Germany - Sb_50d_c_BC metaG | ecosystem: Environmental > Terrestrial > Soil > Wetlands > Peat | place: Germany: Weissenstadt | collected 2010-09-21 | reverse complement strand
GTGTACCCTCCCTCCGGCGAAGAGCCAAAGTGGAAATCCCGGTTACTTGCATGACCTTCTTTTGTCGCGTGCGTCCAATGGGTAGACGGCCAGAATCCCGATTCATCCGAAAGGGAGGCTGAGACGACATGTTGAGCAGACGTGATCTGTTGAGTATCATTCCCGCCGGTGCGGCGGCCTGCATGGGCTGTGCAAGTCTAGCCCTATGCGCACAGAAGTCCACGGATCAAACCGCCTCACCGGCCACTTCGACGGGCCCTAGTGCGAGCGCGGACATGACCTGGGAACAGGCCTTTAGCTTTCGCTACAAGGGATACATCCACCTGATGAAGAGACTCTCGTCGGTAATTGGCAACGACAAATTCCCAGCGCTGTTAAGCGAGGCGTCATCGAAGGCAGCCTCGGAAGCACCCATGAAGGTAAAGCCGGAACCCGGCCGGGATATGGAGAACTTCATCCGCTACTTTCTAAACGAGCTGATGCCGGCTCCAATTTACCGTTCCACTCTCAAATGGGATATCGTCGAAAAGAGCTCAACGGCCCTCGAATTCCATTTTTCGCAATGCCTCTGGGCCAGTACGTTTCTCGCCGAGGACGCTGGCGAGATCGGGTACGCGACTGTGTGCTATGGAGACTACGCATACACTAAGGCGATCAGCCCCAGCATCAAGTTGATCCGCACCAAGACGCTGATGCAGGGCGACGATTGCTGCAATCATCGTTTTGTGGAGGAGAGCTAAAGCAACTCAATCATGGATCAGCCAGTGTTCCGCCCCCAATCGTATCACTCACTTATTCACTATCGGTTTCACGCAATTCCCAGAATTACTCCTTGTAGACGGGTTTGCAACGCGCTTATCGGGCCGGAATCATTTCTCGATTCCACCCTGCTGGCCGACATATCAGTACTTATTTTTGCCAAAGCCCATAATCCGCAGAACTGAAGGCGGTTTCGGATTGATTGCGCCGAGAGTCCGTTGTCCGACATGGCGACTTTACGTTCAGGTGCATGGCCGCGCCATGTCCGAGACGCGCCTCCCAACCACCCCCGATGGAGTAATGGGTCTGAATGAGTGACTCGGCCTGATTGAATCAATATTCATCGGCGGGAGCGTTGGAGGGCTCAACCCTCCCTAGGAATACTGCTCAACCTCGGCGCGAAGTCGCTTTCGTTTACGACGCGCGTATTGCAGCAACGGGATCGACGCGCGTCGCGCGTCGCGCCGGAAAGTAGCATGCGAGAAGCGACATCGCCGCAAGCAATACCACAACCACGATGACCGTCAGAGGATCGTTGGCGCCCACCCCGTAGAGGAACGCGGCAATGAAATGCGTGAGGCTGAACGAGAACGCCAATCCTAAACTTAGCCCGATCGCTGTTAGCGAAAGCCCTTGCCACAGCACAAGCCTCAGAACGTCGCCGGGTGAAGCGCCGAGTGCGACGCGGATGCCAATCTCGTGCCTGCGAAGTGCCGTGCGGTACGCCACTACGCCATAGATGCCGGTCGTCGCGAGGATCAGCGCGATCGCCGCCAGGATGCCCGCAAACGTGCTCTGCATGACCGCAAAGATCGTCGCCATCTGTGTGGTCTCGCGCATGGAGCGCACGTCGAACACCGGCAGCCGCCCATCAATCTCGTGAATCGCGTTCTCCACCGCCGGAGCTATGTCGTTCGGATTGCCTTGCGTCCTCACCTGCACAATGGTCTCGAAACCTCGCTGGAAGTAGCTCAGGTAGACCATCGGGGCGGGGCGTTCGTTCATAAACTGGTGCTTCGTGTTCTTCACCACGCCAATGACCGCGAAAACGCTGTTCTCTATATGGAGCCTCCTCCCCACCGGGTCCTGCTCGGGCCAAAACCGTTTCGCGGCCGTCTGGTCCACGATCGCTACCAGCGGCGCCGTTCTGTTGTCATACTGTGCGAAGTCGCGCCCCTCAAGAATCGGCACGCCCATCGTCTCGAAGTATCGGGACGTCACGTCGGTATGTTGCACCTCGAGCGATTCATGCGGACGCGGCGCATAGCCTTCCGGATAGGCGTCTTCCGTCTTGCGGGTGAAGTTCATCGGCACCCAATCGGTGAGCGACGCAACCGTTACGGTCGGTAATGCCGACACGCGATCGAGAATCTTGTGGCAGATCGCATCCGCCTCGTCGTTGGAGTAGCCGGCGGTGGCCAGTCCCACAGACGCCGTCAATACATGATCCTGCTTGAACCCGGGATCGCCCGCAGAGAGATTGCGCAGCGTCTGCAGAAACAGCCCGGAAATCACCAGCAGCGCCAGCGAAAGCGCGATCTGCGCCACCACCAGTCCGCTGAGCAGCCGCCGGTTGTGCGAGCCGCCTGAGATGCTGGCCGCCTCATCCTTGAGCGCCTCGGCCGCGGGCACATGTGACGACCGCCATGCTGGAAACGCGCCGGACAGCACGCTGGCCAGAGCGGCCAGCGCCACGATCCCGATCACCACGTTTTGATCCACGGTTCCGTTCAGCACAATGGGGTTCGAGTTTGCAGGAAAGAATCGAGTGAATGTCTTCGCCGTCAACGACGTCAGCAACAGAGCCACCGCTCCCGCACCGGCTGAGAGAATCACGCCCTCCAGCACCATCTGCCGCACCAGTTGCATGCGTTGCGCTCCCAGCGACTGCCGGATCGCAATCTCCCGCCGCCGCGAGACGAACCGCACCAGCGTGAGCGTAGCCACGTTTGCGCAAGTCAGCAGCAGCACTACTCCGGCAATAGCCAGCAGGATGGGCAACGTGGCTGCCATGTAGCCATTCGCGCCAAACGGCGATCGCCACATCGGGTCCAGCGTGATGGTGTTCGTTCCCAGGTGATCATTCGGATAGGCCGCCACGATCCGCCGCATGATCGTCTCGAGATCCTGCGTCGCCTGCTCGCGGCTCATTCCAGGCCGCAGCCTTCCCAACACAATTAGAAAGTCGATGCTGCGATGCGTGAGCCCATACTCGTTCGCCCCAAGCGGATTCAGCGTCAGCCATGCATCGTCCCGAAGCCCCGGCGCCGCCCCGATAAACCCCTCCGGCGCTACGCCGATCACCGTCACAGGATGCCGGGCAATCTCGATCGTCTTGCCCACAATCTGCGGGTCTCCCGCATAGCGCGTCTTCCATGTCGAGTACCCGAGCACGATGTACGGCACGGCGTCCGGCCGCGTTTCCTCCTCGGGCAAAAAGAACCGCCCCAGCAGAGGCCTCACTCCCAGCACGTCGAAGTAGTTTGCCGACACATTCCCGATGTAGATCCGCTCCGGCGCGGCCCCGGCGCTCGTCAATGCGCTCCACTCAGAGTGATAGGCAAGAAGCCCGGTGAGGCTCTGATTCTGATCTCTCAGATCGCGATAGTCGAGATAAGAGAGGGGCGGCGTCGGCGAGGTGTTCCACTCGCCGCGCATCACGCTCACCAGTTGGCCCGTGTCCCGCGCGCCCGGCAAGGGATGTAGCATGGTGCCGTCAATCCAGCTGAAAACCGTGCTGTTGGCGCAGATGGCAACAGCCAGCATCACCGTCGCCGTAATCGTGAATCCGAGATTCCTGCGCAGTTGCCTCACGGCAAAGCGTGTATCCCGAAGCAGTCCTGCCATAGCCGCCTCCCAGGGACATTGTTCTTAAAGTACAAGAGCACTACGTGGTACGCCAGCATGCAGTGTGCCAAAGAAAGTCAAAGCCTAAGATAATGCTCATCAGTGATATAGCTTGCGCCAGAGCTTCCATGTCCGGCTTGCCAGTGATCACTCTTCCTCCTGCATGTCCATTCTCGAACACCCGCGAGATTCATCTACTCGCTTGCTATCAGGCTGCTTACCGGACGCGCCGTCAGCTCATGCATAATCTCCGATTCACTCACCCGACGCAAATCCGCACACAAGTCGCTAAGGCATTCTTAATGCTTGGGTCCAGCAAGTTGCCGTAGAACGGCCTATCCTCCAAAATAACTCCCGGCGACCCGGAAGTCTCAACAGCTGAGTTGCTTGCGTTGTGTTGGGAAGAATAGGTCCTGGTAAACGCCCAAGCGTCCAGGATTTTGTCTCCAGCCAGGCCGACTTATCAATACTAGTCGCTTGAAAAAATCGGGTGCCGCTTTCTAAAAAACAGACCGCCTCGTGGCGGTCTGTCGAGGAAAAGAGAGGTTCGCGACCTTCACTACGCTGCCTTGTTCTTTTGCACCGCCGCCGCGGCTTTTCGGATCACTTCGATGACTACATCCGGCTTCGAGAGCATGGGAACGTGGCTGCTCTCCACTTCAACCACAGTCGCTCCCATACGCTTCGAGACCCACCGCTGGAGATCGGGATGGACGGTGTGGTCTTGCGTGGTCAAAATGTACCAGCTCGGCTTCAACTTCCACGGGGTTCTGTCGATCTTTTGTTGCTGGAACAGATCGGCGACGGGCGCATAATGGGTTGCCCAAACAAGCTTCTGCTCTTCTTCCGAAAGGTCCCCCGCGAAAAACTCAGTACCGTTCGGAAGCATCCAGGCGCGCCCGTCTGCGACTTCGACACGAGAGAAGATATCCGAAGGATACTTGTCAAGTTGCTGCTGTACGGTCTCGCCAACATCCGGGGCAACCGCTCCAATGTAGACAAGGCCGGCTACGCGATCATCGACGCCTGCGGCCGTAATGGTAGCGCCACCGTAGGAATGGCCCACAAGGATGACGGGACTGCCGACGCGGTAGAGCGTGCGCTTCACGGTAGCCACGTCCTCTTCGAACGAGTCCAGGCCATATTGAACTGCGATTACCTCATGCCCATCCGCCTGCAATGCGGGGATCACCTTGTTAAAGCACGAGCCATCGGCCCAAATGCCGTGGCAGAACACGATGGTTGGTTTGCGTTGCAAAGACATAGAAAATCTCCTGAGTTTAGTTGGGATAACAATTGGTGTTTGCCCCACTCCGTATACGATGTGTTCATCTCGTGCTGGTTAACAAATACTTTGTGTGCTAGAGATATGCCTTGAAAGCATGGGTGGGTGTGTCGATATATTCCCGGATGTTCGTCAGTTTGCCATTTCGAACGGTAATGGCGAAGACCCAATGGTCCTCGAACGTCTTATTCGTGGCTTTGATTCTCCCCGTAGCGAAGCCGACGACCACAACCCGGTCTCCCTGCGCTATGAACTCGGGGGGCTCTGGGTACGAAGTTTCCACCGTTTCGTTGGCCTTCTGCAGCACATCCGCCAATCCCGCGTGCCCGCGGTGCGTGCCGGCAAGCGGCCAGTTTCTCGCCCGGAATGATCCACTCAACAACTTCGGCAGTCAACGCCAGCAAACCGGTGAACGATACCATTGGACCTGAACCCGGCGTCTCATGAGTCTGAGGTCATCACTACCGTAGGGCCGACTTCTCGTTACCCATCGCATGTCCCGATCTGGATTAATTCCGATTTGCCGACGGCTCAGTGCTCTTTTGTTGGCGCTGCTAATTTGATTCCGCCCATTAGTACATTTAATACATCCTCGCTCGCCGCCGGGCCGGCACAATCGCAAGAATCAGCTAGACCGTTGATGCATCTGTAACAAGCGATCAAGGCTCCACAGCCCTCCACCCGCGTGCGAAAATGCCAGTCTCCTAAGTGCCGGCAAAGCCTTGCAGAGTTCTCTCTCACTGTTTCAAGTAACGAAGCGCAACACATCCTGATTTAAAAGGCTTTGACTCAATCAGTTTCAATTGCAATTTCTGGGGCAGATTAACGCCTTCCATCAGTCGCCTGCCTGCTCCTGCAATGACTGGCGATATGCAAAAGCGATATTCATCCACCAAGCCAAGCTCGATCAGTTGCGAAGGAATATCTACACCGCCAACGATAATATTTTTGCCCGGATTCTGCTTTAATTCGAGTATTTCGTCGCGAAGATTTGTGTGGACAACCCTCGCATTTTTATCGCCTTTCTTAGCTTCAGCGCTGTCTAACGATCGGGAAACAACAACTTTGTTGGCAGAGCAGAATGCCTGAGCAAAATCGCGGTCTGCTTTGCTTGCAGACTGGTCTTTTGCGACATCAGGCCAGTAAGGAACCATCAGTTGATAAGTCTTGCGCCCATAGACGAACAGGTCGGCATCTCGCAGTAGCTGCGTATAGTATTCAAGTATTTCGTCGTTGGCAACTTGCTTGGTGTGGTCACAGCAGCCATCCAGGGTTAGGTTGATTGCGTAGATTACATTTCTCATTGACTTGTCCTGACCTTTCTCTCGCGCCGGCGCTCATGAGTGTTTGTCTTACGATCCTCAAAAAGTATGGCGACCAGCGGTTCCTAGGAGCCGCACTTCGATCAGCGACACGGGGCATACCGCAGAAGGACCGCGCCTTGCCTCGCTGAACATCGCGACTCAAAGCGCGGAATACACCACCTGCGCAAAAACATCGCCGTTGAAAAACCCCTTGCCCCAAGTGGCGTCCAGGTCCGCAAACGGTTTGCTCATCGCTATTTCGCCGGCCGATTTGCCGGCGGTCTTTAGTTTCTGCACACGATCGCGCGCCACAACCAGCATGTCCCGAAACTTGGTCAGATCAGCTTCGTTGCCCAGCGGGCCATGCCCCGGAACGATCTTAGTGTTGTTGTCGACCAAGGTGAGAATTTTATCGGCGGCGAGAATCATTCCGTTGATTGTTCCGCCGGTGGTGGCGTCGATGACCGGGTAGAAGCCGTTAAAAAAAGTATCGCCCATGTGAATCACGTTAGCCTTCTGGAAATGAACGTAGATGTCCGTGTCGGTGTGCGCGGGCTGGAAATATTGCAGCATTACGATTTCACCGTTGGCGTGCAGTTCTTTGCTGCTGCTAAAGGTCTGCTGCGGCAAAGCATCCGCGGGGGATGCCGGAAAGTGCAAGCCCATAAGCGCGCTGTCGTGTGGCTCTGCCATGCGGGTCTTGGTGTTGTCGTGGGCCAGCACTGTGGCACCCGCGGCGTGCAGATTGGCGTTATTGTCGGTGTGGTCGACATGCCAATGCGTGTCGATCACCGTTTTCACTGGTGCATTGCCGAGCCCATCGAGATTGTCTTTCAACTTCGGCCAAGCCGGCAGAAGAAACGTGTCGACTACGATTTTGCCGTCGGGCCCGTTCAGCACCACAATGTTTCCCCCAGGGCCTGAAAGTAAAGTGAGATTTTCCGCGAGCGGTTGCGAGTGGATAGGTACGGTGCCCATCTGCGCGCGCATTGCCCCGAGAGAGTCGGTTGGAGGCGTCGCCGCCTGCTGACAAAGAGCAGGAACGCCGACGTTTAATAGACTTGCAGGAAACAGTTGGGCCAGAATGGCGCTTCCCGCGAAACCGGCGCAATTTCGCAACATTCCCCGCCGCGTGTTTTGCTTCTGCAAGAAGCTCGGGATCATTTTCACTCCGCCTTCCGAATGTGGATTCGGTTGAGTTGTCTTTCGTTATTCTGCCGTGTACTCTAGCTGAGTTTTTCTTTGTTCCGCTAACGGGAAAGTGGCTATATATGTCGGAAAAGGGTCAAGTTAGTAAGTTCATGTTCTCGGTGCAGAATATGGAAGAACTTGGGCGTCTCTACGAGAGCGATACGCCTGTGCTGGCATATGCCTTCAAGAGGCGAATGGTCGAGGGCTGGACGCCAGAGCACAGCCACCACCGCGGGCAACTCGTCGCACTGACTCAGGGGCTGATCATCGTGGAAGTAGCAAGCGAACGATGGATGTATCCATCCCAGCGTTGCGCATGGATTCCGCCGAATTGCAGGCATGCGGCTCGTTCTGTCGGAGGTGCTACTGGCGCCATGGTTGACCTGTCACCGGAGATCTGCCGCGGACTACCCAAGACGCCCTGCATGTTCAACTCCTCGGAACTACTGTTTGCCATAGTTCATCGCATGGTCGGTTGGGACCTGAGCCAACCGCTCGACGCGTCGAAAAAGCACTTAATCGCAACGCTTCGTGATGAGATTCGACGGCCTGACCAGCAGCCCCTGCGTTTGACCATACCAAGAGAAGAAAGACTGGCCAGAGTTGCTGATACTCTGATGGATGATATTGGGGATGACCGCACGCTGGACGACTGGGCGCGGGTTGCCGGAATGTCCCGCCGTACTTTCATGCGTGCGTTTTCGGCTGAGGCAGGCATGTCATTTGGCCGTTGGCGACAGCAGGCGCGGTTGTTCGCTGCTCTTGAGATGCTGGCACAAAGCAAATCTGTCACGGAGGTCGCTATCGCAGTCGGTTACGACAGTGTAAGTGCCTTCATTGAAATGTTTCGGACCATGCTGGGAACCACACCACAGACGTACTTTCGAGGCAGGCGTCCGTAGCCACTCGGAAAAGCAATCGGCGCAACGGCGCGCCTTCCTTGATGCTGTCGCGATACCGCAGGCACGAAGCAACGTCTCCTGCACCGCGTCCTCGGCGTCCGGCAAGTAGCCGAGTATGCGGTAACAGTGGACAAGCAGTTCGCGGCGATGACGCTCGACATTGCTACCGGACTCGTCTAAGCACGCTGCTCATCGCTGGACGGCCACGGCAGCTTATTTCATCGGAATGCAAATACGCACGCGCCGAGAGGCCACGCGTAGTGATAGACGCAATCCGCGCAAGCAATGATGTCAACCTGCCAGGGCTCGCCACGCCTGAGACGCTAACTCGTCATGTCAATTTGAATTGCTTCTCCGAAGCTGTGTCGTGGGATGGCGAAGAGGGGTTGGCGGATGCCGATTCCTGGCGGATCACGGGCAACCCGCAAGTTATCGTTCGTCGGTCGGATTAGTATCGATAAACGCGCCTGTGATTACCGAACTGTCGGATAAGGATCCGGCAATCATCACCGCGGGGTTTGCAAATGAGGTTGACGCGGTGAGCCAGTAGGCGGCGGTGATGTAGCCGGCAACAGCGAATGGCCTCGCACCTGAACATTGTAGTGGTCCGTCACGTCAGTTAGTGCGCGGCTTCAGGGCGCGCACAAGAGCACTCATGATCTTGCCATTCACTTGCGGCGCGACTGCGTCAATGTCCAAGGTTCTGGCTTACTTGAAATTCGCGGGCGTCATCCACGTTGTAAACGCGGGTTGGTTCAAGGTCTATCTGCTGAAATCCTGCATCGGCGAGCCTGGTGCGGCCCACCGTTCTGCTGAAGCGCTTTGCCACCGTGGATGAAATCGCAGCCATGGCGACGTACCCGGCGCAGCCGATAATAACGCCGACGACGTCTACGCCTATCTCGGTGGCCCCGACGATTTACACTCTGCAGCCTGGAGGAGTTTGAAACCTGGGGAAACCTATGAAACCGTTCCTGTCGCGGTTGGATGTGTGCAGGGTGGGTTTGCGGAAGCGGTCGGGGCGTTGACCGGGTATCGGCGTTTCGCCTGCGAGAGACTGAGCGAGAACAATTCGCGATGAATTGCCTCTGGGGTGACCCGACAGAGGAGAAGGAATTGCCTCTCATTACCGCCGCGGCAAAGGCCTGTTCGTGAGGGCGGGAAGCATTGTGCCGCTCGGGTCGGATGTGGATAGCACGCAGGAGACACAGAGACTTGGGTCGGTGCGCGTGTATCCGGGAGCAAACGGCGGCTTTACTCTTTTTGAGGATGACGGAAAGACCTACGCCTACGAGAAGGGTGGCGGCTCAATCACAACTTTGACGTGGGACGAGGCCGCACATCGACTGACGCACGACGGCGGCGCTGCGTCGAGTGAACTCGACAAAGCAACGGTGGTCGTGATCGGCAAGTAGGGGGAACCGCTTAACGATTCTCTGTGCGACCGACATTCACGGAGAAGATACGAATGCGTTCGGAAACCTTATGCGCAATACTCTTTCTTATAGTTGCGTTCGTTGCGTCTGCGTTCGCCGAACAGAAGGACTCATGCACGTCTCTGAGGGACGTTAAGGTTCCAGGCGTCGAGATCACCAAGGCCGCTCATGTCGAAGCTGCGCACCGAGCCGATTCCCTGGAACCAGAGTCGCAGCGACCCTCTTCCGGCGTATTGCCGAGCCGAGGGAGTTCTCCATCGGCGAACTGTGCCTATCCGCAACAGTCCGACGAGAACACGACAAGCATGTTCCTCAGGAATTGTGAACGCACGCTACCTCGCTTTCTTACTCCACCAGCTCTGCGTCGTATGGCTTCAGACGAAGGGTGCCTGAGTACGATCTGCCGCTGATGACGCCGCGTCTGCTTCCGCCGATCGTGATGGTTTTCTCGTCCGCGGTCGTATTCACATAGAGCGTTTTACCTTCAACCACGCGGGCGTAAACGCCTGAAGGAGTCTCCGGTCCCCTCTCGATGCGGAGGTCTGCGTAAAGGCTGCGTACGAGCGGCGCAAGTATCGGCATCTGCGCGGGAACGGCGACGTAGATGGCGCGTCCTTTGCCGAAATTGTTGATTGTGATAGCGGGTGACTTTTCCGGGGTATTCGCAAACATCGCCATTGTCTTCGCCGTGTGGGACTCAAGCACTTCATAGAAGCCAATGGCGGCTTTTTCGATTTTGCCGTTCAAACTGATCTCTGGCGGAGAGGCCGGCCGGTAGAACTCCGACGTGCGAATCCCGAACACATCGTTCAATCGTCCTGGAAGCGGTGTATCAAACCACTGACTGTTTTCATCCACTTTGGCAGACAACGCGGTCATGATCACTGTGCCGCCGTTGTTCACGTAACCGCGAATCGCCTCGGCGCTTGCCGCGTCCATCACGTAGTCTGCTGGCACAACTACGAGTTTGTAGTCTAGGGT
>Ga0116225_1003142_pt1 | contig 10730 bp, 15 predicted proteins | sample Sb_taG_8_FD_88968 | JGI IMG/M metagenome (GOLD analysis project Ga0116225, IMG submission 88968) | Peat soil microbial communities from Weissenstadt, Germany - Sb_50d_c_BC metaG | ecosystem: Environmental > Terrestrial > Soil > Wetlands > Peat | place: Germany: Weissenstadt | collected 2010-09-21 | reverse complement strand
TAGCATGGCCAGGCTAGGATATTGCGCTTTCAACTAACTTGAGGAAGGTCGCAGTCATGACCACTCCAGCGGAACGGACCTTGGCGGGGCTGGGCGAGCGGCTGGCGGGCGGCTCGATGGCCGGAACGTGGACACTCGATCCGGCGCGGTCGTCGGCGTCACTGCGCAGCAAGAGCGTGTGGGGGCTCGTCCCGGTCAAGGGAGTCTTCCGCGATCTGGAAGGCGGGGGAACGATCTCGCCGGGCGGTGAGGTGACCGGCCAGCTATCGCTTGCGACGTCCTCGCTAGACACCAAGATCGCCAAGCGCGACGCTCACCTTCGCTCCGACGACTTCTTCTCCAGCGAGAAATATCCGGTGATCACCTTCGCCGTCGACACGATCGAGCCGGCCGGAGCCGGACTCACCATGTCAGGCACGCTCACCGTCCGCGACCAGAGCCGGCCGGTCTCGTTCCCGGTGACCGCCGCCATGGCAGGTGATGACGAGATCTCGCTCGACGCCACGGTCCCGGTCAACCGAAAGGACTTCGGGCTCACCTTCAACCAGATGAACATGATGTCGGTGCACAACACGGTCACAGTCCATGCGGTGTTCGTCAGAAGCAGCCAGCGATAGGTGTCCTTGGTGCTCGCTGACGGCCAGATCGAGGCGACCGGGGTCCTCACCTCAACCGCGAGGGGCCCATGCACGTTCACGCTGGCTATCGTCGGAGGCACCGGCAGGTACGCGGCAGCCACCGGCTATGCCGTGGTTTGTTCCGGCGGACTCAGGACCAGCGGGGCCACGATCTCGATGCCTTCGACCGACAGCGGGAAGGCGTGGGCGTGCCACCCGGTCTCGCCGTGGGAAGCGGCTAGCTGCCGCATGTGACTGCAACTGAGCGCGCCGCGATCCGGCCAGGCCGGCTACGGTCGCTGCTGCAAACCGGCCGAACGACCGGTCAGCCAGGCTGATCTGCGGTCCCGCAGCGACCTGCGGGCGACGCGTGGGCGCGTCATTTCGCGGCCCTAACGGCCCGTGACCTGCGTAAGTGTATCGGGAGGGGGTTGCCTTCGATGAGGATGGGGCGGTTCGCATGACGGGACGTTCGGTCCACACCCTCTGACCTGGGCTTTCTTTGCTCCTGACGCGCAGTCCGGCTCGCTGGTATGGGCGGAGGTTGGCCAGAGTATGGGGGTACCCGCGCCGACGCGGTAGCAGGCTGGATCGCCGCGTAGCTGGGCAATCCGGCCCGCTGCTGCTTCGAGGTCGGCTTGCCGTGCTGCACGATCTCCGGTCCCGTGCGGTGATGCGGGCTGGATAGCTGCCGCCCGGGATGGGCGACGCCGAGGCCGCCGGCGAGGAAGGCGTGCGCGCGCCGGGCCAGGGAGCGCCAGGCTGGGCGACGTCGGTGCTAGGTGCCTGGGACGAGGCAGCCTGCAGCGATGATCAGGGATGCCATGTCTTCAGCGGCCTGGCTGGCGACATCGGGGAGCACGCCCGCCAGGCCACCGGCCATACCCCGGCCATCGGCCGGTATCCACGAGGCTGGCTCGCAGCGCCTCCCGAAGATGCCTCGCTCGTCGGCCGTTACCGGGCGCTGGCGCGACCGCCGCCGCTTGCGGGCCATGCCCGCAGGGCGGCTCGGGCGAAGGTGACGCCGGCTTAGTCGGCTCATCCGAGTCGTAGCAGCCGGGCCGGGCAGGCGCGAACGCGCCGATCCGCTGCAGCACGGCCTTCGTGTCCCAGGCAGCACGGGCGGCGGCGCCGCCGGTCAGCGGCCGGCCGTCGGCGAGCATCCAGGCGCTGGCGGTGAGGAACCTGGCGATTGTGACGCTCAGGTCGTCCGTCGCGTCGGCGGCCACCAGTATCAGGAGCAGCAGGCCGGCCTGCTGCTCGCACCGGTCTCTGGAACCAGTCGGCATCCGCTCGGCCAGGTGCCACCACAGCGCGACCGGATCGGCGCGGACGGCGCGTCCGCAGGCCGTGAGCAGCAGCATGCCGGAGTGCTTGCGCAGCAGCCCGAACCGCTGCGCCGTCTCGCGCAGGACCAGGACCGGCACGGTCTGGTGCTCCCTGTTGCCCGTGCCGATCCACTCGTCAGCGAGGCCGAGCTCCGCTGACGCGGCCGCGACGTGGACCGGCGGCAGGTAGCCGGCCTGGGTCAGCCGGATGCCGTCGGATCCGACGCGGTCAAGAAGCCAGGAATACGGCCGGACCATCCGCTCCGCGGTAGCCGCATCGACGAGCACCGGCTGGTCCAGGCCAGCGGCGTCGATCAGGCTGAGCAGCAGCCGGCGCTCGGACGCCGTCCGCATGTCCGAGACCAGCTCCCCGAGCGGCCCGGGCAGGCCGGACGAGGCAGGAGCAGCATCGGTGCCGACGGCATCCCAGGCCAGCAGTGCGCCATTGATCGCGTCAAGGCTGAAGGCGGTGCGTGCCATCGACGAGATGCCGACATCGCCGTACATGGCGGCCAGGTCCAGCACCGCGTCTGCATGGTCGGGATTGCCGGGGTCGGCCGCCACTTCGATCAGCTCGTGAGCGTGCACGCCACCGCAGTCTTCGGCCGGGCCCGGCCGCCGGCCGGCGGTACAGGCCGCACGGCGCGAGGTCGCGGTCCGCGGCAGGACGGCCTCGAGCGCGATCACGTGCTGCCAGTCGTCGCCGTAGTCATAGGTGTAGTACAGCTTGTCCGCCGGATCGGTCAGCACCTCATCCAGGCGCACCTCACCCTCAGGGACACCGGTCTCGCCCTCTGCCACGTCGAACGGGCACAGGTAACGCTCGGTCTGCGCACCGTAGAAACCCGGCCCTGACCCGAATCCGTGCAGATGACTGTCGGTCCAGCCGAACGCGATCTGGATGACGTCGTGGACCTGGTCGAGGAACAGATCCGAGGCCAGCTCAATACGGCGCCACAATGGCGGCTTCGTGCCCTGGAGATCGACCCGGACCCGGTAGGTGACCACCTCGGACCGGCGCGGCCCGCGCCGCGAGGGCGGGGCCGGATGGCCGGGCATCCCGCCGGCCAGCGACCTGGCAGCCAGCAGGTCGTGCAGCAAGCCCTGCAGCTCGGCCGGACTCCGGCCAGCCATCGCCTCAGCTATCAGCGCACCGACATCCACCCGACCGGGCCGATCGCCCGCCGACACCTGACCTGCGGCCGCATCCCGCTCGCGCGTCACACCGCCACATTAGCGGCAAGCAATCGTGAGGTACGCCCATTGCTCCGAGTACCGCCGGACAGATAACCCAGCGGTCCACAAGAGCATCACAGCTCCCGCGCCGGGCAGCCGTCCGCAGGCCGACGTCCGGTCAGAGCCAGCACGCCTGGTCCGGCAATGGCCGGCTTTCAGCCATGTGTCGTCCCTGTCCGTTCTGCTGCGGACCCGAGGGGAGGACAGACCTGCGACCAGATGCCGATGCGGGCCGTCAGGGAATGGCTCGCAGCAATGCGCGGGCGTCCTTGAGCAGCAGCACCATGTGCAGCGGATCAGTCGGGCACGGCTGGAAGTCATACCGTGCATAGAAATCCGCGGCCGTCTGATCCAGGGCATGAGCCAGCAGCGCCCGCACGCCGACATGGTCAGCGACCTGAAGCGTCCGAAGAACAGCGTCGCGCAGCAGACGCCACCCCAGCCCGCGGCCTTGCACAGACCGGTCAACGGCCAGGCGCGCCAGCAGCAGGACCGGAACCGGCTCCGGCATGGCCTTCGCCGCCCGCGCCGGCGCGCTGGCCCGCGACACCGCCCCTGGGCTTGCTGCGCCGGGCCTGCGATCTGGAAGACGCGGCGGCCGGTCCCGGACTGGTTATCCTCGGCGCTGACGGCGGTTTGGCCGGGATGAATGATGCCGCGGGCCGGTGGCTGGAAGATCTCGGCGGCCGCGCGGACGGGTCGGATCTTCCGATCGAGATCGCGGCGCTGGCAATAAGGCTCCGTCATCTGCCCGCCGCCGAGCCGGCGATGCCGCGCCTGCGGGTGCGGACCAGAAGCGGCCGGTGGGCCGTTCTTCACGCCTCCTGGATGAATACCCCGGCCAGCAAGGCAATCACGGTGATCCTGGAAGAGGCCGCCCCAGCGCAGGTCGCGCCGCTGATCATGGTTGCTTATGGGCTAACGGATCGCGAGAAGACGATATCGGCCATGGTCTGCCTGGGCTTGCCGACCCGGCAGATCGCGGGCCTGACCACGGACACGGTGCAGGATCACCTGAAATCTGTGTTCGACAGGACCTGCGTGCACAGCCACGGCGAGCTCGTCGCCTTGATTCTGCAACGGGACTACCTGCCCCGCGCCGCCGCTGGCGACCCGCTGAGTCCGTCAGGCGCCTTCGCGGTCGGCTGATCTGCCCGCGAACCTGATTCGCAGGTCCCCTGGGCGGCAAGGCGGACCTGGTCTCAGCCGCCGAGGTGTCGACAGCTAGCGGTCGTCGCTATGCACCACGTCGAGGATCCGGGTTTGCGGCTGGCCGGCCAGGCCTGGCGATGACGTTGGCGAGGACCAGACGTGCTGTTCCAGGAACGCGGCGAACGCCTGTGCCGAGCCGACACTGTCGAACTCCAGGTCGAGCATCAGGTACTTCTGGTCGTCGACGGGCTGGCGGATGGCTACGCTGCTTACTCCGGCTTTCGCGCGCGCTTCGGCAAAGCTGTCGAAGGCAGTCGACCAGACCTTGTAGTCACTGATGGCATGTTCGATTCTGAGCGTTGTCATGGGTTTCTCCGTTACGTTGCCGTTCTTGCTATTGACCTTCAGGCTAGGCAGCCGACTCGGCAGGCGGTATCCCGAATATCTGGGGGTCTTGAGCTGGCTTCCCTCGACGGTATCCGGATGATGATCTCGCTGAGCGTAGGCTCCTTGGGTGGCCGGTGACTGGGTTCGGGCCCAGGCCCGCGTGCGCATCGAGGCGATCGGCGCGGCATCGGTCGATGACAGGACCCTGCGGCGGCGGGTGCTCACGGTCCTGCGCGATGTAGTCGTCTTCGATGCTTACGTCTGGCTGCTGACAGACCCGGTCACCGCGGTAGGCGCCGCTCCGCTGGCCGACGTTCCCTGCATCGCGGAGCTCCCGGCGCTCATCAAGGCGAAGTACGGCACGTCCGTCAATCGCTGGACCACTCTGCGGCAGCAGGCATCACCTGTCGCGCTCCTGCACAGTACCGTCCACGGCGACCTGGGACGAAGCCGCCTGTGGCGCGATGTGCTGAGCCGGTACGCGATCGGCGACGTGGCCTCGGCGGTCTTCGCGGACCAGTTCGGCTGCTGGGGCTTCCTCGACCTGTGGCGTGACGACAGCCGCGAGCCATTCAGCACTGCCGATGCCGAGTTCATCGCCAGCCTCATCGCGCCGCTGACCAAAGCGCTGCGCCGTAGCCAGGCGCGAACGTTCATCGAGGCGGCGATGCCGCACCGGCACCAAGCCGGGCCGGTCGTGCTGATGCTCGACGACGATCTCCGGATTGCCAGCCGTACGGCAGCTTCGCAGGCCTGGCTGAACGTCCTGCTTCCGCCGGAGCCCGATGAGCGGGCGATCCCGGCGAGCGTCTACAACGTCGCCGCGCAGCTGATCGCCGCCGAGGAAGGCGTCGACACGCACCCGGCTTCCACACGCATTCATCTGGCTGACGGCTTCTGGCTCACCCTGCGCGCGGCAAGGCTCTCTCCTAGCGAGCAAGAGCCGGTGGCAGCCGCATCCGGCGCGGCAGCACTTGTGGTCACGATCGAGGAGGCATCCGCCGCCGAGCGGCTGGAGCTTTTCGGCCGTGCCTTCGGTCTTAGCCCCCGCGAGCACGAGTTGCTCGGGCTGCTTGCCACCGGCAGTGATACGCGGGCGATGGCGCGCCAGATGTCGCTGTCCGGGCACACCATCCAGGACCACCTCAAGTCGATCTTCGCCAAGACCGGCGCCCGCGACCGCGTCACCGTCCTCTCGCGCGCCCTCGGCACCCAGCGCGATGCGACTGGCCAAGCCGAGAACTAAGACGGCTATTCGATTGGGCTAGCTCGGTGCTTATGGTCACCGGGCCTCGCGGCCGCTGCTGATCCGACGCGAGTTCCCGGTGGCACGCCGATGACGGGCGCAACATCATTTAACTGCGGGCGGGCCGAGGACGTGGTCGGCGAACATGGTGACGGCGGCGTCGATGAGGCGGAGGTAGCGGTCGCCGCCGGGGTCGTTGGCGAGCTGCTGGCTGGCAAGGCCGGCGACTACCGCGGTCCAGAGGTCGAAGTCAGCCTCGTCGCGGAGCCCGGCGCGGGCAAGGACGCGCGGCGGCGAGGAGAAGGATGACCAGCGATGGCCGCACAACTTTGGGATGCCGGCGCGACCGTCGCGGTTCCCGCTGGTTCGCGGTTCCGGCCCGGCGGTCCCGGTCCTCGTATGCGCCGGAGCGGGCGTGCCCCTGGCAATACAAGATCCCGTGTGCGCCGCCCGTGCACCACGCCGAGGTCGGCGGCTATCTCGACCGATCCGCTGATCAGCCCGCCGTGTGCTCATCTTCTGGTGGGACGGCGTCCCCTAAATTGTCTGAGTGACTGCCCTGCCCGTTATCGCGTGCCGTGCTGTCGCGCCTTCTCGCCGCGGAAACCGTGCTGCGGTCCCAGACGCTGCCTCCTATCACGGCCGCCTACGATCGGAAGATGAAGATGGGCTGTGCCGAGTGCGGGTGTGTCATCGAATCAAGCGTCCGGATCGTCATCTGCAGCGACGGCTGCTGCTGTCGCGACGTGCCGGTGAGCGGGCAGGCCACCAGAGTCCCGCAGCTGTCTGACGGCGGAATCGAGCCCGACGGCACTCGCGCCGAACTCGAACAGGCCCGAGTCACGTTCCACGCTCTGGTCCAATCGGCCGGCGAGGAGGAACTCGGCCAGCGGAGCAATTGTCAATGGCCAAGTTACGGCCCCCGGTAGTGGCCACGCCATTTTCGCCACAGTTTGAGGAGGGGCGACATATCGGCAACGCGATTTCCCCGGGCTGTGCCTTAATCCGATTGGCAGACAAAAGTTCGGGAGTATGGTCGTGGCCGCCGTTGCGGGATGCGAAATAATCGGCACACCACGCACGGCTGTTCATGCACAACCGGGCCTACATATATAGTTGCCCCACATATGTCGAGCTGGCCTGCATCGTTGTGCACGCCTGTTGCGGATGCCCCGACGACCCAGAGGGCCGGGTCCGGTACGAGGGGCTGGACCGTCGACGGCATGACCGCCTACGGCTTCGTGTGCGGCACCTGCCGGAAGCTCACCCAGACCGGACCCTGGACCGAGAGTGGGCCGTCAGCCGGAAGGCGCGGCCCGCTCATGTGTCGTCAGAACGGCCACGGCTCGCCGTGCTCGTTGACCCAGTTCGGCAGTCAAGCACGCAGAAGCAGATACGCAGGGTGTCCTCCATCTTTCGCGCCAGCAGTCAACACCAAGCCGAGCGCCACATGGAACTCAATCCATGCATCCGACAAGTCCATTGCCATACCGGCTCACATCGTGGCGCACCGGCCGCGCGGGGTCCCGGCCGAGCAGGGCACGTCCGGCCACGCCCGGAGCGGCGTAACCTCTCTGGTGATCTTCCAGAACTGGCCGCGAAGCCGCGAAGCTGCCCGTGCGGCGGCAGCAGGAGGACAGTCGGCGAAGAACAGGGCGGCGGGATGCCAGTGGGTCGATCCGTCGGCGGCTAGGTACGAGCCGCCGTCGGGTCCGGGAACGGTCAGGTCGGGCTCGTCTCGCATGACGTCGTCGTGCGCTCGGCCTGGGCGAGGCAGCATGGCGGATAGGAAGACCATCCGGTTGACTGGTCGTCGAGCGGCGACGACGGGGATCGTCAGGCCGCCGAGGGAATGGCCGACCAGCACGAGGTCTTCGGGGGCGTCGGAGAACGCTTCGATTGTCACTTCGGCGTACTGCGATGCACCGGCATCTGGGTCCCCGCACGGCAGGTCGACGGTCAGGACGCGGTGACCCAAGATCTCCAGCAGGTCTGCCAGCTGCTGCCAGCACCACGAGCCGTGGTAGGCGCCGTGGACCAGCCCGAATGTTGTCATCGTCGTGCTCGAGTCACGCTACGGCCTGGCGTAGTCGGCGAACCCTTGCCAGTCCACCACTACACACGGATTCCTGCGTCTGACGTCTGCGTCGACGCGTTGATCTCTGATGCCGTCTTCATCTGTACCTCCCTGTCGTGGAAGAGTGCTCATGGCCTGTTCTACGACGGCACCATTGCCGCAGCGTTGGCGAGACTTTGGCGTTCGGCCATCGACAGACGCACCGGGCGGCAAGTCCTCATCACCCATGGGCAGCCGGCGTGGACGCCGAAGCCGCATCGTCCGCTCAGGCTCGGTGCGAGCGCGACGCCAGCACGGGGAGACAAATGCAGGTGCAAAGAGGAATTTCGGGGACTTGCCGGGCTCGTTCGCACACCGCTTGCGTCAAGGTGCTAAGGCGCTGCTCCCGGCCTGCCTGCACCAGGTCGGCAACCTCGAGCCATCGACGGCATCGACTCGGCCTGCGCGGTTACCTCCGGTTGGGCAGGCATCGCCGCCTCGTGCGCGACCGCGCCGAACGAAGGTACCGAACTCCTGATCGGGGCCTTCCGGAAGAGATGGGGTTACTCGACCTGGATCCAGCCGAGCAGATCCTCGCGGCTAACCGTGTCCAGAAGAGCCGGATGATCAGTGGCCAGGTGATCGCGGATAGCCCCGATCACCCGGTCGTTGCTGTCACCGCGGGCCACAAACCCGCATTCGCAGCGGATAAGCTGCGCCATCGGTCCTCCTAGGTTCCGAGCCGAGCGTAGTGCAAGATGTTGGCGTGACCTTGGCGTCTTCAGACTCCGCCATGCGGATCCAGATCTGCGGGCCGCTCGTTATCGAGCGCGAGGGCCAGCGCCTTGAGGCTCGCCTGCCCGGCCGCCAGGGCCGGCTCCTGTTCACCTACCTCCTCGTCCACCGCCATCGCCAGGTCCCGCGAGACGAGCTGGCTGAGGCACTGTGGAGAGAGCCTGACCCGGCCGCGGTAGACAGTCGGCTCAACCCGCTGCTGTCAAAGCTCCGACGTGTCTTCGGCGCCGACACTGTCGACGGGCGCTCAACCCTCCGACTGCATCTGCCTCAGGCGTGGATTGACCTCGAAGCCGCCACCGAGGCCATCCACCGTGCCGAGTCATCTGTCGCCCAGCACGACTGGGTACGAGCATGGGGACCATGCCTGGTAGCCCTCTTCGTCGCCGAGCGCGGCTTCCTCGCCGGCGAGGACGCCCCATGGATCAGCGAGATCCGCAACCAACTGGACGTCCTTCATATCCGGGCCCTGGATTGCTATGCAGCCGCATCACTGGGTATCGCGGGACCTGAGCTGGCAGGTTCCGAACGGGCCGGCCGGAAGCTCATCCGCCTCGCCCCTTTGAGAGAGAGCGGCTACCGCCACCTCATGCAGGCGCTGGCCGCCCAGGACAACCTCGCTGAGGCCCTGCACGTCTACGGCCAGCTCTGCGACTGCCTGCGTGATCAGCTTGGCGTCTCGCCCAGCCCCGCAACCCGCGACCTCTACGAGCGACTGCTCGCAACGACCTGAAGGGCGGCCCGCCAAGCACCGGACACCACGCCACCAGGACGTCCACGGTCCCGCATCTGGCTATACCCGATCCCCCCGGCTAGTCCGGCAACTGTCATCCCGGCAAGGCGGCGAATCCACCTGTCCGCGCGGTTGCGGCTGGCAGCGGAGTAATGGCCAGGCGGCTCATTGCGCGTCCTTGACGGCCCGTGACCTGCCCAGATGTACGGGGATCGGGTCACCGTCGATGAGGATCGGGCGGTTCACCTGGTGGGACGCTCGGCCACCCCCTCTGACCCGCGGGAATCCTTGCTACCGAGCGAGGGGCCGGGCTCTGTGGAACGCACTCGCCCGGGCGGGGCGCACGCTGCGAGCGTGCGGCACCGATCGTTCTATCAGTCAGGCGCGCGCCACGGTGCCGACCGCAGCTGGCTGAGCAGTGCTGGGCGTAGGGTGCGCGTGTGGCTGATCTGCTGCCCCGGCTGAGCCGGGCCTTGCGCGATGACCTGGATCAGGGCCAGCGGTCCGCCCTGGCGAGCTGGGTCGCCTTTACCTGCACGTTCGCCGTTGTCCGCGGCATCACGTGGAGCATCAGGGCCGGCCGCGGCCCGTTCCGCAACATCAGTGCCGGGGGTGAGCACCTGCATCACTATCTGTGGGGCATCGGCATGCTCGCCGGGGTCGGCGCGGTCGCCGTGCGCGGCAGCGACCGGCAGCGGGCGCACCCTGCGGTGGCGATCAGCTACGGCAGCGGCCTGGCCCTGATCGTCGATGAGTTCGCGCTGCTGCTTGACCTGAAGGACGTCTACTGGGCACAGCAGGGGCGGATATCGGTCGACCTCGGGGTGGGCGGGATTGCCGCGACGGGATCCTACTTCGCTGCGCTGCCGGTGCTGCGTGCGCTGCGCCGGGATCACCCCGGCCGGGATGTCAGTGACAACGCGGAGTAGCGGCTACGGAGACAGGCCCGGGCAAGTCGTCGCCGCGCATTCTCTGGCACACCGGCAGTGGCATGACCGGACGCCGGCAGCCCGCGGGAGTGCCGGCGGGGAATCGCTGCACGGGCAGGAACCGCGATGCGGGGAATGGAGGGACGTGCTGGCTGTGAATATAGGCTGGCCTGCTGGGTCGGCGTGGTCGCCGAGGACCTTGACGCGCAGCAGCGGTTCTACCACGACGTGCTCGGGCTGGCTGAGCTGGC
>Ga0116225_1003141_pt1 | contig 10731 bp, 13 predicted proteins | sample Sb_taG_8_FD_88968 | JGI IMG/M metagenome (GOLD analysis project Ga0116225, IMG submission 88968) | Peat soil microbial communities from Weissenstadt, Germany - Sb_50d_c_BC metaG | ecosystem: Environmental > Terrestrial > Soil > Wetlands > Peat | place: Germany: Weissenstadt | collected 2010-09-21 | reverse complement strand
TTGCTCAGATAGCACCAGTCAAGTTCGACCTGAGCGGCATCCAGCAACCCGCTTTTGGCGGCTTGGCGCAACGGCACGCCATTGACCGACGGCTCCTGATCCGGATTAACGTTGATCGTCACGTCCAGGGTATCGGTTTCCAGCCCGCGCACCAGATGCAGTTGGCCGCGGTCGAAGCGCGCGCCGGTATGCAGGTAGGTGACGCCGTTCACCGTCAGGTCGATATCGGCGGAGGTCCAGGTCAGCACCCCTCCACCGACCGGAGTGATGGTGTAAAGATCGGCGCGGGAGAATTGGCCCGAGGCGATCAAGGCCTGCAAAGAGGCGGAAACAGCGATCATTTCACACTCACCAAATCACAGGTGTCGAGGCTCCACAGTTGATGCATGAACTGCTCGAACTCGGCCTGGTCCATATCGAAGCGCACGCGGAAGTAGTACGAAAAGTCAGCCGTCAGCATTCCTTGCGGCGGAGCGCTGCTGAAGGTGACGAGCCCGGTGGCCGGATCGATGACCCACGAAATGCCCGGAGCCAGCGAGACCCCGTCGAGGTAGAAGTTTTGCGGAAGACTGAGATTCGGCGCGGTGATCGGCTCGACAAAGCTGCCAAACGCCCGCAACAGCTGATAAGTGGTCGTCGCCCCATCGGCCACGCCGATCATTTGACCGGTCACGCTGTTGTCGTCGGGATCGGTAAACAGGAAGCTGTCGTACTGGCCGCGCCGGGCCATGAAAAACCCCGCCAGCGTCTTCAATTCGTTGGTGGCGTCGTCACGCAGCAACTCGTATTTCAGTTTGAAATGCCAGCGCGGATTGGCCCACATGGCGATGCGGGTTTCGGCGCCGTTGGCGGCCTGCTTGACCAGGGTCGAGAACTCCGGCCATTTGCCGACCGACCAGGATAGGCCGGGCAGCGTGGGGAAGATGGCTGTGCTCATGCTTATCCTGCCTAGGCGTAGTTGCGATTGTTGCGGGCGATCACATCCGACAGATAGCGGGCGTGATCGTCGAAGAATTGACGCGCGCCGCGCGTGTCGATGGCGCTGACGGACGGCGAGTAATTGACCACCGTCGGCTGACTCTGCGCCGCAGCCGCCGATGGCGTGCCCGCCGGCAAAGCCACGCCTTGGCCGCCGCCGCTCATGCCCTGCGGCATGCCATAGCCCGGCCCAGCCGCCGATCCGGCAGCGGCGCCGGCGGAGGAACTGGACGAAGCCGCACTGACGGAAGAACCGGCGGAACTGGCGGTGGCCCCCGTCGCACCGGCAGCGGAACCACCGGCGGAAGCCGCGGAAGCAGGGGACGCGCTGGAGCCGCCACCGCCCGAAATCATGTCGCGAAGCGGATTGGCCAACGAGGCGGGCAGCACCATCTCGTTCTTGTGCAGTTCGGTCATCATGCCGTCGGCGGGAACCTGATCCCAACCGCCCTCGGCCGAGGCAATCGACTTCCCGATCATGAACACCGCCGCCAAAGCGCCCGCCGCCGCGATCGGCGCCAGCACCGGGCCGACGAAGGGGATTGCCGCGATGGCCGCATAAGCCCCGGCAGCGGCGGTATAGGCGTCGATGGCGACCGACGAGATGGCGTTGGCCGCCTTGGCCGCCAACCCCTCGCTGGAGGCGGTTTCCTCGGAAGCGGCGCGCGCTTGGGTGCCGGCTTCCGTCGCCGCCGTCTGCTGCCCCTGTGAGGCGGTCTCGGCGGTCGAGCGCTCGCCGGCGCCGGCGGTGGTCGATGCGGTCTGCTGATCCTGCGACGTCGATTCCGCCGTCATCCGCTCGTTAGTGCCGGTGGTGACCGCCGTGGTTTGCTGGGTTTGCGCCGTTTTCTCGGCTGTGGCCTTGTCGGTCGAGGCCTGCTTGGAGACGGTCGTCGAGTTTTTTACAAGATTGTCTTTCTGCTTATAGAGACCGACATCGGATTCCAGCGTCTTCAATTGCTCGGCAATGTAATTGCTGACCATCTTCTTGACTTCGCCGGTGAATACGCTCTCCAGACTCTGGATCGCCGCCTTCTGCGCCTTGGCGAAAGATTCCGTCCCCTGCAACGCAGCCGAACCAAGATTGAAGGCGCTGTCACCGAGCGACTTATTGGTCTTGTTGAGTAGAGTATCCATCGTTGCGACATTGGCCTGATGCCGCTTGGTGACGGTATCCGAGGCAGTCGCGGTCTCGTCCAGCGCCGATTTATACTGTCCAAGCCCCCCCGTCGCGGCGGCGACGGACTGCGTTGATTGGTCCACGGCGGCGGCATGCCGTTGCGCGGCCTCTTCATCGTCTTGCGTCGCCACGGTGTTTGCCTGCAAGGCGCTCTGCAACTGTTGCATCTGCGCGCCCATGGCGTCGAGGCTGGTGGAGACATCCGAAACGCTCTGGTCGAAGGCGTCGAAATTATCGTCGCTGTCGTCCATCGAGCCGGTGGTGTCGGCCAATTTCTGATTGATGTCATCCAGCGCCGACAATAATTCATCGGCATCGGCGGAAAAGCTGAAGCTGATATCTTCGGCCATGATTGCCTCTTTTCAACCTGGGTTGGGTTATGATGAAAAGTGCCGTGGCACAATGCCGGGAAACGCCATGAAAAAAGGCCGCCCGAAGGCGGCCTTTAGATGGTCAATAATCAAACAATGACGATAGTGGCGCGGAGCAGCGCCAAATCTTACTGGGTCATGTATTGAACGAAATTCCGAGCTTTCAGGTCCGGATCTTCGACGCAGCCCAGAGCATTGGCACACCACGCGACCAGCGAAATCTCGTAGGTGTTGGCCGACACGGCGCGTTTTGTCACCTCATAGGCGATTGCCGCCTCTCCGTCCTTTGGCGTCGTCGTCGTGATCCTGAAGTCGTCAACCTTCTTGATCGGGCGAGATGACACACTCTCCACCCACCGCCAAGCCTTACCCCAAGCGATTTCGCAGTCTTTGCCGGCGCGGCAGGTCACGCTCACCTGCGGCGATTGCGAGGAATAACATCCGCTCAACGCCACCACCATTGCCACCACTGCCGTCAACCGCATCATGCTCGCCCCTCCCTTGGAAGCGAGCACTCTCGCTCAAGTCGCATCCTGGCGCAACCTTGCGACCGGAACCGCCATCGCCCGGATTGGGGACGATGGCGGGCGGATAATGGCAATACCCTCCTAACCCGGCGGCGCTTGGCCGGTCAGTTCGCTGAAAAAGCTGTCGAAGTCCTGCTTCTTGACCTTCGGACGATCGTCACCGAAGCCCAGATAGGCCGCCACCATCAAGTGAAGAGGAGGATGGAGACGCCAATACTCGGCCAAGGCGCGATAGCGGGGTACGGTCAGTCGACCGGCTTCGGCCCAACTCCACCCCGTCGAGGCGACGATGTGGGCGTAAAGGCCATCCCAGTCTAGTTCTGCGCCGCCCCCGCCAGCGCTTCCCCCACGGCGGTCAACCCCGACACGCGGGCGATCACCGGCACCGCTCCCAGGATCTCGGGAACGGTGGTGCGCAGTTGGGCCAACTCCTCGGAGGTGAGGACGTCGGACAGGGCGGCAGCGATGATGTCGCGCGCCGCCTCCAAGCCGCCTTCGGCCAAACCGTTGCGCAAGCGCGAGAAGGCCGGAAGCATCCGTTGCAACTGGTCAAATGTGAATGCAGCAACTTCAAAGTCGCGGCCGCCCAGATGGATAATGTCGATTTCGCTGTTAACGCTCATTACGATACCTCGTTAAATGACCAGGTGAACACATTGCCGGCGGCGTCAGCAAAGCAATCGAAGTCAATTTCCGGGACCGCGAAATCATCGGCCTTGGTTGCCAGATTGAGCTTGTTGCTGACGCAGGCGTTCAACGTCAGCACGGCCTTCTTCAGGCCGCCAGGAGCGTTGTAGACGGTTTCCAAGGTGACGCTGAACACCGGCTGGGTGCCCAACTGCTGGTTGACGACGGTAAAGCTTTGGCCGCTGCCGACCACGCCGTAACGGTAGCTGATCAACAGCGCCATCCCGATATCGGCCGCGTTGAAGCTATAGAGGCCGGTGCTGGAGACGCTGTACTGACCCTCGGCCGGGGTGCTGGCGACCTTGAGCAGGGTCAGGCCGGTGGCGGCGTTGACGACGCCAAGATCGGCCGACCAGGTCGCGGCGTTGAGGACCGTCACCTGATACGGCCCGACCGCCGGCACAGCCGCCGCTTCGCCATTGGCGGTCACCACTTGGCCGGACTGCAACTGCGCGCCGAAGAACAGATCGGTGTAAATGCTCCCCTGGATCTGGGCGAATTTGGCCTTGCCGGTGATCTTGCCGGTACCGCGCGCCACCGCCAGGGGGAACTGGTTCTGACCATAGAGATGCTTGGAACTGGCCGAGAATTCCACGCTGACGTCATTCAACGCGCCGAACTTCTGCGGGGTGGAATTGGGAATGTCGCTGCGGGTGCCCCACAAGGTGCCGGAGCCGAAAATATACATCGCCATGGGTGATTACTCCTTATTGCCGTAAGGGGCCGGCGCCGACAGGGTCGGTGCCGGCTATGCGGTCGTGGTCAGGGGTGTTGGTCAGGGAACGAGCATGTGGACGGTCAGAATGGCGGCAGCCCGCTCGCCCAGCGGGCCTTCGAAAACCTCGATCGGGCCATCGATCCAGGCATGTGCCACCTGCCCACCCAAGGTCTGGGTGTCCGCCGGCGGCGGCGGCAGCAAAGCCGTCTCAACGGCGTCGAGCAGGCCGTTGAGAACGATCCCGGCGGGGGTGTGACGGTCGGGATTGGCGGCATAGAGGAACAGCTTGGCGCCCAGGGTGCGCCGCGACGGCAGACCCTTTTGCTGAACCATCTGCTGGTGATCGACGACCATGAACAGGGCCGGCAACTCGCTGACCGCCATCTCTTCCAAAAGGCGGACACGGCGGTCGCAGATCCTCACCTGCCCCGCCGTCTTCAGCCCGCCCAACAACGCGAACAGGGCGACATAGGCGGCTTCGCGGGTCATGGCTGCACCTCTTGGCGCACGGCGTCGTCGAAGGCGGCGGCCATCTCGTCATGCATGTCGGCCAAGGGCGCCGAGATGAAGTGCCGCGCGGCATAATCGACCTGGCGGCTGAACGAGCGCACCAGGATGTCGTGCGGATTGGCCACCGGCTTGCCGAAAGCGACCGTCATCATGCGCAGATGCTCGGCCACCTGCTCGGCGCCGCTGAAGCCGTATTCCTGCATGGCGGCATAGGGCGAGTTGCTGGACACGGTGGCGGTGATGGCGCTGGCCGCCGAATCGGGAAGAACCTCGCAGGTCAGCGAATCGCGCAAAGCGCCGCTGCCGCTGTTGAGGATGCTGCCGTTCAGCCCATCGCCGATGCGGCTCAACAATTCCTCGGACAGCGCCGAGGCGGTGCGTTGCAAAGCATCGCGGACGGCGTCGCCCATCTGGGCCAGTCGCTGGACCAGCCCATTGTCTTCGACGGTGACGGAAATCATAACGGCAGGATCCTCTTGTAGCAGGCGAGGACCAGCTTGACCGGGTCGGGCATGTCCTTCTGAATGAAGGACGTGGTCTCGCCGGCCATGCCCTTGCTGACCAGGCCGATGCGGTCCTTGTCGCGGAAGCGCAAAGCCACCAACTCGATGCAGGCCTGCTCAAGATCGAGCGGGATCGAGGCCAGACCGGCGGTGTAGGTGATGACCACATTGCCGTGGCCCCGGTTGAAGCCATAGCCGTGCAGCATCAGCATGGTCGGGGTGAAGGAATAGCCGGACGCGCAGCACGTCGCGGCGGGGGGAATCGGGCGGCCATTGATCAGCAGGCTGTCCACCGCGCTGACCGGATAGTTGATGAACGGCATGCGGTCGCCGCCGGTGCCGTCGCGGGTTTCGATATAGGACTGCATGGTGAAATCGCGCGCGCACCAAGTGGCGATGACTTGGCTGACGGCGGAAATCAGGCGGGTCAGCAGGTCATCATCCTCGGTCTGCGACGGATCGGTCAGCCCCAGCCATTCCTTGACCGTATCCAGGGTGGTCAGATCGCCCGCGGCCATGCTCAGCCTTCCCGCCCGGCAAGGCCGGTGCAATAAGGATCGGCGGCCAGTTCGAAGCCATGCGCCCGCAACGCCGAAACGATCTCGTCGGGGACGTAGAAATAGCCCTTGCGGTTGGGCCGGTACTCTTTGCCGTCATGGACCACCACGGCGACGCCGGTGGTCGAGATGATCCGGGTTGTCATGGACTGCGCTCCCAAAAAAGAATGGGCGGCCCATCGCGGGGCCGCCCAAGGTTATGACCGACAGGAGAGAGTGAAGGCTCAGCCGTTGGCGATGTTGGTGATGATGCCAAAGGCCGGCGGGAAGTAGTTCTGCAAGACGCCGTCGAAGTAGACGCCGTATTCATAGCGGCGGGTCTTCACCGGCCACTCGATCTGGTAGTAATCGCGGCGGGTGCGCATTTGCAGAACGTTGGCCACGCCCGACAGCGGATACGGCAGCACGTCGGTGTGGAACAGGATGGTGCCAGCCGGCAGGTTGGGATGCGGCCGCACGGCGATCGACTGGGCCCCGTCCATGCTGAACTTGTTCAGATAGGTGGTGACCAGATCGCCGCCCTTGATGTTGCCCTGCTCGACATTGAGGATGAAGCGCTGCGAGCCGGTCTGGCTGCCGGCCAGAACCTTGCGGGTGATGTTGCCCTGCTCTTGCGAGCTGACCCAGATGGTGGTCGGCGACAGGCGATAAACATCCCAGAAATGCTGCAACGCCGCGTCGATCTCGACGATGCCGCCGACACCATCGGCGGTCAGCGGCGTCCCCTCGCCGGCGGCGCCGGTGGGCATGGCGTAGACATAGGAGTTGCTGCCCGGCTTGGCGACCTGGGTCAGCAGGCCGTCGAAGACCAGGCTGTTGGTCGAGTTGTCGGAAAGCCCCAGGCTGGCCGCCGCCTGGCTGCCGGTGGCGGCGGTGATGATGACGACGCTGTTGATGGTGGTGATGGCCCCCAGAACTTCGCTGCCGGACGCCCCCCAGAACCACGCATAGCCGACCGCCCCGACCACCGGAGTCACCGAAGCGGTGACCTTGTGGGTGGTGGAGCCGTCATTGGCGGTGTTGATGAGCGCCGCCGTCGAGACCTTGGCGGTGCCGCCGCCATAAGTGTCGCTGCTGCTGTCGGCGTTGGTGCGGTTGATCTGACCGCGGATGCCGGCAGCCACCGAGGAGCCGAGGAAGCCATCCAGGGTCAGCGCGGCGACGCGCACCGAAACCTGGGTATTGGCGGCCAAAGCGCCGCCGGTGGAGACATCGGCCAAGGTCGGCTGCGGCGTCGAGCCCAGCGGGTTCGAGGTGTTGCCGCCGAGGATGACCTTTTCCTCGCCGATCATCAAAGCCCGCAGCAGACCCTGAGCGGCCAGTGCCTTGACGTTATCGAAACCATCGGCGGCATAATCGGCCTCGAAGGTCACATAGTCTTCCAGGCCCAGACCGCGGAACGCCGCCATGTAGTCCTGGGTTTCGGTGGTGACGACGCCACCGCGATTGCCTTCAGACACGCCGATGGCGATCGAGTTGATGTTGATGCCGGTGATGGCCTTCCAGTTGGCCTGAATGCCTCGGCCAGCGCCGACACGGGCGATGCTGCTGCGCAACGGCGTGATCAACGGCGACAGGCTGAGCGCGCCGGCCTGCAAGTCGTAATAGGTCAAGCCGGCGGTGGCGGTGGCGCTTTCACCATAAGCCTTGGCCATCGCCTCATCGATGATGGGCAGCTTGTGGGCGGCCTTGATCTTGGCCAAGGTTTCGTTCGGGGACGGATTCGTCATGGGAAAGTCTCTCCAAGCGGACATAAAAAAACCCGCGCCGGAACACCGGGCGGGGACGCCGGCCCTGTCGGAGGGCCGGAATGGGGATGGCTGCGGAAGGCGGCGGCGCTTTAGAAGCGCGCCACCTGCGGCTTGCGATGCGCCAGCTTGATCAAGGCCAGGCTTTGCGCCTCGCGGTTGTCCATGGCGGCGATTTTGGCCATTTCGTCCTGTTCGGGAGCCAGCGTCACATCCTGGCCCTTGGCCACCGCTTTCAGCGCCGGACCGCCAGCTTTCGGCAACGCTTCCAAGGCGGTGACGCGCTTGGTCAGCGAGTCGCGTTCGCCGATCAGCTTGGTCAAGGCGTCCTTGGCCTCGCCCAGCAGGCCATGCACCTTGGCCAGTTCGCCGGTGGCGGCGGCCTTGCTGGTGATGATGCCGTTGGGGCAAACCGCGCCCAGGCTGACGGCGGTATCGTGCATTGTCTGGATCAGCGCCAGGTCGGCGGCGCTGTTGCGGGCTCCGGCCTTGCGCAGGCCACGGGTGCGGCGGCCCTTGTCGGCGTCAAGATCGGGGTCTGCGTCGGGGTCGGCATCCGGGTCGGGATCGGCATCACCGGAACCGTCAGCGCCGTCGTCGATCAGCGCCTGGACCAGCGATGAGCCTTGCTCCAGCCAATCCTTGAGGCCTTCATCCATCGGCTTGCCATCGACCGCCCAGGCATCCTGCCAATCGCCCGACTGCCACAGCCAATCCAGCGAGCCGAACAGATCGGCCAGATCGCCTTCGGAATAGCGCGCCGTATCGGCGTCATCGGCCTTACGGAAGCGGAAAGCCACCTGCTCCTCGGCGCCGTCGGCCTTGACCATGGTGAAGCTGGCCGAGGGAATGCACGGCATATCGACGATGGAAATCTCGGACGGTTCGGCGGTATAGCGGGTCAGCCCGCCGTCGTCCCATTTGCGCAAATACCGCCCGCCAGGCGAAAAGCCGGTGTAGACGCCCTGCTCGACCTTCTTCCATTCGCCGTCATCGACGATGCGGGCGCAGAGCTGGATACGCTTGGTGATGTCGTCGAAGGCGATGTCCTCCAGCTTGCCGGCGGCCACCTTGCCATGCATGGCCCGCACATTGCCCAGGCTTTTGCCGTCCGAGGCCTTGCGGATATCAGCCGACCATTGCTCGAAATGAGGTTTGGAACTGGCATAGTCGAACACCTCGCCGGAGCGGTCGGGGGTTTCGTCGATCTGCCCATAGACCAGCCGCTGGCTGGCATCGACCTTACGCAAGGGGATGAACAAGCTCATGGTTTTCCTCATGGTTGTGTGAAACGACGGACAGCCCTCATGCCCCGCCACGGCTAGGGCCGGGCGGTAGGAAAGGCTGTCGATGGTGGGGAATGGGCGGGGGCGTCAGGCGCCGGACGTCACCGAGAAGGCGGTGCAGACGATGCGGGCCAGCCACTCGTCGACCTCGTCCTTGAGCGCGCCTTCCTTGGTCTGGACATAGCTTTTCGAGATGGTCGCCGGGACGAAGCGGGCATGCCGCCGCTGGGCGGTGTCGCCCTCCAAAAGCGCGTCCCAATAGGCTTGGAACTGGCCGATCTGCTCGGGAGTCCAGGTCTCCGGCACGCCGATCAGGGCGTCGGGGACGCTGCCTTCGGTGTAGTACTGCAACTGGTGCAACTGGCGGCGCAGAGCGATGTTGACGGTCATCACCACCTGTTCGACCGGGCTGAACCCATAGACCTTGTTGGCCCGCAGGTTGCGCGGCAGATACAGCAGCTCGTCGCGGGTATAATCGACCGCCGGCAGGCCTTTCAGCACCTGCTGATAGGCGGGGGCCGGGGCTTCCGGGGTGCGGCCGCGATCGTCGAGGACGCGCTTGATGGTGGCGCCGTCGACCGGCTCCAGGGCGTAAAGCGCGCCGCCCTGGGTGCGGCGCGGATAGACGGTGGCGGCGTCGATGACCAGCATGTCCTCGACCAGCATGCGCAGCCAGGAATCCCAGCTATGCTCGCGGTCAGGAGAGGCGAAGAACGCCGTCAGCTGCCCCAGACGCGGGTCGGCGGGGGCGAGGACCCGGCCCTCCTTGGCGCGGAAGCACCATTGCAGGCGGGCGATCTGGTCCTTGCGGGTTTCGATGGCCAGACGCATCAGGTCGTAGCCGTCGGCGAGGCCGCGCAACTGGTCGAAGGTGATCGGCTCGGCCTGACGCGGTTGCAGCGCCAGATTGTAGCCGCTGGGGTAGTCGAACTGCCGCCCGGCGACCGAGGCCGGAGCCTGCGGCGGCATCGGGTCGAGGGGACCGAACCAGGCCTCGGGCGCGGTGCCGGCGACCGCCCAGCGCAGCCCCTGGACCACGCGGGCAATGACTCCTTGATCGATCTGGGTGCCGCCATCGCGTGCCATGCTTCCTCCCCTTTTTGAAGTATTCGCCAATGAAAAAGCGCCCGGCGGTTTCCCGCCGAGCGCTCGCTTGGTCCTTGCGCCGATTAAGGCGTGTCTGCTGTTTCAGGCAAGCCGATGCGGCCCCCAAAAGCAAAACCGCCCCGAGGTTTCCTTCGGGGCGGTTTTTGGCTTCCGGCGCATCGTCAAATTTTTCGGGCCCGGTGTCAATATGATTTTCTATATTCGCAATTATTTTTTGCGAAATACGCCGTCACATCCCCCATTCCGGCGGTGGCGCCAGTGTGCCACGCATCACCGGTTCGGCGGTCGGTCGCCACCAGCTCTAGACGAGACAGCATGAAACGGCGTGGATCAGCGTGGGTGGGATGAACAGAAGGAGCGATGGCGAGATAAAAGCCCCTGCCACGTCGAAGCCCAAGCCCCTGTCGGGCCTTGTCTTTTTCGGGGCATGGCGGTCGCTCGGTGGCCGGTTTCGGATATTTCTCCAATGATTTAAATGACAGTTCATGCACAGCCCGGTCAACCGGCCTTCCTCAATGTGCAAAAGATACTGAGAAATCAATCTATTGATATTGGAGCG
>Ga0116225_1003135_pt1 | contig 10738 bp, 8 predicted proteins | sample Sb_taG_8_FD_88968 | JGI IMG/M metagenome (GOLD analysis project Ga0116225, IMG submission 88968) | Peat soil microbial communities from Weissenstadt, Germany - Sb_50d_c_BC metaG | ecosystem: Environmental > Terrestrial > Soil > Wetlands > Peat | place: Germany: Weissenstadt | collected 2010-09-21 | reverse complement strand
TCGCGCTGCATCGCGAGGCGGGAGAAATCACGCTGGCCCAAATGCTGCACGAGTGGGCAATGCACGACCTGGGACACATCCGCCAGATCGCCGAGCTGGTGCGCGCGAGCACGTACCTGGCGGGGGCTGGAGCGCTGGGAAGGGACTATCAACTGAAGCCATGATGATCCTCCGACGAATCGCGGCCGGCCTGCTGCTGGCGGGCGCGCTTGCCGCGCAGACTTTCATCCAGATGTCGGACCCGCAGTTCGGCATGTACGCGAAGGACAGAAGCTTCGACCATGAAACGGCCAACTTCGAATTCGCCATCGCCACAGCCAACCGTCTGAAGCCGGCGTTCGTGGTGGTAACCGGCGACCTGGTCAACGAGTCCGGCAACGCGGCGCAGGCGGCGGAGTATCACCGCATCGCGGCGAAGCTCGATCCGCGGATCCGCCTCTTCAACGTGGCCGGCAATCACGACGTGGAGAACGAGCCGACCAGGGAATCGCTGGCGCGGTACCGCGAGCGGTTCGGGCCCGACTACTACTCGTTTCGCGTGGGCGGCATCGCCGGCATCGTGCTCGACTCGAACCTGGAGAAGCCACTCCAGAACGTCCCCGAAGAGGCCGCGAAGATGGAGGCGTGGCTCCGCGCCGAGCTGGCGAAGGCCAAGGCCGAAGGCGCGAGCCACATCATCCTGTTCCAGCACATTCCCTTCTTCTTGCACGACGCCGAAGAGGAGGATCAATACTTCAACATCCCGCGCGAAGCACGCCGCCGGTACCTCGCGCTGCTGCACGAATACGGCGTGCGCGCGGTCTTCGCAGGACACTACCACCAAAACGCGGAAGGGCGCGACGGCGATCTCGACATGGTGACGACAGGTCCCGTGGGCATGCCGCTCGGAAGCGCGAAATCCGGCATCCGCATCGTGACCGTGGCAAACGGGGTGGTGACGCACCAGTTCTACGATTTCGGCGAGTTACCGGATTCGCTCGCGCCCGTTTCGGCCGCTAAGTAAAGTTTTGTTAAAGCCCGCGTGCGCCTGTGCCCACCGCGCAACACTGCTCGTCTTTACGGTCAGGAGAGACAAACACAATGAGAACACTTACGATGCTATCTGCCGCGGTGTTGGCGGTTTGCGGAATCGCCGGCGCGCAATCGTTCGGCCACACAGTGAAGGTTCATTTCGATAATCCGGTGACGGTGGGAGAAACCGTGCTGCCCGCCGGGGACTGCACCATCGGCCGGCTGGACCCCGCCAGCAGCGACAACGTGATCCTGCTCATTCGGTGCGAACAGCATGTGCAGACCACCGCAACTGTCGCCCGGCTCGACCCCAACGATGAGCATCCCGGCGCGGACGCCGGCGTGACCCTGAGCCGCCGCGGCGACACGTATCGGCTGGATCGCGTGTGGCTGTCGAGCGGTGAAGGATTCCAGGTGCTCGAACCGTCCGAATAGAATTTCCGCGTCACACCGCTCCCTGCGGTCGCGGCTCGGAATCGGGAACTGAGCCGTGACCGTCAGGCATCCGCGGTGCCCTGTGGATCGCAATGTGAACAGCCCGGCGGCTCCACGGCGGAGTCAACCGGATTCATATTACCGGCAACCACGCGACGGAACCCGTTGAGGTCGTCACAGCCGTGAACTTCCGCGTAGCCGTACGGGTCCAAAATGGCCAAATGAATGGTCGATAGCCGACTTCGACCATTATGGTCCCTTGTCGAAGAGGATATTGCGAAAAGATTCCGAGGCTCTCGTAGCAGGGCACGGTCATTTTCTCTTGCCCTGAAAGAGACCGGCCGATTTTATGGAGGCTCTTGTTGCCCTTGAGGTTGGCGCCATCGGTCCATTCAAAATCCTCGAACCGACACGTGAGGGAAGCGACGTAGATGGGTAGGTATGATTCGTTTGACAGCACGAAGGGAGTGGACAAAGCGTTGCTTTCCTCCAATTGCGATACTGGAATGACCGACATCTGGGATAGCAGCGCGAGCATGCTTGCCAATCCAGCAACGTACGCGAAAGTGTGCGTTACCGAAACTCGAATTCGCGCACCCAATGTTGAGATGCCGGACCTTTCCCGGCCGTTCGACGTAGACGATTCCGAGCTTGGCTTGGGTAGTGGTTGTGTCGCTGTACCCAACGTCGTGGTTGGCAACGCGGTCGCGCGCTGGACTGTATCCTTCCTTTGGGAAGGGCCCCTGGCTTTCTTCTTCTTGGGCATGTGGGCAATAGGGGGGTGACCTGGGTGCATTATCGCAGAACGACTTACGGCTCCAGGAGTCCTTCGCTGCTGTGACCCTCGCCCACCGTGCCTTTGTTGCAGCGATGATCCGTGCCAAACCGCCCTTGCTCGTCCGGCGTATACGTTTTGGTGGTTCCGGGTTGAGGGTCGAGACGTTTTCTGGACTCGGATCTCACAACCCACCGCGCGCCCGCACAATCTTGTGGCAGCATGGCGTGTTCCGGGACCCTTCCCCGCATTTGCGGTAGCGTCAAACCCCCCTTTGCGAACGCCCCACCTTCAAAACCATGTAGATTTTTACGACAAAGAGGTCTTATAATAAGGATTACAGCAAGTGAATCCTATTCTCATAACAAGGAGGGGAGAGTTGACCAACTCATCCGCCACCACTCGTCCGAAAGTCACGATCGACGGCAACGAGGCCGCTGCATACGTAGCGCACCAGATCAACGAAGTCATCGCCATTTATCCGATTACGCCATCCTCCAACATGGGGGAGTGGGCCGACCAGTGGTCTTCCGAACAGAAGCCCAACATCTGGGGCACCGTGCCGACGGTGATCGAGATGCAAAGCGAGGGCGGGGCCGCGGGAGCCCTTCACGGCGCCCTGCAGGCCGGCTCGCTTTCCACCACGTTCACGGCATCGCAGGGCCTCCTGCTGATGATCCCCAACATGTTCAAGATCGCCGGCGAGCTGACGTCCACCGTCTTTCATATCGCGGCGCGCGCGTTGAGCACCCACGCGCTTTCCATCTTCGGAGACCACAGCGACGTTATGGCCGCCCGTTCCACCGGATTTGGCATGCTGGCCTCCGGCTCGGTGCAGGAAACCATGGACAACGCGCTGATCGCGCAGGCCGCCAGCCTGGAATCGCGCATTCCCATGCTGCACTTCTTCGACGGTTTCCGCACCTCGCACGAAGTCACCAAGGTGGAGCAGCTCTCGACCGGCGACCTGCGCGCCATGATCGACGAGGACCTGGTGCGCGCCCACCGCGCGCGCGCCATGAACCCCGATAAGCCCATCATCCGCGGCACCGCGCAGAACCCGGACGTCTACTTCCAGGCGCGGGAAGCCTGCAACTCCTACTATCTGGCGGCGCCCACCATCGTGCAGAACGCCATGGACAAGTTCGCCAGAATCGTAGGGCGGCAATATCATCTATTTGATTACGTGGGCGCGCCGGATGCCGAGCGCGTCATCGTGATGATGGGCTCGGGCGCGGAGGTGGCGCACGAAACCGTGGATGCGCTGAACGCCGCGGGCGAAAAAGTCGGGCTGCTGAAAGTGCGGCTGTACCGGCCGTTCGCCGTGGAAACCTTCGTCGCGGCGCTGCCCGCCGGCGCCAAGTCCATCGCCGTGCTGGATCGCACCAAGGAACCGGGCGCCACGGGCGAGCCGCTCTATTGCGATGTGATCACCGCGCTGTCCGAAATGGGCGTCAGCAGGAAGGTCATCGGCGGCCGTTACGGCCTGGCCTCCAAGGAATTCACTCCCGCCATGGTGAAGGCGGTGTTCGACGAACTGGCGAAGCCGTCGCCCAAGAACCACTTCACCGTGGGGATCCACGACGATGTCACGCACACCAGCTTGAGCTTCGATCCGGAGTTCTCCACCGAGGTCCCCGGCACGGTGCGCGCGCTGTTCTTCGGCCTGGGCGCCGATGGCACCGTGGGCGCCAACAAGAACTCCATCAAGATCATCGGCGAGGAGACCGACAACTTCGCCCAGGGCTACTTCGTCTACGACTCCAAGAAGTCGGGCGCCATCACCACCTCGCACCTGCGCTTCGGCCCCAAGCCGCTGCGTTCCAGCTATCTCATTACCAAGGCCAATTTCGTGGCCTGCCACCAGTTCTCCTTCCTCGAGCGCCTCGACATGCTGAAGGCGGCCGAGCCGGGCGCCACCTTCCTGCTCAACAGCCCGTTCGGACCGGACGAAGTGTGGGACAAGCTGCCGCGCACGGTGCAGCGGCAGATCATCGGCAAGCACCTGAAGGTCTACGTGATCGACGGCTATGAAGTCGCCAAGCAGACCGGGATGGGCGGCCGCGTCAACACCATCATGCAGACGTGCTTCTTCGCCATCAGCGGCGTGCTGCCGCGCGAAGAGGCCATCGAAGCCATCAAGCACGCCATCAAGAAGACCTACGGCAAGCGCGGCGAAAGCGTGGTGCAGAAGAATTTCGCGGCGGTGGACGCGGCCCTGAGCCACCTCCACGAGCTGAAAGTCCCGGGCACGGTCACGTCGTTGTTCGATATCCGCCCGCCGGTTCCGGCTGCCGCGCCCTATTTCGTGCAGACCGTGACCGCCAAGATCATAGCCGGCGAAGGCGACGACCTGCCGGTGAGCGCCATGCCCATCGACGGCACCTTCCCCAGCGCCACCGCGCAGTGGGAAAAGCGCAACATCGCGCTCGAAATTCCCGAGTGGGACGACGTGCTATGCATCCAGTGCGGCAAGTGCGTGCTGGTGTGCCCGCACAGCGTGATCCGCGCCAAGGTGTACGACGGGCAGCATCTGGGCGGCGCGCCCGCCACGTTCAAAGCCGTGGCCGCGCGCTGGAAGGACATGAAGGACCGCAAGTACACCCTGCAGGTCGCGCCCGAAGACTGCACCGGTTGCGGGCTGTGCGTGGAGATCTGCCCCGCCAAGAGCAAGAGCGAAGTGAAGCACCGGGCTATCAACATGGTGGCGCAGCCGCCGCTGCGCGAGTCCGAAGCGGCCAATTGGGACTTCTTCCTGAAGATTCCCGACACCGACCGCAAGGTGCTCTCCATGAGCCAGGTGAAAGACGTGCAGCTGCTCCAGCCGCTGTTCGAGTTCTCCGGCGCCTGCTCCGGCTGCGGCGAGACTCCTTACGTCAAGCTGATGACCCAGCTCTTCGGCGACCGCATGCTCGTGGCCAACGCCACGGGCTGCTCCTCGATCTACGGCGGCAACCTGCCGACCACGCCTTACTGCACCAACGAAGACGGCCGCGGCCCGTCCTGGAATAACTCGCTGTTTGAAGACAACGCGGAGTTCGGCCTGGGCATGCGGCTGGCCATCGACAAGCAAAACGAATACGCGCGCGAGCTGGTCTGGCGCCTGGGATTCGCGATCGGCGAAGAGCTGGCGCAAGCCATCCTGAATGCCGACCAGAAGACCGAGCAGGGCATCTTCGCCCAGCGCCAGCGCGTGAAGCTCCTGAAGGAGAAGCTCGCCGCGGTCGACACCCCCGAAGCGCGCGACCTCCTGACCCTGGCCGACGCTCTGGTGAAGAAGAGCGTGTGGATCGTCGGCGGCGACGGCTGGGCCTATGACATCGGCTACGGCGGGCTCGATCACGTGATCGCGTCGGGCCGCAACGTCAACATCCTGGTGCTCGATACCGAGGTATACTCCAATACCGGCGGCCAGGCGTCGAAGGCCACGCCGCGCGGCGCGGTGGCCAAGTTCGCCGCGGGAGGCAAGCCGGTCGGCAAGAAGGACCTGGCGCTCATGGCCATGAGCTACGGCAGCGTCTACGTGGCGAAAGTCGCGATGGGCGCGGGCGACATGCACACCGTGAAGGCCTTCCTCGAAGCCGAAGCCTTCGACGGGCCGTCGCTCATCATCGCCTACAGCCACTGCATCGCGCACGGGTACGACATGGTTCACGGCATGGATCAGCAGAAGGCCGCGGTCAACTCCGGCTACTGGCCGCTGTTCCGCTACAACCCCGAGCTGGCGGCGCAGAACAAGAACCCGTTCCAGCTCGATTCGCGCGCGCCCAGCATCGGGCTCAAAGAGTACATCTACAACGAGACCCGTTACACCATGCTGGTCAAGAGCAATCCCGAGGAAGCCAAGAAGCTGTTCGACCTCGCGCAGCAGGACGTCGGGATGCGCTGGAAACTCTACGAACACATGTCGCACCAGCCCACCAATGGCACCCCTGTGGGCGAGGAGGTGAAGAAATGATCGACCTGTCCAAGACCATCGATCTCTCGACCACGTATCTCGGTTTGAAGCTCAAGAATCCGCTGGTGGCCTCGGCCTCGCCCATGTGCGCGGACGTGGCCAACGTGCGGCGCCTGGAGGACTCGGGCGCCGCCGCCATCGTGCTGCACTCGCTGTTCGAGGAGCAGATCGAACAGGAAAGCGACGAGCTGGACCGCTTCATCACCGAAGGCTCGGAGCTTTCAGCCGAATCGGTCACGCATTTCCCGGAAATGCTTCACCGCGTGATGGGCCCCGACGCCTACCTGGCGCACATCGTCAAGTGCAAGCAGGCGGTGAAAATTCCGGTGATCGCCAGCCTCAACGGCACCACCCGGGGCGGCTGGCTGGGCTACGCCAGGCAGATGGAGCAGGCCGGGGCCGACGCCCTGGAGCTGAACATCTACTACGTGCCCGTGGATCCGGACATGAGCGGCGACCAGGTGGAGCAGCGCTACATCGACCTGGTGAAGGCCGTCAAGGCCGAAGTCAAAATCCCCGTGGCCGTGAAGCTCGGGCCGTACTTCAGCTCTCTGTCCAACATGTCCAAGAAACTGGACGCCGCGGGCGCGGATGCGCTGGTGCTCTTCAACCGCTTCTACCAGCCCGACTACGATCTCGAAGCGCTCGAAGTGGTGCCTAACCTGATCCTGAGCAACTCGCACGAGCTGCTGCTGCGGCTGCACTGGATCGCGGTGATCTACGGCCAGGTCCGCGCGGACCTGGCGCTGACCGGCGGCGTGCACAGCGCCACCGACGTGGTGAAAGCCATGATGGCCGGCGCCCGCGTCGCCATGATGACCTCGGCTCTCCTGAAGCGCGGCATCAGCTATCTCGACACCATCTCGACCGAGCTGCTCATCTGGATGGGCGAGCACGAATACGACTCCATCCGGCAGATGCAGGGCAGCATGAGCCGTAACGCCGTCCCGCAGCCCTCGGCCTTCGAGCGCGCCAATTACATGAAGGTGCTCAGCTCGTACGCCATGCGGTAAGAGAATGGATAACGTGACCACCGTGGAGTGGAGACACCTCCTGACGCTCCTTCTTTCCCAGCGGCTTGAAATCAACGCGATCGAAAGCGCTTTGAAGACCGCAAGGATTCTAACGAATACGCAGATCAGAGACATTCGCACACAAGCATCGGACACCGCCAAAGCTTGGAGTTCGAAGGACAGCGACGATGTATTGGCGCTCCTTCGCGTCCACTCATCGCCGTCGGCCACCATGCTCGTCCCGCCGAGACGAGAAGAATAAGCCACAACTTTTCCGCGGATCGGATCGGGTCCTGTGGCGCCAGCTCGCAAAGATCTTCATCCCATACTTGGCTTGGTTAGCCTGCCGGTCAGGCTTGCTTCCGGCGAGAAGCCCAGGCAGCCGTGGACCGCATCAACAGGTTCCTAAAAGCGAAGTGACGGCGACGATGCATGTGTTGCGTGCCGGTTCCGAATGTGCACTAGATAGAGACCGAACGTCGGGAACGTCTGATACTCATGCGACGATGCCTTGTCTTCGCGACGCTGGCCGTCGTGATCCCGTTCCGCCCGGGTTCGGCGATGACCGAGACGGAACGCCGACAGTCCAATCGGACAGTCAATATTTTAGGGTCGGTCGCGCGGCATCACGGAGAATTGGCAGAGCTTCTTTGACTTCTCGCACGGGATCACTAAGTCATATTCGCCATCGCGCCCCCGCACGAGCTCGTAATGCGAATTTGGGGCGGTCAATGCGCACACCAATGCGGCCAAAGCACGGCCGTTCCGTAGCGTAATCGGCGCACCGATGTGAGAAAGCGTGTACCGCGCATAGCCCACCCGATGGCGATCGGCGTGTTCAGTCACAATCCGAAATCCAAGTGAGGTGCGGCCGGCGTGCTGCATCGATGGCATCGCTGACCCAGATAGAAGCACTTGAGAGGACTGCAGGGACACCCATTTGACTGCATCGGCTACCTGCTGTATGTGCCAACCGCTCAACAAATCCCTGTCTAGTGGTTTGCGGCGAGTGAGCGCAATAGTGACTATCAGGAGAATACCAGCGGTCACGACCGCACTCCACTCGATCCACCGAGCCGTTTGCAAAACTCCGCCAAGTATCGTCGTCACCGTCACGAAACTCAGACCGAGCGCAGTCCACTGCGGCTCCGAAACTCCGCGAAAGTACAGCCGACCGGCATCTGCACGAGCGAGCTCAAATACGAACCGTGCTGCGGCGTAACTGATCACGTACCACACGACCGCATTTCCGAACGAAGACGAATGGCCCCTCAACAGGAGCACCGAACCCGGCACGACGATCAGGGCAAGCCAGAGCACCTCCAGTAGTTGGATAGGAAAAAGCCTCGCGCCGAGTAAAGATGCGGGCACGCCGACTGCGCTGGACCTGGCACTATAGCGGATACCACAGCGGTGTGGCCGGCCGTGGCAGCAACCCGCCAGGAGACAGCCCGTCGCCCAAACACTTGTGACATCTGGCTCGCCAATCCGGAGTGAGTGCAAACGTGGCGCAGGCTCCTCCCCACACCCGCGTGGTGTTAATCTATCTGCGGAGAGACTGTTTCATGATCATAGGTGTTCCCCGGGAAGTCAAAGATCACGAGACGCGCGTGGGACTGGTGCCCCACGGCGTCACCGCGCTGCGCGAGGCGGGGCACGAGGTCCTCGTGGAATCGCACGCCGGCGAAGGAAGCCTGCTCACGGATCGCGAGTACATGCAGGCGGGCGCGCACATTCTGGACAGCGCCGCCGAAGTCTGGAGCAAGGCCGGCCTGATCGTCAAGGTGAAGGAGCCGCAGCCCGCGGAGTACGGCTACTTTCGCCCAGGCCTGATCCTGTTCACCTACCTGCACCTGGCGCCGCTGCCCGAACTCACCGACCGCCTGCTGGATGCCAAGGTGAACGGCGTGGCCTATGAGACCATCCGGGAGTCCGACGGCTCCCTGCCGCTGCTCACTCCCATGAGCGAGGTGGCGGGCCGCATGGCCGTGCAGGTGGGCGCGCAGTACCTCGAGCGTCCCTACGGCGGCCGCGGCATTCTGCTCGGCGGCGTCCCCGGAGTGGCCCCGGCCAACGTGGTGATCATCGGCGGCGGCATCGTGGGAACCAACTCGGCCAAAATGGCGCTGGGCCTGGGCGCGCACGTCACCATCATCGACCGGAGCCTCGACCGCCTCCGGGCTCTCGACGATATCTTCAACGGCCAGGTGGTCACGCTGGCTTCCAACTCCTGGACGATCGGCGAAAACCTCAAGACCGCCGACCTCGTCGTGGGCGCGGTGCTGATCCCCGGCGCTTCCGCTCCGAAACTCGTGCGGCGCGAAATGATCGCCACCATGAAGCGTGGCGCCGTCGTGGTGGATGTGGCGATCGACCAGGGCGGCTGCTTCGAAACTTCGCACGCCACCACCCACACCGAGCCGATCTACTTCGTCGACGGTGTTCTGCACTACTGCGTTTCGAACATGCCGGCCGCGGTGCCCCACACCTCGACCTTCGCGCTCACCAACGCCACGTTCCCCTATTTGCTGGAGCTGGCCAACCTGGGGCTCGAAACCGCCTGCGAGCGCTTCCCCGCCCTGCGCGAAGGCGTCAATACCTATAACGGCTATGTGACCCACAGCGGCGTCGCCCAGTCCCAGGGACGGCAGTGGCGCTCGCTGGCACGGGTGGAGTAAGCTGCACTCATGCCATTAGCAGAACGGATGGACGCGGCGCCCCGGCCGCTGACCGCCCTCGGCGAAGAGGAAAAGTTTTTCCAGACCACCGTGCGCAAGTTTGCGCGCGACGAAATCCGGCCCCATGTGCGCGAAATGGACGAGGCCGGGGTCTTCCGCAAAGACATCATCAAACAGTTCTTCGAAATCGGCCTGATGGGGATCGAGATCCCCGAAGAGTACGGCGGACAGGGCGGCACTTTCTTCCAGGCGGTCCTGGCCGTGGAGGAACTCTCGGCCGTGGACCCTTCCGCCGGCGTGATCGTGGACGTGCAGAACACCATCTGCAACAACGCGCTGCTGCGTTGGGCCACTGCCGGGCAGAAAGCCAAATACCTGCCGCGCCTCGCCGCCGATACCGTGGCGTCGTACGCGCTCTCGGAGGCGGGCTCCGGCTCCGATGCCTTCGCCATGGCCACGCGCGCCGAGGATCGCGGGGACCATTTCCTGCTCGACGGCCGCAAGCTGTGGATCACCAACGCCGCGGAGGCCGGCTTTTTCCTGCTGTTCGCCAACGCCAAACCCGAAGCCGGCTACAAGGGCGTCACGGCCTTTCTGATCGAACGCGGCTTTCCGGGTTTCCAGGTCGGCAAAAAGGAGGACAAGCTGGGGATGCGCGCCTCTTCCACCTGCGAACTGATCCTGGACAACTGCCGCGTGCCGCGCGAAAACGTCTTGGGCGAAGTCGGCAAAGGCTATAAAATCGCCATCGAGACGCTCAACGAAGGCCGCATCGCCATCGGCGCGCAGATGATCGGCCTGGCGCGCGCCGCTCTCGAGCACTCCGTCGCCTTCGCCCGCGAGCGGAAGCAGTTCGGCAAGCCCATCG
>Ga0116225_1003134_pt1 | contig 10739 bp, 9 predicted proteins | sample Sb_taG_8_FD_88968 | JGI IMG/M metagenome (GOLD analysis project Ga0116225, IMG submission 88968) | Peat soil microbial communities from Weissenstadt, Germany - Sb_50d_c_BC metaG | ecosystem: Environmental > Terrestrial > Soil > Wetlands > Peat | place: Germany: Weissenstadt | collected 2010-09-21 | reverse complement strand
CGACATCCTCGCCGATCTGCAGCAGGCTTTGGAGGCCTCATAACAAAGTGCTAGGACCGCTCGCCGCCGGGGAGTTTCCCCGGACCCGCTTGCGCCGCAACCGCCGCGACCCCTGGTCGCGGCGGCTTGTCGCCGAGAACATCCTCACCACCGCCGATCTGATCTGGCCGGTCTTCGTCACCGAAGGCGAGAACCAGCGCGTCGAGATCAAATCGATGCCGGGCGTGGTGCGCTATTCCCTGGACCGCTTGATCGACGCCGTGGGCGAAGCGCGGGAGCTTGGCATTCCCGCCATCGCTCTGTTCCCCCAAGTCGATGCAGCCCTGAAAACCCCCGACGCGCGGGAAGCCGTCAATCCGGACAACCTGATTTGCCGGGCCGTGCGGGCCATCAAATCGGCATTCCCCGATTTGGGCGTAGTCTGCGACGTGGCGCTGGATCCCTTCAACAGCGACGGCCATGACGGCTTGGTGATCGATGGCTATGTCGAGAACGACCGCTCGGTCGAGGTGCTGGTGCAGCAAGCGCTGGTCCAGGCCCAGGCCGGTTGCGACGTGCTGGCCCCGTCCGACATGATGGATGGCCGCATCGCCGCCATGCGCGACGCTTTGGATGCGCAAGGACTGATCCAGGTACGCCTGATGTCCTACGCCGCCAAATACGCCTCGGCCTTTTACGGTCCGTTCCGCGACGCCATCGGCACCCAATCGGCGCTGAAGGGCGGCGACAAGAAGACCTATCAGATGGACCCCGCCAATTCCGACGAGGCCTTGCGCGAAGTGGCGCTGGATCTCAAGGAAGGCGCCGATATGGTGATGGTCAAGCCCGGCATGCCCTATCTGGACATCGTGCGCCGGGTAAAGGAGACCTTCGCCGTGCCGACCTTCGCCTATCAGGTGAGCGGTGAATACGCCATGCTCAAGGCCGCCGCCCAGAACGGTTGGCTGGACAACGACCGGGTCGTGCTTGAAAGCCTGCTGGCCTTCAAGCGCGCCGGAGCCGATGGCGTCCTCACCTATATGGCGGTCGAGGCCGCCAAGCTGCTGCGTCAGGGCTGACCAAGCCAGTCCTTGACCACCGCGATCTGCTCCGGCTCGAACAGGGCCGGAGCATGACCGCAGCCGGGAAACTCAACCAACGCCGATTTGGGGCCGCGCTGGGTCATCTCGGCGGCGGTGTCCTTGGTCAGGATATCCGAGTCCTCACCGCGCAAGGTCAGCGTCGGGCAGCGGATCTGGTCCCAGACCGGCCAGAACGAGATATCCTCGATCGTTGGCGGAATCGACGCTGCCGCGATGGTGGGGTCGTAATGCAGCCGCAGCCCGCCGCCCGCTGCCGGGCGAGTGCTGGTTTCCGCCACATGCCGCCAATCCTCGTCGCGCGTGATGCCAAAGGTCGCCATCGCCTGACGCAGATAGGCCTCGGCATCGGTCAACGTGGCGAACTGCGGATCGCTGCCGACAGCGGAGGAAATCCGCGTCAATCCGGTTGCCGGAAGGAACGGCCCAATATCGTTGAGGATCAACCGGCGAATCGGCGAGCCCGGCAGCGCCGCCAGCGACATGCCGATCATGCCGCCCATCGACGTCCCCAGCCAATCGACCTGCTCGACGTCCAGACGGGCGATAAGTGCGGCGCAAACGGACAGATAGGTCGGCAGGACATAGCTCGCCTTGACCACCAACCACTCGCTGTCGCCACGCCCCGGCATGTCCGGGCAGACCACCCGCCAACCGTCCGCCAAAGCCTTGGCCACAAGATCGAAGTCGCGCCCGGTGCGGCTTAAGCCATGCACGCAGACCAGAACCCGCGGATTGGCCGGATCGCCCCATTCGGTATAGGCCACCCGGTGAAATCCATAGGCTCCCAAGGCCGAAATATGCTTCTGGCGCATGCTGCGCGTCTTTCCAATGGTTGAATTCCGGTCAATTGTGGCTCAGGCCGCGGCGAATGACCAGGGTCATGCGACCGCCGCGCCGATTGAATTCCGCCGCCGGGCGGGCCATTGTCGGTGGATGAAGACCATGGCGAAACTGGGTGCCACCGTGGTGCTTGCCGTTTTGGCGACACTGGGGGGGCTGGGGTGGTGGTTGAACGGCTCGCAGCCGCGCAACGAGGGAAATCTTCGCCTGCCCGGCCTGAGGGCGGCGGTCACGGTGGCGCGCGACGAGGCCGGAGTGCCGCGCATCATCGCCGAGTCCGACCATGACGCCTATTTCGCCCTGGGCTTCGTGCATGCGCAGGATCGCTTGTGGCAGATGGAGATGCAGCGCCGCCTGGGTGCCGGGCGTCTGGCCGAGATCCTCGGCGCTCCCGCCCTGGCCACCGACACCTTCATGCGCACGCTGGGGCTTTACCGCTTAGCCCAACAGGATTTCGCCAGCTTCGACCCCGAGGTGAAGGACGGCTTGGAAGCCTATACCGCCGGAGTGAACGCCTACTTGTCCACCCATCACGGGCCATTGGCGCCGGAATTCGTACTGCTGCGCCACACTCCCGAGCCGTGGACTCCCGCCGACAGCGTGGTCTGGGGCAAGCTGATGGCCATGCAACTGGCCGGCAATTGGCGCGACGAGTTGTTGCGCGCCCGATTGCAGGCCAGCCTGCCGGCTGAGCAAATCGCCGATCTATGGCCCGGCTATCCGCGCAGCCAACCCGTCACCATCGGTCTGACAGAACCATTCCTCGACCATATGCTGGCAGCCATCCCCTCGGCGGTGATGCCGCATCTGGCTTCGAACGTCTGGGTGGTATCGGGCGAGCGCAGCCAGACCGGCAAGCCGATCCTCGCCAACGACCCGCATCTGGGCTTCCAAGCGCCGATCTTGTGGTATCTGGCCACCCTTTCAACCCCCGATCTGGAGGTTGCCGGCGGCACCGTACCGGGCACACCGTTCCATCTTCTGGGGCATAACCGCCGCATCGCCTGGGGGCTGACCACCACCCAAAGCGACACCATGGATCTGTTCATCGAAAAATCCGACGGAGACGGCTATTTGACCCCCGACGGGCCGCAGCCGTTCAAGACGCGCAGCGAAACCATCAAGATCCGCAATGCCGATCCGGTGCTGGTGACCGTGCGGGAAACCCGTCATGGTCCGGTGATCTCCGACGTGCTGGGAGAAAAGGCCGACGGCCAGATCCTGGCCTTGTCGGCTGCCGCCTTTCAGCCCGAAGACCGCACCATCCAGGCCGTCTACAAGATCAACCGGGCGGGCAACTGGGACGAATTCCAGGCGGCGCTGGAGGACTTCCATGCCCCGCAGCAAAACATCGCCTATGCCGATGTCGATGGGCATATCGGACTGACCTCGCCGGGGCGCATCCCCATCCGCAAATCCGGCGACGGCACCCTGCCCCGGCCCGGCTGGACCGGCGAGTTCGACTGGGTCGGCTGGGTGCCGTTCAACGACCTGCCGCGCGTGTTCGATCCGCCATCGGGGGTGATCGTCAACGCCAACAACAAGATCGTCGGCGACAACTACCCCTATCTGCTAGCCGCCAACTGGCCCGAAGGCTACCGCGCCCAGCGCATTCTTGAACGTCTGGATGAGCGTTCGCGTCATTCCATCGAAGACATGGCCGCTCTACAGATGGATAATCTGTCACTGATGGCGGTCGAGTTGAAGCCGCTACTGCTCCAACAGCCGGCGGTGGGGCCGCGCGCCAAGGTGGTGTATGATCTGCTGAAGGGGTGGGACGGCGTCGCCGACCCGCGCGCCACCGAGCCGTTGATCTTCGAGGCGTGGCTGCGCCAGTTGCAGCACGATTTGCTGACGCCCTCGCTGGGGCCATATGGCGAGACCTTCCCCATTCTGCATCCGCGCTTTCTCAAGGCGGTGCTGCAAGGCCATACGCAATGGTGCGTCGGACTCAATCAGCCAGCCCCGCCCGATTGTCATGCCGTGGTCGCCCACGCCCTCGACACCGCGCTGGATGGGCTGCGCCGCCGCTTCGGCGACAACATGGGCGAATGGCGCTGGGGCGACGCCCATATCGCCCGCTTCGACGCCTTGCTGTTCAGCCATATCCCTGTGCTGGACGCGGCGAGCAGCCTCAGCTTGGGCACCGGGGGGGATGATTTCACTGTTCAGCGCGGCGGCATGGGTGAGGTCGATCCGGCCTCACTGACCCATACGCATGGCGCCGGCCTGCGCGCCGTCTATGATTTGTCCGACCTGGAGGCCAGCCGCATCGTCATCGCCACCGGCCAATCGGGCAACCCGCTATCGGCACATTGGGGCGATATGCTGGAGTTGTGGGGACAAGGCGGCAGCATGCCTCTGCCGCCACGCCGTCCGGCGACCCATGTTGTACTGCTGGAGCCGCCATCGTGACATCCGGCGCGTTCATGGCGCGCGGCGCGCTAGGCGATGGAACCATTATCGAAACCAGCAGCGTCGCCCATGATCATAATATCGTGGAGCTTCTTCGCCGCGCCGGATTCCCCGCACGCCCGTCGAGCAGCACCGCCGAGGCGGATTGACCGCGCCCCCCTTGCATGTTACGGGACTCCACATGTTCGAGATGCTATCGCAGGGCCTGCTGGTCAAACTGGGGAGGCCGTCATGAACAGACCCACCGTGTTTCTCGGGGCCGCCGTGTTGGCCGTGGCCATTTTGGCGGTCGGCCGCCTGACCCTGGGACCGGCCCCTGTCACCGTCGAGGCGCCCCAGCATAATGTGGTCTTGCAGGTCTATGGCCTGGGTACCGTGGAAGCCCGCATCCTCTCCAAGATCGCCTTCCAAGTGCCTGGAGCGCTTCAGACCTTGCGGGCCGATGTGGGAGATCATGTCGCCGCAGGAACGGTTCTGGCGAGACTCGATTCCGCCGAGCAGATGGCCCGGCTGGAACAAGCCAAAGCCGCCGTCCACCAAGCCGAAGCGGGCCTGGAACAGGCGCGGGCCGGAGTGGTCAAGGCGGACGCCATGCGGATCAAGAAGGCCGGGGTCAGCCGCCGCCGTACCTCGCTGGTCAAGGAAGGCTGGACCTCGCCGGAAGTGGCCGAGGATGCCCGTACCGACGACGATGCCGCCCGCGCCGATTTGACCGTCGCCCGCAGCGCGATCACCGTCGCCGAAGCCAATCTGGATGCCGCCAAAGCCGCCCTCAACCGCGAACAGGTGGTGCTGGATCAACATGTCCTGACAGCGCCTTACGACTCGATCATCATCCAGCGCCTCAAGGAAGCGGGGACTGTCATCAGCGGCAATGATCCGGTGTTCACGGTGATCGACGCCGCCACCATCTGGGTGCTGGCCTATGTCGAGGAAGCCCGCTCCGGCGGTCTGGCTCTTGGCCAAACGGCGGAGGTCCGCCTGCGCTCCCGCCCTGGCGAGATGTTCCCCGGCCGCGTCGCCCGCATCGATGTGGAAAGCGATCGAGTGTCGGAAGAACGGAAGGTTTACGTCGCCTTCGACCACATTCCCGCCGATATCCATCTGGCCGAACAGGCCGAGGTGCTAATCACCACCGCCAACCTGCCCAAGGTGTCGATGGTGCCGCAAGCCGCCGTCACCGATTACAAGCAGGGGCGCGGCACTGTCTGGGCCGTCGAGGACGGACGCCTGACGCCCTATCGTGTCCGCTTCGGCGCCGCCAGCCTGGACGGCCGTCTGCCGGTGCTGGACGGTTTGCCGGCCGACGCGGCGATCGCCGACACCCTGCCCGACCATCCCGAAGCCGGCCAGCGAGCGCGCATGGTGACGCCGTGAATCTGGGCCTGCGCGACCTCACCCATAATCTGGGGCGTTTCATCGTTACCTGCCTGGGCATCGGTTTGCTGCTGGGGGTGGTCGAAGGCATGGTTGGCATCTATCGCGGGCTGGTCGATGACTCGCTGGCGCTGTCGCGCGGCGCTGGAGCTGATCTCTGGGTGGTCGAGGATCAGCGGCAAGGCCCCTTCGCCGAGGTCAGCCGCCTGCCGCGCGACATCCGCGACGGCATCGCCCGCATCTCGGGCGTCAGTGATGCCGGAGCGGTCACCTATCAGTCGGTCCAGGCCATCGCCGGAGGTCTGCGCTTGCGGCTGTTCGTCGTCGGTTACGAGCCCGGTCGCCTGGGTGGCCCGCCGATCCTGATCGCCGGGCGGCCGATCGAGCAAAGCCATTACGAGATCGTTCTCGATCAAAGCGCCCAACTGCCTCTGGGCGCCACCGTGCGCCTGGGGCGTCACGATTTCACCGTGGTCGGCCTGACGCGCCGCCAAGTCAGCGCCGCTGGCGATGCCGGGGCATATATCACCTTGCTCGACGGGCAGGTTTTGCAGTTCGAGATGGAGCCGCCCGCCGCCCGCAATGCCGTGGCGCGCGGCGAGCCGCCTGCCGACACCAACACCATCAACGCCGTGGTCGCCCGCCTGGAGGCCGGCGGCGATGTGGCCGCGGTGGCGGGCGCGATCCGACGCTGGAAACATCTGGAGGTTCTGACCCAGGACGAGCAGGAAGCCCTGCTGTCCAAGGCCTTCATCGACAAGGTGCGTAAGCAGATCGGACTGTTCGCCACCTTGCTGGTGATCGTCGCCACGGTCATCATCGCCTTGATCGTCTACACCATGACCTTGGACAAAGTGCGCGAGATCGCCACGCTGAAGCTGATCGGCGCCCCTGACCGGGTCATCGTCGGCATGATCGTCCAACAAAGTCTGGCCTTGGGCATTCTCGGCTTCGTCTTCGGCACCGCCTATGTGAACGTCATCGCCCCCTATTTCCCCCGCCGGGTGGTGCTGTTGACCAGCGACGCCTCGGCGCTGGCGGGGGTGACGGTGCTGGCTTGTCTGGCCGCCAGTGCGCTGGCCGTGCGCTACGCGCTGCGAGTCGATCCCGGCCGCGCACTGGCCGGTTAGGAAAGCGCCATGCCCGCAACTCCTCTCGTCAAACTGCGCAATGTGACCAAGCGCTATGGCAGCGGCCAATCGCAGGTGACGGCGCTGGATAGCGTCTCGTTGCAGGTGATGCCGGGCGAGGTCGTCGGCTTGCTCGGGCCGTCAGGATCGGGCAAGACCACGCTGTTGAACGTCATTGGCTGTATCGCCGAGCCGAGTTCCGGTTGGATGATGCTGGATGGCGATATCGTTTATGACAGCCGCTGGGTGATGAAGGATCTGCGCCGCCTCCGGCGCGAGAAGATCGGATTCATCTTCCAGACCCACAACCTGTTGCCGTTCCTCGACGCCACCGAGAACGTGATGATCGCCCTGCATCTGAACGGCGTCAAAACCGACGACGCCCGCAAGCGTGCCAAGGCTTTGCTGGACTATCTTGAGGCCGGACATCGTGGCGACGCCATGCCCGGCGAGCTATCGGGCGGCGAAGCACAGCGCGTCGCCATCGCCCGTGCCTTGGCCAACACTCCCCGCGTGATCCTGGCCGACGAACCCACCGCTGCCCTGGATTCCGAACGCGCCGCCATCGTCATGGGCCTGCTGCGCAAGGTTGCCCGCGAACAACAGGCCGCCGTGCTGGTGGTGTCGCATGACGACAAGATCTTCGCGCTGTTCGACCGCGTGTTCCGCCTGCGCGACGGCAAGCTGACCGAGGAACAGGTCATGCTTGCCGGGCGCTGAGGCGAAGGATCACGCCGCCTCGGATGCCGCCACCAGCGCCTTGTAAATCTCGGCTAGTTGGGCGTCGGCGTCGCCATCGACATACATCGAGATCGCGGCCAGCAGGCCCATTTCCTCTTTCTGAATGTGGAAGATCTCCCGCTCGCACAGCTCGATACCGCTGCGGTGGAACTCTTTCCAGCCTTCGGCGGTGAAGCCTTCGCCCGCCAACGCCGCGCGCGCCTGAACCGCCAGATCTTGTGCCAAAGGCAGGATGGTGGCGTGCTCCTCGGTCAGAAAAGCGGCGATGCCGGCTTCGCCCTGCTCGATCAAAACACGGAACAAGTGGTTCTCTTCAAAGCCGAAATGGCGTTCGACCTCGGCGGCGACCGACAGCAGCATATCTTCCAGCAGCGCCCGCACCTTGGCGTCGGCCAGATCGGGCAAGCGGCGGCTGGTCTGGGTCAGCAGGTACTCTTCCAGCCCCTGCAATGCCTTGATCGTATGCACATGCTCTTCATGCAGAAGTGCGGCGATCTTGGTATTGAACATCATTGTTTCTCCGAGGTTTGCGTAACTTGATTGAGGTGTTGCCGCATGCGCCGCCACAATAGGACGGCGAAGCTGGCAAAGGACAACGCGCCGATCAGCCCCGCCGCCGCGCCGATGCGCACCAGCAGCGACTCGCCGCTGAGGATTCCGACTGTGACCAGAGCCAAGGCGGTGCAATGGCAGATGAGATGCAGGCGCAAGGGCCGATCGGCAGTCAGGGCAGAAACCAGCACCGGTTTGACGCCCTTCTTGACCGAATGCATCGAGGCGAGGAACGGCATGATCCGCTGTAACACCCCCATCAGGAAGCTGAGCAGCCAGCCGAACACCAGCACGAAGCCGAACAACGGCGCGGTGCGGTCACTCAGCACCCCGGCAGCCGCCAGCAGGCCGATGACGACGCTCGTCGGCATCATCACCCAGGCCAGCCGTATAAGGATGAACGAGTCGCCCAAGCGCTTGCGCATACGGCCGCTCAGCACCTTGTGCATCGCCCGCAGATACAGCGCCACCGAACCCAGCCCCAGCGCTCCGGCGACGAACACCAGTGGCGCGATGCCATGCACCAGCCCGGCCAAAGCCAGCACCAGGGCGGTGCCGCCCAACCAGGCCGAACGCTTGCCCAGGGTCGAGTCGGGTGGAGGCGACAGCGCGAACATCGGCACCAGGATGAAGCTGAACCCCATCGCCAGCATGCCCATGAAGCCATAAGCGGCGATCACGCCATGCGCGGTGGCGACGGCGCGGTGATCGGGCAGGAAACCAAAGCTTAAATCAGCCAGCAGCACCGCACCCAAGGTGCCCAGCAACGCCAGACTGCCCAAGGCGATCCAGGCGTAATCGGTGACTACCCGCATGTCGGTGACGCGGCGCAGATTATCGGCAACCAGAACGCCGAACAGCGCCAGCGCCGCGACCACCAGCGTACCGCCGATGCCTTGCGCCAGCGGGGTCTGGTGTCCCATGCCATGCGCAAGAATGGCCACGCCCGGCATGAACAGCCAGAACACCGCTTTGCAGGCCCGCACCGACCGCACCGGGCGTTTGGTGGCGACCGGCAGCAGCTGGAACGCCGCCCCCATCGCCGTCATCGCCAGCACGCCAAGCGTGATCATGTGCAGCGCCGCCAAAACATGGCCGGTGCCGCCAACGAAGCCCATCGCGTCATCAGCAAAAACGGTCAGCAGCGCCCAGGCGGCAATGTGGAAAAATATCGCCGCACCGAAGAAGCGGAACGGCAGCGAGGGCGGCAGCAAGCGGCTGCGGGCGCCCATCATGAAGTCACCGAACAGCATCAGGCAGCCCGCCGAACCAGAAAGCACCGCTCGCCTAGGTCACTCGGCAGCGGTTCGATGCTCCAGCCGATCTCGGCCAATTCCGGCGCCAGATAAATGGGGTCGCGGTCGTGATGAACGATGATGCGCGCGTCGGCTTCGACCGAAGCCACCAGCCGCAGAATTGCCAACATTGGCATCGGGGCAACCATTCCGCGCACGTCGATATGCAGCCCATCGGCTTCACGTCGCAGCGGCGCACCCGGATTGGGCAGGCCGCTGCAATCCTCAGGTGTCGGCTCGCCTTCAACGCGCCCCTGCCCGTCCCGCTCCAATATAATGTGCCAATGCTGATCGTCCAGCTTATGCGCCTGCGAGGAAAAGCCCATCTGGCTCAGCACCCGCCGTAACGGCAGAGGATTGAACGGCGCCGCCAGAGTGAACCGCCCGCCCGGTTCCACCGCCGCCGCCAGCTCGACCACCGATTGTAATGGATCGGACCCCTGCGCCAGCAGAGGCCGCACGTCCATGAACAGTTCCGCGTCTGTCATGATGTCTCCGCAACCTTGTGTGACTCCTAGAATGGCCCGCCCAGTACGGCACATCCTTGATTTTGGGCAAGGGCGGATGATGTCTATATTTTAGGCAAATATCAATATCTGCCACCGATGCGGCACTGCCGGCGGGTGCAGCCAACTCGACATTGGGGCAAGCATCGGCTACATCTCGGGCAAAGGATCATTCTTCGGAGTTCCACAGCCCATGCCCACCTTCGACATCGTCTCCAAGACCGACATGGCCGAGGTCGACAACGCCCTGAACGGCATCAGCCGCGAAATCGCCCAGCGCTTCGACTTCAAGGGCAGCAAATGCTCGGTCGATCGCAAGGACGACACCATCACCGTGCTGGCCGACGACGAGGCCAAGCTGCAGCAGGTTCACGAGTTGCTGAAGGTGCACTTCACCCGCCGCAACGTCGATCCCAAGGCGCTCGACTTCAAGACCATCGAAAAGGCCGCTGGCGATTCGGTGCGTCAGGTGGTGATGGTCAAGCAGGGCATCGACAAGGATGCGGCGAAGCTGCTGGTCAAAGAGATCAAGGACAGCAAGATCAAGGTCCAGGTCTCGATCCAGGGCGACGAAGTCCGCGTCACCGGCAAAAAGCGCGACGAACTGCAAGAGGTCATCGCGCTGGTCAAGAAGCTCGATGTCGATCGGCCGCTGCAATATATGAACTTCCGCGACTGACCGAGTGAACAGCGCCCCCTTTACCCAGCAAGGGGGCGCCGCCGCCGTCAATGCGTGGTGGGAGCCGCCCCGGCCTCGCCGCTGGCCGCTTCGCCGGCGCGCTGAACCACCCGGCCCGCCTT
>Ga0116225_1003132_pt1 | contig 10743 bp, 9 predicted proteins | sample Sb_taG_8_FD_88968 | JGI IMG/M metagenome (GOLD analysis project Ga0116225, IMG submission 88968) | Peat soil microbial communities from Weissenstadt, Germany - Sb_50d_c_BC metaG | ecosystem: Environmental > Terrestrial > Soil > Wetlands > Peat | place: Germany: Weissenstadt | collected 2010-09-21 | reverse complement strand
TTCGCTAGGACCCGCGCCGGACCCGCCACCGGCCAGACCGAATTCATCGCGAAACTTGTCCAAACTAGGGCGCAACACCGATCGTTCCGGCCTAACGAAGCCCGACTGTGCTTAATGGGGGGTAAAGAAAATAAGCCGTTCACCGGTGTTCACCCACGTTCACGGGTGTGACCAAGTCATTGAGGAGACTGGCATTTCCTTGTTTACGGCTATACATGCCTATTCACCGGTATGACCTAAATGTTTCGAATTTTGTTGACTACCGGTTGACTGGGAGGGGTCCCGATATGCCACGACCGACAAAAGGCGGAGCGCGGGCCAAGCCGGCGAACCGGAAGAAACTGCGCGACAGCGACTTGCGTGCCCCGACGCGCGGCACCGTGATCGAGCGCACCTTCTACACTTGGGACACGGCGGCGCCCGGTTTGGGATTGCGGACCCAAACCTCGGGAAGCCGATCCTTCTACGTGGTCTATAGGCACCGACACCGGCGGCGCACTCTTTACATAGGCCGCGCCGAGATCGGCCTGAATGTTGCGCGCGGCATTGCGAAGGGCATCGTGGCGGAGGTTGCGAACGGCCGGGACCCTTGGGCCGAGAGGAAGGCCCTTGAGGCCGCCGGCACTTTCGAGCAATTGCATGCCGATTATCTCAAGCGACACGCCCGAAAACACAACAAGTCCTGGGCGCAAAGCGATTTCCTGGTGCGCACTTATCTCTTGCCGGCGTTCGGCGACAAACCGGCGGCGGAAGTCACGCGGGCCGACGTCCGGGCGGTACTGGGCAAGGTCGAAGACCGGCCTCACCTCCGGACCGGGATCAAGGCTGCGGCGAGCGCGGTTTTCAGTTGGGCGTTGAGCGAAGACATCGTCCCCCTCAATCCATGCGCGGGGATCAAGGTCGCCAAGTCGACCGAGCGCGAGCGCGTTCTTGAGGGAGACGAGTTCCCGAAAGTTTGGGCGGCGTTCGACAACGCCGGCTTGGTGAAGAGCGCGGTATTGCGGACGATCCTGCTGACGGCTTGCCGGCCCGGCGAAGCCGAGGCCATGAGGTTCGAACACATACGAGATGGCGTGTGGACGCAACCCGGCTTGCCGAGCAAAATTTGGCCCGGAACAAAAAATGGAAAAACACACGAGGTGTTTTTGTCACCGGAGGCGCGGCGGGTCATCGACGAAATATACGACGGCGAGTGGCCGGAAAGCGGTTACGTCTACAAATCTGCGCGCGGTGGTCACGCGGACATCGGAGATGCGATGAGAAAAATTTGCGGCGATCTTGGGATCAGGGAAAAAATCACGGCACACGATTTGCGGCGATCTGCCGGTACGTTGATCACTGGTTTGGGATTTTCGAGAGAATCAATGGACCGAATTTTGAATCATCGGGCCAAAGGCGTGGGACGAATTTATGATCGGAACCGGTATGAAAGTGAAAATCGAGCGATCTGGACGGCGCTTGGACGGAAGGTGATGGAACTTGCCGAGGGGCACGAAGAAAGCAACGTGGTCCCCCTTTCCATGAAGGGATGACATTAGGTCACACTTAATATTTGGATCATCAAACTTGTTTACACCGATCCACTTTGTTTGGTAGCCTTAACCTTGGGTCTATACCCAAGGGGAAATTTGCCTTCAACGGCCCTTGGGATTTAGAAGACGGCCCAACTCAACTTGGAGCACCAAGTTGAATCCGCAAAGGCCTGCTACTAGCGCAATTTCGATGCGCCGGTCGCGGGCCTTTTTTATTGGTCCGGCGTCCGGCGCATCCCGAACAAGGGAATGCGACGAGATGAAGAAGACCAGGCGGCAAACCGGCGCCACGCCGGCCGACGATCACAAACACGATCAAGCGCATCTGCAACACGACGACGATAACGGCGTCGGTGCGCGCAACCCATTCGTCCACTCCCGATGATGAAGGCCAGCACGAGCAGGCCGAGCGGCCACCACATCCAGTGGCCAATGAAGAAAAGTGCGAGGATGGCAAGGCGAGGTAGGCTTTGCCCATGCGGTCGAGCGCGGTGAAAGCATCGGGACGGCCATCGTCGAAGGCACGCGTCAACACGGCCTCGAATTGCTCGAAGCCGCGCAGCGCGATATTGGCCAACAGATCGTCGCGGTCACGAAAGTGGCGATATGGCGCCGCCGGGCTGACGCCGGCCCAGCGCGCGGCGTCGGCGAAGGTAAAGCCGGCGGCGCCCTTTTGCGCGATCAGTTCGAGCGCGGCACGCATCAGCGCCTCGCGCAAATTGCCGTGGTGATAGCCGCGCGGGCCATGCCTGTCGCCTTTCGACCAGCTCATGTAAATAGCTTTTACATTAGCAGCGGCGAGTCGTCGACCTCGCGCCGGATCGCCCCACTTGAGCCGGTTGACGGCCAAGCACGCGCCGCGTTTAACTTAAGCAGCAACATCTTGACGTTGATCCCATGACGCTCGCGGAAGTTTCGCCTGCGCCAAGTCTTGTTTCACCTGTAACAAGCCTGGCGCCGGCGACCGAGACCGGCGCGCTCGGCATCTATCAGCTCAAGCGGCTGTGGTCGCGCAACATGGCGGCGCGGGCGGGCCGCAACTGGCCGACGACGCTGCACGACCGTCATCTCGACCATCTCGTCGTCCACGCCAGCGGGCTCGGCCTCGAACAGACCGCCAGCTTTCTCGGCCAAGAGGCGCCGAGTTTCGACGAGTTCGAACGCTGGATCGTCGCCACCACCGGCGGCATCGCGCCGCAACAGGTCGCGCGCATCAATGCCGCGGTCGCGGGCGACGCCGTCCCGCAGGAGACCGCGCGCTGGCTCGCCGCAGTGGAGGCGAGCGCGCCGGTGCTGGACGCAGCCGATCTCGCCTGCTGGCAGGAGCACGGCTATGTCGTGCTCCATGACGCGGTGACTCAGGCGACGCGCGAGGCGGCAGCGCTCGCGCTGTGGCAATATCTCGACGCCGACCCGGACGATCCGGAGACGTGGTATCCGCCGAACGATCACGGCATCATGGTGCAATATTTCCAGCACCCGGCTTTCGACGCCGTTCGCCGTTCGCCGCGCATCCATAAGGCCTTCGCCCAGCTCTGGGGCACGGCGGATTTGTGGGTGACCACCGACCGCGTCGGCTTCAATGCGCCGGAGCGAGAGGGTTTCATGTTCCCCGGACCGCGTCTGCACTGGGACGTCAGCGTCAAGACGCCGTTCCCGCTCGGCACCGGCGGCATCCTTTATTTCACCGACACACCGCCCGAGCAGGGCGCCTTCACATTGGTGCCGGGATTCCAGCGCTGGGGCGAAGCCTGGTTGAAGGCCCTGCCGCACGGCGCCGACCCGCGGCAGCAAGACCTCTATGCTTTAGGCCCGCGCGCCATCGGCGGCCGCGCCGGCGACTTCGTCATCTGGCATCAGGCCTTGCCCCACGGCGCCAGTCCCAATCGCGGCAGCCGGCCGCGCATGGTGCAATACGTCAACATGTTCCCGACGCACGTCGAGGAACATGAGGAGTGGATTTAGGGCGCGCATTTCACTGGGTCATGGTGCCGCTATTTTCGGCCAAGTCCGCGTAGCCGATTAATCGGATATCGTCGCCTCGCGCCGCGAAAACTATTCTCGGGGCAACCAAGGCCGCCAGTTCATCGCTATAGCGATAGCCCGGCGCGGCTCCTGAAAACGAATTCGATATCGCCGGGTGAAAGTAGATTTCCGTGAGCCCGTCGGGCAAATGCGCCAAAAGTCCCGCCACTCGCGATTCGGTCATCGCCCCCGACCACGCCAATCCGAAGACCCGGTCCGCGGCGAGCAAGCGGCGCCTTCGGACGCGAGCCTTGAGAAGCGCGGCACATGTTGAAGTCACCCATGAAAGCTTCGATGAGGTTTGCTTCTCGATGAGTCTCAGCACGCGGACCGGTTCATAGGGTATCCGTAGCGCGGTCATCCCATAGCGTTGTCCGATATCCAATATGAGACCGGAGATGGTCGGATGCAGGTGCCAATGCTTGTGGCAATCGACGTGATCGAGCCGCAACCCGGTGGCAAGAAAAGCCTCGAACTGCGCCGCAATTTCCTGCGCGACCTGCCGGCGCACCGTCGGATCGACAAATATCCTGACGCTGGCGCGCGCCATATCACTGCGAAACCGGCCGGACTTATCGACGAGATCGGGCAGGCGCGAGGGCGGCGACACCGGGTATCCGTCGGTCAGGACGATGTGCAATCCCACTCTCAGAGAACGCATTCGCCGCGCTTGATCGACAGCATCAGCGGCGGCGGGAGCCCCGATCATGAGACTGGCCGCCGTCAGGATGCCATTTCTGTGAGCCGTCTCGACCGCCTCGTTGACTTCGGGCGCAAGACCAAAGTCGTCGGCCGTTACGATCAACGCCTTCAGTGTGCCACTCCTCGCCGCTCCCGCAGGAAGTGAAAGAATTCGATCCCTTCACGCAGCCGGCGAATCATCATCTGCCGATCGCGAACCATCTCGCCCACGATCGACGCAATCTTCCCGGATCGAAAATAGAATCGCCGATAAAATTCCTCGACCGAGTTGAAAATCTCGGTTTGAGTCAAATGCGCGTAGTGCAATGGCGCGATCTGCACGCCTTCGTCATTCACGAGCTCCGCATGCGAGGTATCGAGCCAGCCGTTCTTTACCGCTTGGTCGAAAAGAACCGTGCCCGGATACGGCGCCGCCAATGAGACTTGAATGGTGTGTGGGTTGATTTCATTGGCAAAGCGGATCGTTTCTTCGATCGTCTCCTTGGTCTCGCCCGGCAACCCCATGATGAATGTGCCGTGGATGGTGATGCCGAGGTCGCGACAATCCTTGGTAAATTTGCGGGCGACATCGATCCGCATGCCCTTTTTGATATTGTGCAGGATTTTCTGATTGCCGGATTCGTAACCGACCAGCAGAAGCCGCAGGCCGCCGTCGCGCAGCACCTTGAGCGTTTCCCGCGGAACATTGGCCTTCGCATTGCATGACCACATCACGCCAAGCTTACGCAGTTCCTTGGCAATGGCTTCCGCGCGCGGCAGATCGTCGGTGAAAGTATCGTCGTCGAAGAAAAATTCCTTCACCTGCGGGAACGCCTTCTGCGCCCAGGCGATTTCCTCGACGACGTGGCCAACCGAGCGCGTGCGGTAGCGATGGCCGCCCACGGTTTGCGGCCACAGGCAGAAGGTGCAGCGCGATTTGCATCCACGTCCGGTGTAGAGCGACAAATACGGATGCCGCAGATAGCCGATGAAATAGTCGTCGATATCGAGATCGCGTTTGTAGACCGGCGTGACAAAAGGCAGGAGGTCCATGTTTTCCAGGATCGCGCGCTCGTCATTATGAGCAATGACGCCGGACGCATTTCGATAGGACAGGCCGGCGATCTCGCTCCAGGGCCGGTCTTCCGCCACCTCCTTGATCGTGAAATCGAACTCGTTGCGCGCGACAAAATCGATCGCCGGCGATGCCTTCAGGCTGCCGTCAGGATCGACCGCGACCTTGGCGCCGACAAGCCCGGCCTTCAGGTCCGGATTCACCGCTTTCATCGCCTTGATGGTCGCGACGTCGGATGCAAATGACGGCGCCGAAGTGTGCAGGACCGCCAGATCGTAGTCGCGGGCACTTGCCGCGACCTGTTCGCGCTTTATGCGATGGGGCGGCGCATCGACGAGTTTGCTGCCCTCGACAAGAGCCGCCGGCTGGGCAAGCCACGTCGGATACCAAAATGAGCGGATTTCGCGCCGAGCCTGGTACCGCGAGCCCGCTCCGCCGTCGAAGCCTTCAAACGAGGGCGCCTGAAGGAACAGAGTTCGCATTGCGGCTTACCTCTCCAGTATAAGCAAGCGTATTATCGGCCAGCACGGCATAACGGCGCCCGCGCCATTCGACGGCCCGGCCAAAAAAACTGGCAAAAAACACAGCGCCCGAGACCATGTCGCGAAAAGGTCCCAGCCAAAAAGGATTGCTTTGCAGGCGCAACGCCCGATCGAGCTGCATCTGCAGGCTGAAGCGGCAGGCGAGCGCGGCAATGACAATGATGCTGGCCGGAGTGATGCCGCCCAATAACGTGCCAAGCAGCGCCAGAGGAAAAGCGTGGGTAACCCCCGTCCCGATAAAGCCTAACGCGTCGACGAATCGGATCGTCCGCGCCCAGCGCAATTCGTGATGGAACAGATCGCGCGCGGTCCGATGCGTGCAGGCATGCTCGACGGTCAATGATGGGATCGCGACCGTAAGACCTGCGCGCCGCACCATTTCGCCGAGTGCGTAGTCATCAGCAAGCTGGTCAACGACCGAATGAAAGCCGCCGATCATCGCCAGCGTGGTCTTCCTGAGCGCAATCGTGGAGCCAAAGCATGGTTTGGCGAGACCAAGCTTGAGCCCGACCAGTACGCTCGGCAAAAAGTGATGATCGATTGCCGCCGCGGCAAGGCGAGCCCATAGGCCCGGCGCCGCAGCGCTGCGGTAAAGACAAGTCACAAGCCCCACGCCAGGCTCGGCGATGGCGCCCACGATGTTTTTCAAATAGTCGGGATCAACAATGATGTCGCTGTCCGACAGAACCAAGACGTCATGGCGAGCCTTGGCCGCCAAGTTGATCAAATTCGAGACTTTGCGGTTGCTACCGTGACTGACCGAATTGACCACGAGTTCGATATCGCGATCGGGGAACTCGGCGGTGAGCCTTTCAACGACATCAATCGCGGGATCAGCATGGTCTTCCACGCCAAACACTATCTGGACCGAACCCGGATAGTCTTGAACGCAAAAACTGGCCAAATTCGCAAAAAGGCCCGGCTCGGCCCCATGAAGCGGCTTCAGGATCGTAACGGATGGAAAGCTCTTGGCGGGCGTCATCTGCGAGCGAACAAATCCGCGGGCGAGCAGCCCCGCAGCCAGCGCATAGACGCAGCCGCAGATGGCGGCCGCGTAGCAAATGACAGATGCTACACTCGTAGCCTCGACAAAAAAGACGTCCACGTCGCCCCACCCCAAGCCAGGCACCTATGGAACCCGGCCATTTTGTCCCAAGTGGGGCGAGCCTCGCACGCACAGGAAAGCACGGTCAATACGCGCCCACAGACCAATCGCCGCATTCAGGCGGTCTTTAATTGACAATCAAGGCGGAAAATTCCGACGGTTCCGCTGCGCGGATCGATATGGCGGTCCGATATTCGGCTATCCGCCTATTTGTGCTTGAACAGCAGCCGCCGGCCCTCGATTGCTTGCCATATCGTGAGCGACGGTACGCCGAGAACCAAATCCGGAATTCGCTTGACGAGCGCCAGTCCGAGCGCGGCCTCGGCCGGTACACCGAAGACCACGCATGCGGCGATCAAGGTGCCGTCCTGCACGCCGAGCCCGCCGGGTAACGGAAAGGCGGCAGCGCGACTCGCTTGGCCGAGGCTCTCGATCGCTACGGCGGCAGCGTAAGTCACCGGGTAACCCATAAAGGCGAGCGCGATCCACACTTCCGTTGCGTTGACGAAGAGTACCGCCAAGTGAACGAGAAACGATGCGGAGAGACCGCGATGGTTTCGCCAAATCTGTTGCAAGCTGGCGCCGAGACCCGCAACGTGGCCAAAGGCGGCCCATTGGCGCCGTTCGCCGAATTCAACCAGCCTCCTCATGACGGGCTCGAAGGCGCCAAAATTCAACGCCAGGAAAAACCCCGCCACTGCTGGGGTCGCAACGGCGAGCGTAATAGCAATCGGTGCGGTAAGGGAGTTGCTGTCGCCGCGTGTCGCGAGAACGCCAAGTCCTGCCAAGACAAAGATCAAGAGGCACACAACCTGGACAAATATGTCGATGAGAACGCTTGCGAGCGCCAGACTGCCGCCGAGGACTCCCAATTCGGTGACAAGCCGCGCTCCGACGATGTCGCCGCCGACGAGGGCCGCCGGCAACAGCGAATTTATCGCTTCGCGAATAAATCGCACGCCGACGAAGGGCAGCGGCGGGCAAGCTACGAGCGGTTTGAGGAGAAGCCACCATCCGATGCCGGCCGCCGCGAGCGCGGCAGCTCTGACAAGTATGACCCATACCGCTCCCCATCCCGCGCTGGCCACAGCCTGGCCGACGGAGCCGAACCCGTAATAAGCCGTCAGACCGGTCAGAAGCGCCAAGCCGAAAAGCGCGGCGAGCGATCCGAGGAACTTCATCGCGCGTCGATTGCTGTCTTTGATCGCGGAAACGCGCACCGTGACGTTTGCCGACGCATGTCGCGGAATTCATTGAGGATGTTCATCAACCCAAACCTGCCCGACGTGATGTCGAAATGTCAGCGACAATGGCCAGATTAGCCGCTCGGCCGCTATTTTGGCTACCCAAGGCCGCATAGCTGTCGGCATTTCCCGTCTGTCTTGTGGGGATACGGGGGAAGTGCGAAAATCAAGTAAGGAGTCATTCGGGGAATTCCTGTTGAATACCAATTCGGCGCGAGGAACCAGGCGGGGGCATTGTGCCCATGCCCGTTCTGCTCATGTCCGCTGTGTGGATGTCGTTGAACAGCATGCGTTTGGCAATCTCGATGGTTCTCGCGCTTGCGCCGGGCATCGCCGTGGCAGCGGATTTGCCGCCCGCCGCGCCGGAACCGCCCACCGCTCCGGCCGTCTATGCGCCGCCTCAACCGGAATGGACGGTTACGGTCGGTGTAGAACCCCGCATCGTTCCGGCATGGCCAGGCGCCTCCGATAGCAGGTTCGGCCTTTCCGTCCTGCCGCTGTTCAGCATTCGCAAGGCGGGCACGCCTCCCGAGTTCTTCGGAGCGCGCGACAGCTTCGGCTTCAACATTCTCGATCTCGGCCAGTTTCAACTTGGTCCGGTCGGCAAGCTGATTTGGCAGCGTAAAGCGTCGTCTTATACGGCGTTGAATGGGTTGGGAGACGTCGATTACGCGATACAAGCCGGCGGCTTCGCGCAATATTGGCCAGTGCCCTGGCTGCGCCTGCGCACCGAGGTTCGCCAAGGTTTTGGCGGCGAAACGGGCGTCACCGGCGACGTGTTCCTGGATGCCGTCGTTCCGATAGGGCAATTCAGGCTGTCCGGCGGCCCGCGGGTCACGCTGCAATCGACCGCTGCGGTGAGTCCGTATTTCAGCATCACAGCGGCGCAATCCATCGGCTCGACGGTCTCTGGCCTTGCCGCGCTGCCCGTCTATAACGCTAGCGGCGGTCTGTATTCCTACGGCGCCGGCGGCCAGGTGGAGTATTTCTTCAATCAGCAATGGTCCGCCCACACGCTGATGGAGTACGAGCGGCTCTCCGGCTCCGTAGCCGCGTCCCCACTGGTGACGCAACGCGGCTCGCCGGACCAATTCACCTTCGGTGTGGGTGCTACTTATTCCTTCAACATACGGCAGTTTTGGTGAGTTGCTTGGCTACTGCGCTGGGGGCGTGCTCGAAATTGCATCATCGACGCTGGGCGAAGTCTTCTGGGGGCAGCCTTATTGCTATCTAGTGGCATCCCTTTTGCCTATTGCAAAATGCGGGACGGTTTTTGGGGAATCGATGACAGAAATGATGCTCAGTGATGGGGGTTGCGTCGGTGATGTGGCCGGTTTCGCGCTCAAATACCAACGTCCCATCGTCATCGCCTTTGTCGGCATGGCCTTCGAAGCCAAAATCGCCGCCGGGCCCGGTGTGCTGGTCGTGTGCCGCAACAACCGGCGTGATTTGGCTGCGGTGGCCGGCAGTGCAGCCCGGCAAGGCTATCGTGGCATCATCAGCTTCGGCGTCGCCGGAGGGCTCGCCTCCAACCTTCGCACCGGAGACTGGGTCGTCGCATCTCACATCGTCGAATCGCGAGTGACACGCTCGACCGACGCGGTCTGGTCGAACAGTCTTCTCGGCGCGATCGCGGGAGCAAGCTACGCGCCGATCCTCGGCGTGGATGCCCCTGTCGCCGAACCGACAATGAAACGCGACCTGCACCGAGCGACTGGCGCAGCCGCGGTCGACATGGAATCCCATGTGGTGGCGCGGCTCGCGGCCGCGCACGGGCTGGCCTTCGCCGCGATGCGCGTCATCGTCGATCCAGCCGACCGGACTGTTCCACCTGCCGCCATCCTCGGCATGGGTCGCGACGGCGGTACCGACATCTGGGCCGTGGTACGCGACCTCATCATGCATCCCTCGCAGCTGTCGCTGTTCGCCCGCGTCGCCGTAGATGGCTTCGCCGCCCGCGCCGAACTGCTGCGCGTCAGGCGGCTGCTCGGACCGCATTTCGGCCTCGCCGATTTTGCCTGAATTGAGCGAACGCAGGTCCCTGCCACGCCGCTGGAAACGAAGTTGAGTTCACGCCGGGCGGCGCGGCGGCGGCGGCGGCCGGCCGCGCATGGTGCAATGTGTCAACATGTTCCTGACGCGGGTCGATATCCGCTTGGCATGGCGGGAGGCTGCCGCCCAGTTCGCCTCCTGCAAAGCCTGATATTATAATGGCCGCGCGTTGCAGGCGCGCCAGCGCAGACTTCCAGGAGAATGCGATGACAACGGCGATCGACAGCCTTGAGCTGACACGGGTCGGCCCCGGCACCGTCATGGGACAATTGATGCGGGAATACTGGATTCCCGCACTGATGTCGTCGGAACTCGCGCGCGACGGCGCGCCGCTTCGCCTGATGCTGCTCGGCGAGAAGCTGATCGCATTTCGCGACAGCGGCGGCCGGGTCGGCGTGATGGATCATCGTTGCCCGCATCGCTGCGCGTCGCTGTTCCTCGGCCGCAACGAGGAGGGCGGCATCCGCTGCGTCTATCACGGCTGGAA
>Ga0116225_1003129_pt1 | contig 10749 bp, 9 predicted proteins | sample Sb_taG_8_FD_88968 | JGI IMG/M metagenome (GOLD analysis project Ga0116225, IMG submission 88968) | Peat soil microbial communities from Weissenstadt, Germany - Sb_50d_c_BC metaG | ecosystem: Environmental > Terrestrial > Soil > Wetlands > Peat | place: Germany: Weissenstadt | collected 2010-09-21 | reverse complement strand
ATGCCACACGTAACCGAATGCCAGCTTGCTCGTGGGAGAAAATGCCACGAAGTATGCGTGATCGAGCCGCGGGTCCATCCGGTGGAAAGTGAAGGCCGCGGACACCGGTGCGCTGTTGTACACCCGCAGATCCGCATGTCCGCCATCCAGTGTCGGTACATTCGGCCAATCGAAATCTACGCCGCGCTTTTGATACTCGCCCGGTTGATGCATGTCCTCTTCGAATGTTCGCGATCGCGTGGCCGAGGCCCGGAACTCGGTCCGGCCGCGTTCGAGGAATGGCGGTCCGAGGGTCGCGTGCTCGGTCCAGGCGATGGGCCGGTCCGCGGCGGACAGATTCTCGAGTGTCTCGCGGATCTCAATCGCACGCTCGCCACCAAAGCGAATCCGGCGTTCGAAGCGCATCTGCGCAATCGGAAACTGCGCACGCTCGGTCAAACCGGTGGTGTCGGTCGTGACGTCGTAACGCGCCACCGACCCTTCGCCGTGCACCGTCATGCCCGCCGCCGCCTCCTCCGCCGACGGCTCGCCAAAAATATCGAGACACAGATTGTGGCCCATGATGCCCGCCAATAGCTTGCTTTCGGAATCGTTGCCATATTCCGGGTGCTTGGCGAGATCGTATGTGGAAGGCTCGATCGACGGCCATGGCGGAATCCAGAGCGGGTTGATGCCAGTGGCTTTGTCGAGAATCTCGGCGATGTGTCCACCCTCATGGGTGACGGTGATGCGCAGGCGCTCGTTCTCGATGAAAGAGGCGCGCCGGCCGTGGAAGCTGGTTTCGGGCATAAGGATCAAGCATAACCGATGAGCGCGTTAGGCGACCGAGCTTACTCGTCCAGATCGTACGCAGCTTTGAGCCAGCGACGCACTTCGTCATCGATATGCGCGGTCGATGTGATCGGGATGCGGTGGGTGATGCGGTCCTTCTTGGCATAGCCGCCCGTGTCGATCAGGCGTCCTGACGCCTTAGTCTCCCGGAGTGCAAAACCAAAATCGATGCGCGTGCGCGTGGCGGGCTTGATCTGGGCAAAGACATGGTGCCGATAGAGCGGAACGATTGTCTGGCAGGGGCATGCTTTCACATCTTTCCCCTGTTTCAAGCCAAGCTGCAAGAGTTCATCATAGATGGGCCACAGAGCGGCCTTCGATCCACTCAACATCTGGTCGACATGCTTTTCCGCCGCTTTCAGGTAGGCCACCGGATCGTCGTCCTCGGTATTCTTCCCGTCGGCGCGCTCCGCGATCCACCACGCGGCATTTGTACCCAGATTGTGTTTCGTCCTGAGCCACTCCCGGCGGTCTTCTTCCGTGGGTGGTCCCGATTTTTTCACCAGAGCGATCCACTGCTCGAGTGACTTGCCTGTCTTTTGTGGAAGATCAGCCACCCAGCGTTGGGTCGTCAGGACGCCGGGATGGACGCTGTAGAGAGACTTGCGTTGGGCGAACGTTTTGGCTTGCGGCATCCAGAGGATGATACGCCAGCCAATCTAACGGTTCAAGGCCTCTCAAGCCGATGCGGTGCGCCACGATTCGGCGTCGATTCGTTGTCCGGTGCCGCGGTGATCCGGCTCATAATTCCACGTTCGGGTGGCGGCGCGCAGAGCAGCTTTGGCCAGTTCCTCCACCCTGCTGAGTGGCACGCGGTCGCAAAATACGCTGTATGGCGAAATTCGAGGTTGTCCCTTAACCGTCAATCCATCGCAGAGGGACTGGATGGCCGCCTGGCCGCTGGCGGTCAGCCGGTTAGCCGTGGTGAACAGTTCCAGTTGGACACGACCGTACTTGGAGCGTGGCGTTTGCCGCTCAAACCACACCATGGGGACTTTCAGCCGCCAGCACCACAAACCAAACGCTTCAATCACCTTGCGAGAGTGGCGGCAGCGCGCGTCCAGGTAGCCCTTCTCCCGGGCCCGGTCGAGCCGTCGGCGCTCTCGATTGCCAAAAGCGGTCCCGGATTGGAACGGGGATGAATCAGAACGGTACAAAACAACGGCATTCGGCATCACATTCCGGGAGAAGGCACGTAAACGGCCATCCTCCGGAATCAACAGGATGCGCGAACCGCCCAGCAGACCGCCCACGCCAAGACGCCATATAACGCCAGTGTCGTCATCACGATAAAACTGTGCGGCTGTGTAAAACCGAGAACCGCGACCAATAAGACGCCAATGACGGCCAGAAGGAGCCAAGGGCCGTTTTCCCTGACCCACGCCTTCCTGAGCGCCTTCCGTTCGGCGCGCTCTGCATAATATCGCCGCCGGCCGAGTTCGTACCGCCGCCTGTACTCCGCGTCGCTCAGATCGGCCATCGGATTGCAGCTTTTCGGCGAATGCGATCGGCCGGCGCAGATGGCAGCGGCGATCGCCACCCACACAACCGGCTGCACCGCCGGAATCCGTCGTACACGGCCGCACAGGCATTCGCGAAACTCCGCACATAACTCCAGCGTTTCCAACGCCAGCGCGCGCTGTGGACGCAGCCCCATGATGTGCTTATCGGCCCGGCGAAGGGTTCTATTGAGAGAGTCTAAAGTACATGCCGACGTAAGAAGCACGTCTCGATGGATGCAACCGGACCCTGCAGCGCAGATCGCCAATATTCCACTGATCTACCAGATCGTATCCGCTGGATGTCAGACTGGCGGTGAATTCTGCCCGGTTGAACGCTCTGTAGGGACAGACGGAGGGGCCGATGTCCTGAAGGGTGACGAACGGAGGGCCGTCGGAAACCGGCAGCTTATTCACGAGCACGTGCTTCGGGGGCGATGAAAACGAGGCAAGCATGTCCGAAAGCGGGCGGTCGATATACTGAAGTGCGCCCGAGGCGAGAAGGATGGCGGGATTCGGGCAATCCCCCAAACGAGTTGTGAATACCAGGGCCTCACGCGGGTGGTCCTTGACGAACCGCTTTCCTGCCTCTACGGAAGCGGGGAGATCATAGACGACCCACTTGAAATCCGACGGGTAGCAGAGATACTTCTCGAATGCATAAAAGACAACTCCAATGTTCCCACCGATATCGAGAAGTTCTGAACCACCTTGGATGAGCCGCGAGAGCCAGTAGATGAGGGCGTAGTCGCCCCACCGCGGTGCCAGACATTGTTGATACAACTCCGCGGCCTGCCGATTGTCATAGCCGAATTTTCGTGAGCGCGGCGCCGCCGCTTCGGCTTGCTCCATGGTCTGGAATAAACCACGGAAGGGCGATCCAAGTGCCAGGATGAAATCGTTTGCTGCTCGAATCATTACGCGCAATTTCAGTATATAATATCCTTAACTTCTGTTTTGCCACTTGATGACTACCGGGCCGAGGCGCACAGCGCGGGAAATCCTGATAGACAAGCCGATCGTCTTCTTCCTAAACAACTTGCGAAGGCTGCCGCTCACCCATTACGTGGCGCACATCATATACGAGCAGCACTTTGCGAGGGCCTCGGGGCGCCGGCGGCTCTTTCGGGGGGTGTACCGGACCTTCGAAGAGGCGAAGCAAGCAGCACCCAACACCAAGCCCCTTCGTTATGACGACTCGGCCTACTGCTACGAAAAAAACCATCGGATCGTCCTGGCAAGCGACTATCCGGTAATCTTCTGGCTGTCACGCCTGTTGCCAGAATGCTCTTCAGTCGTGGACTTCGGCGGCAACGTAGGAATGGCTTTTTACTCCTACCAGAAATACATTACCTACCCTCCGCATCTTTGCTGGCTTGTCTATGATTTATCGGATGTGGTGGAGGCCGGACTGCGAATCCACACTAAGGAGGGCGCACCGGCAGGGCTAACCTTCACCACAACACTATCGGACTGCGCCGGTGGCGACATTCTTCTGGCTTCCGGCTCGCTCCAATACGTTCCCGAGACCCTTCCGGAAGTGCTAGCGGAAATTGGGACCAGGCCCAAGCATCTCTTGCTGAACAAGTTGCCTGTTTGCGAGGGCGATTCGTTCGTGACACTGCAAAGTACCGGGACCGGTTTTTCTCCTTATCAGATCACGAATCGGAAGGCGCTTCTCGATCAACTCTCATCGCTGGGCTATGATCTCGAAGACGCCTGGGACAACCCGGGCATGTCTCTGGTCATTCCCGGGGAGCCGGCGCATTCCTTGAGCGGCTTCAGCGGAATGTACCTCAAGCGGCGCGACACCCACTACCGGACTACACGAAATAATCCTTGACCTTCTCGAAGATGCCCTTCTCAGCAGGCTGATTGTCAGTGGGGAGCGTGTCGCGCAATTGTTCCAGCAGTTTCTTCTGATCGCGCGTGAGCTTGGTTGGAGTTTTGACGTCGATGTGGGCCACGATATCGCCGCGGTTGTGGCTGTTGACGTGAGGCACGCCTTTGTGGCGGATGCGAAGCTGGGCGCCGGTCTGGGTGCCTTCGGGGATTTTCAAAGTCTCCGGCTGTTCGAGCGTGGGGATCTCAATCGTGGCTCCCAGCGCCGCCTGCGCCATGTTCACCGGAATGGTGCAGTGCAGGTCATACTCGTGCCGCTCGAAGAACGCATGCTCTCTGACTTTGAGAACCACATACAGATCCCCGGGCGGGCCGCTGTTGGCTCCCGGCTCGCCTTCGTGCGCCAGACGCAGGCGGGTGCCGTTGTCCACGCCGGCAGGTAAATTGACCTTCAGCTTGCGATTTACCTGCTTGTAACCCTGGCCCCGGCACTCCCGGCATGGCGTACGGATCACTTGGCCTGCTCCTCCGCATTGCCCGCACGTGCGGCGCACGGAAAGGAAACTCTGCTGATAGATCACCTCGCCGCGCCCGTGGCAGGCTGGGCAGGTGGTGGCGCCACTGCCCGGCTCCGCGCCTTTGCCGCCGCAGCGGTCGCATAACTCCGAGCGCGGCACTTGAATCTCGGCCACCATACCGAACACGGCATCTTCGAAGCGAATTTCGAGGTCGTAGCGGACATCCTGCCCACGCTGCGGGCGGCTGCGACCCCGCGCTCCACCTGAGCCGAACATGTCGCCGAAGCCGAAGAACTCACCCAGAATGTCACTGAGGTCGAAGCTGCTGGGATCGAACCCTGCGCCTCCGGCGGCCGATTGCAATCCCTGGTGGCCGAACCGGTCGTAGGCCGCGCGCTTTTGCGGATCGCTCAGGACGCTATAGGCTTCCGCGGCTTCCTTGAATTTCTCCTCGGATTCCTGATTGTCGGGATTGCGGTCGGGATGATGTTGTAGAGCGAGCTTGCGGTACGCGCTCTTGATCTGCTGGTCGTCGGCGTCACGCCCAACGCCCAGTACTTCGTAGTAATCTCGTTTGGTCACGGGCATGGCTCAGAGTCAGGAGGGACGGACGGCAACTTTCACCATAGCTGGCCGAAGCAGCTTGTTCTTAAAATTGTACCCCTTCTGGAATTCGCCCAGGATGGTTTGATCTTCAGCCTGATCGGTCTCCGCCCGCTCAATCGCCTGGTGCTGGTTCGGATCGAACTTCTTGCCCACTGTATCCATCGGCTCGAGGCCCATTTTCTTTAAGGCTTCGTACAGTCGCGTGTAAATGAGCTGGATCCCCTTGGTGTAACTGGCATCGGCGCACTCGACTTTCAGCGCCCGTTCGAAGTCGTCCAGGATGGGCAGCATTTCGCGCACGAACTCCATGCCGGCAAATTGCACGAATTCCGAGCGATCGCGCTCGGCGCGCTTGCGGAAGTTCTCAAAGTCGGCCTGGCGGCGGAGCAAACGGTCGTGCAGATCGGCCTTCTCTGCCTTCAACTGCTCAATCTGATCGACGAGCTTGCGCTGTTCGTCTCCGAAGCGCGTCTTGACCTGCGCGTCGATATCTAGGGCAGCCAGCGAGTGTCCACCGTCGCCCTTCTCATCTTGCGGAGACGGCGTCTTCACGTCTGGCTCCTGGTTCTCTTTCCCCACGTTTTTAGGTTACCAAATGGCGCAAGATCTCTCGCACGCGGTATCCTGCAAATTCGACCGATGCCCAGGTGGCTTGTGATTCTCAGTCTGGCGTGCCTGGCACCGGGTAGCGCCGCCGCCCAGGCAACGGGGCGAATCGTGGGTACCGTGGAGGATCCGACGACCAGCCCCGTTCCTGGCGCGCGGGTGACGCTTACTCTTGCTGGATCTTCAATCGTTTACGCACAAACGGTGACCTCCAGCAGCGGTGCATTTGTGTTCGCGGCTCTGTCGCCTCGGACATATGATCTGACACTAGAAGCCAAGAGATTTCTGAGCGTCGTGCTGACAAACCAACGCGTTGCTGCCGGTGTCACGGTTTCGCTTCCGACCATCATGTTGGTTCCCGGGGGCGACCGTGGACCAGTAATGACTACGCCCGTTTTGCAAATTACGGATGTCGCCGTCGCATCATCATTAACGTCACTGGAAATGAACCAGTTGCCGACGTCGCGCCGTGACCCGTTTCCGCTGTTCGAGACGCTTCCCGGTGTGCAGGACAATGGCCGCGCTGCTTCAATTTACGGGCAGTCCACATCCGTCGAGAACATCACGCTGGACGGGGTCAACGTACAGACCAACTTTGCCCCGCCGCAGACACTGAGTTCCATCTCTCTCGCCTTGCACACCGGTCAGATTGAAGAAGTGGGCATCGTGACCGGCGGTGTTTTCGGGTGCGGCTGCTCGCAGATCATGTTCAGCTCGCCGACCGGCAGTAACGGGCTCCATGGTTCGGGCTATTGGCTCGGTATCCCCAACGGGCTGAGTGCGCAGTACTGGACCGATAACACCCGGGGAACTCCCGCTAAAACGAGTCTCAATCAAGTGGGAGGCTCGCTCGGCGGCGCGCTGCTGAAAAACCGGCTTTTCTTCTTTGCGAATTACGAAGCGGATCTAGACAGGTCATCCATCACCCGGACGGGCGAAGTACTCACGAATGCGCTCACCAGCCAGGATCCGCTATTGCAGAAGGTTCTCAATCTCATTCCATCGAGCACATCCGGAACGTACCGCGGCACGCAGCAGAATGGCAGTACGGTGAACCTGGGATTATTGCGGCTGGACTATCTGGCTTCGGCGCGTCACTTTTTTGGCGTGACGCTCGCCGGCGATACCAGCACGACCGACGATCCCACAGACTCGTCGGTATTCGGGCCGAAGCCGGACACCACGATTCACGTTGCATCGCAGCTTTACTCGGGGTTCTGGCGATGGTCGATCAGCCCAACCTTGACCAACGAGGTACACGTGGGCGCGAGCCTTCCCACGCTAGATTTCCGCAACTCGCTGCGCTCTCAGTTCCCGTTCATAGCGATCCTCAATGACCCGAGTGTTTCGGTGAGCCAACCCATGACGGGCATGGACCCTCGGGGAATGAGCGACGACCTGTACAGCTACCAGGACGATCTGCACTGGGTGTATCGCAAACACTCGTGGCGGTTCGGTGCGTGGATCCAGCAATACCGGCTGAACACGTACGGCTTCAACAACGGGTTGCTCGATTCGCTCACCGTACCACGCTATGTCGTGAACAACATCGCAGCGGGCATAATTTCCGAAATCGATCAGCGCTTCAACATCGCATCGCCGACCTCGGGATACTCGAGCGGATCCACGGCTCGCAGCCGGCTTTCCGCCAACATGCTCTCGGGCTATTTTCACGACGATTGGAAACTCTTGCGCTCGCTCAATATCAGTTGGGGTTTCCGGTACGACTATCTGTCGCCCGCGCAGGAGAACACCGGCACGGCGATCGTTCCCAGTCTCTCGTCTTTTCTGGCCAACACCGTGTATGACCAGACCCTGGCGTTCGGTTTCGCTTCGACGCGGCAGAAGCTGTACGCGCGCGATCTCGACAACGACAGTCCATATATCGGCGCGGCCTGGAGACCGTTCGACACGCTCCCGCTGGTAGTGCGGGGCGGCCTCAACGTTAGCTACATGCCGGACGACTTGCTGCCGAACATGAGCATTTATGCGCTGCGGAATCCGTTTCAGAGCTTCAACGTGACGGCGATCCCGGCAAGGCGCGGTAGCCTCTCGCCAGGGCTGGTGATCCCAACGCCGCAGCTTCCGTCCACGTTGAATCTGCAAACTCTGTTGGCTTTCGACCGCAGCTACCATCAGCCGCCTGGAACAGTTTATGCCGTCAGCGGCGACTTGCGGACGCCCAACGTGGAATATTGGAACCTGGGAATTGAGACCCAAGTTCGCGGATTTCAATTGGATGCGCGTTACCTGGGAAATCGGCTGAACGAGGCGGCTCGTTCTGTGGATCGGAACCAGGTGATGTTGCCGCCTGCATTTTTGGCGGCATATCTGAAGGTGCGATCGGCCCTGCTCAGCGGCAGCCCGACCACCGGTTTTCCCCTGCTGCCGGGTGGCGGACTGTGCGCGAATTTCAGCACCGTGAATTGCCAGCCGGACGTGCACGCCATCTCCTTGATCGAGACAGGACAAGTTGGTGAGCTGGCCCGCTGGTACATGGCGCAGGGTTACGCACCCGATCTGAACGCTGGTTATTACGTTCTGGGAAATCCGGTGGCGCCCGGTGGTATCGATTTGTTATCGAAACTGGGCACCGCACGGTACGATGGGCTGCAACTCACGGCATCGCGGCACACGGCGAACGGTCTGAACCTGGCTGCCAGTTATGTTTTCTCAAAGGTTCTGGGCAACCTGGACGATTACCAAACTGGCGCCATCGATCCCTACCTGTATCTGCACAATCCCTCGCTCGAAAACGCTCCCGAGCCGTTCAACCAGAAGCACGCATTCAAGCTAACCGCGATTTGGGACATGCCCTACTTCAGAAGCGCAAGCACGCTCGCCGGACGAGTTCTGGGAAACTGGAGCCTGAGCGGGATCGTGATCGCGCAATCGGGTGCGCCGTTCTCACTGCTCTCCGGCGGCTACGTCGTTGCGCCAGACGGCCAGGTCAACTTGGTCACGGGACTGGGAACGTTGGTTTCGCAGGCGGATTCCGGCCAGAACACTGTAGTCACATCGTTGATCGCCGGCCAGATCCAACCGTTCTTCGGGATGCGGGAGAATCCGGACGGAACGGTGAGCTACGTCCACGCTCCCGCCAGCGCGTTCCAGGAGCCCGGCCCGGCCACTCTCGGCAATTTGCAGAGGCGTATGTTCACAGGAACCGGGGCGTTCAATCTCAATCTCGGCCTGCGCAAGATGATCCCCGTCGCGGAAGGAAAGCAGGTGGAGTTCCGCGCAGAGGCCATCAATCTGCTGAACAACGTCAATTGGCTGGTGGGCGATCAGACGTACTTGGGACCAAGCGGCACGGAGGCTTCATTCAATAACAACGTCAGTCAGTGGAACGCTCCGCGGACGGTGCAGTTTTTATTGAAATTTCTCTTCTAGCGTATAACCGCTTGCTTTCTTGGCGTGACGAACCCGAAAGGCCGCAGGTACCCGCAAACGGCGCGTGTCCCTGCGCTACATCGGTCGATCGTAGTTCGGCACCGTCGATCAACGGAGCGGTAAAACGCTTCCTGATCGGCTAAAGTTGATTTCGGCGAAAAAGATGGAAGAAAGCCGGCGGGAACTCCGTCTCAATGTTCGGTGGTTCCTCTGAGTGATCGCGAGATCAGCGCGGAGATCATCAACTCTTGCCGCTCTGGCGATCGGGACGCATTTCGTGCGCTCTATGACTTATACAAGGACCGTGTCTATTCGATTGCGCTCTATTTTTCTCATGGCGATGCGGCCGCGGCGAGCGACATCACGCAGCAGGTTTTTCTGAAACTGATGACCGGGATCGCGCAGTTTCGCGGCGATGCGGAGTTTTCCACCTGGCTGTACCGGCTGGTGGTCAATGCCTGCATGGACGCGGGCAGGCGGCAGAAATCGGCGGCTGTTTTCTCCGTTGATCGCCAGGTGGACACGATTGCCGGACCCGGCTCGCCAGAAGACGATTACTCACGCAAACAGATTGCTAGCTCGGTTCGTGCCGCTGTATCGGCTTTGCCGCCGAAGTTCCGCGTCGCGGTCTTGCTGCGGTACTTCGAAGACCTGTCGTACGAGCAGATGGCCAAGGCTCTCCAATGCTCGATGGGGACCGTCGCTTCGCGGTTGAGCCGCGGACATCGGATTCTTGGTGAACGGCTGAAGGGTTTGGTTAGGAGGCCATGATATTGACTCGGCATCCCTCACGAGAGCTGGCGGCTTACATCGATCGGCAACTGCCGGAGAGTTGGGCGGGGCGCATAGAGAGACACGTTGCCGAGTGCACGCGGTGCGGGAATGAGTGCGATCAAATCAGGGCGGGAATGGCGTCTCTGGAAAATCTACCGATGGTTGAGGCGCCCGACGGGATCTGGAGCGCGATCGAGCGGCAGCTTCAGGCGCGCCCGAGTCGTGAGCCATGGCGGCGTTGGGCGTTGGCGGCCGCGCTGGCAGTCGTGATCGGGCTGGCGTACTGGGGTGTGGGGCGGCGCTCTGGGGTGCGTTGGGAAGTGGTGCGGCTCGCGGGCACGCCGGTGGTGGGATCGAAGCCGATCGAAGCCTCGGGCCACATCGGAGCAGGGGAGTGGATCGAAACCAATGCCAGGTCAAGGGCTGCGGTAAAGATCGGCGAGATTGGATCGGTGGATGTGGAGCCGAATACACGGGTGCGTGTTCTAGTAACGCGGCCATCGGAACACCGGCTGGCACTCGTGCGAGGAGAGATCCGCGCGAAGATCTCAGCACCGCCCCGCCTATTTTTCGTGGATACGGCTGCAGGCACCGCCGTGGATCTCGGCTGCGAATATGCGCTGCAGGTGGATGCGGACGGCTTCGGCCGGCTTGAAGTAACCAAAGGATGGGTGCTGTTT
>Ga0116225_1003126_pt1 | contig 10752 bp, 11 predicted proteins | sample Sb_taG_8_FD_88968 | JGI IMG/M metagenome (GOLD analysis project Ga0116225, IMG submission 88968) | Peat soil microbial communities from Weissenstadt, Germany - Sb_50d_c_BC metaG | ecosystem: Environmental > Terrestrial > Soil > Wetlands > Peat | place: Germany: Weissenstadt | collected 2010-09-21 | reverse complement strand
GTGATAGCCATAAAGAATCGCCCCCGGCCGCACCACATCGCCCCAAGTCGAAGGCCGCGCGCAAATCGCCCCGCTATTCGCCAAATGCACCATTCCCGGCGAAACGCCCAGCGCCCGCAGCCGCTCCAGCGCCGCGAAAAATTTCTTCTCCTGCCGCGCCGTCTGATCGCTGGTGAAATCCTCAGCCGAAGCAAAATGCGTGTAAGTTCCCTCCAGCTTCAAATGCGGGCAGCGCTCCAATTCCTTCGCAAACGCGTCCACATCGCGCGGCTCAATCCCCAGCCGGTTCATCCCCGTATTAATCTTCAAATGAAACGCCGCGCGAAAATTCTTTTTGCTCCGCGCCGCGCGCCCCGCAGCCCGCTCCAGCGGCTCAAGCTGCTCGAGCCCGGTAATTGTCGGCGTCAAATCGTGCGCCAGCAAATACCCCTCTTCGCCCGGCCAAAATCCCGTCAAAACCAAAATCCGCTTGCGAATCCCAGCATCGCGCAATTCCATCCCCTCGCGCGAGTCCGTCACGCCCAGCCATTCCGTCCCGGCCTTCGCCAACGCCCTAGAACTCGACACCGCTCCCAGCCCGTAAGCATTCCCCTTCACCACCGCCAAAATCTTCCGCGACGCCCCCACCTGCCGCCGGATCACCTGCAAGTTGTGCAGAATATCCGCAATCGAAATCTCCGCCCAAACGGGCCGCCCGTCGAATTTGACCTTGCCAGTCATATGCTTCGCCGCAGCATCCGGCCTGTCAGAGTATCCCGCCGCGCCACCCGTTTCGGCCACCGGCGCGTCAATCGTCTGTGAGTCAGTCAATAGTGTAGGCATGGCAAATCCATTCCAAGCACAAACGCTGCCAAGTCGCGCCAGCGCAATAAACCGCGCCACCGCACCCGTAATCCACTATTTAGAATAGGTTACAAGGACAACCGAAGGAATCGAAAAACTCCATCCCAGGACCAATGTTGAACGGTCGTGGAAGCCGCAACACAACTGTGTAGCACAGGCACTCCTGCCTGTGTCGGCCCATCCCCGTACCGCTGGCGTTCCGCCGGCTCTTACGAGCAACCAGCCCAATCGAAGCAAAATCACCGACGGCGCAACCCGTCAAGCCGCCCACAGCCAAGCGCGCGTTACTCCTCAAAACTCCCAAACTCATCCGGCGCCGCCACCTCAAATCTCGTGAACCGGTTATTGAACACAAAATGCAGCACTCCCGTCGGCCCATTCCTCTGCTTCCCAATAATCAATTTCGTCTTATTGCGCTCTTCCTCCGGCGCCTCTTTATTGAAAAAATCCGGCCGGTTGATGAACAGCACCACGTCCGCATCCTGCTCGATGGCCCCCGACTCGCGCAAATCCGCCAATTGCGGATCGCGCTTGTCCTTCTCCGGTCCGCGCGTCAACTGGCTCAACACCAGCACCGGCACCTTCAATTCCTTAGCCATAGCCTTCAAAGCCCGCGAAATGCTCGACACTTCCTCATTGCGATTCCCGAATCGCCCTCGCGCGGTCACAAGCTGCAAATAATCCACCACCACCAGCGCCAAATTTTTATCCCGCGCCAATCGCCGCGCCTTCGCCGCCATCTCCAACACGCTCGCCGACGCCGAATCGTCAATCCACAGCGGCGCATCCGCCAATTCGTTCAGCGAAACCGCCACCTTCGCCCAGTCGTCGTGCTTCACGAAGCCGGTCCTGAATTTGTGCGCATCCACATGCGCATGCGACGCCAGCAGCCGCAGCAGCAGCGATTCCTTCGACATTTCCAGGCTGAACACCGCCACCGTCTGCCGGTTCCGCACCGCCACATTTTCCGCGATGTTCAAAGCCAGCGCCGTCTTCCCCATCGACGGCCGCGCCGCCAAAATAATCAATTCCGATGGCTGCAACCCCGCCGTCTCGCGATCCAATTCCGGATAACCGGTGGCGAGGCCAGTAATCTGCCGCCCACCCATGAAAACTTTTTCAATGCGCGTCCAGTTGTCGCGCACCAGATCTTTCACGCCGATTAACCCAGCCCGAATGCGATCGTCGGCCAATTCGAAGATGCTCGACTCGGCGTTATCGAGAATCGCGTCCGCGTCCTCCTCCGCCGCCAGCGCCCGTTCCTGAATCGCCAGCGCCGTATGCGCCAGATTCCGCAGCATAGATTTTTCTTTGACGATGCGCGCGTAATGCTCGATGTTCGAAATCCGCGGCACGCCATCCACAAGCTGCGCCAAATAAGCCGCCCCGCCAGCAGCCTCCAACCCTCCGCTGCGATGCAAATCCTCCGTCAAAGTAACCAGGTCAATCGCCTGCTGCGCCTCAGCCAAAGCAATCATCCGCTCGAAAATCCGCCGGTGCGGATCCAAAAAGAAATCATCAGTCTTAAGCTTCTCAACAGCAGGATTCAAAGCATGATTGTCGAGCAGAATCGCCCCAAGAATGGAGCGCTCAGCATCCAGATTGTGCGGCAAAGGCCGTTCCAGATTGACGTCGATAGCCATAAGCCTCGCGAAGTATTCGCCTTAGTTTCGCCTACTGGGTCCTTCGACGCAATAGTTTTCCCAAGCCCCAATTCCTCACGCGCGAAAAACCCATCGCGCATAAATTTTCAGTTGCTATGATTGCAATCGAAGCAAGAGTCTGCGTGCCAGCGGTCCAAACGTCAATCGCACGCCACTGTGAATTTCAGAGATCCTGTGCAAAAGTAGCGCCGGCGTCCCCGCCGGCATCCGACGACCTCGCATCACGCCAACATCGACATCATCCGCGGACCGCGTCCCGTACTTACCTCCACATCGCTTCTGTAATTGACAACCATACGCTATCAGCGTATCCTGTAAACCATACGCCAAAGGCGTACAATCGCCATGGAGTTCATCGAAGCCCCGGCGTTCACCCGCAAGGTGTTCGATTATTTCGGCGACGATGGCTATCGCTCCCTGCAAAATCATCTCGCCGCGAATTCAACTCGCGGTGACCTGATGCCGGGAACAGGCGGCTTCCGCAAGATGCGCTGGAAAGATCCGCAGCGCGGCAAGGGCAGCAGAGGCGGCTTGCGGATCATTTATTACTATTTCCTAGCCGCGCAGCAAATCTGGCTGATGACGCTCTACGGCAAGGACGAGGCCGCCAATCTCACGCCGGAAGAAAAGAAATCGCTCAAGCGTGCCATCGAAGCGGAATTGCGCGCCCGCGAAGCCGCAGGAACTCTGAGGACGAAATCAAGGAGCCCACGTTGACCGCCAAACGCAAACTATTCGACGAATTAATCGAAGGCGTGGCCGCCATGAAGCGTCATCGCCAGGGCCGCCTGACATTGCGGACTTACAAAATCGAGCCAGCCCCTCTACCGAAGGTGGACTCCAAGCTGATTCGCGACACGCGCCGCCGCCTGCGCTGCTCCCGCGCCGTCTTCGCCCGCAAGCTGCGCATCAACGAACGCACCCTGGAAAAATGGGAGCAAGGGCGCGCCAAACCCAACCCCCAAGCCGCCGCCTTAGTCCTCCTAGTCCGCAAATTCCCCGACACCCTAGATCGCCTCGACCGCGTAGCCCAGCGCTAGTTTCTGAGGATCGAGTGGGCCGCCGCCGCTCCAACTGACATTATAATCACCGTCTCGGATAGTGGAGAGTGCATGCGGTATCGAGAGATCAACAACATGGGCGATATCTCCCGTGATATCGCGGTCGTCGTGGACTTCATTGGACAGAAAGACTATCGCCGCTCATTGGAGGCGATTAGAGATGCCTTGAACGCGAAAGGCTTCGTGACGCACATCGATGACGCATTTTTTGCATTGGAGCTGGACCTATGGAATGTCGAACTATTACGTGAGAAGTGCTCGGGTAACTTCGGGTCTCTCCCCCGAAAATGTCACGCCGGCGTCGACCTTCTAATTGGATTGGGCCAAACCATACCGATTCTGCCCGCAGTAGCGAAAACGAGATTGCACGGTCGTATTAGAAAGGGCCTGCAGGAAGGTTTATGGCCCCTTCAACACGAGATGCGTGTTGCTGCGAACCTAAGCAAGCGCGGCTGGGATCTCTACTTCCACGATCTCGAGCACGGCGGAGGCTTTGATTTTTTGGTCACCCAAAATGGAATAGCCTTTGAAGTGGAGGCCAAGGCGATTTCGGCGTTTACGGGCTGGCCGATCAAGCCGGAGAACCTCAACAAGCTGCTCGTGGAGATCAAGCAGCATTTCGCCTGGCAGAACGACAGCGAAATCCCCCTTATCGGGGTGAAGCTTTCGTCGAGCCTTTCATCGGACCGGACAAAACTCCAAGAACTAGTCGCAGGATTCACCAAAGTCGCTCGGGATCGAGCTCCGCTGTCGCTCCTGGATGCGAGCATCCGATTTATGGGAGTTGCTCCAAATCTGACGTTTCAACAGCTCCAGAAGGCGACCTACTTCCATGGCAAGACGGCGAGAAAAATAATCTTGGTCAACCCATCACGCCCACGCGTTGTGCTGGAACTCGATTCAGAAAGGCCTGTGCAATTAGAGAGAAAGATCATCAGGACCATCGGAGAGGCAGCAAGAGAACAATTTAGCGGTTCCAAACCTGGAGTTATCTGGACGCACATTAATTTCATTCCCGACGAGGTTCTAACGCACCTGGGGTTGGCGCAGGGTGCCGCTGCCAGTTTCTGTGATCGGGTAGCGAGTAGCGCGCTGTTCTCCGAAAAACGCAATCACCTAAGTCAGCTTGTATTCTCGGGAGGTTCTTTCCTGCACAGGACCGATGCGAGCGCCCAGAGCTCATACCGGACGATCACGTATGACTCGCCGAATTGCCGTTTCGGGACGAATGTCATTTTCGAGGGCGGACGCAAGAAGCGGACACGGGCCATGGCGTAGGTTGGCGGCTGGCCGAGAGTTTATCGCACGGGTTGAATCTCAGGGTACCCCATCCTCCGTTTGCGAGGGTGGGGATTTCGGCCCCGCCTTTGAGGTTTTCGCAGCGCCCACTACCTATCGGAATATCTCGGGAGACTCTGGCACTCCATCCGTTTGAACAGGACGTCCACGCCGCGATAGATGGGTGTTTTTTCGCAAAGCCCGTAATAGGGATTGAACTTCACATTCTCATACTCCGTGGGGAGAAGCGCGCCAGCGCATGAGCCGTATATCTTTTCCCCGGGGCCAAGCTCTTTCCCGCGCATCTCTGGCGGCACTACCTCATTCAAAATGTCCGCAACCATGTCCGGTGGCGCGGCGGCGTCGGGTCCGAAGCGATTGATGTCGTAGTGCGGCCCGATGCGCATCCTACAGGCCTGACCGTCCGTTCCATATTCCACGGTCAGCATAAGGCCCCATCGCACATTAAATCTCTCAACGTCGGGCTTGCCGTAACGCGCATGAAACTCCACAGACGTCTGCGGCGCACCCACCGGAAAGAGCAGCACGAACAAGCACCCAACCAGGTATCGCACCTTGATCTCCTCCGCGTGCTGCGCGACTACTTGGAACCGCTGTCACACTCGGTCCGTTTGAGATTTACCTGCACTGTCGCCACGCCTCCCGGCTTGATGCAAAAGCTGTGTATGAAGCCGACGTTCATGTTTTCGTAGGAATACGTTTCGAACGCAGTGCATCCCGTCTGAGCTGTAACGCTTCCGAGAAGCAGCTTTCCGCGCGTTGCCGGCGGCACCGCTTCGTCGAGGAGCTCCAAGGCCACATCTTTCGAAATCGTCGACTGGCGCTTCTCGTAAAACGAGTGAACGAACGCTTGGCGCGGCTCGATCAGCAAAATACAAGCCTTGCCATCATGTCCGTATTGAGCTGTGACCGTGATGTCGGGCCGGATCGCGAATCGCTCTACGTCCGGCTGGCCGTAACGCGCGCGCAAGTTTGAGGAGTTCTGCGGCTCAGACGCAGCTAAAGCAAAGAAAGCGAGGCAGGCGAGTAGAGTGCGCACGTCTAAAGTAACCGCCTTTCCGCTTACAGCTGCAGCTTTCCCCGTGGTACTAGCCAATCCGTACTATTGACTGCTTCTACATATGATGCAAAGTATAACGCAGCAGTCACTCGCAGTTCCGGCGCGAGAGCGGCAATCCTAAGCCGCCCCGGGTCCGGGCTGATGATTCAGCCCGGCGAGTGTCGATGTCCCCGCGCCCACAACTGAAAACGAAGGAGACTTAATGCAATGACTGGCACAAACGCCAGAAGCGGCAGCATTTCCAATTTGCCGCCAGCGCCCGTAGCGCCGGCTGCCAGCCGGCGTTTTTCCACGCGAAGCCTTCGCGAATATTCGCCCTGCGCCGCCTGCAGTGGTTTCTCTTTCAGCGTCCAGCTTCGAGTCTCTAGCCACCAGAATTCTAATCGAGACACGAAATTATTAGAAACCGCCGTGACTCAAACAAAATAAAGACGGGTGCGGGCTGATGATTCAGCCCGCCAGATAAATGGAGGCCAGTTCTAATCGGGACAAAAACGATGTTTTTCAGCATCGAAAATCGTAGGGGGGCGGGTTCACCACGCCCCCGGGGTGGCCGTGGGTTTTGGTTCGGCCTCGTGCGGGATAATCCCGATCAAAACTCAATTCCACCCGGGCCGGTGGTGAACCCCGGCCCCTACTCTGCGCCCTCTGCGGTGCCTCTTCGCGAAAGGCGAACAAAAGGCTAATCGCGTGCGAAATTATTAGAAATCGCCGTAACTTCAAGAAAACAAACCACGGAGCCAATTTCTAATCGCGTGAAAAGCGGTGTTTTTACAAGCGAAAATGGGCCAAATCTCAAAGGCCGCGCAAATTTCGCGCGTGGGGACGCCAACTGCGGGCGTCGCGGGAGGGCGAACCCGGCCCTCCCCTACAAATGCAAAGGCATTGCGGGTGAATTGACTTCATCACGTGTTGGGTATACAAACGCGGCGCGGTTTGGCCTGCTTTTTACCCTACATGATTGAAGGAGATGCTTGATGACGCGAATTTTGACCGGTTTTTTGCTTGGCGCGGTTTTGTTTTTGGGGGCGGCGGCTTCGCAGGCGCAGAAGAGCGACGCTATTGCCAAGGCTGTCGAGGGGATGGAGCACCAGTGGATGAAGTCGCAGCAGACGAATGATCCTGCGCCGCTCGATACGCTGCTGGCCGACGGATTTGTGGGCACTTCGGAGACCGGCAAGGTCGAGAACAAGGCGGAGACCATCGCTGACGCGAAAGCAACGAAATATACGGATTTTTCGTATGTGGATTTGAAGGTGAGCGTCTATGGCAACGCGGCCATCGCCACCGGCGGCAGTAAGGGCAAGCAGACGGATGCGGCCGGGAAGACTACGGACATCAACAATCGTTGGACGGATACTTGGGTGAAGATGCCCAGCGGGAAGTGGCAGTGCGTGGCCAGCCACGTTTCGAACGTGACGAAGTGAGCGGCGCGCGGCGAGAGTGAGAAGCCGCAGGAGAGTTAACGGCGCGCGGCGAGGAGGAAAACACGATCGTATAGCGGGCCGGTGATGAACGCCGGCCCATGCACGGCCCAGCGCTAAAGCGCTTCATTAATGGCGGCGCTTTTTCGGAGCGCTGAAGCGCTCCTCCCCCGCATGAATGCGGGGGCTGCCACCGACGGCAATGCGGGGGCTCCCACCATGATTCTGGCGGCGATTACGCTTCGCGGGTTACTGCTAGCTTTACGTTGGCGACGATGTCGCGGTGCAGCTTTACTGGGACCTGATATTCGCCTACCAGCTTGATCGGGTCTACCAGTTGAATTTTGCGCTTGTCGATGGTGTAGCCCTGGGCTTCCAGGGCTGCGGAGATGTCGGCGGTGGTTACGGAGCCGAAGAGTTGATCGTTTTCGCCGGCTTTGCGCGTTAGCGAGAGCGAGACATTGGCTAGCAGATCGGAGAGCGTTTGCGCGGAGGCGCGGTCGTCGGCTTCGCGCTTGGCGAAGGTGGCGCGCATGCGCTCGAGGCGCTTGAGATTGCCGGGCGTGGCGGCCATGGCCAGCTTGCGCGGCAGAAGGAAATTGCGGGCGTAGCCTTCGGCGACTTCCACGACCTCGCCGCGATTGCCGAGCTTTTCTACATCTTCTTGCAGGATGATTTGCATTTTGTTGGCCTCGAGTTCAGTGAACTTGATGTTGCTTGTCTTGGACGCTTAGATCCTTAGGCCGCACGGCGGCCTCAGGATGACAACTTAAAAACAGATTCGCGGCACTGGTGACATCGCGCCGCTGTTACATGCCGCGCTGAAAGCACGGCGCTACACAAACCTTCGCCTAGAGTTCCGCGGCGAACGGTAGTAACGCTATATTTTGCGCGCGCTTGATGGCTACCGTTAGCCAGCGCTGATGACGGGCGCATGTGCCGGTCATGCGGCGCGGAAGAATCTTGCCGCGCTCTTGAATGAACGGGGCGAGAATCTCGGCTCTCTTGTAGTCGATGTAATCGACGCGGTCGACGCAGAAGCGGCAGACTTTCTTCTTGCGGACGTAGTTGCGCTTGCCGCGCTTGTGCGGGCCGCCTCCGCCGCCGCCGAACGAGCGGCCGCCGCCTCCGCCACCTGGACCTCCGGGCCCGCGACCGCCGCCGCCGGGGCCTCGGCTTCCGCCGCCACCCGGGCCGCGTCCACCGCCGCCTCCGCCGTGGCCGCCTTGGCCTCCGCCGCCGTAGCCGGAACTTGGCGGGGCGCTTGGCGCTGATGGTGTCGCTGGCGCTGCGCCTTCGGGCGCGGACGGAGCTGCTTGCGGCGTTTCCGCTGCAGGCGCTGTCGGTGGATTTTGTTTTGGTTCGTTCTGATCGGTCATGTCAACTTTCCTCTCGCGTGCTGCTTGGTCTCGTTAGCTTCCCGCTGGAGCGGACTGCTCGCCGCCGCCGCTGGCTGGTGCTGCGGGGGCGGGCGACGGAGTCGCTGATGGCGCAGTCTTCCGCGGGCGTCTTGCGGCGCGGCGCTCGCGGTGCTTGGCTAGTTTTTGCTGGCGCTTCATGTCTTCGTCGATGCGGATGGTGAGATATTTGATCACCGGATCGGCGACTTTCAGGCGGCGCTCGAGTTCCTTGATGAGCTCGCCGTGATTGGTGCGCAGGGAGATGTAAACGTAGAAGCCCTCGCGCAGCTTGTGAACCTTGTAGGCCATGCGCTTGCGGCCCCATTTTTCGACCTTCTCGAGCTTGGCCGATTTTTCTTCAGCGGCGTGCTGGAGAGTGGCGATGATTTTGTCGATGTCGGCCTCCGGGGTGTCCGGGCGGCTGATGAAGATTACTTCGTAGAGTCTGTCTTCCATGGTTCCTCGGTTTCTTTGGTTCTACATCTTCTCAAAAGCGTGAAGCTCGAACAGCGACTGACCCTCAGCGGCTAAAGCCGAGTAGTTTTCGCGTCGCTTTCGGCACGGCTAAAGCCGTGCCCTGACAAACCGTCTTCTCAGGCATCGATATCGGCGCCGGCTTCTGCACCGGGTTCCGGTTCTACGCGGCGATTGAATTTCGCCATCGCTTTGCTCGGGCCATCGCCGAGAATTATTTCTACTGCTTCGGCGGCTTCCGTGGCCATCTGTCGCGCGATTTCGCGATGCTCGCGATTCATCGGGCAGAGAACGTAATCCGCTAGATCGCCGATCGGGTGCTCGGGCTTCACGCCCATGCGCACGCGGATAAATTCCATGCCCGCGGCTTGCACGATCGACTTCAGGCCGTTGTGACCGCCGGCGCTGCCGCGCTCGTTGATGCGAATCATGCCCCAGGGCAACGCCACTTCATCGCTCAACAAAATCAAATCGGCCGGCGTGCATTCGAAGCGCTCGAGCAACATCCTTACTGCTACGCCCGAGAGATTCATCATCGTCTGCGGCTTGGCGATGACCACTTCCTGGCCCGCGATTTCGCCGCGCCCGAGGAATGATTTCGCTTCGGGGCGAGTTAAGCGAATTCCGTTGCGCGCTGCCAGCGTGTCCGCCGCTAGGAAACCCAGGTTGTGCGGCGTCGATTCGTATTCCGCGCCCGGATTGCCGAGGCCGACGATCAGTTTCATCAGCGCACCTTGCCGGTGCAGTTATGGAAAACAAAACCTCAGCGGCTAAAGCCGCGGAGATGTTGTTGGGCTTTCGGCACGACTAAAGTCGTGCCCTGACAAAACTTCTGCCTTTTCGCACTAAGCCCGAATGCCGAACACAAAGGCAAAAGAGGGGCCGAAAACCCTCACCCTTCGCAGAAAGCGCGAAGGATGGGCCACCCGACAAAGCAAGACTAAAAGCAAAACCGAAAACTAAAAGCAAAAGCGGGGCCGAAAACCCCCACCCTTCGCAGAAGGCGCGAAGGATGGGGCACCCGACAAAGCAAAACCTAAAGACAAAACCTACGGGCAAAACCCGAGCAGAAACTAAAACTGTGAAACCTAATGCCACACCGGGCCGGTGGTGAACCCCGGCCCCCACTCTTCTTTGCCCTACTTTTCTTTGCCCTTCTTTTCGGGCTTCTCGGGCTTTTCGGCCTTGGCTTCGGGTGCGCCCTCTTCGCCTTCTTCGACTTCCTTCTTGCCCTTCTTGATGACCTCGGGCTCGGCCGGGGCTACTTCGGTGGCTGCCGCGGCGGCTTCCGGCGTGGCTTCCACTTCGGCCTTTAGCGTTACGACGTGGAAGAGGACGCGCTGCGGATCGGTTAGCAGCTTGAGCTTTGCCGGATCGAGCGGGACATCCGAAGCGCGAATCTGCTTGCCGATTAGCAACTCGGAGACATCCACTTTGAATTCTTCGGGAATATCCGTGGGCAGACATTCGATTTCGATTTCGCGGGTGACGATTTCGAAAATTCCGCCCTGCATCTTGACGCCCTGC
>Ga0116225_1003116_pt1 | contig 10778 bp, 7 predicted proteins | sample Sb_taG_8_FD_88968 | JGI IMG/M metagenome (GOLD analysis project Ga0116225, IMG submission 88968) | Peat soil microbial communities from Weissenstadt, Germany - Sb_50d_c_BC metaG | ecosystem: Environmental > Terrestrial > Soil > Wetlands > Peat | place: Germany: Weissenstadt | collected 2010-09-21 | reverse complement strand
CGGCGACGACTCCTCCCAGAAACCATGGACTCAACGCGCCTTTGCCGAAAGGCGGGGCGTTCGCTGCGTCCCGCGTCTCCGCTTCGATCAGTACCAGAATCGCCAGCGCCGTCAGGAACGTGACCAGCGTTTCGGTGAGAACCACAGCCGTGTAGTTTGCGGTAAACGGGCAGAGCGCTGCCAGCCACAGCCCGGCAAGTGCCACGCGGCGTCGCGATGATTCCGGCGCGAGCCGCGCCGCCATCAGCGCAACCACAAAACACGTGGCCAGGTCCACCATCGCTTGCGTCAGCATCACGGCCCGCGATGAATTCCCGGCCACGCTGAAGATCGCCGCCAGAAACGCGGGATAGCCCGGGACGCGCGTGTCCAGCGGCGTGAGCTGCCCCTCAACCACCGCACCGTACACCCCCTTCTTCAGCCAATTCCAGGCCAGCTCGATGTAGAATGGCGAATCGCCCGAGTCCGAGACCGGCAATTTCAGGACGAAAAATAGGCGCAACACGAGTCCGGCAAAGGCAGCGAGGGCTACGTTTACGCGCATCATACGTTTGGCGGTCATTGACAGCTTTCTGGTGGACGGCTAGCTTGGAATGTCCTGATGTCTGAACGCAAGCCCATTTTCTACGATGAGGAGCGCCGACGATGGCGCCGCACGCGCCTCGTTCTGGAGGTTCTGGGCGGATTTGTCACTCTCGTCCTCGTCGTATTCCTCGTCAATATCATCCGCAAGCCGGACCTGCCTGATATTTTGCGTCCGGATACGCGCGGCAGCTTGCACGCGATTCGCGGGAAGCTGAAATCCAAGCCCGTGCGCCAGGGCCGCAAACGTAAGGTGGCAGCACTGGGCAAAGTTCCGCAGGCTTACGATCCTCTGCGCGCCGCTTTTTACGTGAGCGACGACTACACGAGTCTCGCCTCGCTGCAATTGCACTACCACGACCTGGACCTGCTGATCCCCGAGGAGCTGCACGCGGTTTCGGCCGATGGACGTCTCAGCGCGGACCAAGACGCAAAACTCTCGGCTTTTCTGCAGTCGCTGCAGGCTCGGACTCCCGCCGTCGAGCTGCCCGTGATGCCGATGGTAAACAATTACAACGCGGTAAACAATCAGTGGTGCCCGCCCGCATTCGTGCAAACGCTGGCGAATCCCGCCACGCGGACGCAGTTGGCGAAGTCACTTGAGGAATACGCCGACGCCGAGCATGAGTCCGGGATTGTGGTCGACTTCGAATCCCTCCCAAAATCGAGCATGGCCGATTTTCAGGATTTCATCCACGAACTCAGCGCCGCGCTGCACGCCCGAAACCTGAAACTGATGGTCGCACTGCCCGCGGCGGACTGGAGCTACGACTACAAATATCTTGGCTCTCAGGTGGACGCCATCATCCTGATGAACTACGACTTCAAATGGTCCACGTCGGAGCCAGGGCCCGTTGCGCCGCAGGATTGGTTCGTACGAAATATCGAGAACATGGTGAAGCTCGTCCCACCGGAAAAGCTGGTGATGGGCATTGCGAACTACGGCTATGACTGGCCGGCGAAATCGAAAAAAGATCCTCATCCGGTGGCGCAGGCCGTTACCTTCCAGCAAGGTGTCGTCACCGCGGTCGAATCCGAATCGGACGTGCTGTTCGATCCGGAGACACTCAACCTTCACTACTCATACGAAGATGAGAAAAACCGGGTGCACAACGTCTGGATGCTCGACGCAGTCACGGCATACAACGAACTCCGTGCCGCGGAGCGAGCCGGAGTCCAAGGCACAGCCCTGTGGCGGCTGGGCATGGAAGACCCGTCGATCTGGGACATCTGGGACGCGACTCACGCGGACGACGCGACTCGCAACAAACTCGAGGAAGTTCCGCCGGGTTACGACCTGATTCTCGAAGGCGACGGCGATATCTGGCGCATCACCGCAACGCCCCAGAGCGGACGCCGAACGTTCGAATACGACGCCGACTCCGACAGCTTCGACGACGAGAGCTTTCAGAGCTATCCCCTTTCCTGGCGAATCCAGCAAATGGGCGCCGCGCCCAAGAAAATCGCGCGGACGTTCGACGACGGCCCCGATCCGGAGTGGACGCCGAAGATTCTCGACGTTCTGAAACGAGAAAAGGCGCCGGCAACATTTTTTGTGATCGGCGAATCAGCGAACCAAAATACCGCCATCGTGAAACGCGAATTTGAATTGGGCAACGAGATCGGCAACCACACTTTTACGCATCCCGAAACCGAGCAGATCACGAAGACGCAGCTTCAGCTCGAATTGAATCTGACGGAGCTGCTTCTGGAAAGCGCCCTCGGCGTCAAGACCACGCTTTTTCGCCCGCCGTACGGGATCGACCACCAGCCCGAAACGGCGAGCGAGATTCAGATGCTTCCCGTCGCGCAGTCCATGGGTTATGTGATTATCGGCGCGCGGATCGATCCGCACGATTGGGGCGAGCCCAACGGCCAGCCACCGGCTTCGGTGCAAACGATCGTTCAGCGAGTCCTGACGCAAACAGAAGACAGCGACGGCAACATTATCCTGATGCACGACGGCGGCGGCGACCGCAGCCACACCGTTGCGGCGTTGCCGCTAATCATTGATGGACTGCGCGCGAAGGGCTACCAATTTGTTCAGGTTTCCGACTTGCTCGGCCAGAGCCGCGCCGACGTGATGCCTTCGCTGTCCTACCGCGAATGGTTGATGGTGCGCGCTGATGCTTTCACCTTCGATGTGTTCCGCTGGCTGCGCAACGGGATAGCGGTCATTTTTCTCGCGGGCATCCTGCTGGTCAGTGGGCGCGCGCTGATCATCGGCTTGCTCGCCCTGATCGAAAAGCTGCGTCCCGCTCCGCTCGACCATCCCGAATATCAGCCGGAGGTCAGCATCCTGATCCCCGCTTACAACGAAGAATCGGTGATCGTGGATACGGTTCGCGCGGCGCTTGCTTCCAATTATCCTAAGCTGGAAGTTCTCGTGGTGGACGACGGTTCGGCGGATCGCACCGCCGAGCTTGTTGGCACGAACTTTGGACGCGATCGGCGCGTCCGCCTGCTCCTGCAAAGCAATGGCGGCAAACCGTCGGCGCTGAATCATGCGCTCAGCGAGGCCATCGGCAAAATTGCCGTCTCGATTGACGCCGATACTATCGTGGATCCCGACGCGGTTCCGCGTCTGGTCCGGCATTTCGCCGAGCCCAGCGTTGGAGCCGTCGCGGGGAACGTGAAGGTGATCAACCGCAATCGCTGGATCACGCGCTGGCAGGCGCTGGAATACATCACCAGCCAGAACCTGGAAAAGCGCGCGTTCGATTTGCTGAACTGCATTCCCGTGGTGCCCGGGGCCGTGGGAGCATGGCGGACGGATCTGCTTCGAAGCAACAACGGATTTTCGGGCGACACGGTTGCTGAAGACACCGATTTGACGCTGACCATTCGTCGAAACGGCTGGAAGATTTTGTATGACGAAACCGCAATCGGCCGCACCGAGGTCCCCGAGACCGTGGATGCGCTTGTGCGCCAGCGATTCCGTTGGACGTTTGGCACGCTGCAGGCCGTCTGGAAACATCGCGACACGGCCGGAAAGCCGCGCTACGGCACGCTCGGCTCGATCGCCATTCCCAATATTTTCCTGTTCCAGATCATTCTTCCGCTCGTTTCTCCGGTCATCGATTTTCTGTTCTTGCTTTCGCTGGCCCTATGGGGCCTCGGGCAGCTCCGGTTCGCGCGGTTGCCGCAGCTCTGGACATCGCAGGACGTCGAGCGCTCGCTGATCTTCTTCGCCATCTTCATGCTGATCGACTTGTTCACGTGCGTCGTCGCCTTCGCCCTTGAAAGAGACGAGGATTGGACGCTTCTCGCCCCGCTGATCCTCCAGCGCTTCTACTATCGCCAGATGATGTACGTGGTGCTCTTCAGGGCGCTCCGCGAAGCCCTGCGAGGGCGGCCCGTTGGCTGGCGCGGCGTCGAGCCGCAAGCGCCGGCGACGCCCCGGCCGCCGGCAGCCGTCGCGCAGACCTGAGCACGTTTCGGCAGTGCACCGTTGCCATTTCAATGACTGCGCCAAGCGCGCTAATTCACTGTGGAATCCGGCGACATTCTGCTAGCATCTGCTTGTTGGTGGGCTGCACCCCGAATTTGGGGGCGGCACCGGAGGCCCAAATGAGTGTTGTACCGCGTGCGGACAACGGGAAAGTTACCGTGCCCGACATTCTCTCCCGCAAATTTTATTCTCCTGCTGGTTTTCCTGAAGCGAAGCCCCAGTCAATATTAAAGATCACCTGCCTGACGGCATACGACTATCCCACCGCGCGCCTTCTCGACGACGCGGGCGTGGACATTCTGCTCGTCGGCGATTCGCTCGGCATGGCCGTGCTGGGCTACGACAGCACTCTGCCCGTTACTCTCGACGAAATGGTGCACCACACACGCGCGGTTCGCCGCGCCACGCGCCGCGCGCTGCTCGTGGCCGATATGCCCTACGGCAGCTTTCACGTGTCGCTCGAGGAATCGGTGCGCAACGCCGTGCGCCTGGTGAAGGAAGGCGGAGCGGAAGCCGTGAAAGTCGAAGGCGGCGAGCGCCGCATCGAGCTGATCGCGCGCCTGGTCGAAGCCGAGATTCCGGTGATGGGCCACGTGGGCCTGACGCCGCAGTCGGTGAACGCCCTCGGCGGATTTCACGTGCAGGGGAAGACGACGGACGCGGCGCGGCAGGTCGAGCGGGACGCGCGCGCGGTCGAAGCCGCGGGAGCGTTTTCCGTCGTGCTCGAATCCATGCCGCGCGACCTGGCCGCGCGCATCACGGAGAAGCTGCGCATTCCCACGATCGGCATCGGCGCAGGCCCGGATTGCGATGGGCAAGTACTCGTCATCCACGATCTTTTGGGCCTCGGGCCGGAGCACAAACCGAAGTTCGTGCGGCAGTATGCGAATCTCTCCGCCGAAATCTCGCGCGCCGTATCGGCGTACTGCGACGACGTGCGCAACGGAAACTTCCCGTCGGATGCGGAGTCCTATCATTCGGCCGCCGAGCTGCGCGAGCATCAAACCGCTTCCCAGCGGCGCTGATCGCGAAACGCCTGCGACGGGCGCATTCCCGATTGAAAAGGAGCCGTCCGCATGAACGTCGAGGATATTCTTACTCTCTACGAATACAATTCGTGGGCCAATCATCGCGTGCTCGATGCCTGCGCGGCGCTGACGAACGAGCAGTTCACGCGCGCGCTCGGCTCGAGCTTCGGGTCCGTGCGCGACACGCTCATGCATCTTTGCGCCGCCGAGGCAAGATGGCTGGACCGCTGGCACAATCGGCCGCTTGGCGCGTTTCCACCACCGGCCGATTACGCCGACCTGGCCGCGGTGCGGCGCCGCTGGTCGGATGTTGAGCGCAACCTGCTCGACTACGTCGCATCGCTCACGCAGGACGATCTCCAGCGCCCATTGCAGCTCAAGATCGCAGACCGATCCGGCACGATGCCTCTGTATCAGTCACTGCAACATCTGGCCAATCACGGCACATATCATCGCGGCCAGGTCACTACTCTGCTGAGACAACTCGGTGCGAAGCCCGTCGACACGGACCTGATCTGGTTTTACCTCGATCGCGCCGCCAAAGCGAGCGCGTGATTCCCGCCCGATGGAATTAATTCACACCGTCGCGTGGATGAAGCAGGTGGCGGCCGACGCGCGCCGCAGCGATCGCCTCCTCGGCCTGGTGCCCACCATGGGCGCCCTGCACGAGGGGCATCTTTCGCTAGTTCGCGAAGCGCAGCGCCAATGCTCGCCCGTGGTCGTCTCGATCTTTGTGAATCCGAAACAGTTCGGCCCATCGGAGGATTTTCAGAAATACCCGCGGACGCTTGAGGCGGACGCCGCGACGCTCGACAATCTCGGCGTGGATTACGTGTTCGCGCCGCCACCCGAGGAAATCTATCCGCCCGGCTTCCGCACGGCGGTCACCGTCGAAGGACTGAGCGACCGGCTCGAGGGACGCTCGCGTCCCGGCCACTTTCGCGGCGTCACCACCGTGGTGCTGAAGCTTTTCGAAATCGTGCAGCCGCGCTTTGCTTTTTTCGGACGCAAAGACGCGCAGCAGGCCCGCATCATTCGCCAGATGACCGGCGATCTCGATCTTGGCACGGAAATCGTCGTCTGCCCCATCGTGCGCGAACCCGACGGCCTGGCGCTCTCGTCGCGCAACGCATACCTTTCCGCGAGTGACCGCCGCGCGGCGACGCTGCTCTATCGCTCGCTCGCCGGCGTCCGCCGCGAAATCGCGGCAGGTGAACGCGACGTGGTGCATTTGCTGGCGTCGGTGCGCAAAATGATCGAAGCAGAGCCGGGCGTGTCGCTCGATTACGCGGAAGTCGTGGACGCGGATTCACTCGATCCGGTGATCGCTCTGCGGAAGACCTGCTGCGTCCTGTTGGCGGCGCGCGTCGGCAGCACGCGCCTGATCGACAACGCGCTGATTGAGCCGGCCGGTGATTCCTTCAACGTAACGATCTAGCGCCGGCGCGATTGCTGCTCAGTTCTCTCGAATCGCGGCAAGAACTTCGGCGGCGTGGCCCTTCGGCGTGACCTTCGGCCAAATCATGCGGATTTTCCCATCCGGCCCGATCCAGAATGTGGTCCGCACGATTCCGAGAAAAGACTTGCCGAAAAAACTCTTCATCCGCCGCGCCTTGTAGGCATCGACCACTTCGAATTCCGTATCGGCCAGCAGCGGAAAATTCAACTTGTACCGGGTTTTGAATTTCGTCTGGTCCTCGATGGAATCGCCGCTGCAGCCCACCACGGCGGCGTTCAGCGCCTTAAACTCCTTCAGCGCGTCGCGAAATTCGACGGATTCGTGCGTGCAGCCGCTTGTATTAGCCTTGGGATAGAAATAAAGGACAAGATTTTGGCCGCGGTAGTCCGCAAGCGATACCTTGCTGCCGTCGTCGGCGGTCACGTTGAAACCAGGAGCCGCTTCGCCTTCTTTGGGCACGCTCGAATCTCCATTTCGCCGCGCGGATTAGGATTCCGCGAGCACTCGCTTCAGAATTTCGTTGACCGCCTGAGGATTGGCCTGCCCGCGCGTCTCGCGCATCACTTGCCCGACAAAAAACTTGAAAACGCCTTCGTTTCCCGCGCGATACTTCGCCACGTTGTCCGGGCTCCTCGCCACCACTTCCCGCGCAATCTTTTCAATCGCGCTCGTATTCGTGATCTGCGATAGCCCTTCGGCCGCGATAATCTCCGCCGCGCCTTTTCTGGTATCGAACATCTTCGCGAATACTTTCTTCCCGCTCGCCGCGGTGATTTCGCCCTTTTCGACTTTCGCCAGCAGCTCGGCGAGCGCCGCAGGTTCAACCGGACACTCCGCGATATCTTTGCCGGCGGCATTAAGCCGCCGCAGCAGCTCAACGGAAATCCAGCTCGCAGCGGATTTTGCAGGCGCCCCCGCGCGTATGCTCGCCTCGAAATAATCCGCAAGAGCTCGCGTGTCCGTCAGCACTACCGCGTCGTATGCGGAGATGCCGTACTCGCTCTGGAATCGCGCGACTTTCGCGCCGGGCAATTCCGGCATCAAGCGGCGCACTTCCGCAACAGTATCTTGGGTAACAACGATCGGCAGCAGGTCGGGATCGGGGAAATACCGGTAATCATGCGCAAATTCCTTCGAACGCATGGGCTCCGTGCGCCCCGCGGCCACGTTCCAGAGCCGCGTCTCTTGCACCACCGCGCCGCCCGATTCCAGCACGCCGATTTGGCGCTCGATTTCGTATTCCAGCGCGTGCGCGAGATAGCGGAAGGAGTTCAGATTTTTCACTTCCGCCTTCGTCCCCAATTTCGGCGCGCCGCGCAGACGCACGCTGACATTCGCATCGCAGCGCAGCGAGCCTTCTTCCATATTGCAATCGCTCACTTCCGTATATTCAAGGATCTGTTTCAGCACAGTCAGGTACGCGTAGGCTTCGGCGGGGGCGCGCAGATCCGGCTCGGAGACGATTTCGATCAGCGGAACGCCGCAGCGGTTGAAATCAATGTAGCTCCAGCGGTCGGAATCCGGAAATCCCTCGTGCAGGCTTTTCCCCGCGTCGTCTTCCATGTGCAGCCGCGTGATGCCGATGCGTTTTGTCTCGCCGCCCACTTCGATCTCGAGCGCACCTACGGTCGCCAGCGGCAGCTCGTACATGGAAATCTGATAGCCCTTCGGCAGGTCGGGGTAAAAGTAGTTTTTGCGGGCGAAGCGCGACCGCTCCTGAATCTTGCAGCCGATCGCCAGCGACGCCCGCAATGCCAGCTCCAGCGCTCTTTTATTGAACAGCGGCAGTGCCCCCGGCAATCCCAGGCACACGGGACACGTATTCGAATTGGGCGCGGCCCCGAATTTCGTTGAGCAGCCGCAAAACGCCTTCGTCTTCGTCAGTAGTTGAGCGTGCACCTCGAGGCCGATCACGGCTTCGTAGCGCGCCATCACTTCCGGCGAAATGCGAGATGCCTCTTGTGCGGTTCGGCTCATTGTAAGCACAGGATTATAGCATCCGGCCGGGCGGCGCGCTTTTCGCCGATTTCGCGCCCGCCCGACAATTTGGCCGGTGCCGATAACCTGCTGCCGCTCTACCGCTCGCCGCCCCAGACGTATTTAAGGCCGAGACGATAGTTGTACCCCAATGCAGGATAGCCGACTGCCTCCTGGTAATGGCGATCGAGGAGATTCCCGAAGTGCGCCGTCGCCGAAAGACCGTAGCGAAGCGGCACAATCGTCGCGAGGTCCAGCCGAAAGTATCCGGGATCGCTGGTGATGCCGAGGCCATCGAAATCGCTATCGGTTCGGCGGCCCACATAGCTGCCGATCAGGTTCACGCTGACTCCCCGCTTGTGCGCGCTGAATATCAAGTTTCCGGAATTGAGCGGCCTCTTCAAGAGCCGGTTGCCGGGAACGAGTGCGGGGTCGAATGCGTTTGGGGATTTCAACACCTTCGAGTCGTCGTAGGTGTAATTTCCGGAGACATTCAGCCATCGGGCGGCTTTAATTTCGATCGAGGAATTCGACCCAAAAGCGCGGGCCTTGTCGGTGTTGAAATAAGTGCCCGTTCCGAATTCGCAGGCGAAAGTAACGTCGCCTCCCTGAAAGCTGACGATGTCGTAGAACTCGTTGTGAAAGTATGTGACCGACAGCCTCACGCGGTCGGACGCCAGCAGCTGCTCCACCCCCGCATCAAACGTAGCGCTGCGCTCCGGCCGAAGATTGGGATTTCCCGGAAAGCAGGGATCGTTCGAGAAGGACTGGCTGAAATTGGGCTCTTTGATTCCGAGTCCGTAGGACGCGCGCAGACGCGTAGCTCCCCAAAAACCCGATCCGTAGCGCAAGGCGTAGGAGCCGCCGACCCGCGGCACGACGCGCGTTCCGAAACTGGCGTTGTCCTCGCCGCGAGCGCCGGCCGTGGCTGTGAAGCGTCTCGAAAACTGGTAACGCACTTCGGCGTAGCCGGCCTGGTTATCCCGGTGGTTCTGGCTGCCGGTTTCGACTTCGCTCATGTAACCCGCGGTGAACGCTCCGTTGTGAAACGAATAAGTGGCCTGGCCGTCAAATCCGGCGCGGTTGAAATTGTCCACAAAGTTGCCGAATTGGCCGGGCGCGAAAACTCCGAAGAGGTGAAACCGGGATTCGTAACCCGTAAGTTGGGTATGCCAATGTTCGCCGGTATCGAAACTCCAATTCGCATTTGACGAGAAGTCATGGAGCGCACTGCTCTGAATCGGATTGGTGAAGCCGAGCAGTGTCTGGCCGGGCTGGCCCGCGTCGCTGGCGCTGTTACGGATGCTCAAGCGCAACGAATCGTGGTCGGTGAACTTCCAGCCGAAGTTTCCCGATTGCGTGGCGTCGCGAAAGAAATCGTCGGGACCCTGCCCGTTGGAGGCGACATAGCCTCCGCCGACCGAGTAGTCGAACGCACCGAGCAGACCGCTCAATTGTCCGCCGCCGTGGCCGGTTCCGAACGTTCCGCCATCGCCATCGAGGGTCAGTTGAGGAGTGGAGGTCGCTCCGCGATGGGTGAATATTTGCACCACGCCGTCCATGGCGTCCGAGCCGTATAGCGCGCTTGTAGCGCCGTGCACGATCTCGATCTTGTCCACATTCTCGATCGTGAAGCTCGAGAGATCGATGTCCCCGCCCGGTTCGTTCACCGGTGTGCCGTCCACCAGAAACTTCGTGTAATTCGAGTTTCCGCCATCGAGGAAAAACGATGTGACGCCGCCCCCCGGTCCGAGGCGGGAGAAGCTTGTCCCTTGTTCGGACGCGAGCAGACCGCTAAGCAAGATTTCCTGGCGCTCGTCAATTTCCTGCTTCGTGATTACGTCCACCAGATTCGGCGCGGTTTCGGCGGTCGTTGCCTGGGCGGTGTCCGTCACGACCACGGTCGAAGACATCCTCTCCAGCGTCAGCCGTACGTCCCACGTTTTCGTTTCCGCATCCACGAGAGCGATATCCCGCTCCACGGGTGTGAACGAGCGATGGTGGATGCTTATCCGGTAGCGCCCTGGCACAAGCGTGAGCAAGAAACTTCCGTCGGGACCGCTTCGCGTCTTAATGATTGGCGCGCTGGAATCGAGAGATTGCGCGGCGATGGTAGCTTCGGTGACGGCCGCTCCGCTCGGATCGGTGAGCGTTCCACGGATTGTGGCGGTTGCTTGTGCGTGGGTGGCTGCGGGGAGAACGAAGAATGTTGCGAACAAACTTCCCAAAACTGGGTACAGCAAATTCCGTAGTCTCATTCTTTCCTCCGCTCCCTCTCGCG
>Ga0116225_1003097_pt1 | contig 10828 bp, 11 predicted proteins | sample Sb_taG_8_FD_88968 | JGI IMG/M metagenome (GOLD analysis project Ga0116225, IMG submission 88968) | Peat soil microbial communities from Weissenstadt, Germany - Sb_50d_c_BC metaG | ecosystem: Environmental > Terrestrial > Soil > Wetlands > Peat | place: Germany: Weissenstadt | collected 2010-09-21 | reverse complement strand
CATGCCGGATTTATCACTTCCGTCATTGGCTGTCTGACATGAGCCAGCTTGGGAGGCTCCCTGTCGGTTCCTTGCGCGCCCTGGCTGTGGCACGCGTCGGTGTGTCGGACCGACGCGCGCAAGGCGTTGGGTCGGATGATGAACTATTTCGTTGTCCACCTGAACCGACTGGACTACCGCGGCCGACTCGCCAGCGGCGAGGCGATCGGCAGCGGCGCCGTGGAACGTGCGGCCAAGACGCTGGGCCTGCGGCTGAAAGCCCGGGGGGCGCGGTGGCGGCACAAGAACGCCAAGGCAATGGCCGCATTGATCTGCTGTCGCCATACCGCACAGTGGGACCTGTTCTGGAGCCGGCCGGCGTGAGACCCAAGAATCTTTGGGCACACCTTCTTACGCCGGGGTAAACAACATTGTGAGAAGTCGCAAGTCTCCGTAAATTGTCTGTCGACCACTTCTGGCCCGTTTGCGGCTACGAACACATCAACGACCCGATAAACGGGCAGAAAACAGCGGCCATTCGGGGCGTCGTTAGTGGCCTTGACGCAACCGCTCATAGGCAAACGCGTTGAGGTGATTCTGTCTATCTGAGAGTCTCTGGCCTTCTCTCAGGGCCTTGGAAACAGTCATGCACCCTCGCCCGGCGTCGGTTCCCCGGGGCGGAATGGGTTCTCGCAGGGCGGCGGGGATCGGTCTCGAGTATCCCAGGGTCGAGGTCGAAGCACATGCGATCACGCCTGCAAGGGTCACTTTCGTGGGCATTGATACTCGGCCTGTGGGGTGCCATGGATGCACTCTGTCAGAGCGCTCGGTCGCAGGATCAGCCCCCCGTGCCACCTCGCGCCGGAGCATCAGCGGCGCCCGGGGTATCATCCGATTCGTCGGAGCCGGCACCGTCACCGACAACCATGGCGGAACTCGCGGAGCGGCTGCGGGCCATGGAGGAAACGAACAAGAAGCTCGCCGCTGAACTAGTGAGGACCCGGAGAGAGCATGACGAGCAGATGAAACAGATTCTCAAGAGAGTCGAGGAGCTGTCGGGTAGGCCGAGCGAGAGGAAGGAGGATGAAGCATCCAGGGGCGGCGACGAGGCGGCCGAGCCAGGCTCGCCGGTGCCGGACTATTACAGCTTCGAGGCTGAACCCGGCCCACCCGAACCACGGTACAGAATCTCGAACATCACGAACCCCAAGAAGATTCCGCTGAAGGCCAACTTCGGCCCAGGTTTCCAGCTCCAGACCGACGACGAGGAGTTCCGGCTCCAGATTCACGTCCTTTCCCAGGTCGAGGCCCGGGTCTGGGGTAACGGAGACCAGACTCCGCCTAACAGCGGCTTCTTCTTGCCGCGGCAACGGTTCTTTTTCAACGGCCGAATCACCAAGCCGATTGACTACGTCTTTTCCATCAATCGAGGGCTGAACAGCCTCGACCTCCTCGATGCCTTCCTCAACTTCAACTTCGACGAGCGTTTCCAGTTCCGTATCGGCCGCTACATGACGCCGCTCACCTATGATCAGTTCGCCATCCGTCCCATGTGGCTGCCGACACCGGAGCGTTCCCTATTCACGACCAACCTTGGCTTGAATCGGCAAATCGGTGCAATGGGCTGGGGCTATCTCTTTGACAGGCGGCTCGATTACGCGGTGGGGGTCTTCAACGGCTCGCGCAACTCGTTCCAGAGCCTGAGTAACGGTAAGGACTTCATCAGCTTCGTCAACGCAAGGCCGTTCCAGGATTCAGATTCCCTCTGGTTTCTCAAGTTCCTGAACGTCGGCACATCGGTCGCCTTCGGCTACCAGGACCAGCCGCCGGTGCCCACGTCATTCAGGATCGGCGCAGTCTCCCCGGATGCCGCCGTTCCCGGCGTCGCCACAGTGCCGTTCCTTATTCTCAACCCCGACGTCGTCGAGCGGGGCGACAGGTTGCTCGGGTCCGTCCACGCGGCCTACTTCTTCAAGGGGCTGTCGCTGCTCGGAGAGTGGCAATACGGCTATAACAGCTACGCGACTGCGGCCCGCCCGTCGCCGGTTGCGGTTCCCGTTTCGGGATTCTATGTCACCGGGGCCTACTTCTTGACCGGCGAGCACGTCGAAAGCCGGACCATGCTCCAGCCGCGTCGGCCACTCATCCCCACGAGCAAGGGTCAGATCCGTGGGCCAGGCGCCTGGGAGGCCGTGGCCCGGGTCAGCGAACTCCGGCTCGGCGAGAAGGTCTTCACCTCCGGTTTTGCCGACCCGAACCTCTGGTCGAACTCGGCCATCACCACCGAGCTTGGCGTGAACTGGTACTGGAACGAGTTCTTCAAAATTTACGCTTTCTGGCTCCACGGCGAATTCGGCGATCCGGTGCAGTTTCGCCCTGGCGGCTTCCAGAAGAACGCCGACATGTTCTGGTTACGGTTCCAGCTCTGGTTCTGAAGAGGATGCAAGGGCTGCGGCGATCTCGTCACGCAGTTGCACGAGCTGGGGAGAGAGCGAGTTGTAGATCTGTCGCGATAGCGTGTTATTCTATTGCAACGACGAGGCAGTCTACAATGATCATCCAGACCTCGGCTGTCCTCGGCTTTATGTCCTCTTCTCGAGAGAACTCAAATGGAAGAACTCCAGTTTGGCCTGGGGCCGGCCCAGCGCTTACCCGCGCCCAATCAAGGCGACCAGCGACACACCAACGAGCTGAAAGCCAATCACTCGTCCCGCCGCGAGTTCATGAAGCTCTCCGGGCTGGCGGTCGCCGGAACAGGGTTTGGCCTCCCCACGGCTGCATCGGCCGCGGGCAGGAGAGCCCAGGAACGAGACCCAGACTCCGTGCTCGCCCGGCTGCTCGAGGGCAACAAACGGTTCGTCAGCGGGCAGCTCGCCCACCCCGGGCGAAGGCCGGAAGACTTCGCGCCGCTGGCGGAGGGGCAGGCTCCGCTGGCCATCATCGTCGGGTGTGCGGACTCGCGAGTGTCGCCTGAGGTGGTCTTCGATCAGGGGGTCGGAGACCTGTTCGTGGTCCGTGTGGCTGGGAACGTCGTCGGCGGGGCAGGCCCCTTCGTGAAGGGAAGCGTTGAGTTCGCCGTTGCAGAGCTGGGCGCCAAGCTCATCGTGGTGCTGGGCCACGAGGCCTGCGGTGCGGTCAAGGCCGCGGTCGCTCACATCGACGCCAATGACACTTTGCCTGGGGCCATCCGCGACCTCGTCGAGGTCATCAGGCCGGCCGCCGCAGCGGTCAGGGGCAAGCCTGGTGACAAGCTCGAAAACGCTATCAAGGCCAACGTCGCAATGGGCGTTGAGCGGCTCAAGGGCCTGGACCCGATCCTCGCGGGGATGGTCAAGAAGGGGGACGTGAAGGTGGTCGGCGCCGTTTACAAGCTACGCACCGGTGTTGTCGAGTTGCTCGACTGACCCCTGTGTTCATCCTTGATCAAGAGAACTGGTCCCACGTGTTTTCGTTGCCGAAGGAAGCCATTCCAACACCCTTTCGCGCGGTCTTGCGTGGCATCGGGCAGATCTTCTTTCAGGAGAACGCCCTGACGGGCTCGTTCTGTGCGGTGGGTATCGCTGTGAGCTCGCTGCCGATGGCGGCCGGCGCGATTGCCGGCTCGGCCATCGGCATGGCGACAGCCCGCGTGCTGAGGTTCGACCAAGCGGAGGTGAACGCCGGGATCTACAGCTCCAACGCCACGCTGGTGGGGATCGCAACGCTCTTCTTTTTCCGCCCTGGGGCGGCGAGCATTGCGATGCTGGTAATCGGCTGCGTGGCGGCGGCGCTCGTGACCAGGCTACTCCGCGCCCTCCTTCCCGTCCCGACGTTCACCAGCCCATTCTTCCTCACGACATGGGCGCTCTACTTTCTGGGGCCGGCCCTGGGAGCCGTCGGGGTCGAACTGGAGGGGCGGCCGGTCGCGGCCGGCTTCGTCGAGGCCGTGGCCCACGGAATCAGCCAGGCCCTGTTCCAGGCAAACGTCTGGACCGGCATCCTCTGCATCGTCGGCATCGCTCTGAGCGACTGGCGGCACGCCTCATGGGCGGTGGTGGGCTCGATCGTCGGCATCATGGTGGCGAACTACCATGTGACGACGGCAGCAAGAGCCCTGGATCCTGAGAGGCTCATTGAACGCGCATTCTCGGAGAACATCGCACTGGGCCTCTATAGCTACAACACGATCCTGCCGGCCATCGCGCTGTTCCGGTGGACGCGATCGTTGATGCCGCCGCTCCTGGGCATCTTGTTATCCGTTCCCCTCACCGAGCTTGTCCCCATGCTCGGGCTGCCGGCCCTGTCGGCCCCCAATGTGGTGGCCACCTGGCTGGTTCTGACGCTGGGATTCGTGGAGGAAAGAGCCTTCGACGAACAAGCAGCTACCCCTTGAGCCAGCGGCGGGTGCTGGCGGTCGAAGAACTCAGAAGAGGAGCTCCGGCTCCTGGTCCGTGAAATTTGCGAACTTGCCTCTAACCCCTTGACTTCCTCCTTCTCCCAGCTTAAAAGAATACGCGACGCAGATGAAGAAAATGCAACTTTCTTGATGGATCTTAGTGATCCAGCGAACACCTCTCCTGACTCGGAATCACCGTAGAATATGTTTTCGATACCGGACGCACCCGTCCCCGAGCTGCTTCGATCGGTACTTCGGGGTGTCGGTCAAGTCTTTTTCCAGGAGAATGCACTGACGGGTGCTTGTTTCCTGGTCGGGATCGCCCTCAGTTCGCCCCTGATGGCCCTGGGTGGGGCAGTTGGCGCGATCATCGGCACGGCGGCGGCACGGCTGCTCAAGTTCGACGAGTCTGAGGTAACCGCCGGGATTTACGGCTTCAACTCCACGCTGGTCGGGATCGCCACGATGTTCTTCTTCCGGCCGGGGGTGATGAGCGGCCTCTTGCTGCTCGCCGGTTGCGTCGCGGCGACAGTGCTGACCTGGCTGGCGCGAAATCATGTTCCGTTTCCAACGTACACTGCTCCGTTCATCGTCACGACGTGGGTCCTGTTTTTCCTGGGCAAGGCCCTTTCCGTGTCCCCGGTTGAGCCTGGGGGGCCCCTGGAAGGAGCCGGCGTGATACAGGCCGTGGCCCACGGCGTCAGCCAGGTGATGTTCCAGGCGAGCCTCTGGACGGGGCTTCTGTTCCTCGTCGGAATCGCCTTGAACAACTGGGAGCACGCCGTCTGGGTGCTGACGGGCTCGATCGTGGGCATGATAGTGGGAAGCTACCACGCGACTGCGGCAGCGAGAGTCCTCGACCCTGAGAGCCTGGTCGAACGGGGTCTGCTCGACAACGTCGCACTGGGGCTCTACGGATACAACGCGACGCTGGCGGCTGTGGCCCTCTTCCTGTGGAGGCGATCATTGATCCCGCCGCTCCTGGGCATGCTGCTCTCGGTCTTGCTCACCGATCTGGTCCCCATGCTCGGGTTGCCCGCTCTGACGGCGCCTTTCGTCCTGGTGACCTGGCTGGTCCTCGCGCTGGGCTGGCTTGATCGCAGATTGGTCCGCGAGCCGGCGGCCACGCCATCTTGACGAGGCCCCGCGGCCCCGGCGACACGTCTCTTGCTCCCTTGCCACTCGACCCTACTTAAGGAATCTCTCCGATGAATCTTTCACCACAGGAACGAGACAAGCTGCTCATCTACCTGGCCGCCCAGGTTGCCAAGGATCGTAAGCAGCGCGGTCTGAAGCTGAACGTTCCCGAGGCGACGGCACTGATCACGGCTGCGCTCATGGAAATGGCTCGAGAAGGCAAGTCAGTGTCCGAGATCATGAGCGCCGGCCGCGAGATCCTTACCCGCGACGATGTGATGCACGGCGTGCCCGAGTTGATCACGATGATCCAGGTCGAGCCGACCTTCCGTGACGGGAGCAAGCTCGTCACGATTCACGATCCAATTCGCTAACGATCGCCACCGACATTTCCAATTCCGCCATCTTCTTGGGAGACCGCGCATGCTTCCGGGTGAGTTCCTCTTCGACGGTGACGACCTCGAGCTCAATGCGAATCGGCCCGTGGTGATGATCACGGTGAACAACACGGGCGACCGGCCGGTGCAGGTCGGCTCTCACTACCACTTCTTCGAAGTCAACCGCGGGCTGGTCTTCGACCGCACCAAGGCGTACGGCATGCGCCTGGACCTGCCGAGCGGGACCTCGGTCCGCTTCGAGCCCGGCGACGTCAAGGAGGTCCACCTGATTCCCTACGGCGGCCGGCGCGAGGTGTACGGGTTCAACAGCCTGGTGTCGGGGCGACTGGACGATCCCTTCACTCGGGAAACAAGCTTGAAGCGCTGCGTCGACCAGAAATACGGCCACAAGTCGTCCAAGTGAACTGAGTCGCGGTATCACTTCTCCGAACAGGCTCGACCCTTCGACTTGAAAGAGACATCAGATCATGAGCGTGAAAATCTCTCGGAAAGCCTACGCCAAGAAGTACGGGCCGACGGTCGGCGATCGGATCCGGCTGGCCGACAGCGAGCTGATCATCGAGATCGAGCACGATTACACCGACTACGGCGAGGAGTCGATCTTCGGAGGAGGCAAGTCGATCCGGGACGGCCAGGATCAATGCCCCCTCGAGGAGTCGATGAGCCCGGAGCACTGCGACCTGGTGATCACGAACGCGGTGATCATCGACCACTGGGGGATCGTCAAGGGTGACATTGGGATTCGCCAGGGCCGCATTGTCGCGGTTGGCAAGTCGGGCAATCCGCTCACCCAGAACGGCATCGATCCGCGGCTGGTGATCGGGCCGGGCACCGAGATCATCGCGGCCGAGGGCAAGATCGTCACGGCTGGCGGCGTCGACACCCATATACACTTCATCTGTCCGCAGCAGATCGAGACGGCCATCGCTTCGGGCATCACTACGCTGATCGGCGGCGGCACCGGATCGGCGACGGGCACCTGGGCGACGACCTGCACCCCAGGGCCGTGGAACATCATGCGGATGCTCCAGGCGTTCGAGGGACTACCGATCAACGTCGGGGTGATGGGCAAGGGCAACGGCAGCCTGCCCAAGCCGCTCCGGAAGCAGATCGAGGCTGGCGCCTGTGGGTTGAAGCTCCACGAGGATTGGGGCACCACGCCCTCCGTGATCGATACCAGCCTGAAGGTCGCCGACGAGTACGACATCCAGATTGCCATCCACACCGACACGCTCAACGAGTCCGGGTTCCTCGCCGACTCGATCGCGGCGATGAAGGGCCGGGCGATTCACAGCTTCCACACCGAGGGAGCGGGTGGCGGTCACGCGCCTGACATCATCAGCATCGCCGGTCTGCCCAACGTCCTGCCCTCCAGCACCAACCCCACTCGTCCGTTCACCGTCAACACGATCGATGAGCACCTCGACATGTTGATGGTTTGCCATCACCTGTCGCGCAGCATACCCGAGGACGTGGCCTTCGCCGAGAGCCGCATCCGGGCCGAGACCATCGGTGCCGAGGACGTGTTTCACGACCGCGGCATCATCAGCATGATGAGCTCGGATTCGCAGGCGATGGGCCGGATCGGCGAGGCCATCGTCCGTTGCTGGCAGACCGCCCACAAGATGAAGGTTCAGACCGGCCCGCTAGCGGGCGACAGCTCGCGGAACGACAACGAGCGCGTCAAGCGATACGTCGCCAAGTACACGATCAACCCCGCGATCACCCACGGCCTCGCCGAGCACGTCGGCAGCATCGAGGGGGGCAAGCTGGCCGACCTGGTGATCTACGATCCGGGGTCGTTCGGGGTCAAGCCTTTTCTGATCCTCAAGGGAGGCCTGATCGTCGCCGCCCAGATGGGAGACCCGAACGCGAGCATCGCCACGCCCCAGCCGGTTTACATGCGACCCCAGTTCGCCGCCTACGGACGAGCCTTGTCGAAGTCGTGCTTGACCTTCGTCTCCAAGGCGTCGCTCCAGGCTGGAATCGTCGAGCGTTACGGCCTCCAGCGCGAGGTCGTCCCCGTCGAAAACTGCCGCGAGATCGGCAAGAAAGACATGCGGAGAAACGAGGCGACTCCCGAGATCAAGGTCGATCCCGAGACCTACCAGGTCTGGGTCGACGGCGAGAAAGTCGGCAGCGACCCGCTGGAAGAGCTGCCCATGACCCAGCTCTACTTCCTCTTTTGAAGAGGCGCGGAGACTCGTGAACCTGCGCCTGCTCCAGATTTCCGACTCTGCATTGCCCATTAGTGGATACACGCATTCCTGGGGTCTGGAGGGGGCGATCGCCCGCGGTTTGGTCCACGATGCCGAGAGCCTCGAGCGCTGGACCCTGCGATGGCTTCGGACGTCGCTTGGCCCGCTCGAGGGCATCCTCGTCGCGTCCGGCTGTCGCGGCGCCCGAACAGGAAGACAGGACGACCTGGTGGCGCTGAACCGCCTGGCCGACGCCTCGATCGTCCCCCCGTCGATCCGCACCGCCAGCCGGGAGATGGGGGAGCAATTGCTGGCGCTTGGCACCACCTGGGCGTGGTGTGCGACAGAGCTGGCACAGTTCCTCGAGCCGCCCACCGGGCAGCCTCAGGGGTGGCACCATTCGGTGGCATTCGGGCTGCTCGGGGCCTTGGGCGGAAACGAGCCCGGAGACGTGCTGACGGCCTACCTGCACCAGGCGGCGCTGGGGATGATCGGGGCAGGTGTTCGCGCCATCCCCGTCGGTCATACCCACGGCCAGCAAATCCTGGCTTATCTCCACGACGAGATCAGCAAGTTGACAGGCGCCCTGGTCGACCGCGCTCCCGAGACGGCCGGCGGGGGTTGCCCTTTTTACGAGATCTTGTGTGATGAACAAACACGACTTTACGCACGCATGTACCGCTCCTGATCCCTTATCGGATTGGCATGCAGGGCCGACACGGCGACGGTTCCGAAGGGGCGCGGCATTCCACAAGGACCACGACCATCCCCATGACCACATGGGACGGCCCGGCCCAGCTCGCTATGCGGGGCCTTCACGAAAGGTTTTCACGCTTGGCGTGGCCGGGCCCGTCGGCTCCGGCAAAACGGCTCTGGTCGAGGCGCTCTGCCGCGCCCTCTGGCCCGAGATCAATCTCGCAGTGATCACCAACGACATCTACACGCACGAAGACGCCGAGTTCTTGTCCCGCCGCGAGGCACTGCCGGTGGAGCGCATCGTTGGCGTTCAGACCGGCGGCTGCCCGCACACCGCGATCCGCGACGACGCCAGCGCCAACCTGAGCGCCGTGGCCAACTTCCAGCGGCAGTTCCCGGGCATCGAACTGGTCCTGGTCGAGTCCGGAGGCGACAACCTCACCGCCGTGTTCTCGCGTGAGCTCGCCGATCGCTTCATCTTCGTCATCGACGTTGCCGAGGGGGACAAGATCCCCCGCAAGGGGGGGCCGGGCATCTGCAACAGCGACCTGCTGGTGATCAACAAGATCGACCTGGCGCCGCACGTCGGGGCCGACCTGGATGTGATGCGACGAGATAGCCTGAAGATGCGTGGCGAGCGACCGTTCCTGATGGTCAGCCTCCGCCAGAAGGAAGGGGTCGAGGAGGTGATCACGTGGGTTCGCGAGCAGCTCGCATCACGCGCGAAGAGCTCTTGACGCCGCCCGAATTCCTTGGCGTGCTCCCGACCCAGAACCCGGCGGGAAGAGTGGGAGGAGCACGAATCGAGCTGATCCGTTCCGCTAATAAGACGCATTTGGGAACCTGCTACCAGCAGATTCCTGTTCGCCTCTTTCCTCCGTTCGAGCTGGATTCCGAACCGGCAGCGCTCCTCTACCTGATCAACCTCACCGCCGGACTGCTGGACGGCGACGCCCACCTCGTGGAGCTCACGGCGCGGGCCGGAACGCGGGCCGTGGTGACCGGCCAGTCGGCCACCCGCATCCATCCGGCCCTGGAGAGCCACGCCACCCAGCAGTGGGTGGTGAAGGTCGAAGACGATGCCTGCCTGGTCGTTCTACCCGGGCCGGCGATCCCGTTTCGAGGCAGCCGATACTATCAGCGCGGCCGCGTCGAACTCGCCCCTCGCTCCCGGTTAATCTGGGGCGACATCTGGCTGCCCGGCCGCTACGACCGTGGTGAGCTGTCGGAGCGGTTCCAGTTCGAGCGAATTGTCCAGGACCTCGAGATCCGCCGCGCCAGCCGGCTGGTCTACCGTGACCGTTTCCGATGGGACGGGCCCTGGGACCTCGAGGACGCCGACTGGTACTTAGGCGGGGCACTGGCGTCCGCCAGCCTGTTCATCGCCGGGCCAGTCCCCGAGGCTCTTCCAGAGGCTCGTCCCGAGCTCCGTCGTTCGGTCTTCAGGCTCGACACCGGCGAGAGTTGTATGCGGTGGTGCGGCCATCCCGGGGCCGTCACGGCCGACCTCGTCCAGACCGCCCTCCGCCTGGCTGCTCGATGGACCGTCGGGCCGGACGCACTTCCCTGGCTCCTCGCCTCGAGCGGCCTCGCCCCGAACCACTGGTTCTCGACCCCGGTGGAGTAACCGTGGAACGAGACAATTTGGCCGTAAGCTGAGCTATGGGAAATCTGGCAGTCACCGAGGAGGGTTATGCCGAATGATTTTGAACATCTTCTGCGATGAGCCCTACTGGCGCCGCTGGACTAGGGCTTTTTGATGAGACTATAGCAACGTTACCGGGCGGTTGGGACTTGGCCCACGCAATTAGGCTTGGCATCAAGCCGTTCGCCGAGTTGGGGGCCAACTCGGAGGCATTGAGCGGGTCCGAAGTCGATTCTCCCCGTTCCTGCCGAGCGATCTTCGAATCGGCCCCGGTAGCGATGCTACAGTCTCTAATTTACTTACATTTAAGCCCAGCATTTGCTGAACGGCGTCGGCCATCTGCAAATCGCCTTCCTTCGCGCACAGCTCACCCGCTTTTATCGTAAGATTGCTGAGCGTT
>Ga0116225_1003093_pt1 | contig 10833 bp, 8 predicted proteins | sample Sb_taG_8_FD_88968 | JGI IMG/M metagenome (GOLD analysis project Ga0116225, IMG submission 88968) | Peat soil microbial communities from Weissenstadt, Germany - Sb_50d_c_BC metaG | ecosystem: Environmental > Terrestrial > Soil > Wetlands > Peat | place: Germany: Weissenstadt | collected 2010-09-21 | reverse complement strand
GACGTGCAAACATATCAACCTCCTAAAGGTTGTTATCGCTAAGAGGGGAGAGCTTCAGATGGGCTGACTTAGTTCAGGGAACCTGAAAGAGGGAAGGTGGAAACCACCTCACTTTTGATGCTAGCCCTCTGGACCATTATTGTCAAACTGCCGAACTTCGCAGACCCAACGGCAAACCATGTGGGGTTAGAGCGGATCCTGGGGAAGTCGTTGATTCCCAAAAGAAAGTGCCATTGACAACGCGCATAGCGGGAAAGTCGGCGGCGGCGCACCGAAACAGTGAAAACATTCGCCGACGAGCGCCAGCAAAACGGCGCCGGGGCCGGCAGGGATTGACCTACCCCCCTGCCCTCGTAAGAATACGACAAGTTTCTGTTACTCCCTCTCTTCCGGTTTGAGCCGGAATGGGGATGCACGAGGGGCAAGGGACGGCGTTTGAGTTCCTCGCTCCTCGCTCGGTTGCGTACGGAACTCTTCTCCGCCCTCCAAGTTAGTGTATTACCGTCGTTGTGAGGTAATTCGTACCGTCAGGCGGATCGGGATCGATAGCCTGGCTGCTGATACCGATCTGGCTGGTTACGATTTTGGAGGTCGCCCCGCCCAGGAACTTGGTGGGAACCTTAAAGGAACTGGCAAGAGTCCAAGCCGCAATTAGACACGGGGATGAATCCGAGCTGCGGTGGGCAGTCGAGTACTGTCGGATGAAAGTGCGTATCGCCACTGGGAAGGATGATGCAAAGTACTGGCGCGGCATCGAACGCGAGGTCACAAACGTGCTCGGGTCGTCTTCGCCGGACTGGGTTTTGAGTGAAATCGCTTGATTTTGGCACGTGGGAAACTCCAACGGTGAGTGAGGGAGCTTTTCTATTTTGCTCCGACCTGTCAACCATCAATCGCGCGTGCCCTAGTACATCCTCAAGGCGAGCGATTGCTTCATCAATCCGCTTCCGACCTTCGGGATCGTACGATTCCGGGTTTACGGAAGCATCGTCTCTCGCACGGTGCAGAACCCTTAACACATACTCGGCTTCGTCGACCACGCGCCGCATGATGCCAGTATGATTAAACTTCGTGGGCGTCGCGGTGATCGCCATCACTTCCAGCGTGATGAGTGCTAACGCCTGTTTAAACAGTGGTGACGACGGAGGACCTTCTCCGCTTATTGCAGCTTCGCGTACTCCGCCTTGGCTTCCTTGAGGATGCGCGCATCGGGGTCAGCGTTCTTCCAAAGGGCGAGGAATTCCCGGTACTGTTCCAGACTTTTCTCGGTGTCACCGGCTTGCGCGAGTGCGCGAGCCAAGCCCAGCCGGGACAACGGCCAATAGACGCCGGTCGTTGCCACTCCGTGGTTGTCGAGGACTTTCTGAAACTGGGCCGCCGCCTCTTTCCCCAACTTCAGTTGCAGATAGGCCAAGCCACGATAGTAGAGGGTCATCCCACTGGCCTCGGCACCGAGATCGTAGGGGAGTGCGCGCCGCAGTTCCTCGATGGCCGCGGCCGGTTTCTTCCGATCCATATCTATGGCCGCGCGAATGCTGGGAAGGACAACTTCATTCAGAGCCGTACCGGGGATGGGCTGTTTGTTGAGTTCGTTCAGCAAGGCTTCCGCTCGCGGTGCATCGCCGGCGCGGGCGACAGCGAGCGTGGCAAAGGCTCTGTGCCGCGCTGAGTCTGTCGATTCGTGAACAGCCAGATCAGCCTGCGCCCGCGCCTCACGGTCGTCCCCCAAATCGGCTGCGAACGCTGCCCGGTCGTTGGTGAACGCGACGGCCTGCTCCTTGAGTCCATTCTTCAGAGCGGTGGCGCGGGCACGCTCAAAAAGCTCCCGTGCCGCTCGAAGCTGCCCCAGGCCCAAGGCCGCCCTGGCCTGGTAAAAAGTGAGCACACTTTCCGTCGGTTTGCCCTTAAACCAATCGATCTCCTTCTGCATGGCCGGCGCGTCCCCATCAACGAAGGCGATCAGGTAGAGACCTCGATGAGTGCCCCAGGTGTCTAGTTTTTCGGTGACAGCTTTTTCGCAGATGGCTTTGGCCTCGGCGAAGTGGGAGGCCCGTACATAAGCCTGGCAAAGAACCCCGTACGAGGAGGCGTGGAGAGGATTTAAGCGCAGGGCCTGCTGGCTGGCCGCAACTCCTTCTTCCAGCTGACCGGTTAAAACGTAGTCGTTACCCAGGTTGACGAAAGGAATGAAGTCGTGGGGATAGGCGTCGGCCCACAGTTTGTAAGTCTCGATCACTTTGTCCAATTCCCTGGTTACGGTGCTGTAGTAGAACGCCTGAATATTGAGCTTTTCTTTCTCACTCGTATGCTGTCTCAGGTCGAACGCCTTGCGGAAGTACTGGGCCGCGACGTCGGGCTGCCCCAGGTTGGCATTCACTCCACCGATCCCGGCGTAAGCCATGGCGAAATCCGGATCCAGTTCAATCGCCATCTTGTACAGGGGGAGACTCTCTGCCTCATGCCCTTGCGCGACGAGGTCGTCGGCTTTGCAATATGCCTTCAGGGCGGTAAGGGACTTGGTGGTACCGATCGTGATTGGAGTGTCGAACTTCTGAATTGAGCTGATGGATTCGCCCAGCTTGCGGCGCAGCTTCGGAATCAACTGCCCCAACTGAGTCAGCACTTCATCCCGATTGTCGGCCCGGATCTCCTGATGGGCCAGGGAGGCGCCCGTGAGACAGTCGGTGGCGTCCAGGTCAATTACATACTTGCCCCCGAGGTTGAGAATGGAACCACCCACGACGGCTTTGGCTTCATCTCGTTGGCACACTTCCCGCGCAATCGGAGGCACCACGGGTTCGGTCACAGGGCGGCTCATCAAGCCCAGGTTTTTTCTGGTTACCGAGCCGGGCACGATGTTGAAGAAAGGCGACTCGTCGAGCTTCTCGGCGAGCGCCAGCTTCAAAGTGCCGTCAAAGACCGGCTCGCCGGTGGTATTCACGAAATCGCCGACCAATACCAGGTCCGATTCGTTCAATGGCGGCGGCCTCCGCGCACGCACCACTAAAGCGGAGGTCAGGGCCAGCAGGGCCACGACTCCTGTGGCACTCAGGACCCAGGTCCAGGGTCTTTGCCGGAGTATTGACCATGCAGCAGCGCCAAATTGGCTGGACTCAGTTTCCTCCACCGTCACGGTCTGACGCCTCTGCACGACCAGATCGACATCCTCTTCAGTGAGTTCCGCTACTTTCCGGGAGAACCGGTAACCCCTCCCCGGGACCGTAACGATGTATTGCGGATCTTGCGCGTTCTCGCCCAGTGCTTTTCGTAGCTGAAAAATGTGCTGGCTGAGATTGGACTCCTCTACGAATGTGTCTGGCCACAGAGACTTCATCAGGTCGTCCTTAAGGACGACTCGTTCGCTGTGCTGTGCCAGCACTAAAAGGGTTTCAAACGCCTTCGGAGAGAGGGCGATCGCCTTCCCGTCGCGCGTTAACACGCGCTCCTCCACATCAATTCGGAAGTGGTCGAATTCGAGTAAGTGCTTGGAAGGCATACCGATCCGGCACCCTTCAGAGCCCTTCACAACTTATTAATTGGTTCTTAAAGACTTTCAAGCCGCTTTTCGAGCAAGATGCGCTCGCGTTGAAGCGGTGGCAAAGAGCCAGCCCCGAGCGATGGAGGGAATGTACCACGAAATGGGTCTTCTGGACGATAGGAGGCAACTTTTGGCCGTCAAGAGAACTACGCGGATCACGATTGAGACTGAACAGCTGCTGGTGATCCGGCGCAGGTCGTCGGTTCGGGCTTGGTGCGAGCAATGCGCAGCCGAAGTGGATCTGGTTCCCATAGAGGACGCTGCGGAACTGGCCCAGGTGGACGTGGGAACGATTCAACACTTGCTCAACGGCGAACGATTCCATTGGTCGCAGTCGGGCGGGCTGGTTCGGATTTGCCTGAACTCGTTGCTCAAGTCTATTAGCGGGCGACTTTGAAAGAAAGGGTTGTATGGCGACCCTGGCGTACACAGCGAAGCAAGAAGGAGACAGCATGAAATTCGGCACATTGAGTTCTGTAATCGCAGCGACGTTAATTGCGGTGCTGGCGATCCCGGTCCAGCTGGCCGCGCAGGATCAAGGTCAGGATAAAGACAAACGACTTCACCACCACAAGCACCATCACTACCAGCTGATCGACATGGGCACGTTCGGCGGGCCCGACAGCAGCTTTGACCTGTCCCTGACAGCAGTCCTGAACAACAGTGGGGTAGGGGTGGGGGGAGCCGACACTTCCACTCTCGATCCCCCGAGCTGCTGGAACTTCGACTGCTATCTCTCTTACGGATTCAAGTGGCACGATGGCTTCGTTCAGAAATTGGACGCGCTACCCGGCTTCAACAGTAGCTTCCCCTTCTGGGTTAACGATAACGGGCTGGTGGCTGGTATATCGGAAAACGGGATCGACCCACTGACCGGGACCACGGCATTGGAAGCGGTTCTCTGGGGAGAGGACGGGGACCTTACCGATCTGGGGACGTTTGGAGGAAACGAAAGCGCCGCGAACGCGGTCAACAACCGGGGCCAGGTGGCCGGGGAAGCCATGAATACAATTCCCGACCCGTACACCAGCGATTTCTCGGCCTTTTTTCTCCCCGGAGCAACCCAAGTGCATGCGTTTCGCTGGACCAAGTCCCAGGGCATGCGGGACCTGGGCACTCTCCCCGGCGGCAATGACAGCGCTGCTTTCTTAATCAACAAGCGCGGACAGATTGCCGGGTGGTCGTTCACCAACACGACGCCGAATCCTGTTCAGGACGACTGCAGCCTCTTTTCTCAGAACCTCCCAACTGTGGATCCCTTCCTCTGGGACGACGGCAAAATGATCGATCTGGGGACGCTCGGGGGCACATGCGGTCACGCTCATTCTCTCAATAACCGCGGTCAGGTCGCCGGCTTTTCGTACCTGGCCGGGGAGCAGAGTTGCCGCCCGTTTCTTTGGGATAAGACCGGAGGCATGAAGGATCTCGGCACCCTGGGAGGAGATAGCGGACAAGCCTTTTCTGTCAACGATGCCGGGGAGGTGGTCGGCAAGGCGAATTTGCCTGGCGTCTTGGGTTGCGACCAGTTCGGTACGCCGGCGCACGCGTTTCTTTGGAAGAACGGTGTCATGACGGACTTGGGGACGCCAGCCGGCGATCTGTGCAGCCTCGCGTTAGCCATTAATGCAAAACACCAGGTAGTGGGGTTCGGGTGGGATTGCAATAACGAACCTCCCCCCTTCGGGCACGCCTTCCTGTCGGAAGACGGCGAGCCCGCGGCCGACTTAAACACCCTCATCCCTCCCAACCCTGGTCTTCAGCTGATCTGGGCGGCTTATATCAACGACGCCGGAGAAATTGCCACCGTCGGAACGCTCTCCAACGGCGACATCCATGCTTTCGTGCTGATTCCGTGCGACGAGGATCATTCCGACGTCTCTGGCTGCGACTACAGCATGGTGAATGCGGCGTCAGCAGCACAAAGCCCGGCGCCTCGCTACGTGCTCAGCGGAACGCAACGGCGTTTCCAGGGGCGACCACCTAATCGGTATCACATTCCCGGCTTCTTATTGCCGAGCAGATAGTTCAGCGAATTCGACCAGAAAGCCACAAGGAGAAGATCATGAATTTCAAGACATGGAAGCGCGCCATCGCTCTGACTTTGTTCGCTGCAGTCGTGATTCCAGTTCAGCTCGCCGCGCAAAGCAACCACCACGAATACCACCATTACCAACTCGTGGACGTGGGCACATTTGGCGGACCGAGCAGTTCCAACGCCTGGGCAGGTTTCTATACCAAAACAATGAACTCTAAGGGAGCAGTTCTGGGTGAAGCGAATACGTCCTATACCGCCGATCCTTACTGCCTGTTCTTCCCCGTCAACTGTTTCATGGTCGATGCATTTGAGTGGCACAACGGCGTCCTGACTGATCTGACCGGGCTTCCGGGCAACGTGAATGGCACCTACGCCGCCGGCATCAACTCTCGCGGCTGGGTCACCGGAATTTCAGGAAACGGCGCCATCGATCCCCTGACCGGTTATCCGCAGATGGAGGCTGTCGTTTGGAAACACGGCAAGGGCATTGACCTCGGGACGCTAGGAGGAAATGGGAGCGCTGCCTACGGCACCAATGACCGGGGCCAAATCGTCGGAGGAGCACTCAATCAAGTTCCCGACAATTTTTCTACCGGCTTCCCCGCCCCTAGTTGCGGTGGACAACCTTGCATCCTTGAAAGTAACCCGGCTTTGTTCTTCCCCTCCGCCACACAAGTGCATGCGGTTCTTTGGCAGAACGGAACCATGAAAGACCTGGGTACATTAGGCGGTCCTGACAGTTTTGCCTGGCAGATCAATGCCAGCGGGGAAATCGCCGGCCAGTCCTACCTGGATTCCGTTCCCAACGCGAGCACCGGCGTCCCGACTACGCATCCCTTCTTCATCGGCCACGACGGGAAGATGGTAGATGTTGGCAGCCTCGGAGGGACCGCCAGTTGGGTCGGCGGTCTCAACAACCGGGGTCAGATGATTGGCGGCATGACCCTGCCGGGAGACGCGGGCTGGCACCCATTTCTCTGGAGCAATGGAGTCCTTAAGGATCTTGGCACGTTGGGAGCCGATTGCGGAATGGCCACCTCGATCAACGATGTCGGTGACGTCGTCGGCACAGCGTGCAGCACCGGTACGCTATTTTCCGCGACCCTATGGAGAGACGGCGTGCTGATCGACCTGGGGACTGCCGGGGCCGATCGATGCGCTGAAGCTTACAGCATTAATTCACACGGTCAGGTTGTCGGCGAATCGGGGGATTGCGGCGGCCCACTCCCTAACCACGGTTGGGTGTGGCAGGACAGCGGCCCTGTGGTTGACCTGAATAGTCTCATCGTTCCCAGCTCACCAATCCGCTTCAGTCACGCAGTTTTCATCAATGACCGTGGAGAGATCAGCGGCGACGGATACCTGACCAACGGCGACGTTCATGCGATAGTGCTGATTCCGTGCGACGATGATCATCCCGACGTCTCTGGCTGCGACTACGATCTGATCGACGCTGAGACCGCGGCGATGCAAAGCCCAGCACCTCACTACGTTCCGAGCGCAACGCGACCTCTGCCTCAATCGTGGCGGAGCAATCGGTATCACATTCCGGCCATAGTAGGAGGAGCCGCTGCGCTAACGTCTCCAGTCTCGCCGGAGCCCGATTTTACAAGGCCGCCCGTATTTTATGTCTCGGCCACCCCGTTGACACCGAGTTCGGTAAGTCCAGGCGGATCGTCCACCTCCAGCGTGACAGCGGGCTTCACGAACGGCGCCGGCGCCGGCACCGTCGTAACCCTCACTTGTTCTGTGCAACCATCGCCTCCGCTGGCCCCGACCTGCTCGATCAGCCCCGCGTCCTACACCTTTGGCGGGACGCCTTCCACTCTGACGGTGAGCACGGTCGGGCCAAGCGGCCGATTGCTCTCCCGCCCCGGTTCCGGCCTGCTCTATGCGCTTTGGCTGCCGCTTATCGGAGTGGTAGGAGTGGGGGTTGGTGTGGGCTCGAACTCGAATGGACGAAAAGGAAAACTCAAAACTGCGCTGCCAGCCGGCGCACTATTTCTGGGACTGGCTTTCCAGTTCGCCTGCGGCGGCGGTGGCAAGAGCAGCCCCGGCACTCCTGCAGGAATGTACGAAGTCACCGTCACTGCCACAGGTTTTATCCCTGTAGCCTCGACATCCAGCCTCACCACGCTCCAAGTGCAGTGACCCGGTGGCGCGTACGAACGTTCAGCGGAACGCCGCGTCCACCGCAGTCGCGGGGGAGCAATGGTTAGCACATGCCCGGCCTGCAGGCGCCGAGCAGATAACTTCGGCGGCAACGACGCGAGAGGACGCACGCAAGGAATCTCAAGAATCTCAGGAGTTCAAGAACGCGACTTGGAGGCAATATGAAACGGCAATTCACGGGGCTATGCTCGCTGGCCCTTCTGCTTTTGATTTCATCGACACCGACGGTTCTGGCGCAGACGGAGGCAAACGTGGCAACGCCGGAAAACCCGCTCAGCTACGAAGTCAGCAAAGAAGTCACGCTCGCGGGCACGGTCGCGAGTGTGCTCGCGAAAGCCTCTCCGGGAATGCTCTGGGGATCCCACCTGCGGTTGGCCACTGCCTCTGGCGAAGTGGACGCAAGTCTGGGGATGTGGGGTTTGCGAGGCCGGGGCGCGCTCTCGGTCAGAACAGGCCAGCAGATTGAGATGACCGGGGTTATGAAGATGATCGGGAACAGGCAGGTTTTCCTGGCCCGCACCGTGAAGGTGGAGGACCGGGTCTATGCGCTGCGGAACGAGCACGGGATTCCGGTGCCGCCGCAGTCGCGTGAACGCGTCAGCCAGAAGACTGGCCAGAAAGGGGAAACACAATGAACTGCAAAGCCTGGGCAGGCGCCGTCTCTCTGAGTTTCTTCGCTTTCAGTTTCTTGACGGGCTGCGGTTCGAGCTCGTCACCACCACCTCCTCCGACGCCGGTCATCGCTGCGACCAGCGGATCGGGACAGAGCACCGCGGTCGCCACGGCGTTTGCCAGCCCACTGGTGGCGACGGTAACGACGGGCGGAACACCGACGGCGGGCGTGACGGTGACGTTCACCGCTCCGGCATCGGGCGCCAGCGGCACATTCGCCTCGAACTCAACCGCCACGGAAACAGTTATGACGAACTCGAGCGGCGTGGCGACCTCGTCGGTGCTTACAGCCAATACGATGGCCGGCACAGTTGCGGTGACGGCTGCGGCAACGGGAGCCTCGACTGGCCAGCTTCAGCCTGACCAACCAGCCGGGAGCGGTTGCGAGCAGCTACTCCTTCTATATGAGCGGGCAGGAGGCCATCAACAGCACTATGGGGGTAAATTTCTACGCCCTCGCAGGGGCGGTGACTTTTGATTCCCATGGCAACGTCGTAGCCGGCGAACAGGACTACAACGATGCGTTTGGACTCACGTCACCCCAGCCCGCCGGCGACAGCATCACCGGAGGAACACTGACAGTCAGCTCAACCACCGGCCTGGGGACGCTCACGCTGATCACGAATAACGCCAAGTTGGGCGTGAACGGGACCGAAACCCTGGCCGTCCAGTTTGCCAACACCAAGCATGCGCTTGTCGCGCAGTTTGATGGGACGACCACCTCCAGCGGCAGCCTTGATTGGCAGACCCTGCCGAGCACGCTCAGCGGCGGTTATGCATTCACCCTTACGGGGGTGGACTCGCTCTACTTTGCGATTGCGGCCGGAGGCGTATTTTCGGTCGGAGGCACCGCGGTGCAGAATGGCGTGGTTGACGTCGATGATTTTGGACCCGGTGATAGGACGTTCAACACACCTTTCAGCGGTACCCTCTCCGCACCGGACGCCTTCGGGCGGGGCTCGATCACCGGCACCGGCCTGGCAACCACAAACACTCTCAACTATTACGTCGTGGGTCCGGAAGTAATCCGGATCATCGGCGTGGATGCCAACGATGCAGTTATTGGTTCGGCGTTCGGCCAGGGCGCAAGCGCTGGCAGCTTCAACAAAGCATCGCTGGGAAGGTCTGTGTTTGGGGTGCAGACTAATCCGTATGCAAATCTCTATACGGCGGTGGGCATATTTACCGTTCCGTCCAGCGGTACGTTAGCGGCCGTTCTCGATCTCAATCAGGCAGCGGGCACTCTTTCGAGCGCCGGCGCCCCTTACCCAGGTATTTATTCCATTGCCAGCAATGGGTATGGCAGCCTCAACCTGAATGGGGCCGCACCCCTCGGCGTTTTTGGGATTTACATGACGGATCCAAATCTCAATCTCGTTGATCCGAACAACACGACCACCGGATCAGGAGGCGCCCTGCTGGTCAACCTGGATCTGTTTAATGTGGCCACAGGCATCGTGCTTCCGCAGACTGACACTTCAACCGCCAGCTTTGCCGGGAACTATGCCTTTGGAGCGCACACTTACGAAGGTGTGAGCACCGTGGGTTTGGAGTATGACTCTGTCGGCCAGGGATCGGTTACGGGCGGCGTTCTGTCCGGTACCGGATCGTTCAGCGACCCGTTCCTCGCCTTTGCCGCCAGCAAGGAGGATTCCGGGGTGGCGATCTCTGGAACCGCGACTCCGGATGCGGCCAACGCGGGGCGCTATACCATCCCGCTGACCGTCACAGTCGCGGGCCACCCGACGACCTACAACGGAATCATCTATCAGGCCAGCGGCGGACAGTTGCTCTGGATGAACCTGGATCCCCTGAGTAATTTCCTTGGCCCTCTCGAACTGCAGGGATCGCTCAGCGGACTGAACGCGATGAGAAAGCCCGCGGCGAATACCCAGACGAAAGACAATCGCTAGCCGGTGGGGCACAGCCGGAAACCGGCTGTGCCTTTCTGCAATTGGTGGGCGAACAAATTCAGCGCAGGAACGCGACAAAGCCAGCGGAGAAGACAAATGAGATTCGCTCAACCGGACGCTCACCACGGGAGCAGTGTTAGCAGGCGTTCTGGGTGCGGGCGCAATTCAACTGGCGCACGGGCAGACGTTCAACCTACTGCACACATCCCCGGGAACGCCGGACGGGGCGAAGTGGAGGCAGGCCGAAGCGCACGCGGCTATTCTGGATGGATTGCCAGCAATTCGGAACTAGAACCCGCTCGTAGTTGGCGAAAAATCCCCATAGCACGCAATATAAAAAGGCGCCCACTTTTTGCGGTAGGTTGAGATTGTTCGGACCACAACCTAGCGAAAAGGAGCGCCTTTATGAGTCAGGAGAAGTATATCGGCATGGATGTGGACCAAGCCACCATCTCGGTCGCCGTGATGGATGCTGGTGGCAAGCTGATCATGGAATGCTTGCT
>Ga0116225_1003092_pt1 | contig 10833 bp, 9 predicted proteins | sample Sb_taG_8_FD_88968 | JGI IMG/M metagenome (GOLD analysis project Ga0116225, IMG submission 88968) | Peat soil microbial communities from Weissenstadt, Germany - Sb_50d_c_BC metaG | ecosystem: Environmental > Terrestrial > Soil > Wetlands > Peat | place: Germany: Weissenstadt | collected 2010-09-21 | reverse complement strand
GTCGAGGTCAGGCTGGTGGTGGCGCGCTTTCCTTCCGCCATTTCGATCTCGGTGATCGACCGGTACGGGCTCTGTCCGATGGAGTAGACGCTCTGGCGAAAGAAGAGGTCGCGCATAGTGGAGTTGCCGACCACCACCATCTCGTAGATGGTCTTGGGATCGGCGGGGAACTCCTCGATGGCATGGGTCAGATAGCCCGCCAGCGTCCGCATCAGGAGGCCGCGGTGCCCGGTGTCGTAGCTGATGCGGGCCATCACGTCGGACCCGCCGAAGCGTTGGGGGTTCTCGAGCGTGGCGTCGGCAATCTGCTCGCCGGTCTCCAGGTTGATCAGCCGAAGGACGATGGTGGTGGTCCCCAGGTCCATGGCGATGCCGTGGATCGGCCCCGGGGAACGGTCGATCTCTTCGCCGTCGATCAGAATGCGATCCCCTTCGCGAGTGACTGCCGGGTCGAGCGCCAACTCCTGGCTCAGCGGCAGTCCCAGCGCGCAGCGCTCGATGCGCATGTGGCCGCGGCGCATGGTGTGACAGCGGACGTGCCCCGATTCGGCGACCACGCGGGTCTGGCAGGACAAGCGGAAATTGCCCTTGAGATGCTGCTCGAGCAGGCTCCGTTCCGACAGGCAATCCATGCCTTCGGCGACCTCCACGATGCACTCCTTGCATTTGCCCTGCTTCTGGCAGGACGTGGGAACCTGGATGCCCACGGCCGCGGCGTAGTCGAAGAGCGATGCGCCGGACGCGGCGCAGGCGGCTTGTCCGTTGATGGTGACGGTCGCCGGCATTTCAGTCGAGGGCCCAGCGGCCGGCTTCGGATTCCAGCTCCGCTCGTACCGCCTCCGCCACTTCCTGGGCCGAACCCTCGCGTTCTTCCTCCCGGCTCCAGTTCCATTGAGCGAGATAATCGTCGGCGCCCTGGAGACCGCGCTGCGCGGCCATCTGGTCGATGCGCGCCATGAATGCGGGCGGCATGGGCAGGGTGACCTCGTCGGCGTCGTCTTCGGCCTTCACCTGAGATGGGATTTCCTGCCAGGAGAGGATCTTGTAGGTCGCCATGGTGATCAGCCTTTCCCGGCGAGGCGCAAAAACAGATCCACGGCGGCGGAGGCGTTGGCCCCATAACCGTCGGCGCCGATCTCGTCGGCAAACATCTGGCTGATGGGCGCTCCCCCCACCGCCATTTTGATGTGCCCCAATCCGGCGGCCTCGAAGCCGTCGATTACGGTCTTCATGTAGGTCATGGTGGTAGTGAGGAGCGCGCTCATGCCGATGATCGTGGGCTTGCACCGATCGGCGGCGGCCATGAATTTTTCGACGCTCTGGTCGACGCCGATGTCGTGCACTTCGAAACCGGCGCCCTCGGCCATCATGCAGACGAGGTTCTTGCCGATGTCGTGGAGGTCGCCGCGCACCGTTCCCATCAGCAAGACTCCGATCGGATTGGCGCCGCCATCCCTGGCGCTGAGCAAAGGCTTGAGGACGGCCATGCCTGCCTTCATGGCGCGGGCGGCGATGAGCACTTCGGGCACGTACAGGATGTTGTGCTTGAAGTCCTCGCCCACCACGCTCATCCCGGCAATCAGTCCCTCGTTGAGCACTTCCTGCACCGGACGCCCCTCCGCGAGGGCATCCTTGGTCATCTGCTCGACTTCCTTGGCATTGCCCTCGTAGAGATATTGGTTCATCAGGGCGTAATCAACCATGGCCACCCCTGACTAGCGAACGCCGGCGGCAAGGCCCGCCGCGCGTTTAGCATTGAATTCTTCGAGTGCTTCCAGCATGGCCAGAATGTTTTCGCGAGGCATGCCGGGACTGACGCCGCCGCCGACCGAAAGAATGATTCCCTCGCCGCCCGAGCCTTCCAGCACCTCGAGCGTTTCGTCCTTCACCTCTTCGGGCGTGCCGCGAACGCCGATTTCCAGCGGATTCACGTTGCCCATGAGGCACATGCGATCGCCGACCCGCCGTTTCACCTCGGTGATGTGCTTCTGCTTGCCCCAATTGAGCACGTGGAATCCCGCGTCAGGCAGATGGTCGAGGCAGGCATCCACCTCCGCGTCGTTGTGGTAGACCTTGATCCAGTCGTTCGGAAAGGCGTCGCAGATGCGCTTGAGGTAGGGATGCGCGAACTCCAGGTAGTGCTCCTCGTTGACGAATCCCACGATGTCATCGAGGATGAAAATGCCCTCCACAGTGTCGCCCATCACTTTGTGCTGCGCCTTGAGCCAGTCGATGACCACGCGGGTACAGAGGTCGATGAGCTTGTGCGCGCCCTCGGGATTCTCCACCAGGTCGATCATGAAGTTGGTGGTGCCGCGGACAAAGCCGGCGGTGCACATCGGGCCGCGGGAGGTGATCATCGGCAGAATATAGCCGTGGTCCAGGATGCGCTGCCGGATCATGCCGATGCGGTGGAGCGTGAGCGCCGCAAAGGCGTCCGCCTCGACTTCGTACTCGGGGAAATTGTCGATGTCTTCCAAACGGTACAAGGTGTGGTACTCGCTCGGGGTATTGTCCTGCCAAAACTTGATCTTGGAGCCGAGCACCGAGGGCTCCGCCGCCATCCCGTATTCCATCCACCAGGATGGGACAAAGATGATGTCCGGGAACTCGCGCATGATGCGGAGGTTGGACTGGAACCAGAGCTCGGGATCGAGGTAATAGTCCATGTGCTTGATGCCCAGGTACCCGGGCATCCATGGACTATCGATGATGAGGGCCATCGGAATCTTGTCCATCTTCTCGCGGCGGGCCGCGCGCTTGAAAGTCACCCATTGTTCTGGCAGCATGACTGAATATTGTTTTACCATGAAACCAAACATCGGGGGCTCCAGCGGGTCTGGTCTTAGGCAATGTGGCGCAGGCCGAATCGGATATAGTTGCGGGCAAAAACTATAAGCGCCGGGGGCGGTCCCCCGGGGCGCCGCCCGATCCGCTATTATGCTGACATCATGATGCGTGCCGCGATCACTCTTCTCGCCTTATGCCCATTCGTTGCCGGCGCCCAACCGCTTCGCCTTGCCATCGCCGGCCTGGCGCATGGGCACGTCTCGGGGTTCCTGAACAACGCGCAGCGGCGCGACGACGTGAAGATCGTGGGCGTCTTCGATCCCGAGGCCGCACTCGGCGCGTCCTACGCGCAGCGGTATCACTTGCCGAACGACGCGGTCTTCACCGACCTCGGCAAGATGCTGGACACCGTCAAGCCCGAGGCCGTCGCGACGTTCACCAACACGTTCGACCACGCGGGGGTCGTCGAGGCCTGCGCCGCGCGGCACATCCCGGTGATGATGGAGAAGCCGCTCGCCGTCAGCGTGGCTCAGGCGCGGGCCATCCAACAGGCGGCGGCGCGCGGCGGAATCGCGGTCATCGTCAACTACGAGACTACCTGGTACCGCAACCACCACGAGATCTGGCGGCTGTTCAAGGAGCAGAAGGCCGCCGGAGAGATTCGCAAGATGGTCGCGATGGACGGGCACCAGGGGCCCAAGGAGATCAACGTGCAGCCGGAATTCTTCGCGTGGCTCAGTGACCCGGCCAAGAACGGCGCCGGCGCCCTTTTCGATTTCGGCTGCTATGGCGCCAATCTCATGACGTGGCTGATGGACAATCAGCGCCCGCTCAAAGTCACGGCGCTGGCGCAGACCGAGAAACCGCAGATCTACCCGCGCGTGGACGACGAGGCCACCGTCCTGCTGGAATACCCCAAGGCGCAGGGCATCATTCAGGCCTCGTGGAACTGGCCGGTGAACCGCAAGGATTTCGAGGTGTACGGCGAGACGGGTTATGCGGTCGCGACGACCGGCGGCGGCTCGCTTAGAGTTCGGCTCCCGCAGATGGGAGCGGAAGAGACCCGGACGCCCCCCGTACTGCCGCCCGAAGAGCGGGATTCGATTTCGTACCTGATGGCGGTGGCGCGCGGCAAGCTGAAGCCCGCGGGCCTCAGCGCGCTCGAGAACAACGTGATCGTGATCGAGATTCTGGACGCCGCGCGCGAATCGGTGCGCAGCGGGCGGACGGTGACGCTGGGCAAGTAGGCGGGGCTGTTGCGGAAAAGACGGCTCTCTACTTCGGGGACTGAACTCGGCGACGCACTGGCCACCAGCGTCAGCGTAAGCGACGATGCTCTGGTCGCGGACCTTGTGGACGGCAGGACGATCGCGGTGCCACTCGCCTGGTTCCCGCGCCTGGCGCGCGGGACACCGACGGAGCGCGCCAACTGGCGTCTCACGGCGGGTGGCGAGGGGATCCACTGGCCGGATCTGGATGAAGATATCAGCGTGGAGAGTCTCCTGGCGGGCCGCAGATCCGCTGAGACGCAGGAGTCTCTTCGCCGGTGGCTCCAGCAGCGGGAATCGGCCGGCTAACGGGGCACCGCTGAACCGACGGCGGCCCAATATTCATAAATTCGGGTCAGTTTACGAGATGTGTGAGACTTCGTCCGTACGGTCAAAAACCGTTCCGTCCAACCGCCATGACGGGCGAGTCACGGGAGGAATCTGCCAATTTCCCACAACCGGACTTGGAGGTCCTTAGGCTGATGCACATCAACGGTTCGGGTGATACGACCAAGTGGCGTGAAGGAGACTTGACCGGCTGATCGACGAACCGAAGTGAAACGCCACGGGTCTCGAAGATCAAAGAGACCAGCTTGGGGCCCACCGCGGGACTGGTGCGGCGATTTTGCATCCACGACGGTGAGCCGTTCGGAGACGATCCGGCGACCCCGGATACAATACGAAAAATCCAAACAATGTGCTCGTGCATCCGGTGCATCTGGCTGTTCGAAATCTGGTAGCTTGAGCAGTGTGTCTGAAATGACGCCGACGAGATTGGAAGCTTGGAAGACCCGCCTCACGCAAGGAGTGCTGGTATGGGTCGCTGCGTTACCTCGTTTTCGCGGCGGACCAATTGGGCGGTTGCAGGACATCGTAGAGGATAACAAGTCGGACGCTCTGAGCACCCAGAAACAGTGCCGTCCACCGGATGGGGCTAAGATTGAGTTCCGGCATTTTCGTCTGATTGAACTCTTTTCACTCGAGGACTTCGGCGATATGAGCGAGGGTTTGAGGGCCGTGTTCAGTAGGCCTGACCAGTATCCGTACCCTGACTACCTAGACGAATTCGAGGGCCGTGCCGACGACTTGTTTGCGGGTGGTTGGACTGCGGTCGGCACCCTCATCAGAAGCGGCAATCCGTTCTTATGGGCGGGTCAGGCGCGGCGTATGCCGGACCTGCCAGAAGAAGTGCAATATGTTAGTCTCACTGCGCACAAGCTCCTGCCGTCGCTGTTCGCTATCACAGCGGATGTGTTCCTGACTGATAAGGCTACTGAGCGCATTAGGAGCATTCAGGAAGACTTCTTTTTCCCCGAAGTGACTTTTCGGTACTGGAATCCCCGCAAATGGCTCCACGGCTACAGCACGAAGCCATCAGATTCCATTGCTAGCGAGGCAGTTCTTTCTTGGATCGATGGATTGAGGTTCCGCGTCGAGATGTTGCTTCAGCCTTTTTTCAAGGGCCAGTTCTTGGCCAAGCGGGCCACAGGTAGAGCGAGACTTCCAGCGATTGAAACCTATCGCCTTCTCAACGTCCCATTTGGCCAGGATTTCGCGCCGTGGAAACGGAGCGCACGGGCTTGGTGGAGATCTCTAGGCTTTGATCTTACGGGAATCAACTCATACGAAGGCGCTGAGAGGATGTTTTCCTGGGGTGAGCACGGATTTCGAGTCGCTCGGCTGTGCACACCGAAGTCCGACTCAGAGGAGCCGTTTTCATCCTCGGGCCTGGGTGACGTTCTCAATAGAATCTTGCCCGGATTCGCGGTTCGCGAATTACTTGATTCGTTGGAAGCGGACTTCACGAAGTTGCGAAGGAAGGCGTACCAGCAACTCATGTTTGGCCCACGAACCACGCGACTACGTCGAGAGATTCTCAGCGTCCAAGAACTATCGCGTCCTTCGCTTCTGCTCAACAGACTTCAGGTCGAGTTTGACAACGCGAAAGCTCGTATCGCCCATGACGCCAAACATTTGTCTGATATGGTGAATTCTGTAATCCCAAGCAGACCATCCGTTACTTTGGATGCGGCGATCATGAAAGGAATCGATTGGAAGGCTAGAGTCGTACAGCAGCACCTGAAACTCTTGACCCAGGCATTTTCTGAACACGTCTCAATTCTCAATACGCGAGCGATGTACCGGCTTCAGCGAGCAGTATTTTGGCTGACGTTGGTGTACACCGTTCTAACCTTTATAGCCGTAATAGCAAACTGGCCTCAACTGGAAGTAGTTTGGCGCGAGCTCCAAGGGCGACTGTCACCCACGGCCCGCTAAGCCACGGTTAGATAGACTAATCGGCACGCCACCTGGCTCGCGTAGGTGCCGACTCGTGAAGCTGCCCAGGTACCCCCCCAGATACGGCGTTCTGGGAGGTCAGTCCGGATAAGTCCCCTCCGCCTCAACTGGACAATTAACTTCTAACGTCTGAACCGTAGAGTTGGCGGCGGCACCCTTATACCTGCACCGCGAACTCACCCCCCGCGCGCAGGCCTCGCCAGAATCTTTTCCGCCGCCGCGCGGCCCATGCGGATGCAATCCGGAATGCCGATGCCCTGGTATGCGTTGCCGGCCAGGTACAGGCCGGGAATCGCGGCCACGCGCGCTTCGATTTCGGCGACGCGCCGGGGATGGCCCACGGTGTATTGCGCCATCGAGCGCGGCCAGCGGAAGATGCGGCTGAAACGCGGCTGGGCGGTCACGCCCGCAATCTCGCGCAGCTCGCTCGCAACCGCGGCGAGGATCGTCTCGTCTGATTCGCCGAGGATGGCCGCATCGTCCATGCCGCCCAGGAAGCATCGCGCCACCACTTTGCCGTCCGGCACACGGTAGCCGAACTTGGTGCCGATCCAGGTGCACGCCACCAGCCTCTGGCGCTCCTTTTTGGGCACCAGGAAGCCGAAGCCGTCCGGCGGCCGGGCGAAATCCGCGGCGTCAAAGCCCAGCGCCACGGTCATCGAAGAACTGTAAGGCACCTCGCCCAGCAGCTCGGCCACACGCCCGTCCACGGCGCCGAGCAGCGCCGCGGCGTTGTGCGCTTCCGTGGCGACTACCAGGTGGTCCGCGTCCATCCAATCCCCGTGCAGATGGAGCCGGAAGCCTTCGCCCGAGCGCTCCACGGCTTGCACGCGGCATTCGCGCGCTTCGAACCGGCCGCGCATGGCGTAGGTGATGGCCTCGACCATCTGGCCCAGCCCGCCCTTGAGCGTGCGGAAGAGCGGGGCCGGCGGCTCGGCACTCCTGGCTTTCGCGCGCATCGCCAGGACGCCGCGCGTCAGGCTGCCGTACCGGTTGGCCAGCTCGACGAAGCGCGGCAGCACGCTGGTGACGCTGAGGTCGCGCGGGTTGCCGCCGTAGATCCCGGAAAGCAGCGGCTCGGCCAGGTAATCCACCGCCTCGGAGCCGTAATGCTCTTCGATGAATTGAGCCACCGACTCATCGTCCGGTTTGGGCTCGGGCGCGCGAAACAGCTCCATGCCCATGCGGATCTTGGTGCGCCAGCTCACCAGGCGGGTGGTGAGGAGCGGCATGATCTTGGTCGGCACCATCATCATGAGCCCGTCGGGCAGGGGAACCAACCGTCCGCCGCGGCGCACGTAGGTGACGCGCAAATGATCGTTGGACCCGATGACTTCATCGGCCAGCCCCAGCTCGCGAAGCAGCTCCATCGCGGCGGGCTTGGCCGAGAGGAAGCTGTCCGGCCCGGCCTCGATGGTGCAGCCTTCCACACGCTCGGTCTGGATGACGCCGCCGAGCCGCGGGCGCGATTCGAGGATGGTGGAAACCGTGCCGCCTTTGGCGAGGTAGTAAGCGGCGGAGAGGCCCGAAATGCCGCCGCCGATAATGGCTACGCGAGGGTCAGGCATTTCTCCGCCACCTTGGCCAAGGCCGCCGTGAACGCCGGCGAATCGTTCAGCGACTCGGGGCGGAACAGGGTAATACCTCGCGCCGCGGCGTACTGGCGGAACTGAATGTCGATGTCGTAAAGGATCTCGACGTGGTCGCACACGAAGCCGATGGGGTCCACCACCACCTCGCGCACGCCGTCGTCGGCATAGTCGTCCAACATGGACTCCACGGTCGGGCCGAGCCACCGGTCGTCGGTCATGCCCTGGCTCTGGTAGGCGAAGTCCCAGTCGGGCACGCCGGCGTGCGCGGCCACGGCCGCCGCGGTTTCGTGCGTCTCGCGGTCGTAGGGATCGCCTCCGGCCAAGGCCTTCTCCGGCAGGCTGTGGGCGGTGAGCAGCAGGCGCCGTCCTTGGGGACCGATGAGCGGGCCCAGCTTTTCGGCGAACGCTTCGATCAGCAGCGGCTCGTCGTGGTAGCTTTTGGCCCACACGATTTCCGCGGTCACGCCGGCTTCGCGCCGGGCCTCGACGGTTCGCTTAATATACAGTCCCACGCTCAGCTCGGAGAACTGCGGCGCCAGGCATACGGCGGCGATGCGGCCGGCTCCGGACTCGCGGACCTGCTCCATGGTCTCGCGGATGAACGGATGCCAGTTGCGCATCCCGAAGAACACGGGGATTCCCATCCGCTGTTGGAGAGCCTCGGCCTGGGCGCGGGTCCAGCGGAGCAGGGGAGACGACCCGCCGATGGCGGTGTATCGGTTGCGTACCTCTTCGACTATCTTCGGAGAGCCCGGCCGGCCGCTGCGCACGAACGAGAGGTAGCTTTCGACGTCCTCCACCCGCTCCGGCGCTCCGTGCGCAAGCAGGAGAACCGCCTGCTTCATGGATGGTATTCCCGCACCATTTCCACCACGGCCTTGACGTTCTCCACGGGGGTCTCGGGCAGAATGCCGTGCCCCAGGTTGAAAATGTGGCCGGGCCGCGTGCCCGTGCGCTTCAACAGCTCGTGCACCTTGGTGCGCAGCTCGTGGAGCGGAGCGAAGAGGGCCACGGGATCGAGGTTGCCCTGAATGGCGGAGCGGTAGCTGATGTCCATCCAGGCCTGGTCGATGTTGGTGCGCCAGTCGACGCCCATGACGTCGCCGCCGGCGGCGTGCAGCTCGCGGAAAAAGCCCGAGGCGCCGGTGCCGAAGTGGATCACCGGGACGCCGGTGGAGCGGATGCGCTCGATCATGGCGCGGGAGTAGGGCGCGGCGAAGCGCACGTAGTCGTCGGAGCCGAGGGTCCCCACCCAGCTATCGAACACCTGGATGGCGCGGGCTCCGGCGCTGACCTGCAGGTGCGCGAAAGGGGCCAGCACGTCCACGATCTTGCCCATCAGCCGCCGCCACAGGGTTTCATCGGAATACATCAGCTTCTTGGTGCGGATGAAATTGCGCGAGGCGCCGCCCTCGATCATGTAGCTGGCCATGGTGAACGGCGCGCCCACGAATCCGATGACCGGCACTTTGCCGGCGAGGGCGCGGACCACGTGCTGAATGGCCTGGCCCACGTAGCCCAGGTCGTCGGTATTGGCGGTGGAAAGGGAGTCCACGTCGTCGGAGGTGCGGACCGGGTTTTCGATGATCGGCCCTTCGCCCGCCGCGTAGCGCAGCCGCAGGCCCATGGGCTCGACCGGCAGGAGCAGGTCGGCAAAGATGATGGCGGCATCCACGTCGAGCATTTCTACCGGCTGCAGGGTCACGGTAGCGGCCAGGTCGGGCCGCTTGCAGATTTCCAGAATGCCGTGACGTTCGCGGATCTGCCGGTACTGCTTCATGTAACGCCCGGCCTGGCGCATGAACCACACCGGCCTCACGTCGGTCGGCCGGCGGCGGCAGGCATCTAAGAAACGGCTGGTCATTGGAGCCACGCGCATGGCTGATCCATCCTGTCCTCGCAGAAGTACACGCGAAAGTCCTTTGGCTTATGCCTCGCCGCCCATTGGCGGCCATTGACGAAATACGGCTTGGCCCACACCTCGCTGTCGAGGGTGCGGGGGGCGATCACGGAAACCGAAACGCTGCCCTGGGCCGGATATCCGGTTCGCGGGTCCATGATGTGGGCATACGTTTTTCCCTCGGCCCGGAAGAACTTTTCGTAGCTGCCCGAGGTGGACATGGACATGTCCTTGAGGAACACTTCGGCGGACCGCCGCGATGGGCTCCAGGGGTCCTTGATCTCCACGCGCCAGCCCCTGGGCTCGGTGGGCGGGCTCCCCATTCCATAAATACTGCTTCCCGACCCTGCGACCAGGGCAATGGAAAAGCCATTTTGTCTTAAAACGTCCACCATCTTGTCGACCGCGTAGCCTTTTCCGATGCCGCCAGGGTCCAGTTCCACACCGGGGCGATCGAACCAAACCGTCTGCGCCCCGGGATCCAGGACTATGTGCCGATACCCGACCCGGGTCATGGCAGCCAGAACCTCCGGACGGTGCGGCAGGTGGCCCGTACCCTTGTAAAACCCCCATACCTTCATCAGGGGCCCCACCGAAATGTCGAAGGCCCCTTCGCTCTCCCGGCTGTACTCGACCGAAGCCGAGAGCAGCAGGAACATCTCCGGCGAAATCCTTAGGGGCTTCGCCGCCGCTAGCCGGTTGATCTCGCTCCACTCGCTTTCGGGCTTGTAGTTCGAAAGCATGTCATCGAGCCGGCGAACCTCATCGAAAGCGGCATCCACGGCCGCCTCCATCCGAACCCGGTCTTCCCCGTAGATGGCGATCGAGTACGTCGACCCCATGGCGTCGGCGCTCTTTTCCAGCCGCAGGAACTCCCGTGGGACAGGCTGGGGCGCCCCCGAGGCCGCCGTTCCGGCCTGTTGCGCCTGTCCTGCCGGGACAGGCCCCCAGGCCTGTGCTACAAACAACAAAACTAGCACAATCT
>Ga0116225_1003083_pt1 | contig 10854 bp, 9 predicted proteins | sample Sb_taG_8_FD_88968 | JGI IMG/M metagenome (GOLD analysis project Ga0116225, IMG submission 88968) | Peat soil microbial communities from Weissenstadt, Germany - Sb_50d_c_BC metaG | ecosystem: Environmental > Terrestrial > Soil > Wetlands > Peat | place: Germany: Weissenstadt | collected 2010-09-21 | reverse complement strand
GGAATGGATTCCCGGTGTTGGGGTCAACGGGACAGTCCGTGGGATTGGGATTGATCGGCGCACACATGTCGCTGAAATTGCCCTGGCGCTCCTGCAGCGAGGGCACAAAGTTGAAGAAGTTGAAGGGAACCACTTCGCGCCGCCAGTTTTGCAGCCAGAAGAAGAATGTGTGGTTCTTCCAGATCGGACCTCCAATTTTGTAGCCGAAATCATGCTTGTGATAACCGGCTACGGGCGTTCCCGTGGGATCGAAGTAGTTGTGCGCGTTGAAGGCTTCATTGCGCACGAACTCCCAGACGGCACCGTGAAACTGATTCGTCCCCGACTTGGTCTCCACCTCGACCGTGCCGGATCCGTTCTTGCCGTACTGCGCACCATAGTTCGAGGTGAGTACCTGAACTTCGTCGATGGCCTCGACACTGGGATAGACGTTGATGCCCCCGTTGCTGCCGTTATCCATCATGTCGCCGCCATCGACTTCCCAGTTGTTGTATTCGGTGCGTCCGCCGTTGACGCTGTAGAGGACGTTCCCTTGAATCCCCACCACGCCCTCGTCCTGGCCGGTTTGATCGCTCACTCCCGGGACCAGCGTGATCAGTTGGGTGAAGTTGCGCCCGTTCAGTTGGAGTTGCGTCAGTTCTTTGCCCGTGATGGTGCCGCCCAGTTCAGACGATTGCGTGTTCACCTGGGCCATGCCTTCACCGTGGACAACCATCTCCTCGTGGATGTCGCCGATCTGCAGCGTCACATCGATGCGCGCATCCTGGGCAACGCGGAGCGTGACGTTGGTGGCGTGATATTTCCGAAATCCGGGAGCGCTGACCGTGAGGTCGTATTGTCCGGGAGGCAACGAAGCCGCAACATACTCTCCGTCGGAATTGCACTTGACCTCACGGCTGGTTCCCGTCGCCGTGTTCTTGATCCCGGCCTTGGCAGTTGGAACCACCGCCCCCGTCGCGTCCCGAACCGTGCCCGTTAGAGAAGCTGTATCCTGTGCCACAGCGAGACTGGCCGCTAACGCGAGCGCGCATGCTCCGAGAATCCAACGAGTCATAGTTGTCCTACTCGTCATTTTGTCCACCTCAGAACGAGCTCTCCGCACCAGCACGAGAGCTCGATTGCTTACTCACGCGACTGTGCGGGGTCAGCCCTTTATCGTCTGGGACGCTTCGTCCCAAGTCACCGCCGTCTTGCGAAAATACGATTCGTTCGCCATATGGCAGGCCAGGGCTGCGTTGTGGCCAAACACCGCATCTTCGACCACCGGCTTGCGCGAACGGACGGCCTCGAAGAACGTCCACAAGTGCGGGTGCATGTCGTCGTAGTCGGGACCGCGGAATGACACGGTCTCGGGCATCGGCTCCTGGCCCAGCTTCGGATCGTTTTCCTCATGCCACTTCTTCTCGTAGGCTTCACGCATGGCGTGTGGAAAGCTGGCGTCGTAGTAGCTGGGGCCGGAATCTTTGCCTGTCTGCGGCGAATAGCTGAGACCGAACTCTCCGACCTCGAGAATTCCCTTCGGCCCCTGGAAACGATAGGTCTCCCGCCTATCCGTGTTCAGGTTCAGCCGCATATAGACCGGTAGGTCGCCGTAGTAAAAGACCGTGCCGTGCACGTCGGGCATGTTGCGGCCATCTTTCCAGCGCAAGATACCGCCGACTGAAGCTGCCTGCTTCGGCGGTTCGTTGATGCCCAGCATGAACATCATTCCGCTGACCAAGTGCACGAGCAGATCGCCTGCCAGGCCGGTGCCGTATTCCTTCCAGCAGCGCCAGCGGGCGAAGATGTAAGGATCGAACGGGCGCTTTGGCACCGTTCCTTGCCAGGTATCCCAGTCGAGATTCTGCGGAGAAAGATCAGGCGGCGGAGGATATTCCCAGCAACCGGTTGGATCGTTGCGCCCGAGCCATCCCTCAACCAGCATGACATCGCCGACCATGCCCTGCGCGATCATTTCCTTCGCTTTCTTGCAGATCAGGGAACTGACGCGCTGCGAGCCAATCTGCACGATGCGGCCGGTTTTCTTCGTGGCCTCGACCATCGCGATGCCGTCGGCCGGACTGTGCGACATCGGCTTCTCGCAATAGATGTCCTTGCCGGCGTTGACCGCGTCCACGACGACCTGCTTGTGCCAGTGGTCGGGCACGGCAGCCACGATGCAATCGATTTCTTTGTTGGCCAGCAGTTCGTGATAATGGCGGGTTACGGGAAGATTGGCTTTCGCGGTAATTTCCCTCGCCAGCGTGTGGCGGCCATCGTAAAGATCGGACGCGGCAACGCATTCCACTCCCGGTAATTCGATGGATTGGACTAGCAACTGCGAGCCCTGCATCCCCACGCCGATCACGCCGAAGCGCACGCGCTCGCTGGCCGGCACGGGCTGCGGCGAAGCCCAAAGATTTTCCGGACGGAGAAGAATGGTCTTGCCGGCCATTCCTTTAGCGGATAAGGCCGCTCCGGCAGCTGCGCTGAGTCCCAGGAATTTACGGCGAGAAAGATCACTTCGTTTCATAGATCCTCCCGGACGCCGAACCGCACGTCCGCATCATTTCGTCAGTTTCTTGACCGCAACTTCCTTGAAAAACACGACGTCGTTGTCACTGTGGTTCTGCAGGCCGATGTAGCCCTCGATCGGGCGCGGCCCCCGCCACGGCTCAAAATCAAACTTCTTTTCCGGCACGGGATCGCCTTCGGTATAGTCGGTGACTTTCGCACCGTTCAAAATCACGACGGTGCGCGGCCCGTCCAGCGTGATTTCCATGGTGTTCCATTCAGGTCCGGGCTTGCCAGGTTTGGCCAAAGGCTTAGTCAAAGAATAAAGAGCGCCGGTGATGTGATATTCGTCTTCGCCCGACGCTTCCGGATGATTGTCGATCTGCACTTCGTAGCCGTAATGCACCGGCATCCATGCTTCCCGGGGCTCGATGGGAATGCGAATGAACACGCCGGAGTTGTCGTTGTTGTCGCGCATCTTGTAGACCACGCGGATCATGCAGTTGCTCAACTTGCCGCCAGTCCAGTAGAGAAGTCCCATGCCGCCATGGGTGCGGATCAGGCCGTTCTCCACCGTGTCGTCTCCCGGCCCAACGTGTTTCCACCCAGTGAGATCTTTTCCGTTGAAAAGCTGCTGCCAGTCGTCCGACTGGGCTGCCAGCAGCGACGGCAATAGCGCAAGCACAAGGAGCAAGCCGATCTGATGTCTTCGCATAAGCCTTTTCCCCATCCCCAGCAGCCGGTTAGTTCCCATCCTTCGGGGCCCCAACTTTCTCGTGCAACAGACCGTATTCATCCTCCACGATGTAGGAACAGTAGCGAAACGAATCGCTATCGACCCCGGAGATTTCCGCCAGGCGTTCGGCTGCGAGCTGTGCTGGAATGATATCGATCAGGAACTGCCAAGCCTCGGGAATCTGTGGAATCTCAAGTACCAGGTCACCGTCGTCAGACGCAAGACGCTGACCCACCAGCATGACGGAAGCGCCCATTCGCTTCAGGTCGTGGGCCACGGCGAGATCCTGACTCCGCATCTGTTGCCCATCGATCCAGATACCGAACCGCGAACCGCTCTCCACGATTTCCTGTGGACCGTGCCGGAAGCTGCTGCTGCCCATGGCTGTGGCGGGAGACTTAACGCCTTCTTCCCACAACAACCTCGCTTCATAACAACTGCCGAGACTGGGGCCGCGAGACAGAAAGTAATAGGCAGCGCGAGGCAGCAACCACGGCGCGTGCTCGATCTGCTCCTGCCAGGTGGGAAGGGCTTCGGCACACTGCGCAACCGCCCTGTGCAGCTTGGCCGCCAAAGGGTCGTCGAAGGATTGAACCGCGGCCGCTGCCAAGGCTCCTGCCGCGCAAGCCAGAGTGGAATAAGTGTTGACCGAGATTCCGTGGTCGAACTTGACGGGCACGATAAGGGGAATCCGCGCCTCCAAGGCCAGAGGTCCGTCCGCAGAGTTCGTAACGCCAATCACGGTCGCGCCGCTCTCGCGCGCTTTCGAGAGCAGTTGCACGATTTCGATGCTTCGCCCGGTCCGCGAGATTGCGATGATGGCGGAGTCAGGAGGAAAAGTAGCAAAGTGCAAGAGCTCCGCGGCATCCTGAAGATAAACAGGCCGTCCGTTCATCCCAAACAGCGCAGCCGCTCCCATCGCCGCGTGCCAACTGCTGCCGATTCCTGTCAGGTAGATATGGTGGGCGCTGCGAACCACGTTAGCGGCTTCCTGCAGAGTGCCGCGGCCGGCACCGGATAGGTAGTCGATCGTCTTCTGCAGTTCCTCCGGCTGGCGAAGTATGTCCTGTAAGAAATGAGTCATCGGCTCTCGTCAAATCATTTCAAGGCAGGCGTTATGACGATGTTCCTGTAAGCGACGTGCCCGTCTTCGCTTCCTTGGAGGTAGATCGGTCCGGGCAATGCCTCGTGGCTGTCCAGAGCGCCACCTGTAATCCCCGGAATCTCCCGATTGTCGATAATCGTCGTGCCATTCTGGACAACGGTGATGGTTCGTCCTATGAGAGTGATGTCGAAGGTCTGCCAATCCCCCGGTTTGCGCGGCTGCTCGGGAGACGGAGCGAGGAAACCATAGACCCCGCCGGTGTGGTGACTGGGAGGCTCCTGGATGGAGTTGTCTTCAATCTGAACTTCGTAACGCCCGCGCAGATACACGCCGCTGTTCGCGCCGGGGCCGCAGTTGAACTCGATGTGCAACTTGAAGTCCCCAAACTTTTGCTCGTTGATCAGCTCGGGCCCGTGGCCGGGGCTGACCAGCGTCCCGTTTTCCACTTTCCAGGCAACCGACGGGTTAGGCCGGTCCATGCGCCAGCCCGACAGATCCTTGCCATTGAACAGAGAAACAGGTTTTCCCCACTGCGGATTGCCTTTTCTACTGAGCGACGGAGCGCGTTCGCCGCCCCATTGCCATGGAGTTCCGTCTGGACCGGTGGTGGTGCCGATTAGAGTCTCGCCCGCGACCTTGCCCTCGAACACCATGTCGTTCTTTCGCTCTTCCTCTTCCTTAGGTGAAACGAAGGTCAAATGGCCGTCGGAGATAGCTACTTTGGGAAGAGGTCGCGCGTTGCCCCAGCGGCTTACCATCTGAGCCTTCAACTCTCCGTTTTCCTGGGTGATCTCCAGCCAGGAAGGGTATTCACGATCGGGAGCTTTCAAGGTCAGATCCCAGCGCCCAAGGAAGGGCGCGACCGACGAGTCTGCGGCTGGAGGCCCAGGGGCACCGGGGACTGTAGAGGCGATCGAGGTGCAAGTCCAAAGGAGGAGAGAAAGGTTGACCAGCAGGAGGAATCGAGGACGCATCATGGGGTCTCTCAGCTATGCAACCGGTTTCCGAAATCGGTTGCATGACTGCCCTTTTTAGCCAAACCCACCGCTTCTTGTCAAGTTCTTTCCGCGCCTCCGCTCCGGCCCTCATAAGCCTACCGTGGCCTTCCTTACAAAACCGTGATAGGTTCGACTGTCATGATGTACGCTTTCCGAAACCGCTTTCTTGGCTCGGCTCAGGAAATCGTCGCCCTGATCTTCGTCGATCCCTTTATGGATCCCCACCTTCCTCCAACCGAGCTGGCGGTTAGAAGCGAGGCGCCATGGGCCACACCATGAGGGAAGTGGCCCGGCGGGCCGGCGTCTCCCCCGCCACGGTGTCGCGAGTCCTGAACAAGACCCATTCCATCTCGCCGCAAACCGAGCAGCGCGTGCTCGACGTAGTGCGGCAGCTCAACTACTACAAGAATGTGCACGCCCGCCGCCTGGCCACCGGCCGCAGCGATTTGTTTGGCTTGGTCATCTCCGAGATCGCCAATCCCTACTTTCCCGAGATCATTCGTGGATTCCAGGCCGCGGCCTGGGACCAGGGCTTCGATGTCGTTCTCTGTAACACGGAGTATCAGCCAGAGCGCACGCAGTCAGTGATCCGCAAGCTGATCGAAAGCGACGTGCGCGGCGTCGCCATCATGACCTCCTCGGTCGACCGGAGCATGACTGCCGAGCTGACCGCCGCCGGAGTGGCTGTCGCATTCTGCAACCTGGCGCCGCCCGGGAAACTGGTCAGCAACATCTCCATCGATTACCAGCACGGAATCGCGCAAGCGATCGAGCATGTCGTCGCGCTCGGCCATCGACGAGCCGCGGTGATCGCGGGCCCGGAGGACAATCGGACCGCGATTACCATCAAGCAGGCGCTGGTGGCCGGATTGAGCGAACGAAAACTCAATCCTTTTCCGGTGATCGACAGCAATTATCGCGTCGACGCAGGCGCCTCGGCCGTGCGGACGATCCTGACTCAGCCCAAAATCCCGACCGTGATCTTTTGCGGAAACGACTTGATTGCCATGGGCGCGATGAACGCGCTGGAGGAGGCGGGTGTGAAGATTCCCGAGGACGTCTCCGTGATCGGCATCGACGACATTGCCTTCGCCTTCCTGGCGCGGCCTCCGCTGACCACGATTCGCGTGCCCCGCGAGCGCCTGGGCGTGGTCGCATTCGAAGCCCTGCACAAGATTCTGAAGCTGAAGCGGGGAAAAGGCGCGGATTACTATCTGGAAACCGAACTGGTGATCCGGAAGTCGACCGCTCCGGCCGCAACCTAGAGTTTCGCGGCAGCCCCGGCGGCCTTGGTTATACTGGGAAACAGCGCCGCAGCGCCACTGGTGCCCGGCTCTGGGGACCAACTCCCGTAAGCGCTAACTTCAGCAGGACGGGCTAGAAGTTGACCCTGCCAGCCGGTTTTCTGGGCGGTAACTTCCAAGTAGCCGACAAGCCGACCATAATCCTGAGAACTTCTCACGGAAAAGCCTTCGCTACCACCGCCTGATGAAAGCTCCGGCTCTTGCATGGGGGCTCGGCCGAGCCCACATGCCTGTGTAGGAATTCTCAATTCTCCGCCGAAGTGGGATCAATTACCAATCTGACCTCTGAAATGCGGTTCGCCGGGAATCCTCCCTGCCTCGCATGTTCACGAACCATCTCTTCGCTGGGAGCGATATAGACGCAGTAAATCTTGTCGGCCGTTACGTAGCTGTGCAGCCATTGGATCTTTGGTCCCAGGTTATTCAGAACGATGCATGACTTCTGCGATATGGCCAGCACTTGATCTCGTGTGACATTTCCGATGCCGGGAAGTTCGCGTTCGATCACGTATTTGGGCACGTTCATCTTCCTTTCTGAACTTGAGATGGATAGGTCCGAAGACCGTCGAGGCGGACGACCAAGCTGCCGGGTATGCTCGGTCGTCCGCCTCCTAAAGATCCTCCGCCTACCGCACGTTGACGGTCACCCGCATCCACGGATGGATACAGCACTGAAATAGGTGTTCTCCTTTCGCCAGGTTCGGGACCTGGAGTGTGCTGCCCTGAATGATGCGGGTCTTCGCCACGGCGACCGTCGAAAAGCCGCCGGCGCATTCCGGTGCCGTGGTCTCGCCCGGTGCATTCAGTGCCGAGAGGAAACCTCCACTGAACTTGTGGACCTCGGTGAACGTATGAGGCTCTCCACCCTGGTCAACCACGCTGACCACGGTACCCTGCGGAACGCTGATCGAATCGGGCTCGAAGTCCCAGTTGGGGCTGGGATTGCCAGACTGCGCTCCAGCCAGCAAATCCGACAGAGTCGTGGCGTAGCCAAAGGCTGCAAGTGCGATATTCTTGCAAAAATCGGGCCCCAAAACCGCGTTGAAGGTAGTCGGGTCGCATTCGTCGAGGGCGACGAACTGCGCCGGAGGCAACGCCGGTGGTGGCGAAACACTCGCATCGCTTGCCATCGACTTGTGGTGCATCTGGGAATGGTCTTGGGCAAAGAGTTGCGCCGCGCCGGCGGTCAGAAGACTGAATGCTATGACCACGACGAAAAGCTTTGTGAGGAAACTGCCCGTTACTGATCTCCTTTGCATACTCCTTTTCTTCTGTTCGTTCAAAATGCAGCTCTGCCGCAGGGCGGCTTTTGCCGTCTCGCAAAAACGACCGCACTTTCGCCTGTTCCGGCCAGCAGCGCAATCCTTGCGGTCTCCATCTCTTCCCAAAGTTTTCTCCATCGTTAAGTCATTGAACGTAAAGCTACTTGGAGTTTTGATGAGCGGTTCCCCAACCATGGCGGAACTGTGGTAGGCTTCGCTAGTCTTAGGAAGCCTCTTATGGCCACCCAGCCGCGAGTTGCGGATCGGCTGCGCTTCGATGGTTTCGAGCTGGATGTCCGTGCCGGCGAACTGCGCAAGAACGGAGTAAAGCTGCGCCTGCGCGGCCAACCGCTGCAGGTGCTGGAGATCCTGCTGGAGCGCGCCGGCGATGTTGTGACCCGCGAGGAGCTTCAAGCACGAATCTGGCCTGCCGACACGTTCGTCGATTTCGACCACAGTTTGCACAACGCCATCGCTAGGGTTCGTGAAGCGCTTGGCGACTCGGCCGAGACGCCGCGTTACATCGAGACTCTACCCCGCCGGGGGTACCGGTACATCGGTCCGGCAGAAGATTTTCAGACGCTGCGGTTGGCCGCAGAAACGGGCGACCGTACGAGTCAACCGGTCGCCCCCGTTAGCCCCCCAAAGCGGAAGAAGGGGAGTCTCGTCCTTGTACTTTGTGCTCCTTTCACTCTGGGACTCGTTGCCTGGACAATGTGGAGCTACGTCCACGCGAAAGCGGCCGTTCCACCGATACGCTCCATTGCTGTCCTGCCCCTCGATAATTTGTCCGGCGATCCGTCAGAGGAATTCTTCGCGGATGGCATGACGGATCAGTTGATTACGGACCTTGCTAAAGTCGGCTCGCTGCGCGTCATCTCGCGAACTTCAGTCATGCAGTACAAAGGCGCCAAGAAGGGCCTGCCTGAAATTGCACGAGAATTGAACGTCGACGCCATCGTGGAAGGATCGGTCATCCGTTCGGGTCAACGAGTGCGTGTCACCGCCCAACTCGTTCAGGCACCCACGGACCAGCACCTCTGGGCAGAGACATACGACCGCGATCTGGGCGATATCCTGAAGCTACAAGGTGAGGTGGCGGATGCCATAGCGCAACGAGTCCGCGCACAACTCACTCCAGGGCAGCAGGCCCAGATTCGCGCGGGCCGCTCGGTGAACCCAGCAGCTTACGATACCTATCTGAAGGGACGTCTTTACTTCACTAACGAATTCACCAAACCTGATTCACTTAGGAAGGCCCAACATTACTTCGACGAGTCGATCCAAAAAGACCCAAACTTCGCTCTTGCTTACGCGGGACTGGCAGACACTTACGTCTACTTGGCGTTTGCAGGAGCATTGCAAAAGGGTCAGGCCTACCGGTCTGCCAAGGAGGCGTTAGCCAAAGCACTGGAACTGGACGACAGCATCGGCGAAGCCCACGATACCCTCGGCCTGCTGAGTTGGCAGTTTGACTGGGATTGGGAGGCTGCCGATCGCGAGTTCAACCGTGCCATCACTCTGGCGCCGAGCTACAGTTGCGCGCATGAGGATCGCGCCATTTTCCTCGCCTTTATGGGCCGACGGGCCGAAGCCCTCGCCGAGATCGCAAAGATCGACCAACTGGACTATGGTTTCAGTGCGGCAATGTCCGAATCAGCGACCTACTATGCGCTGCGGGATTACCAGGGCCTGATCGAATCAAGCAAGAGGGGGCTGCTTTTGGATCCCAAGGATTGGTCTCATCACTACAATCTCGGCGTCGGTTACGAAGGCGCGGGCAAGCTTCAGGAAGCGATCCCCGAGTACGAGAAAGCCATTGATGCGTCAGGCGGTTCTCAGGAGCCCGCCATGGCGTTGGCACACGCCTATGCAGCCACAGGCAAAAGAGCTGAGGCGGAGAAGATGCTTCGCGATTTGGAGCGCAAATTAAGACAAACCTCTGCCTCGCCATACACAATGGCCACGATCTATGCGGGCCTCGGCGAAAACGCCAAAGCTTTGGAATCCCTGGAGAAAGCTTACTCGGAGAAGTCTTTCGACATCACCTGGTCCCTGAAATCTGACTTGCTGCTTGATAGCTTGCGCCCTGATCCCCGTTTCCAAAGCCTCCTTCGCCGCGTAGGTCTGAACAACTAGACTCCCCGCGCTGCGACAGGTTGACTTAGTGATCCCCGTCTATTCAAGTATGAGTCTATGGCTGAGTAGTTCAGCGAATTGCTAGCGTGCCCCAGTTCCTGAAGAGTGACGGGCGACTCTTACCTAATCTTGTGAGGGAAGGGTTGCCGACCACACACCCACAACAATTCTCCGGCCCCCATCTGGGCTCGGAAATCGGGAACCGGAATTCTCGATTTAGGGGCTAGCTTTTCAGATCCGCGAGCCAGTTAAGGCGCTGATCCCAGCAGCGTGGCCTGGACGGGAACCGATGTTGTCTATTCCCGCAGCGGCGGGTTATGGATCTCGCCGGCGCAGGGCGGCGAGCCACGCCAGTTAACCGTGCTCGATGCCGCGCGGCACGAGGTGCTGCACAGCGATCCCTCAGTGTTGCCGGGAGGGCGCATCGTGTTGTTCGCAAGTTTGACCACGGACGCGGGCACGGAACGAATCGAGGCGGTGTCGATTGACGGGAAGAAACGGTGAGTGGTGATTGAGCACGCAGTCACGCCGGTCTGGTCGCCCACCAGGCATCTGCTGTTTGGCCGCGACGACGCCGTGTGGGCGGTGCCTTTCGACGAGAATAACGCGACCACCAGCGGGTCGGCGGTGCTGGTGATACCGGCCGGCACGCCATTACACTCATTTGGGATTGGCTGACCCGCGGTCAATGAGTGCAATAGATGTTACGCCAACTACGACCAGTCCGAGTTCCGTGCATTCCAGGCACCTGCTAAAATCACAGCTCTTTTGTCGAGGCCTTCTATGCTCAGACGGCTTCGACTCTGGATCTACGCCG
>Ga0116225_1003074_pt1 | contig 10871 bp, 10 predicted proteins | sample Sb_taG_8_FD_88968 | JGI IMG/M metagenome (GOLD analysis project Ga0116225, IMG submission 88968) | Peat soil microbial communities from Weissenstadt, Germany - Sb_50d_c_BC metaG | ecosystem: Environmental > Terrestrial > Soil > Wetlands > Peat | place: Germany: Weissenstadt | collected 2010-09-21 | reverse complement strand
TTGGTGAAGATAATAGTCGCATTCAGGACCGGCGCGCTGCTGAGAACTTTGGCCTACTCCGCAAGCTGGCGTTAAGCCTGCTCAAGCGGAATCCGGCCAAGACGAGCATCGCACGGAAACGCAAGGCGGCTGCCTTGGACACGGGTTTTCTCGAGGAAACCTTGGCTGGGGCACGAAACCTAGAGAAAGTTTGATGCGTTCGCCCTGGGTCTGACCCCCTACGAAGCTTCACTGATTTCCCGCTTTCTTGGGGATCTACCGCCCTTCGGGGAAGGGGTCAGACCCCTTTTTCAGCAGGCTCCGAAGAACGGGAGGCGCATTTCAAGTCACGCATGAAATGAAAACAAGGCCAATTTGCGCTTCAATGGCTTCAGTCATCGGTTAAAGGCTGGTACTTCTTGGTCCGGTCGACATACATGCCGAGATGCCTTCAGAAAAATTGTAGTTGGCCCGGCAAAAGTTGCTTGTCCTGATCCCGTAAGCTAGGTTGTCAATAAGGAACCACAACTTGGCATCCCCCTCTCTAAGGACTTGCCTTCATGCAAGCGTTAAGTAGTAGCTTCACTGCTGTGGCAGTGGCGGCAATCTATGTTGTTTGGCGTGCGTACGAGCAAGCAAGATTGCGTAAAGGTTGCACTGTACACGAACGCGTCGCTTACATGCTCTGGGTCGCGGCTAACCTGCCCGAATAGCCGGCTTGGGCCAAACACATGTTTGACGTTCACCTGTTCTTAACCTATGGTTGCGACGAGTAGCAGGACGCTGCCGCCGGGTGGAAGCCCCTTGGTGCCATCTCCTCAGCGACGAGCATCTCCAGGCTGGTCGCATCCCTCCCCGTGATCTCCAGTCCGTTATTCCCTTTGCTTACGACGGGTATCTCGGCATCCCGCCGTCCCCGGCCCGTTTAATCGGGCGGCATCCTCCACCGAGACAGAGGTTCTCACTTGCGCTTTGCGCCGGTGAGGCCTCTGTTTTTCCGATTCCGGCAAAGCGTCAGCCAGGCGCTCGATCGGCGACAGCTATATCAGCGTGCTTGATTCCGCAGCGAGGTAGGACAGATTTCCCAATCTGTCCGGTCAGGTTGGAAACCTGACCTACGGCCGAATCCTGCACAACATCTTCCAGTAGCCGGGTCGGTGACCGCTTCGATAGATTCCGACCGCACGATTACCCTTCCTGTAACGCCTTGCTCAGCAATCCTTTATTGACCCTTTTGGCAAACGCAATGTAGACTTACCATACCGAGAAATGGTGCAACCTGCGATTCGCGTATCCACGCTTCGCTACCCAGCCGAGGCGCGAGCTTTCCTTGCCTAGAGGGGAAGAGCATGGCAACCCATTTTCCAAAGGAATCGACATGGCATAGTCCGCGCGGACCGATTCTCGTATGTCGAGATTTGACGGGGCGATTTCTGCTCTACACGGAAGAGGAGTGGGAATCGGCCATCCCTGCTGATCTCGAAGCGGATGATGAAGGGCACGTGATGCAAAACGGACATTACGTCGACTACGACGACCCCGACTGGGTCATTCCTCCGGAAGTGCTGGACAATGCCCTGGATTAATCGGCAATGATCGAGTCGGCGCGCTCGAGGCTTGGTCAGGATGAAGACGCCCGCTTCTCTCCGACAGCGCTGGGCGTTGACCTGACCCGCAATCAGCCGTAGAGTGAAATAATTCGGACCAAGGCGCGCAGAGTGTGCTCCCGGGGAGTGTGAATTGACGTGGCTAGCCCCGGCCGTTAGCTGATGTTGACCAAGCGAATTATCCCCTGCCTGGACGTTGACCGCGGACGCGTGGTGAAGGGCGTGAACTTCCTTCAACTCCGCGATGCGGGAGACCCGGTCGAAGTGGCGCGGCGCTACGAGGAGGAAGGCGCCGACGAATTAGTGTTTCTGGATATCAGTGCCAGCCATCAAGGTCGGGATATCCTGCTTGATGTCGTACGCCAAGTTTCTGAAGAAATCTTCATGCCCTTCACGGTCGGGGGAGGCATCCGCAACCTGGAAGATGCCACACGGCTGATCCAGGCGGGAGCCGAGAAAGTCAGCGTCAACTCTGCCGCTGTGCGCACCCCCGAGTTGATAACGGCGTTGTCCAAGAAATTCGGCCGGAACGCGACCGTGGTGAACATTGATCCCCGTCGCGTGCGGCGCGCGGGGGGCGAACTCTGGGAAGTCTATATCAATGGCGGACGGGTAGCGACCGGTCTTGAAGCCGTGGCCTGGGCTCGGCGGGTCGCAGAACTCGGCGCGGGCGAGATCATATTAACCTCTATGGATGCGGACGGTACGAAAGAGGGCTACGACATCCCGATGACCCGAGCAGTAGCGGCCGCGGTGGGTGTGCCCTTGGTCGCAAGCGGGGGAGCGGGAGAGCCCGAACACCTGTATCGCGTGCTGACTGAAGGTCAGGCCGACGCCGCCCTGGCGGCAAGTATCTTCCATTACAATGAATACGGCATCGGGGCAACCAAATCGTACCTGGCTCAGCGCGGCGTGCCGGTAAGAATTGTCCGCCCCAGGCCGTTCTCAGGATATGACGAACATCCGTGAAGGAGCGTTACATGGCGACTGCTGACCTGGAACCGATTGATGGCGAACAGCGTATTCGGGAACCTGAAGTCAATAAGCTCTTCCGCATGGTGATGAAGCATGAAGGATCGGATTTGCATCTCAAGGTCGGCCTGCCACCCATGATGCGACTCAAGGGCGTCATACGGCAAATGGAGATGAAGCCGATCTCCGCGGAGGAAATGGAGCGGCTCCTCTTCGCGATCATGACCGATCACCACCGCGCCATCCTCGACAAGACAGGCGGGGCCGACTTCGCACATATCATCGGACGTGACGAATGCCGCTTCCGCGTCAACGTCTTCAAGCAGCGCGGCTCCCTGAGCCTTGTTGCCCGGCGCGTGAACTCCAGGGTGCCCACGTTCGAAAAACTTGGTCTGCCGCCGAGTATCGAGAAACTCTGTCAATTCGACCAGGGCATGATCATCCTCGCGGGAGTCACGGGCAGCGGCAAGAGCACGACCATCGCCTCCATGCTCGATTACATCAACGAACGTGAGCGCGTTCACATTCTGACGATTGAGGATCCGATCGAATACCTGTTCATAGACAAGAAAGCCGTCATCAACCAGCGCGAAGTAGGGATCGACGTTACCAACTGGCACATTGCCCTGAAGCACGCCGTGCGTCAAGATCCCGACATCATCCTGGTCGGCGAAATGCGCGACCGGGACACCTTCGAGGCTGGTCTGAATGCGGCCGAAACCGGTCACTTGGTGTTCGGGACCATTCATGCTTCCAGTGCCCCCAGCACGGTCGGCCGCATCCTCGATCTCTTCCCCGCCGACATGCATTCCGCAATTCGGCAGAGTCTCGCCTTCAACCTCAAGGCGATCGTCTGCCAGAAGCTGCTGCCCAGCATCAAGCCGGGCGTGCAACGCGTGCCCACCAACGAGATCATGATCATGAACCCAACCATCCGGGAGCTGATCATCAAGGCAGAAGACAAGAAATTGACCGACGCCATCCGCATCGGCTTCCTCGAAGGTATGCTCGACTTCACCGAAAGCCTTCGGCAACTCGTGGAGCGCGGTGACGTGGAACGTTCCGCCGCACTCGAAGTCGCACCGAACCCTGAAGCCTTGAAGATGGCCTTCAAGGGCATCAAGGTAGCCCAGCCGGGCATCCTGTAGGATGATGGATGATGTACCACCAAGCCCACAAAACACCTTGCGACCAGGCCGCTGGCCGTGGCGGAGATGGGCGCCGCAGCCAATCTTCTGGTATCCTCCTTGCCCTGGCGATCGGTCTCCTTCTCTCCTTTCCCGGACTGGTGCAGGCAGCTGGGTCCCTGTTCCCGCGCGGCCAAGGGTTTTACTTCTCCATCCCGAAGCTTGCGTCCTTGCTCGTCATTTACTTGTGCTGGGTTGCCACATGTAGATGGATCGACCAGGATGTTGCTGATCTGCGTCTTTCCAGCTTGCTTTGGAACCCTCTCTTGTTCGCATGCGGAGCCATCGGCTTGTTTGTGGTTTGGTTGTTGCCGTGGTTCTGGTTGGCATTCTTGCTGCTTGTCATCTTGTACGCCACTCCCAGCCTGGCCTATGTGAACTTGCGCAACCAGCTGGTTCGCCCGGAACAGCGCGTGCTCACCAAGCGGCATTTGAAAGAACTGGGGTTCCGGTATCTCAAGCTTCGTTTCCGGGCCAGAGGGGATGACGAAGCTGATGGGGCGCCCGTCGAGTTCATCGGCAAGGGAGGGAGGGACGACGAAGGTTCCGCCAGCGTCGCGCGCGCGGTGGGTTCCAAGGGTTTCAAGGCCGCCAAGGAGATGGTCTACGAGGCGATCCAAAAGCGGGCCACGGATATCCATCTGGAGCCTACCAAGGAAGAGATGTCCGTCCGTTTTCGCATCGACGGCATCCTCCACTCGGCCGACCCGTTCAGCCGGCAGATGGGCGACGCGGTCGTCAATATCTTCAAAGTGCTCGCCACTCTGGACATTACGGAGAAGCGCAAACCTCAAGATGGGAGCCTGTCAGCCCTGGTAGAGGGCCGACCCATCGATTTTCGCGTGGCCACGGCGGGCAGCGTGGTGGGCGAGAAGATGGTCATGCGCATTCTCGACAAGTCGCAGCACATTATCAACCTCACACAGCTAGGCATGCGCGATAAACTGCGCGATCAAGTCCACACCATCGCCGGCCAGCCCCACGGAATGCTGATTGTTTGCGGCCCCACGGGAGCCGGCAAGAGCACGACTCTCTACGCTTGCCTGAACGAGATCGACCGCTATCAGAAGAATGTGATCACCATCGAAAACCCGGTAGAGTACAACATCGAGAATGTGACGCAAATCGAGGTGAATCCCAAGGCCGGCAAGACCTTTGCCAGTGAGCTGCGCAGCATCCTGCGCCAGGATCCCGATGTGATCTACATCGGCGAAATTCGCGACCAGGAGACGGCCGAGATCTCGTGCCAGGCTGCCCAGACCGGACACATGGTGTTCACCACCCTACACGCCAACGACACGGTGACTGCACTCGGCCGGCTCATCGACCTCGGCGTGCAACCCTTCATGATCGCCGACGCCGTCAGCGCCATCCTCGGCCAGCGCCTCGTGCGCCTCCTCTGTCCTAAATGCAAGGTGCGCTACAAACCGAACCCGGATCTCCTGCGCAAGGCGAACCTCCCGGCCGACAAGATCAAGCATTTCTATCGGCCTCCAGAGTCTCCCGGCGAAGGGGGCCGGCGGGAAGACGATGACGAAGACCTACCTGGCGTTTGCGCCTACTGTGGCGGCACCGGTTACTACGGCCGCACAGGCATTTTCGAACTGCTGTTGATTACTGACCGCATCCGGGAAATGATCCGCGACAATCCGAACCTCAATGCGATCCGGCAGGAAGCGATCAAGACCGGCATGAAGTACTTGCAGGAGGATGGCCTGCGGCAGGTCATCGAGGGAAAGACATCTATCCAGGAACTGTTGCGCGTGTCGAAATGATTACTCGAAGAATGCAAAGCGGCCCAAGACAGTTGGTCTTTACACGAAGAATGGACGGCGGACAACCATGCTGCTAGGCGCCTTCACGATCATCATTATGCTGGCCACAGCCTATGCGTTTCTCCGCGAGGGACTCTTCACGGCATTCACGATGTTCTTCAACGTCTTCCTCTCCGGGCTTGTGGCCTTCAATTTCTTTGAGCCCCTTGCCGACCGCCTGCAAAGAGCTTTCGCCGGTACATTTCTGCTCGGCTACGAGGATATGCTTTGCCTGATCGGGCTATTCTGTATCACTCTCGGGATCCTGCGCTTGGCGACCAATACCTTCGCGAATGCCGTGATTGATTATCCTGAAATGCTGCAACGCGCGGGCGGGGCGCTCTTTGGGCTGGCAACAGGGTATTTGTTTTGCGGCTTCTTCCTGTGCTGCCTTCAAACTCTGCCGTGGCACCGCAACTTTATGGATTTCCAGCCAGGGGTCGATTTGGATTCCCAATCCGCTCTGCGCGATGTGTTGCCTCCCGACCGAGTGTGGCTTGCGACGCTGTGCAGAGCCGGCGCTTATGCCTTTTTCAATGGCGACGAGGATCCGGCTCGCCCGCCTGGCGCCACGTCTTTTGTCGATCGACGCATCACCTTTGACAAAGACGGGACCTTCGAACTCCGGTATGCCCGCTATCGGCGCTACACCGATCAAGGCCCTCCGTTAACATACGCAGGCGAACTCACGCAACAGCCCATGCGCCGCTCCGGAACTCGCCCCTGATACGCGATGGCATTAGAGAAGATCGTGACGGGCAAATCGATCGCGCATTGTCGCCGCCGCTACTCGACGTCCGACACTTTTCGTGCGAAAACGCAGTCAGGACTTGAGAAAACTGCACAACTCGTCGGCCACGCGCCGCGGCTGTGTCACGAACGCTAGGTGGCCGCAACCCGTCAAGCGCGCCAGGCGCGCATGCGGGATTCCCTCGCTCAGGTCGCGAAGGCTTTGCTTCGAAACGAGTAAATCGCGATCCCCGGCAAGGAGCAGGGTGGGCACGCGAATGCGCCCCAGACGGTCCTTGATGTCGAAGCTTTCTACCAGATGGAAACGATGTGCCATCACGCTCTGGTCAGTCTGCCAGCACTGCCTGGTCACGAACTCGAACAGCGAGCCGGGCTTTTGGCGGGCTCCGAATAGCAAGTTGAAGAACTGGTTGACGAACGCGTTATCGGGTGGCAGGGGATAACGCGACAGGACCAACCCAGCGACTTGCTGCAGGAGGCCGCGGTGGAACTGTGCACCAACGCCCTGGACGGCCAGCGCACGCAAGCGTTGCGGTGATCGGACGGCAAATTCCAGCCCGAGCACTCCGCCAAATGATACACCTAGAAGGGCCGGTCGCTCTAACCGGAGGTAATCCAGAAACTCCGCCAAGTCGGCTACGAGGTCGGGGAGTTCAAAACGCTGGCGAAGAGCGAAGCAATCGTCTTCGCCGCGGAGCTGATAGCTAATCACCCGAAAATGCGATGCCAGCAGCTTGGCCAAAGGTCCAAGGAGGCCATACCCACCTGCAAGCCCAGGGATGAGCACGAGAGGCGGGCCGTCACCCCATTCGACAAACTCTGCGTTATAATGCTTCAGATAGGCACATCCAACCCGCCCCGTCCCTGGGGTGAACGTCGCACCTGTTGCAGTCAACCACTCCATTGACGCTTTCACGTTGCCTCCTCTTTTGTTCTCCGCCCCGTCAAGTCTGACATTTTCGGCAATTTTTTAACCGATACATTCTGCCAAATTATTAGAGCACTCCCCATACCAATGTGAAAGCAGGTGCTAACGAACATTTGTCCTTACCGGATTATGAAATAATAGCTTACATGGAAAGATCTTACGTCGTGTGAAGGAACATGGAGGGCGCACCGCAGCTGCGGCGACGCTCGGCCATCCATGCAAGTTTCGGCGCTCGGCGCCGAATTCTCGGCGCCAGCGCGGTTAATTAGTAGGTTTGGGGGAGTTGACTGGGTGCCCCGCGCCGAGTACAGTGATTATTCTCTGCTTAAAGTCCGCAGAGTCGCTCCGCTTTATCGTGGACGGTCCGCCACCCTCCCATAAGGCATTATGGAATAGAGACTTAATGATCGGCGCCGAAAAATCGGCGCGTCGAAAAAGCTTCGCTTTCATGCGTCTGACTTCGTACAGTCTTTCATTGCGCAAAAGTTTGCTCGTGCTTGCGGGCGTGTCTGTTTGTCTATATGCGCTCACTGTACTCTGGTTCGTTCATTCGGATCCCGACATAGGCCTCCGTACCGCGTTCGACTCTCAGGTTCGCGGTTTCTGGGGAGTTTGTACGCCTTCCGAATTGGCGCCCAAGCCTGGCGACCGGATCGTTAACCTGGCAGGCCAATCTGTGGAGACCTGGCCTCAACTCCTGCGCGCGGTACATAGTCTGCGCAATCAAGAGCCGCTGGCAGTGGATCAGCTGCCGCCTCCTGGAGATACACAATCGAACTACGTTCAGATGAATGGGCATAGTTTGGCCAGTATCCAGTTTTTGCGGGCCGAAAGTGGGTCTCTCGTCACCTGCTGGTGTCAGGTTGACGACTTGCCCCTGAACGAACTGGTGCCTTCCATTTCCTGGTTCTTCCTGAAGCTAGGTCTATTTCTGGTGGGAGCGCTGGTCTTCTGGAAGCGACCAGCCGATCCGTCAGCCAGGCAGTTCTATCTGCTTTGCATCGTGACGCTTGGGGCGTATATGGGCGGCTACCACTGGTCACGCATCGCGGGCTATCGCGAGCTCATTTTGATCTTCATGGTTTGTGCTGTGATGTTGCCCGCCGTGCTCCTTCATTTTTACATCGTGTTCCCGCGACCCAAATTCTTCTTGGAGAGGTTTCCACGCGCCACTTGTGGAGCTATTTACGGCCTGCCCCTGGCATTCCTTGTCGTCATGGTCCTCACATATTTTCGTGTTCGCTGGATAGACCGCAACGGCTACTCTGCGGACAGCGTCAATCAGTCCTTGAACGTACTGCTGTTGGAAATCTACGTTTATCTTGCCGTCGCTTCCCTTTGGTACCTGGCCAGTGTTGCCTGTCTCGTGCACAGCTACCGGAACGCGGGGGACGCCACGGAGCGGAACCAGGTCAAATGGATTTTGTTTGGATCGTTGGCAGCGCTGATTCCCATCGGCTCGACTCTTTACCTGGCCGCCCTGAAGCGGAATGACTTTGGAGCTGGCGCGGCAACTTGGCCCATGTTTTTGGCTTCCGTTTGCTTCACGGTGGCATTCGTGATCAGTATCACCCGCTATCGTCTGATGCAACTCGATCAGATTGTCAGCTCCGGCGTCGTTTATTTCATCATCAGCTTCCTGGCTGTCCTTGTTTATTACGCGGTCGTGTTTGCGGGCATGTTCCTGGCGGGCAGCCGTTCCGGCTCGCCGCTTTCACAGGCGCTCTCGGTCAGTACCACGGCACTCGTGCTCATGCTGTTGCTCGACCTCGCGCGCAGCAGGTTCAAAAAAGTGCTGGATCGTCGGCTCCATCGTGAAAAGACGCAGATAGACCGCACGCTACGCCGCATGGGACAGGCCATTGAGCAGTTAGTCGACCCTCCCACATTGGCCAGGCAGTTGCTGCAGGCCTCGACCGAAGTTTTGAGCGTGACGCGCGGTTGCGTCTATCTGCGCGAAGGCAATCCTCCGCTCTATCGCCTGGTGGACGCCCTTGGGCCCACTCCGCCCTTGCTCGAGTTATCCCTCGGCTGCCCCCTCATCGAGGCGGTCCAACGCCGTAACGCCGTGGTGGCATCGGGGGGTCGAGCAGCGAGCGACGACGCCGTGCAACGTCAATTGCGTTTCCTTGGCGGCGAGGTTGGGCATGCCTTGGCGCACGAAGGGGAGTTGCTCGCCTTGCTCGTGCTTGGACCCAGAGCGTTGGGGCCCTATGGGGCCGAGGAATTCAATCTCCTGGCCGCCTTCACTCAATTGACCGCACTGGCGCTCAAGAGCGCCGAGCGTCACCGCACGATCGAAGGGCTCAATCGCGAGTTGCAGACGAAACTCGAGAAAATATCCGAGCAGCAACGCCGCATTCTCGCTCTGCAGAGCCAGCTGACGCGCCAAACCCCGCCTCCGCCCGATGTGCCCGCGGCTGCCCCAGCCGTGCTCCCGTCGAGCGGCATGATCGGCTCCAGCCCCCTTGTGGAAAAGCTCTTGCAAATGGTGAAGAAAGTCTCGGCGAGCCAATCCGCGGTGCTGATCCGGGGCGAAAGCGGCACGGGCAAGGAACTCCTGGCCCGTGCATTGCACGAGAACAGCCCGCGCGCGGGCAAAGCCTTTGTCAAGGTCCATTGCGCTGCCCTTTCACCAACGCTCCTGGAGAGCGAGTTGTTCGGCCATGTGAAGGGAGCGTTCACAGGCGCGCACAAGGACAAGGTCGGCCGCTTCGAAAAGGCTGACGGCGGCACGCTCTTCCTCGACGAAATCGGGGACATCAGTCTGGAGGTCCAGACCAAGTTGTTACGCGTGCTGCAGGAAATGAGCTTCGAACGCGTCGGTTCGAGCGAGCCGGTCGAGGTCGACGTGCGCATCATTGCCGCCACGCACCAAGATCTTGAGAAGTTGATCTCCCAAGGACGGTTCCGGGAGGACCTGTACTACCGAATTAACGTGATCTCCATTGCGGTTCCGCCACTCCGCGAACGGCGCGAGGATATCGCAGAGCTTGCGATGCATTTCATGAAGCTTCATGCCCAGCGCTGCGGCAAACCTCCTATCCCGATCGACGACGATGCTCTGGCCGTGCTCAAAGCTTACGCTTGGCCTGGGAATGTTCGGCAACTCGAGAATGTCATCGAACGAGCAGTTGTGGTAACCGAGAAATCGAACATTACCATCGACGAACTGCCTTCCGACCTGACCGTGGGCTGGCAGAAACCGGCCGTAACCGCGAATGGTTGGCCGAACGGTGCCAGAAAGGCTTTGCCCACGCCCGGAATCCACGCCGAGCGAGATGAGCGTGATCGGCGCGAACGCGAACGGCTGGTGCGCGCACTTGCATCTGCCGAGGGAAACAAGGCGGAAGCGGCCCGCGCGCTCGGACTCGCTCGCAGCACTCTCCTGAGCCGCCTTAAAAGACACGGCCTGAGTTGATGGCTCTGCTCGATAGACACAACCGCGTCCCACCGGTGGAATGCGCGAACGTCCCGCGTTTGTCCTGCTGCCGATCGTACCCCCCAAGCGTTATACGGCGCGCGGTCAAGAATGATCCCAATAGGCCGTAGCCGCATTCGCCAGAATGCGGGGGAAACTGCGTGAGATAGCCCGCATTCTGGCGAATGCGGCTACGGGGCGATGTCTCATTCT